>Ga0307507_10001892_pt1 | contig 45655 bp, 75 predicted proteins | sample 7_EM_MG_FD_207223 | JGI IMG/M metagenome (GOLD analysis project Ga0307507, IMG submission 207223) | Populus trichocarpa ectomycorrhiza microbial communities from riparian zone in the Pacific Northwest, United States - 7_EM | ecosystem: Host-associated > Plants > Roots > Unclassified | place... | reverse complement strand
AGCGTAGCCGTACCCGTGAGCGAAACCGGATTGGAGAGGTCGAGGCCGCCCAGGTTGCGCATCGACGTGCCAGCATTGGCAACGTCTGAAAGGTTGTTGGCCGACAACAGCATGCCGGTCGTCGCTATAGAAACCCACCCTAAGTTCTTGCGTCCGTAGGTCGCGCCATCGTTGGGCGCGTCAGCCCCGATAGGCACTCGCTGCCAGCCCGAGTTGATACGTCCGTAAAGCGTGCTATCGACCGGGGCTTCGGAAATGCCGCCACCACCGCCGCCGCCACCGCTACTATAGGGCGCGAGCAAATAGGCCTGATTGACGACGTTGTAGGTTAGGACATTGGTGTTTGGCAGATCGCCTGCCGGGATCGAGGACACCACCGCAAAGTCGGAATAATCCAGATCGAAGTAAAAATTGCCGTTCACCTTGCGCACGGCAATGCCGGTTCCGCCGAACACAGCGGCGGGAAAGCTGACGACGGTTTTGATTTTGACCTTGGGGAGCAATGCCATTAGGGAAGCCCCGCCAGCGCCGCTTTGAAATCAGTGATGCTGATCCGCCGATAGGTGTTCTGCGTGCTTTCCCAAAGCACAAGGAACGTCGTCCCTGCGGCTGCGGTTGGGATCGTAGCAGTCTGCGCCAGTTCGCTGAAAGCAAGGTCGAACGTGAACACGCCGCCGCTCTGCGTGACGGCAAGCCCGGTGCCGCCGTTAACCGCTGCCGGAAACGACACCAGTGCTTTGACTTTGATATCGGGAAAATCGGTCATGTGGCAGGCACCACACCGTCAACGATGTTGAGCGGGCCGATACTGAGTTGAATTGTTTGCGTGCCGTCGTCATTGGTGAGCGTGAGACCGGTGTCGCACTGACCGGGACAGAAGCACTGCATTTCCTGCAAGGTGAAGAACCAGCGGAACGTGCCCAGCCCGACGATGGTCAGCTTGCCGTTGTCGGTGGTCGCATCAAGGTTCCTGCCGTTCTTGTCGCGCAGCGAAAACACCATTTCGCAACCGGTCAGATCGATGGGGTTGTCATCCAGATCGGTGACAAGCCCGATGAACACCCACGAAGCGCGATTGCTCTGCGGGGGAAAGGTGATCTGATACATGGCGCTAAAGTTTCATATAGAAGGTGACCAACTTCCGTGGTCCGATGGCGGCATGAGCCGCCGCCGCAGGCCCGCTGTAGGATGCGGTCTTGTTGTCGTTGGCGACCCCGTTGACCGAGCCGATGGTGATGCCCGTAAAGGCCGATCCGGTGCTTGTCGTTGAAGTGCTTACTCCGGAACCAAGCGCAAACGTGCTGCCACCGGGGAAGGTTGGGACGCCGGGATGAACGTGACCGGGGTCTTTCAGAAACACGTTATGGTCGTGCGCGCCAATCTGGCATTGCGCCGCCGTCAGCGTGCGGCTTTCCTGTCCGCCCGCCGCACCCAAAACAATCGGTGACGTGCCGAAATAGGTCGCCGAGAGACGGCCTGACGCCGCATTGCCCATGTCATCGAGTGCACCGATGGCGTAACCGCGCCAGTCTGGCACAGCAATGTTCTTGTTGGCGGTCCAGTCCGCCGCCGCGTTCGCGCCGCGACCGCCGGAGACCGCGAGCGTTGTATCCGGCCACAGATAGAGAAACAGCGCTTGCGTGTCGGCGTTGGCGCGTTCGGTCGCACCCGAGGTCGCCGAGCCAATCGTCAGATTGTTGAGCCGCACATAGCCCGCAAGCGCTCCGGTGGAATGCCGGAAGATCATGTTGCCGGTCTGGATCAACTGAGTTGGATCGACCGTCGATCCGCCGCCGCCGCCAGCGGACGGCCCGATAACGAGGACGCTGTCGGCGGCGAGTTGCACCACGCCCGCCCTGTCTTGAAGCCGGACCTTCACCGTGCCGTCAGCGACGAAGAATTGCGGCACCCGGCCTGCCGCATCCAGCGTCATCGGATACGGCAATTTGATCGAGAGGCCGGTGTCCTGAAATGCATCCTGCGGCGTCGAAACCGTACCGGCTTGGATGATGTAGAGTTGCCCACCAATCAGCGGTTTGCCGTAAACGTCGAATTGCTGCGTCATCGATAGCGGGATTGTGCCTGCCATGATCGCCCCGATTAATGCTGTGATTGATGGACTGCGCCGAGCGTGCGCGCGGTGTTAGCCATATTGCGTTGGGTCAGTTTGACCGCCGCCATGCGCGCGGGAGACGCATCGCGTTCCGCGCGCTCTACCGCACGCATGTATTTTTGAATGCTCGAAGCGCCTGCCGGATTGGACAAGAAGCGTGCCACTCCGTAGCTGCCGCCCGCCGCCCCTGCCGCAGACAGCGCAGCCGTTGGCGAGTGAGTGAACAGCGCGGCGATGGTGCCAACCATCGCTGTGAAGGCGTTCTGCCTGCCAGAACCAGATGGGTTGCCGAACTTTCCCCTGACGTTCTTTAGTTCCTTGGCGATAGTCGCGATGTCGTTAAGCGCGGTGACATGCGGCCCGGCATTGCCAAGCAGGACAGCCTTGGCCTGCGGCGTGATGCTGTCCCACTGGCGAGCGAACCAATCGAGCGAGAATTGCTTGGTGCCCGGCGCGATGCCAAGTTCGCGAACGAACGCGCCCCCGATATCGCCCTTCATGCTTTGCGGCAGGCGGCCCATAAACCGCGCCAGCGTTGCCACGTCGCCGCCCTTTTGGGCATACTTGAGCAGCGTGTTGAACACCGCTTCGCCGTGCGGCTTTCCAGCGATGACCTGATCTGCCAACTCTTTGAGCGGCCCGTCTTCAACCTTGATTGGCTTTGGCGTCGTGGCTTTCGCCTCTGCGGTGGCGGCGGCGCGTTGGGCAGCGACATCCACCACCGTATCGGCATGAGCGCGCATCAAGTCGCGCTGTTCCGGCTCGAACGCGCGTCCTGCCACGTCACGGGCCTTGCCGTGCAGATACTCAATGACGTTCTCTTGGACATCCTTCGGCGGAAGCGGATCGCCTCTCGCGTCGCGCGTTAGCTTATTCCATGTGCCCGAGCGAATGGCCTGTTGCACGTCCGGATGGTTGCCGGTCGCTTCCATCACGCCTGTATAAAACGGCCCGGATTTGTCGTTGCGCGCCGTCAAGGCTTCGGACACGCTCACCGGCCCGGTGTGCTGATCTTCCTCGCCGCGCACAATCTTGTTGAGCAACCGGTCGGCATCGTCATGCTTGTTGTAACCAAAGCGCTCCCGAAAATCGCGATTGGCGGCACGCGCCCGCAAGTAGGCATCGAGCGCGCCGGGGTCGCCATCGAAATGGTCCTCCATCGCGCGGTGATGCCAATCATCGAACGCCTGCATCGTTCGGCGCGCGGCGCGACGGTCCACCGGAGTTTTCGCCCCCCGCTCCAAGTCCAACAATTCCTGGCGCTGCGTTTCCAAGGTGCGCAGATTGATGCCGGTTTGCGCAGCATCTTCGGCGGTGCCGCCAGCATCGATGGCTTCCGCTTGCGCCTGCGCCCGGCGCTGCCGCGCCCGCTCCGCGAACGCTTCCATCGATTGACGCATATCGTGGGCGGCTGGCGTCAGATTTGGCGTGATCGTCACTTGACGGTCGTTCGGCCCGCGTTCGGTCAATAAATCCCTGCGGACGTGCCGGTCGGCCCCACCAATCGCCGCATCCGAAAGCGTACCATCATAGCCCGCCGCTTCCGCGTAGAGCGCATTCTTGCGCGTCTCTGCCCTGTTGTGCGCTTCGCGGGTGTGAGCAATGACCGTCTGCCCCATATCTTGCGGATGCAGTTCGGGACCGATGGCCTGTTGCGTCGTCTGTGTGGACTGCGCTTCACGCTCCGCAATCGAGGTCTCCCGTGCGGCGTTTGCCGTCTGCCAAGCGGTGTTTGCTTCGGCATCGGCTTTTGCAGCGGCTTCGGTCGCTGCCCTCGTTTCTGCCGCCGCCGCGTCGGTTAGATTGGCACCCGCGCGCTCCGCAACGTTGGTCGAAGTGCCCGCGCCGTATTCAGCGGCTACCGCGTTTTTGGCTTCCTCTAGTTGCCGGGGCAGCGTTGTGTGAACGGCCTCGCCAATCCGCGAACCAACACCAGGGGTCTGCGATACTAACTGCCCCACTTCCTGCGTTTTAGGCCCGCCAGTAATGGCGCGAGGCAGATCGACTTTGACGCCGGGTATTGCATTCAGGTTCTCTGCCGAGATCGCCGCATTGGGGCGCGGCACCTCTTCGGGCGGGCGGATCATCGGAGCGCGCGGAGCGACACCCGGCGCGGCGGCTAGTTTCGGAAAGCCGATGCCGGGCGTGGCGAGTTGCGCAAGAAATTCGGTTTGTTCGCGCGGGATGCCGGTGACATCCTCAAGCGGCTGGCCGATGATAGATCGATACATCGCACTGAGCGGCGCAAACGTTGCGCCTAGCGCGCCAAATCCAACGTTGCCCGCGCCAGCGGCAAATTCACCCACGTCACCGGCCAAGCCGTGACCAAAGGCCCCCGAGTACAGTTGACCAAGGCCCCGCTGCAATTGATGGGTGCCCTCAGTCGAAATTTCACGGGTATGCCGGGGCCATTCCGTAAACGGGCTGATCGCCTTTTCAAGCGGCGACATCGCCTGTCGTCGTGCGAGGCCGTGATCGTCCGCAGTTGGAGGCGGTTGCTTCTCGTCGCCGCCCTCCGTCACCACAATGGGCGGCAGCGCTCCGGGTTTCAATCCAATCTTCTGATTGAATTGCTCCACCGGCATATCCGAATAGAATTTCTTATGCAGCGCGCCAGCGAGGTCGGTGTCCGACATATCGTTATATTGCGGATACTTCTCTCGGATTTCGGCAATGGTTGGCATCAGCGCAAATTCAATGGATCAGGTTTGTCGGCGGCTGTGCCACCGGGCGCAGCGACACCCAGCCGCGTCTGTAGGTCCTGCAACTCCTTTGGATGCAGGTTGAAGTCGCCCTTTGCCGCGCGCTGCGCACGTTCAACGCCGACCTTCAGCACCGACTTGAGGTCTTTGACCGCGTCGTCAAATTCCTTTTCGTTGGTCGCAGCGCTCATGCGGTTGACCGCCGACGTGCCCTTGTCGCCTTCGGTGTTGGTGATCTGGCCCGCGCCGCGCAACTGATCGTAGATGCTTAGGAACGACTGCGCGTTGAGTTGGCCAAACCGCGCCCGGAAGCCCGCTCCCGCCGTTCCAACGAGCATGGCATCCGGGGCCTTCGACATGATGCCCGTCGCCCACATGCGACCGGGGTGCGTGCTGATTTCGTCCAGCAATTGGGTCTGATGCAGCGCGTTGTCCACCACCTTGGGCAGCGCCACTTGAGCCAGCCCGGTCGCCTTGCCGGTAGCCGCGCCTGCGGCTTTCTGTTGTGCGATCTCGCCGGGGCCAAGCAGTCTATGGCCTTCCGGCGTCACGAACGGCTGATCGTTTCGCAGTTGATGCGCCACCACCTCGCCGGTCGCGAGGTTTTGCGTGAACAGCGGGGCACCGATGCCGAGACGGCCCTTTGTTACATCGGGCGGATCACCGCCAAGCGCAATCCACTGCATGATGGTGGGGTTGGTCTTGTCCAGCCCGCCCGCCTCTGCGGCGGCAAGTCGCTTTTCGCGCGTGTCGTACTTCTGCGCTTGCGCGAGTTCATACTTCGACTTCGCGGCTTGCTGTTGCTGCACAAGGTTCGGCGGGTTCTGGCCGGTCAACCTGTACTCGGTATAATTGGGGTCCTTTGGGTCCAACCCGAGACCGATCAGTTTCTTGTCGCGACCTTCCGGTGTGTCCTCTTCGGCCTTCTCCGCTGCGCGCTTCGCCTGCTCTTGCGCAATAGTCAGGTAGCTGCCCGCGCGAGTGTCGGCGCTGTCGGCGCGGCGGTCAGTGATCACGTTGCGCTGATCTTCGCGCTGTCGGGTGATCGTTTTATCCTGCATACCTAGACCGAGTTGCGCCAATGGCAGCACGCCCGAGCGCACCAAGGTTTGCGCGTCGGCGTCCTGCCCCTGCCCCAACGCGGCAAGCGCCGACTGTTGCCGGGCCTGTTCCTGCGCCTTCTGATAGACGTTGCCCAAGTTGGCGAGCATCGAGAAATCGGCACCACCGCTAAACGCTTGCTGCGGCTGGTAGGAAATCGGGTTGACCATTATTGGCCCCCTAGATTGGCGTTGAAGCGGCGCTCGTATTCAGCGACGGACGTTCCGAGTTGATCCCTTGCGTTCGGGTTTTTCATGCCGCCCTCGCCCGCGAACCACGCCCGCGCCGCTCCCGAGGGTCCGTATTTATCGACATACGAACCGAACCGATGCTTGAACACCGCTTCCTGTGCATCCTTGTCGGCGAGGTATTCCTGCGGCGTCAGCCTGCGGCCAAGCGCGGCCTGCGACCATTCAGGGACGTTCGCGCCCATCACCTGATACTTGCCATAAGCGCGGTCACCGGTCTTTGTCACCGGCCCCAGCTTGTCGTAGCGCCCACCGCTTTCAATGCTGGCAATCGAACGGCCATACGGATCGGTGCCGGTTGGTACGGCACCGGCTGTCGGCGCGGCACCTGGCACTGTCGGCGCGTAGCGGCTTTCCAGATCGGCGAGGGTTTTGGCCTGCCGCTGTTGCGCCTGTTGTGCGGCAAGCTGCGCCAGCGGCGTGAAGTCAACCGAACTGAATGCTTGCTGTTGCGCGAACGGGATCGGGTCGATCATTTAGGAGAACTTCGGAAAGAACTGACTGCCGACTTGCATGGTGCCTGCGGTGCCGCCACCGCCGCCCATGCCGCCCATGCCGCCCAACATACTGCCGAGACCGCCGCCACCGAAGCCGCCCATCGCCAGCGATGCCACCGACAGGCCCGCACCGAGAAGGTTTTTCGCACCCGCCGCTTCGCCCGCTGCCTGTAGGTTATTGGCGTTGACGTTGCCGCCCAGCACGTTGCCCGCGACGCCGGTCTGATTGCCCGCATAAGTCTGCGCGAGGTTGGCAAGATTGGTGTAGCCGCCCGCCTGCCCCTGTGCAGCCTGCCCCGTTAGACCGGCCCCGGTGTTGCCCGCGCCTTGCAGATTTTGCAGCCAAGTATTGTATTGTTGGTTTTGAAGGTTCTGCCCGAACGTCAGCGCGTCGATGTCGGCGTTGCCGCTCGCCGCCATGCCTTGGCCCGCGCGCCTGCGGTTGAGAACATCGAGGCCCGCCGTCACCGCACCCTGATAGCCGGGCGCGTTCTGGAATGCGCCGGTCGCGCGCGTGTTGCCTGCGGGGCCGTTGACGCCCAACGCATCGAGGTAGAGGTCGCCGCCCTGATTGTATTTTCCCGCCAGCGCCGACAGCGGCTTATAGGCGTCGATAGCCTGACCGATGTTGCCGACGCCCGTGTCATAGCCGGTCTTGAGGAAGCCCTGTGCTTCGCTGCCATAGCCAGCCGTCGCAGCCCGGTTTTTGTCTGCGGCCTCACGTTCGGCACCACCGCCGAACAGGGTATCGAAAAAGCCTGCCATCAGTTTGCTCCCGGCAAAAACTTCTTTTGCGCAGCGTTCCAGATCAGCACTTGACCGTTGGTCAGCGTCGCCGGATTGATTTCGGAAAAAAGATTGGCGAACGCCGTGAGTTGCTGAAGTTTTTCGTACCAGACCGGCTCAACACCGGCAGCGATGTCCATCTTCACAGTCTGCGCGGGCAGTGCGATCTTGGTCACAACAGCTTATCCACCTGCATATCGATCCCCATGAAGCCGAACGACAGCGGCGCACTCTCGCGAATGCGCCAGCGCACGCCCTGATTTTGTGCCTGTCCCCAAATCGATGAACGCACCCGCTGATCGGTCAGTGATTGGCGACCGATCTTGATGACGCGCGGATTGCTCCACGTCTGGCCGCCGTCGCGTGAAATCGAAATCGAAATGTCCGGATCGGTCTCCAACGGATCAGCGCCGGTCGCCTTGCCGACGCCTTTGGTCAGATAGAGTTCAATGCCGTTGATCCTGATCTTGTTCGGGAACGCACCCATCGGGCCGGTCTCGATGGTGATCAACAGCGGATCGCCAAATTCCGTATTGGTCAGACCGTCGATAACGGCAAGGTTGCCGCTCTTTTTGTCGCCCGCGATCCACTGCCCGAACGCCGCAATCGGGAATTTGCCGCGCCAGTAATCGACAAGGTGCGACTTGCGTTCATGCCAGTTCTGCAACGTGGTGTCGTATTCCCAACACCAGTTCGGCCCTTGCACCACCACGACACCGTGTCCCTGACTGACGTAGACGCCGACCGTGATCAGGGTTTTGTCGGGTTCCTTCTCAATCAACAAATCGATGTCGGGCGTCGAAACTGGAACGGTGGTGTAGCCGTCCAAGGTCGAAACCTTGAAATCGTCTCCCACCAGAAAGATGCCCTTGCCGAAGCCGTCATCGTGACCGGCAATCGCGTTGATGCCGACGAGGCCGCGCGGGACGGTGGCGACGTAGTTGAAGGGATAGCCGACATCGTTGACGGTGCCGCCCCAGACTTCCAGCGTGGTCGATCCGCATAGCAAGAGTTGGCCGTTACCGAGCGGGATCGGGCGATAGAGCGTATCGGGCTTGCTTTCGGCGGTGGCGTTGTCGAGTGACACAATGTCAATCGAATTGACCTTGCTCGCCTGGGAGTGCCCGTCGCCAAAGGTGAAGATGAAAAACCCGCGATGGAACACCACCGCATTCGGCGAGCCGAGGATCAGGCCGCCCGAGCCGTTCGGGTAGCCCACGACGGTCGTGGGGGCCGCCGCCGTGATGACAAAGGCACCGTCGCCGGGTGCAACAATCACGATATCCGGCACCGGTTTATTGTTCCGTGCCATCGTCACCGGCAGCGTGCCCGGCAGTGTGCCGGTCAGCGCCGTGCCCGCCCCGCCGATCACCGAGAAGGTGTAAACGGTGTTGCTGATGACCGCATAGATCAGGTTATTGACGAGCAACGCGCCGCGATAATTGGTGCCCGCCGACGTGCCCCACGGCCTCAGGCCGGGCGTCCGCCAGTAGGCATGCGGCTTGCCAGCGGTTGCCGGAAGCTTCTCCGGATAGGTGTTGATCAGGCGGCCCCCTGCCGCCTGCGGGAGCCTGCCCGGTGCGGTCAAGAGGGGGAGCGGGACATCCACCATTAGAAGAAATTCGTCGCCAGCACTTCGTAGGTCGGCGATTGAGCAACCAGGTAGCGCAAGCGCTGTTCGTGGTTGAGGACCGCTTGAAGGTCGAGCGGCTGGTTGGAGAAGTCTGCCGCCGCATAGATCGCGCACAGCCGCGCCACCGTCTCGAAATAGGCGTTCGGAACTTGCTCCTTATCGATCACCACGATCTTGCCGACTTCCGCCAGCACGTCATCGATGCAGCGGCTGATGGTGTCACTCTCGACCGCACCCAAGGCCTCGCCCGGCACGAACTTGCCGAGCAGCGCCGCCGTCCGATTGATCAGTTCATCAGAACTGTGCGTCAGGGACATCAGCGCACCAGCTTGATGTTGATGACCGGAGGGTCTTCGGTTGGCGGCGTTCCGGTGGGTACGTCAGGCACCTTGAGCGAAATGGCGAACAGCCGCCCTGCCGATTGCGGGACCGGATTGCTGCGGGTGCCGGACCGGAATTTGATGAAGGCAGCAGCGGCGAGGAAGTTGACGGGAACGATCACCGCACAGCCCGGCTCTACCGCAACCGTGACTTCGTGACCGTCGTGGGTAAACACGTCGTTGAAAAACGTGCCATCGCTGGAAATCTGGAACGTCAGCGGGACCGCGTCCCAACCGGACGGCATGGTCAGCCGCACGATATCGCCCGCGCGGCAATCGGCGACGTTGGAAAGGCTTTGGCCCGCGTCGATCACGGGACCGTCAATGAACTGGATCGCCATGCTGATCTCCCCAAAAAGAAAGGGGCCGGATCAACCGGCCCCTGTTGCTTATTTTTCCTTGGCTGGCGGCGCTCGCCCGCCCGGCTGAAACACCGGGTTGGCTTTGATCTTTTCCGCCTGTTCGTCGGTGACTTCGACATCTTCGGCTTTGCCGTCATAGAAGGTGTGGCCGTAGAGTTCCGTCACTTTGCTGTCGCCCGGAGGGGCTTTGTAGACGACGCTCAATTTGGGCATGGTGACTGTCCTAATGGTTACGATGTTTCATGTGAAACGTTCTATATTACGAACGGTTCAAATTACTTGATGTAACCTTCCATCGTGAGCAAGGCCGTGGGCGTGGCACCAAGACCCGCCCCTGCGGCGGTCGCGGTGAGCAGGATGTCGGTGTCATCGGTGAACTCGATGCCCGCTGCCGGGATCGCTGCCAGCGCGACGGAACCGCCCGCGCGTGGCGTGGTTGAGGTCGCAGCAATCGCCGCAAGCGCGCCTGCGTAACCAACCGACATCGAAAGGGTCGCGCCGCTGTCGCAAGCACCAAAGACGCAAGTGCCGCTCTGTAGGACAAAACCCTTGGGCACGCGGGCGATGGCGGTATTTGAGTTAAGCGTCACGTCCACCGCAATGAGCGTAACGGTCGGGCCACCGAACACTTTCTTGGTGCGGGCGAAACCCTGCGAGCCAGCCTGCGGCTGACGGTAGGCAACACGAATGGCCATGATCATGGTCCTGTCGTTGGAGAAAAGAAAAAAGGGCAGCGCGCGAACGCTGCCCCAAGTCTAGGGAGGAAGGTATCGCGCGAGCGCGAACCCGACTTATCCGGGCGTAGCGACGAACCCCGTCACCATGCCCCAATCCACAAGATCGCCAGCGGTCGCGGCTGCACCGATGGACAGCGGGGCCTTGGCGATCTTGCCAACGCCGTACTGCGCTTCGATGCCGAGACCGGTGACGAAATCGTAGTCGCCATCTTCCAACTGCGTCGGGCGCGGCATCTGGCCCATTGCGTAGGCCATCGCCGCCTGACCACAGAGAAAGAATGGTTCGCAGTCGCCAGCGGCGGTAACGCCACCGGCACCCGCGCCCTTCAAGAGCAAACGCTGAGTGATTTCAGGAATGTTCTTGTAGAGGATGCCGTCATAGAGCAGCGCGCCACCGGTAAAGATCGGGTTGGTTTTGGTGGCGTTGCCTTCCCGCGCACGCGCATCGCGGTTGGCCTGATACATCGTCGCATCGGCCTGCAACTGAATGAATGCACGGTCGCCCAAAAAGCAAACGTACATTTCTTCATCGAGTTCTTCGATCTCCCAAGGCGTGATCTTTGGGCGACCGTTGTAGATGCCGGGGTTGGCGCTATCGATGCCGGACGCTTTCGCCATCTGCTTGGCGAGCGAGCCGACAGCCGCAGACATCTTGTCGGCGGTGCTATCGACCTGACCCATGCCGGTGGCCCACGTCGGCGAATAGTTGGCAATCGCCGAACCGAACAGCACGCGGTCATAGTTCGCCGCCGTCCAAGCGTTCTTATTGGCGGCGGTGGCGGAACCCCACCTGATGCCGTTGACCCGGTTGCCCGGCACGGTCAGGCGGTTGGCCTGGATCGCGGCGGTCGGGATCGACAACAGGCTGTCGGTCAGATCGTCACGAACGATGCGGCGTGCCCAGCCGCGAAGCAATTCGCGGGCGGTGGAGCGGACGTTGAACGAACTTTCCTTGTTCTGCGCCCGGTTGTTGGCAACCGCGTTGCGTGCCCAATCAGCCCACAGCGGATAGCCGTAACTGTCCAGCATTTCCTCGTTGCCGCGCAGCGTACCGGCACCGACACCGTCGCCGGTCAACTGGTTGACGAGAGGAATGTTGACTTGCTTGCCGTCGCTTTCGAGATCGGCAATGCGGACGATGACCGACGTGGAGGCATCGCCCATGAACGGATCGAACCGCGACCGCCTAAGAAAATCCGAAATGACCTGACGGCGGAATTTGATCAGTTCGTTATTGGTGTGATTGCTCGTAAGCATAGCCGCACCCCTTGGGGTAGCGGCGCGTCAATGATCAGCGCCGCTTTGCGTTGACTGCGGCCCGGAACAAATCGTTGTCGTTAGGCTCTACCGGTGTTTCGTCAGTGCCTCCCGCGCCGAAATTTCCGAGCGACGGACTAGAGGCGACCGATGACCTGGTGACTGGACGTGCGACGTTGTTATTCGTCGCCAGTGCCTGAGATCGGGACTTCTCGATGGCTTTCCGCAAATGCTCCGGATCGCTGAGAAGTTCTTCCTCAGTGCGGGCGCGATATGCCTTTGGATCATTACCAATCGTGCGCAGGCTCTCTGCGTTCTGGTGCCATTGCATGATGACCCCATAAGGGTCGTAGCTGCTTCTGGCTTGCTGGTAGGTATACAAGGCATAGGGATCGCGAGAATTCAGGCCTTGTTCGAGGGCCTGATATGCCGCGTTCACTTTCTCGCCGCCGTGCAAGTGGATCGCAACGTTGCGAGACATCGCTTCGCGCTGCAACTCTTGCTGCGCTTCCATTCGTTCAAAGTAGGGCTTGAACTGTTGCTGCACGAACTCCTGAGGGTTTTCAAACAGATCAACCTTCGGAGGTTCTTGCGGCTGTTGCTGCGGCGGTTGCCGCTGCTGCCGCTCGTACCAAGTTCGCGCTTCATCACGCTCGCGTTCCGCCTGACGCCGCGCCTCATTGGCCTCGCGCAATCGCTGCGCGGGGACTAGAGCCGCCTCGTCCTCCTTTGGCTCAACCTTCTCGACCGGCTTCTCGACCGGCGTTTCGATTGGCTTGGGTTCGGGCAGAACAGGGTTCTCGAATTTTTCGAGCGTTTCAGTCGCAGTCGCTTCATTGAACAAAGCACTATCGTCAGGCGCGTCAGCGCCTTGCGTAACGTCAGTCATGTCATGGTCTCCGTGGGACTATCGTGCCCGCAAACGAACTCGCGCTATCGTGGCGAGCAGACGAACCCGTTATGTCGTCAACGGGCGAAACGAACTCGGACTGACGTGCCGAGCAGACGATTACTTTTGAGGTCGCGGCCTCTCGCGCGCCGCCTGCAATTGGGCGTCGCGATCCTTGCCTTGTTCCTCACGATCCTTGATACGGTGGAAGTGATCCAGATCGCGATCCTGCGTGCGATGGAAATGCTCAAAGCCGCGCTCCGCAATCTTCTCCACAGTAGAGGTCATGCGGTCGGCATTGCGTTGCGAGTGATCCGCCAGCAATTGCAGCGGCGACATCTGATCCTTTTCCATCAGCGACTTGGCCGATGCCTGCTTGTGTACGGCAGTGGCTTCCGTTTCGCGGATGTCGGCGATTTGCTGCATGATGTCGAGCGGACCCTTTTGTTCGGGCTGTCCGTCCGGCATGCCTTCGGTCTGCACCCGCGCCATGTTGAGCGCGCCAGCGGTGAGCGACTTCTGCGCTTCGGCGCGCAGCTTCTCGGCTTCCGCCACCGTCTTGTCGATGGTCGCCTGTTGCGCGGCCTGCTTGACCGGATCGGGCTGCGACAGCATCGCGATCAGTTTCTTCTTTTCGCTCAAAGGCAGGCCCGATGCCTGAATGATCACTTGCGGCGGCACCGGCACGTTGTTCTGAGACAGGCCCATCAACAGATCGAAGATGTCGCCCATCACGGTTTCGCTGTCGCGGCCCTCATCGACCTTGATCTCGACATCGATGTTGCCGAGTTGGTTGACCAGCATCGGGCGGCCCCACGGATCGAACTCGACGCCGTTGATCTGCATGAACTGCGCCACGCCCTCGTCATCGGTGACGCGAAGCATCCGCTCTGCGGTCCAATGGGTCTGTGCTGCCACCCACGCCATCCGGTAACGCTCAAGCTTCCACATCCGGAAATTTTTCAGGAACGGACCGAGTTCGGCGAGGCCAGCCTGTTGCAGCATGTTGGCGGCACGCCCCGAAACGTTCTGCCCGAACTCCTGGATCAACTGTTGGTTCGGTCCGAAGCTGTCGATTTCGGATTTGGCGTCTTCGTAGTATTTGGTCTGTTGCAGGAACTCGCTTTCCGGCTGAATGATCTCAAGATTGTTTTTGTCGCCGCGATAAACCAGCGTGCCATCTGGCCTAGCTGCTTCTCGACGGGTGACTTCCACATCATCAACGCTGCCTTCCTGAATTTTGATCTGCCGGGTATTCATGATGTGGATGGCTTTGGAGCGATGCTGGTTCATCGCATCCTGCGGGCCGCGAAGCCTGCGGATAAAGCCGTAGTGATCGCCGTCGATATCGATCATGTTGGCGAAGGCATTGTATTTCGAGATCGACATGCCGCGTTCGTTCTTGAACGGGCTTTCGCCGCTCATGATCTCGACGGTGCCCGTGTGCAGGCACCACATCCAGATGCCGCCGCGCTTGTACCAATGATCGATCAGGCGGACGCGCTTGCGGCTATCGATCCACATATTGTCGCGGTCGGTGTCGAACGCGGTGAAGTAGCCGCCATCATCGCCGAGCGCCGCCTTGACCTTGTCGGGCGCGTCAGGCGACAGCGCTTCCAGTTCATCGATGTCGGCCCACTTATAAACCCCGTGGAACCGGACATCCTGAAAATTGCTCCGCAGTGAACGCGGATCGTAGAAGAACGTTTTCGGATCGACATAGGCAAACCGGAGGTCCGGATCGCCTTTGTCGCCGGTCCCTAGGATCAATTCATCCACGCCAAAGCCGTGGATCAAACCGTCGCGGCAGCACTCGACTTCCAAATCTTCGGCGAACGAAGCGTCGTTGATGGTCCGGATAACCTGGGTGGCGACTTCCGCGCCCTGCTCGCCCTTCGGCGTGTTGGGGTAGGCTTTGGGATCGGTGCGCAGTCGGCGGATGGTGCCGCTCAAACTGTCGATCTTGCGCCCGGTGCGGTCGAAGGTGATCGCCGGTTGATGTCGCTTGTTGAGAACTTTCAGTTGCTCAATCGTCCATTGGTCAACGTGGTAGTAGCGCCATGACGCGCGCTGTTCGCCGATCTCGCGGGCTTTAATGCTGGCGTAATCTTCAAACTCGCGGCGGCGGACGGTCAGCTTCGATCCATCAGTGCCATCGTGGTCGTTATCGACTTCCGCCCGTTCCGCCTCAAGCGTAATCATATGGTCATGGCATCCACTGTTTTGATTTTCCGTTCGGCGCGATAGCCGTCATCGGGAAGCTTGACGCTTTGCGGTTGCCCGACCCGGCCCCGCACCATCTTGTCGAGCAACTGACCAACGAGGCCCATTGCGTCGCATTGGTCGTCATGTTTCGAGGCCGGGAAGGTCAACAGTTCGGCCAGCCAGTCGGCGACCCACGGTGCCTTCTTGGGATAATACAGACCGTCGAGCGCCATCCGGCCCTGAATGGACCGCGCCCGCACCGCCTTGTCGCCGCGCGTCGGGAAGCTTTCGCGGTTGACGTAGACCCGGCGCTCGCTCATCCGCTTGGTCAGGAACGGGCCGATGCCGGATTTGATCTGGCCGTTCTCTTCGGCCCACGCCAGCGGGCGATATTTCTGAATGAGATCGCACAGCGCCTCGACCCACACGTCAGATGATTTCTGACCGCGCCACACGTCCAGTAGATAAAGGTTGTTGAGGTGATCGAGGCCGAACACGACATGCACGGTGAAGTCGCCGTCCGCGCTGGTGACGGCATAGTCCGATGCGCCATAGGTCCGCATCGACGCCATCGACGGCATGATATCGACCGGCTTGAGCCAATCCTCCTTGAAGAAATCGCCTTCGTCCGGCGCGGGCGCGCACATATACAGGCTACTCCACACCCTAGGCGGTGTGGTCTCGCGCAGCGCCCTTAGCTGCGTGCCGTAGCCGTATTCGTCATCGTCCCACAGCGGCTCATCGAGGCCGCGACCAAGTTGGTCATCGACCTTGGCGAAGGCGGGAAGCGACAGCACTTCCCAGGGCTGATGGTTGAGGCAGCGACCGGCGAGGTCGTCCTCATGCCAGCGGGTTTGGATCAGAACCTGACGGGCATGAGGAATAAGACGAGGGCGGAAATCATTAATATACCAGTCCCAAATCCTATCCCGAACCAGAAGACTATCAGCGTCTTGACGCGAACGAATGGGATCATCGATCAATCCGTATTTTGCCCGAAAGCCAGCGATGCCGACGTTGGCACCCGCCGCCATATACTCCCCGCCCGCCGACAGGCCCCAGCGACCCGCCGCCTGTTCTTCGGACAGTTGAATATTCAGGATCGAAGAATTTTCAAGCACAAGATTTCGGACGCGGCGGCCCCAGCGTTCCGCCAGTTCGGTGGTGTGCGAGGCCGCAAGGAACTGCGCCTTGGGGTCCTGACTTAATACCCACGACGGAAACAGAATGGAGGCGTAGGTCGATTTCGCCGAGCCGGGCGGCATGAATACCGCGAGCCGCATGATCTCGCCGCGCGCCACCTTCTCAAGATATTCGATCAACAACCGATGATGCCGGGCCGGAAGGTAGCCGCAATGTTCGGCCCACTTGGCTAGCGACGTGCGGATTTGCTTGCGCCGGATGATTTCCGCCGCAGCTTTCTCCGCTGAGAGCATTCAGTTCATCTTTTCCTTTTGGCGATTGGCGTATAAATCCCACTGCCCGGCCATCGCCCTGAGGGCATCTTCCTTGCTGAAACCGTGGCTGAATGCGATGTGGATCAACGCAAGGCAGACGGTAGAAAGGCCGTCCGATATTTCCTTGCCATCGACAAGGTGGATGATGTCGCGCGCATCAGCCATAGCGACACCTCTTCGGATACCAGACTTCATGACGAAACTCGCCGCGCCCGCAGCCCCGCATCCGGAACTGATGCTTGCGGCACCACACTTGCAGAAACAAGTTCGGCTCAACCACGACAGGAACCATTTCCTCGCAGACGATGCGGTCGATCAGGCGGGTGAATGCCCCGGTGTAGGGCAGCCGCGCCGACAGCGCCACCAGCCGAATGCGCAAGCGATCCTGCGAAACAATCGTCCAGCGGTCCCAGTCTTCCGGATCGAGCCACCGCGCGGTCTCCACGATGGCGAAACCCTGCGCGCGTTCCTTGGCCTTGATTTGCTCGCCGAGTTCTTCCCGCGACAACGCGAGCGCCGATCTAATGGTCATTTCGGTGGCGAAGTTCATGTTGATGCACCCTTAAACGGATGGCTGACGGATTTCGCTCAATCCCAAGCCGCTCTTGGGCCGTTGGCTTGCGCAGGCAGTTCTTGCGCCGGGTGAAGTCGAAGACCGAAGCCTCGCCGCAGGCCTTGCAGATCGCGATGTCCAGATGCATCGGGGCCTCTTCCCCGAAATGATCCACCACAGCGGTCACGTTGCGGTAGCAGCTAGGGCAACTTGCCTTTGCTTCGGTTCTTTTCATCGGCAAACATCTTTTCGATACCGTGCGCGAGGCCAAGCATGTCGAGGATATGAATGATGCATTCCTCTTTGGTCGGAGGGTTACCATCGGGCTTCTGGCAGCTTTCCGACATTAGCGTGGCGCAGGACATCATCATCGAATTCATGACGTTGATCAGCAACTCGCAGGCCTGTTGCTCATTTTCGAGAAGTTGGCCCACCGAGTTGGCGGCTTGTTCGCAGCGCTGGCAAGCCAGCCTGCCGATGTCTTCGAGTTCTTTATCCGACAGCATTAAAACCCCTCTGACCGGACCTGACTGCCCTGCTAAAACCAATCAGGCCCGGCCTCCCCGCGCTGTGTCCGGTACGCTCTCACTAATCCCAAGAGCCATGCGGGGAAGCTTCACGGTATCCGCTCGTAATTATTACGCAAGCCTAATCGGCATCGCAAATATTAATCTTGCGACAGTCACCCTTACCCGCTCACGAAGAAATCACGATGGGACGGAACGGCGACGGACCGGGAACGTTTTGCTTTTTGGCAGCTTTGAGCGTATTTTTAGCGACGCTTGCCGCCGTAGTTGCTCGCGGGCTTCGGTAGCAAAATGCCGGTGCCCCGGCGTCAAGGGTTCCTTACAGATCGGACAGCGCTTCATGATCGAATGGCCTGACTACTACATTCTGGTGGACCGCACCCCGATTGCGGTGGACGTGATGACGTGGGCCGAGCAGTTTCGCAAGATCGATAACCGCCGCATCGCCGAGGATAATTTTGACGGTGTGCAGGTCTCAACCGTGTTCCTTGGTCTCAATCACCAAATGCGCGCTCACGGCGAACCGATCCTATTCGAGACCATGATCTTCGGCGGGCCGCTCAACAACAGCCGATGGCGCTATTCCACTTATGCGGAGGCCGAGCGCGGCCACCAACAGGCGTTAAGCGAAGCGAAGAAAGCGGCTTTGCAAATCAAGGCGATTGCCGATGCAGCGGGAGCAAAACAATGATCGTCCCCATTCTGATCGTAATGCGACTTGCCGATATGAAGCGAGTTCACCCGCAACAGATCACTGCGTCATGCGCTAACTGCGGTCACACGGTCGCCGTCTATCCATCCGGCCAAAAGGTGATGCGGGACCACCCCGGCGTCCAGTTGATGTGTCAGGTTTGCAAGCTGCCGGGCCAGCATGCAGCGCTCGCCCCCGGCGCTGACGCGGAACCATTCCAGTCGGTGAAAAAACAATGAACGCCACACCCGGATCGATCCTGCCCGGCGGCATCGTCCTGATCGATGAACCCGCCTTCGCGGGCGTCGCCACGTTTGCCGCCAATGGCGAAGTGCTATTGACCTTCAATTGCCGTCCCGGTGGCGATTGCGGGCAAGTCATCATCGGCCTGACGCCGCGTCAGGCCGTGCAATTGATCGAACGCCTGCAAAGCCACGAAGATGTCTACCAGCGCGCCATCGTGCAGGGTAAGGGCGGCGCGGAATTTCCGGAAAGGGCGTCGTAACTAACCCCACCGTCGCCACGGCTTGCCGTTGTACCATTCATAATCCCAGCCACCGGGGCAGACGCGGGTCTGCGGCGTGAGCGGCGTTGTGTTGCCACGAATGGCCGCCGTGTCTGCCGCTTCGGTCGCCGCCAGTATGCCGACATAGTTGAACGGCACGCTGCCGATAATCAGCGCGTTGTCCTGGGCTTCGGACGCCGCCAGTGTGCCGGTGACGTTGGCTAGTACCTGACCGACAAAGGCCGCGATGTCGCTGGCTTCACTCGCGATCAGCGTGCCGCTGATGTTGACTTGCCCAACGATGACCGCCGTGTCGGACGCTTCGGTCGCCGCCAAGGTGCCGCTGATACCCGCACCGGCAACGCTGCCGTTGATGATGCAAGTGTCTGCGGCTTCGGTCGCGGCCAGCGTTGCGGTCCAGCCTACAGTCGCGTTGATCGCAGCGGTGTCGGCGGCTTCCGTCGCGACCAGTGTCGCGATCCATCGCACTACCCCGTTGAATGCGACGGTATCGGCGGCCTCAATGGCGGCGAGTATCGCCTGCCAGCTTACAGAACCGTTGATGGCGGCAGTGTCGGCAGCCTCCGTAGCCACCAAGGTCGCTTGCCAAGCGATGCTGCCATTAATGGTGGCGGTGTCGCTAGCCTCGATGGCGACCAACGTGCCCGCAATGCCCGTAACCGATCCATTGATCAGCGCGGTGTCCGCCGCCTCAGTCGCCGCCAGCGCGCCCGAAACCGTGCCCGCCGTGACCACTGTGCCGCTGATGGCAGCGATGTCGCCCGCTTCGATGGCGGCTAGCGTGCCGGTGGCAAAGATGCCGCCATTGATGTTGGCGGTGTCGGCGGTTTCGGTCGCCGCGAGTATTGCGGTCCAAGCGACAGCGCCATTGATGACAGCCGTGTCAGCGGCTTCGGTCGCCGCCAGCACCGCGCGCCAATCCACCGCGCCCACCAAGGCTGCGGTGTCGGCGGTTTCGGTTGCGGCTAGAACGGCATTCCAGCCGACAGACCCGGCGAGCGCGGCAGTGTCGCTCGCCTCAGTCGCGACTAGCGTCGCGTTCCAGCTTGTCGAGCCGGTGATAGCAGCGACATCCGCTGCCTCAGTTGCGGCGAGCGTGCCAGTAATTCCGCTTCCGCTCTGTAGAAATGCATAGGGATCGTTATGCAGTCCCAGAACTTCGCCTGATGACAGCGCGCGATCCCAGAAGCACGCCATATTGATGCTGGCGTTCGTAGAGCGGCTGGTGGCATCGATGCCTTGGTTGACGACAATCTTGGAAGTGCTGGAGGATGTGGAGATCGCCGACAACGATCCGACGGCACCAACCGCCACACCATTTACATAGAGCGTTACACTGCCACCAACCGTAGCAGTAACAACAAAATCTACGATTTGCCCATACAGGCCAGATGCGTCGAAAGTGCCAGTCGTCTCCGAAGCGGAGCCGTCACCATAAAAACTCGTTACATTGGCGTAGCTGGCACTGTTGCCAGACACGTTGAGCATGAAGTAAGGCGAAACGTCAGTGTCACCGATACTGATGCCAACTATCGGACAGAAACCGTCGCCTGCGCCAATCACCACGCCGCGCCACAGCAAAGTGAAATTCGTCCACGACTTAAAGGCGCTTGGCGCTGTCGCCGTTAAGCCTCTTGCCGATCCAAGCGTGTCCGAACGCGATGCCGGGCCTTCAACCGTCGTGACGACCGTACCCGCGCCGCCCGCGCCGTTAGCCAGCGTCGGACCGGTGCCCGACACCGGCACCCCGCCGTACACGCCGGGCAGGTAGCAGGCGAGCATGTTAGTGAGCAGCGAATGACCGCCGATGAAAATGGGGTTAAGCGGAATTGACGGGCTGCCCTTGAACAGCGCGGTATCGCCCGTCTCCGTCGCTATCAGCGTGCCTGTGACGGCGGTCGTGCTGACCGTGCCGTTAAGCAGCGCGGTATCGCCCGCCTCCGTCGCCGCCAGCGTGCCTTGCACGAGGCCCGCAGTGAAGCGGCGGACCCTTAGCTTCCTGCCAGGGAAAGACCTACCGTGTCGGGCCACAATTCGCCCTCTCCACGGTTAGATGTCGAGGATCATGTAGCAGTAGCAATTGACCGCAGCGGCGAACGTGACGCGGATGCGCGCGAACTTGCCTGCCTGCACCACCGGCTCGCGGCCTAGCGGGTATTGGTATTGATAGGGCTGCGTCGTCGGAGCCAGAAACAGCGGCGCGCTCAGATTACGCACCGACGTAATGGTGCCTTCCGCTGTGGCGGTGTATCCGGTCGCGGTGGTGCCGACCTGGATCAGGTTGGTGGTCGGATTGCCGCCCGCAATCGCCATCGCGTCCCATTTGGTGATGTCGTTGGCGACGCTTGCCGTCACGGTCGCCGCGACATCGGTCTCGATTAGTTCGATCTTGCCCGGCGTCGCCGCTGCGGAGCCGTCGAAGCTGATGCCCCACTCCATGATCTTGGCGGCGGCGGTCGCACTCGGCACCACTTGCAGCATGGTTTTGATAGCGGTTCCGGTCGTCACCATAGCGAACGCCGCCGTGGTTGGCATCGGGCCATTGGCAATGAGGTATGCTGGCATTCCCGCTCTCTCTACCAATACGCGGCGCGTCGCACCGCCTGATTTCGGATGAAACTTTTTGCCACCGGGGACAGCCCCGGCCCGCCGCCGCCGATTGGGATTGCAGTTGCGATACTGGCTTGAAGCGTGGTCCCACCAGTGGTGATGGTCGTCGTGCCCGGCGCGGACAGTTCCTTGTATTGCGTCAGCGCGTAGCCCGCGCCGTAGATCAGGGTAAAGCCGGAACCCTGCGTAACGCCGTCGTCGTTCACAGCGTGCGCGCCAAACACCACGGAGGCCGCTTCCGTCGTCGTGATGCTGACGTTGGCCGATGAATTGACAACTTTCTGCGGACTGTTGGTTGTCCAAACCAAACTGGTTTGCCCGGTGCCGCTGACGGCCCAGCCATCGCACGTCATAAAGTTATCGTCGTTCTGTGTAATCGTGATCACTTCGGAAGTCAGCGGCGACGCCGCGAACTTTGCCCACACCTGAACGCTCGACGTTCCGCCGCGCAGCGCGGTCTCGATCATCGTGAACGCGCCGAGCGACGAGCCGACGACGCTGGCGATGCCGAAGCTGTTAGTGACCGCAGCGACCATGATGTAGTCGTTAGACTGCGTCGTGGTCAGAGTTAGAAGGCGGGTGGTCCCGCTAAAGCCTACGACGTGGTCTTTGCCGTCGATTGTGATTGCCACGTCCCCGCCTTCCGCTTAACCGACTTGCTCCGTGATGGTCTTGCAGTCGTTGTTCTGGAAGCTGCCGTTCATCGCGCCGGTCGAGCCGTTGACCAGGTCGAAAACTTCCTGCCCCGATCCGGCTTCGACGCCGAACAGCGCCTCGATGTCGGAAAAATCAGTGCCGTCGTTGCTGTGTGTCATGATCGCCGCGCACTGCACGCCAAGGTTATAGGCCTGCCGCAGCGCCGAAATATAACTCTTGAGCAGCGGGGCCTGCACCGTGGTTGCGGTCGGCGTAATGGTGATATAATCGCGCGCCACGTTGCGCCCTCCTTTATGAATGCGTGATGGTGCTGACTGCGGTGACGGTCACGGTCTGCCCGTTGGTGATCGAGGTCGAGTTAAGTTGAACGTCGCCACTGCCAACGCCGACCGTCAGGCCGGTGATGATATCGACATCCGCCGATGTTCTGATCGCCGCTAACGCAGCGGTCTGGGTGCCCGCGCCGGACGCGGCAACACTGATCGGAACGCCGAGCAGCGTGGCGACGCCACCCGTGCAAGAAAACGCGGGATTTGGCAGCACTAGCGTTGCCAGCACGCCGGTCGCACCCGACAGCGATGCCGTGCCGATCACCAGCTTGCCGGTGCTGCCAGCGCCGCTGCCGACGACGTAGGTCTTGCCGCCAACCGCGTCGTTCATCACGTTCATGCGGTTATTTTTGACGGTCGCATTATAGGTGACGGCCATTGCTGTTCTCCAAATAAAAAGGGCGCGGCATTTGCGCCCGCGCCCTTGAGTTTCCGCTGCCCCTGACAACAAAGGCGCGGGTTGGTTAAACCTTTTCGTGGAACCGATGCTGATGCTTGGTGCGCTGTTGCTGACTTTCGTCATCCAAGATCGCCAAGACCAGTTTGTCGTCGCCGATGCGCTCCACCAGCTTGTGGATAAGAGCGGGGACCGTGATGTCTCTGATCCGCGCGCACGCGATCAGGTAGCGGCCCCCTTCGGTCCATTTGTTGATCTTGATCAGCATGTTTAAAACCTGATCACTTTGATGTGGGCGGCGAGTGCTTTCTCGACCATGTCGGCGGTGCCCCTGCCACCGGGGAACGCAATCACCAGTTCGGGCTTGCGTCGGAGCATTTCCGCGTTGCGGAACGGCCCGGCCTGCTTGCCGAACCGCTTCCAGTTTGCAGGGACGCTTTCGATTTCGATCTGGCGCGACTTGGCCCACTTCTCCGCGAAGCGATCCGCACCGTAGGCGGCACCGTGGATCACGACGCTGAAACGGTAGCGCTCATGAAGCTGATCCAGTTCGCGTTCAAGGCGCTCGTAATCGTCAAAGGCGCGGCCACCGCAGACGATGACCCTCACCGAAACGTCCACATCGAAGCGGCTATCGCGATCCAAAGGGCGAGGATCAAAAGGACCGCACTAAACGGCAAATCGATCATTCAGAGGCCCACCAATACAACAGCGCCACCATGCCGATCATCAGCATCAGCGCCACCGCAAAGAAGATGTCCGTCGCGTTGCCCATCCACCACAGCCGCCCGCAAACTTGTCCAAACGATGTCGGCAAACTGGCCCCCGCAAGGCGGCATGATATTCTGCGACCATGTCAGACAGAACCGAACTGATACTCATCGAACTAGGCATCGCACTCGGCATCGCCATGATCATTCTGATCTTGGTTTGGTGACTTACCGGTCCCGCTCGTATTTTCGTATTCCCTCCGCAGCGCGCTGCGTGTTGTACATATCGGCCCGGTAGAAGTCCCCCTCTGCCGGGTCGATAGCACCGTACATCCCGTTCATCAGCATCAGCTTGGCCTTGGCCCGCAGCGCTTCCGCTGGATCGACCTGAGGCATCGGTGCCGCAAGCGGCGCTTGTTGCTGTCGCATCGCTTGCAGATCAGCGAGCGTTGCACCGGGGAAGAAATGCTGCATGGAACGCAGCCGATCAGCCTCGCTCATTGGACAGCCCTTCGTACCTATTACGCCTCAATTGATCTGTTCGTATCCTGTGCGCATCAACCTGTGGATCGTAGACACGATTTCTCAGGTGTGGGCATTGGGGGGCAGGGGGGCAGCCGAGCAAAGAAACAGTCTCGCGGAAGTTCTCAGAACTTGCCGCGATTTTTCTTGGCGACGACGGCGAAGTTTTTGGGGGTGACGAGAATGTGGGGTGGGGTGTCAGAGAAAGCATGCTTACCCCAAAAGATTTTCCCTCCCCCGGCCTCGCTCTGAGATCGTACCCCAGCCCCTATCCTATTGATATCGTTGATCTATTGTCGCTCACCCAAACCAGGTTGCGACAACCTAACGAGCGTTAGCTTGTGGCGCTGATGTCCTCATAGTCTGCATCTATCACACCCGCATCACCCGCTGTGCTGCCTGCCGCAATGGCGAATAGCTGCGTATCTGTAAGGGTCTGCACCGCATGCGCATGCTGATGCTGCACTTGCCGAACGTCACGCCACTCGGTTGGATCGATGTTGCGCAGTGCGAACATGCTGGCCGCAGTCTCCGCGCCTTTGCGGGATCGACCTAGCTTCCGCTCCCACCATAGCTGCCGCATTGGCTTGGCGCGGGAGCAAGCGTCGGAAAACTCGCGGTGCTGCTTCCGCCATTCATAAATCGTATCCCTCGCCACCCCGATAACCCCGGCAAACGCCGCAAGGCTGATGCCTTCCGCTTTGGTGCTTTCCAGTAGCAGCGCGCAGTATTCCGGCCTGTACTCGCTAGGCCTGCCGCCTGCGTGCTTCTCATGCGCTTGCAGTGTGGTTAGCGGGAACGGTGCCACAGCCTAGCCCTGCCCCTGCCGCTCGTTAGGTTGGCTTGCCAATGGGCCAGCCGCTATCCGCTGATAGTCCAATGCCCGCAACATTCGCGTTGCCCTGACCCGCTTGTCTGTCCTGCGCATCAGCGCGCGGAAGAAAGCGGTCCGCTTGCCCGGTGACTTAAATACTCGTTTCATTTGCTCTCCAATTTTCTTTGCGTATTTATTGCGAACCCCATTGACAGGGTAGGTGATAAGGCCCTAGATGCGGACAGGCGATCACGCCAGCAAGGGGAACTACCATGAACAAACTTCTAGAGGCCTTTATCGCCTGCAATTCGCTCGTCAATGCCCGCAAGCTGGTAGCCCACGTCAACCGTCACCCGATGGTGATGTGCATGCTCTCCGAGGATCACGCCGGTCAGGTGCGCAACGCAGAGCGCATGGTGGAGACGGAAGGTCGCCACACCGCGATGGACGTTTTCAAGAACGGCTATCATCCCGATGACGCGGCCTCAATGCAGCGATGGCTCGCGCGCCGCTAACCCTCTCCACATCGCTCTTATGCCCGGCATGCGAAAGCATCACCGGGCTTAAGGCATTAGAAGCAACACCGCTTCGGCAAGGGGAACGCAATGCAGATCACAACGAAACTCGGCACCACGCGCGCGGGCGAGCGAACCCGCATTTGGATTGAAGGCGCAAGGCTTGCCGATAACGGTTTCACCGTTGGCAAGTTCTTTGCCCGTGAATGGCACAAGCAAAGCCTCGTTTTGACGCTGATCAGCGCGGCGCAATTCGACAAGCTTTCGCGTGACGCGCGCGGCACCGTATCGGGCAAGGATACCAAGCCCATCATTGATGTGACTGGCGCGAAAGTCGCGGCGACGTTTTCAGGCTCGCACGTTGTCGCGGTCTATTCGCCCGGCAAGATCACGATAACCAATGCTTGATCCCATCATGGTCGCGGCAATCGGCCTCGCAATCGTTGCCATCACCCAAACCATTTATTTCAGCCTCTAACCCTCACCACATCGCGACCAATGCCCGGCACCGAAAGGTTACCGGGCTTAGGCCGTTAGGAGCGCATCCCGCGCTTGCAAGGGGAAACCAAATGGCAATCTTGACCAAAACCGACATCGCAGCATTCCGCAAAGCAGATCAAATCTGCATTCACCTAGGCGAGCGCAACCCCACCGGGCGCGTGGTCCTGATCAAGCGCAAGCCATATAACGCCGCGCCATTTGAGACAGATCAGGAATACAAGCTGGAAAATTGCGAAGTGAGACTAGAGACCACGCGCGGGCGCGAAGCGCTGGCAAGCGGTGCGGCGCGGTGCTTCGAGTTGGTTTACCTCTATCACAATCAGCACACCCACGCATCGACCGTGATCAAGTCGCTTCGCGCGGGCGATGAAATCGCGTTTTGCTTCGCGCCCGATCACTTCACTAACGGTTATGTCGCTGATGCGGGCTTGCATGCTGATGCGCTTTTGTTGCGCGTCAATCGCGCTAACAAATACCTGACCTTTGAACTTGAAACATCCATCGGTCCCGACAATTCCGCGCGGATGTGTTTTGGCGTTCCCAAGGATGCATCATACGAGCGAATGGCCGCAGATCGCCGCGCTAACGCCTGATCCCTCCCGACATTGGTTCTATGCCCGGCAAGCGCAAGCTTTACCGGGCTTAGGCCGTTAGAGGCATTCCGCTTCGCAAGGGGAACAGCAAATGTGGAAAGTGATTGGCATTCTCTCTAACAACGAACGCGCGTGCGGTGATGTGCGCAATCCCGTTCACGGCCCAATGCCGCGCAAGGTCTGGATTGCCGATGGCAAGCGCCAGCGCATCAGCCGCAAGCCAACCAATGGCCTCAAGTCTGCGGAAAGCCCGTTGGACTATAACACGCGCCGCGCCGCGCTCTATGCTCGCTGGTTGGCCGCGCGCGATGGCGTGGCATTGCCCGATGACGCGATTGCCTCTGTTGCGTTCGATACCTTGCACGTCAACGGCAAGCGGGAACGTCGCGCTCGCGAAGTGCATTTCTTTGAAAATACCAGCACGCGATGGAGTTCGCAGCGCGGCAAGCTTATTGCCACCATTGCAATTCCGCATTGGGACTGGACACCCGCCGAACCGGTGGAAGAATTGATAGAGGATGACGTTTTGCCGCTTGCGGCGTAATCTTTCGGACATCGTGACCTTGCCGGGCATGGGAAACCATCACCCGGCTTAGGCCGTTACAGATGCCAGCAAGGGAGCAAATCTAATGGGCGAATACCTCGCCGAATTTCCAGACTTTCGACCGCAGGACATGCCAGCAATTCCGAAGGGTTTCGTTGATACCTCTTGGCACAATGACGCCTGCCCTAGCTTCACATCCGATCAATACGGCCTAACCATTTGGGTTGATTATGCGGACCCTACCAAGCGCGAATACGGCGACACCCACCCGCGCTTTATCGTCAACTCGCAGGATCACGGGGTAGAAACGTCCGGCCCCTCGCTCGCTACGGACGATTGGAACGAGGTCTTAGCGTTCATTGAAGCGACGGTGAAAGAGCGGCAAGAGGCCTGCCACCATCGCGACACCGGGCGCGGCGTCTGTGCCGATTGCGGAAAGTTTCTTGAGCCAACTTCAAAACCGCCGCATGTCGGCAACGCGAACGAAATTGCCGCCTATCTGCATTGCGCGCTATGCCTAGACGAAAGGCCCGCCGATATTTCGCCGCGCGACTTTGCCGCGCTTGAGGTCGGATGGACGCCGCGCGGCCTGCAAATCTGGTGCAGGCGGCACGATTGCAACATTGCCCATATCGACTTTGAAGGCCAAACCCACCCGGCTAACACTTCCCGAAAGAACAATTAACAGGCTGTGGCCTGTAATTCAGATTTCAAAACCAGCCTGCGGGCTGGTTTTTTTATGCGGCCCATTGGGTGAACGCTTGCGCGATCCCCGGATAGGTTTTGCTGCGAATGTTGCGCCGGTCGGGACCAGGTGAGGCGAAATGAACCACCGGCTTGGGCTTGGCACCGCGCGGCAGATTGTGCGCCCGCCTGCAATCATCCCATTGCGGATAGACCGGGATCAACAGCGGCAGGCCGCGCAACCATAGGCAGGTCGCTTTGGTTTCGGGGTCGCCAAACATCCAAGGCTGAATGATCTGGCTTTGCTCGCGGCCAATAATCGCCTTGGCACATCCCAACATGATGGGATTTTCAACCGCTACCTTTGGAATATCGCAGTCTAACAAGGTTTTAAAAAACCGCGCGCCCTTGCGCATGTCGCGCCAGCGCTTGGGGTCCGGCCCGTTGGCCTTGTTCATTCCCCGATAAAGATGCTTTGCGCCTGAGTTGCACAGATACGTGCAATCGGGATGGAATATCGCCAAATCCCAACCCTGCCCTAGCACCGTCAGAACGTCGCATTGCAGATGGTGCGGGCTGCCGTCGAGCGCCGGAACGAGGTCGCAGGACCATGCGTCATGACCTAACGCGCGGAATGCCTGCCGAACCCTGCCAAAGCGCTCGCAGCCTATCAAAACGCGCATAGGCCTACCTCCCAGGGCCAGGGGTAGGCTTGCCTAGGCTTGCGTAATAGTTACGACCGGGGTTTTTCCCCGTAATAAACCGGGGGCTGTCGTTTTTATTGCGATTTCACTTGCGGGCTTAGGGCTTAAACGCCTATGGTGATTTGGCGCAATCAAGCGCTGCAAGGGGAACTGAAATGGCTCGCGTTTATGTTGGCACCTACGCCAAATATAATTCCGGATCGATTGCCGGGGCTTGGCTTGATCTTGAGGATTTCGGTGACCGCGAAAGCTTCCTTGAAGCTTGCGCGAAGCTTCACGCCAATGAGGCTGACCCGGAACTGATGTTCCAAGATTATGAGGGTTTCCCGAAAGCCTTCTATAACGAGAGCGACGTTCCCGCCGAATTGTGGGACTGGCTCGAACTCGACGAAGAGGACCGCGAATTACTGGCGGTATATCGGGATCATGTGACGGACGACGCGACCATTGATCAGGCGCGTGACGCCTTCTACGGCAAGTATGACACAGAGGCCGATTGGGCCGCGTCCTATTGGGAAGATAGCGGCTTGCTCGATAGCATTCCGGAAGCGCTGCGCTACTACATCGACTATGAAAGCTATGCGCGCGATGCGCGCTGCGGCGGCGATATGTCTTTCGTTCGTCACGATGGCGACGTGTGGGCGTTCCACAATGTATGACGATCAAGCCGCAGACTGGTTAGCCGCCACGGTGCTAACCCTGTTTTGCGCCACGGTGTTATATGGCGGGGCAGTCATCCGCGCCTTGCTCTAAAATCAAAGCCCCGCCTAGTGCGGGGTTTTTCTTTTCTGTCGCGCCTTGACCGCCTAGGCTTTAATGGCCTAGAACAGCCTACCAGCAAGGGGAAACCATGAAACCAGCCATTGCCTACCGCAGACTTTCCAAGGCCCGCAAGGGAGCGCCAGCGCCTTTGGGCCTTGATGCGCAACAAACCGCCATCGATGCCTTTTGCGCGGTCGAAGGCTATGCGGTGCATTCCGCGTTCTCTGAGATCGAAACCGGCAAGGGTAACGACGCGCTAGAGCGTCGCCCGCAATTGGCCGCTGCATTGGATGCCGCCAAGAAACTGAAATGCCCGGTCATCATTCATAAGCTTGACCGGCTGTCGCGCGATGTCGCGTTTATCGCTGGCCTGATGTCTAACCGCGTGCCGTTCATCGTCTGCGAGTTGGGCGCGAACGTCGATCCGTTCATGTTGCATATTTATGCTGCCGTCGCCGAGAAAGAGCGCCGCATGATCGGCGAGCGGACCAAGCTTGCCCTGGCTGCCGCGAAGGCGCGCGGCGTTGTGCTTGGCAACGCGAGACAGGCCAAGGTAAACGCTCAATTTGCCGGTGAGTTCGCCGAACGCCTTCGCGACATCGTTTGGCCGCTGATTAACCTACCGTCGCGGCGCATTGCTTTCATTTTAAATGAACGCGGCATTGCCACGCCTCAAGGCCGCAAGTGGCAGTCCCAAACCGTCAGGCGGCTTTGCGAGCGATTGAGGACAGCATGAAAAAGCCAAAGAAAAAAGAACGCGAGCCAATGCGCTTTGCGGAGACTGCCGAACCGATGTCCGGTGACGAACTCGCGATAGCCTTGGCGGACATCGAAATCAGTCAATCGGCCTTTGCCCGCTTGATCGGGGTCGGGGGTCGCGCGGTGCGCTCTTGGATCAGCGGGGAAAACGTTGTCCCCATGTCGGTCGGCTACCTGGTTTCGCTGATGATCAAAACCAAAACCAAGCCGGAAGATTTGCGCATCTGAAATGCAAACGCCCGGCTTTTGGCCGGGCGTTCTAATTTGCGAAGCTACCTTCTAGGCTGGCAAGGGGTTAGGTCGGCATCCTAGGGCGAACTTCGTAAATATATCGAATTGATTGCCAAAATCGCCCCTGATGTCAACGGCCTTTGGCGAGGTCATCCCATAATTTCGTCAGCCGGTACCCGGCATCGCTCAAGATTTCCCGGACCTTTTCCCGGCCATGGTAAGGCGAGCGGTAGCCCATCATTATGGCAACATCGCTGACCGATGTGTCAAAACAGGCAATATGATCAGCTACATAAGCCGGGCGAGTGCCTAAATGTTCGTGCGCTCGCCAATACATTGACCGGTGATCGGCCTGCCGTTCGGTTTTCGCCAGCCCGTTCATGCTTGACGGATCGAACGCCAATATACGGTTGAGATCGACAGAACCCATATGGCTCTGCAAGCCCCCAGCGAGCCAATGGAGCGCGTATTTTTTCAAGCCGCTGTATTCCTCAGCAGAAATAAAACGACGCACCCACGCCCTTCCTAATTGATCGTCGAGCATCTGGAAGCGGCGGGAGGACTTACTTTGACCGGCTGCGGTGAAAAACTGGTTTCTGTCGGGAGACCACCCGCCCGCATGTTTGAGCCGTTCGGCTGTCGGCCCCACCTCGTCGTCAGGTACTCGGTGCATTCGGTTCCCTCCGCGAAACCGATGCAATGGGCCTGACTGGCTGCGGCGTCAAGCGACCTTTGGCAAGCCACTTGCTACGCAGCAAAGGAAAGAAAGAAGTAAGGGAAAAGAATATGTGAGTGTGATTGGTGCAGCATTGCTCAAGCAATTGCTCAAGCATTTGCTACCTAACCCTTTGAGACTTATAGCGTGCGATTTCGTTGGCCATGGCGGTGACCTGACCGCCTTTCGACCCGGCAGCCTTCCGCTTGGCGATCTTATCCACAGCCCTGCACAGTTCCGCATCCACCCGCTTATGCCGCCACCCATCATAGAAAAGCGCTTGCAGGGTCGCCTTGTGCGCGAGCCAATCTTCAAGCGGCATCTTGGCGATATTGGCGAGTTGCTGATCGTCGTCCGGCAGGCCGCCGCGCCGCCAGTAGGAGAATAGCAGAAGGCAATAAGCGCCATGCTGAAGCGTCGAAAGGTGTTCGGTATCACCTAGGTAGTCTGCGACGTAGAACGGCATCCACGGGGCCGACATTGGCTAGGCGAGGCGATCAGAGCGAACATATTCCTGGATCGCGCGTGCGTGGCTTTTCTTGGCCTTCGGCGTGACCATCTTTCCGGTTTTGATCAGTAGGCCGCGACGATAAGCGCCATTCGATGCAGCGCCCCAGCCATTGGGATGGCCCGGCTCACCGATGACGGGCGCGGCCATTCTGCGGATGTCCTCGCCTGATAGCACCGTGCCGCGCGGGATCGCCCGCGTAACGAAACCGTAATAGTGATCGATCCAGCGCGGATTATGATCGAGAACGCTTTTCATTCCCTTGTCGCGAGCGCGCCGGGCCTTCTTGCGGCTAAATTCGTCCGTCATGAACCTGCCTCCCCGTTATCGACTATCCCGCAGCCTCAGTTTCCGCGCGGGGCATGAATTGGGTCTTTGATTGACGTTGGACTTCGTCGGCGTCGATTTCGGTGTAGTTGCCTCGCGCCAGCATCGTCAGGGCGTAAGCAACCTTGTTGTGTGCGGAAATCAGCCCGGCTTCGTGGTATTCGAGCGAATGCTGCTCGTCGTCCACCATTTCCATCACGAATTGCGACAGGTTTTCGTAGCGGATCACGTCGCCATCGTCATTCGTCTCAGCACGTTCAACCTCGTGATCGATTTCCAATTGCCGCGCCAACTCGCGCACCAATTTCAGTTTAGCGTGCGCTTTCTTTAGTGCGTCCTGATTGTAATACACTTCCCAATAAGCGTGACGCAGGACTTCCGAAACAAAGCTGATAGCGTCGGTAACTGGTGGCTTCATTGCTTGTTCTCCTCTATTCGCAGCCAAGCGTATTTTCGGATTTTGGTCCGTCTCTTCGGTCCGTTGATCGTCGGCTTGACGGTCAGGGTCATCGCCACAAAGGCGTCCATCACGGGCTGCGGATTGCTATCGACTTGGGCCAGTTCCACCTCATGGTCCGAGCCGTGTTCGGTGCCCCAGATGGAATAGCGGCGTTTCATCCCACCCTCCGGAACGGCACAAACTGGCAGTGCCTCTTGGCCTTGAAAACGTGATGGTGGATTGTGGTGTGGTGGCGGTTCAACACTTTCGCGATTGTCAAAAAATCAAAGTGCAGCGCTCGCAATCGCGCGATGGCGTAGCGCCGCGCGGCGACATGCTTGCGCTTGCGCTTCGGTCCCTTGATGTCGGCAACCGTCAGGCCGTAGGCTTCGGCGGTCTCGGACAGAATGATTTCGGATCGCCTAGGCATTTGGCCTCTCGAAACCGAGTTGTTCAATTAATACGTGACCGGTCATTTCCTGCATGACCGCTGCCTTGGTTTGGATGATTGCACTGTGATCGGAATACCAGCGCCGCCCCAAACGTTGCTCCGCACGAACAACCGCGCCAGCAATCCGCAAAATGAACCTGCGGGTGTCATCGTCGCCAAAGGTGTAGGTGGCAAATTCTTCGTGAGCGAACATGATTTCGAGCCGCCGCGCGATTTCCTCACTCACTGAGAGGCGATTTTTCTTGGCAGCGGCTTCTAGCTTTGCCTTGGTCGTAAGGCCAACGGTAACGGCCAATTCGTCTTGCGGCTTGGCTTGCGGCTTGGCTTTGGGCTTTGGTTTGGCTTTACGCTTTGTCATTGAACAAATCCGATTGCTGCGGTTCGGACACGCGCATCTTGCGTCCCTCAATATCGGTGCGGATGTCGTTGCGGCGGACGCCCACCAATTCGTAATGGTCGCCCCCCGCCGTCAGGTAGCCGGTCGCGGTGCCGTCATCCCAGAAAAATAGCGCGCCAAGAAGGTCTTTTTCCTTGCTACTCATGTGTTCATGTCTCGCGGTGGCAGTTTGGCTTTAACGAGCGCTTGCAGTTCAAGCCGGTCGGGCGGCAACAGCCAATCGTCACGGGCTTGATGATTGATGGGATCGTTCCACCAGGTCAGCGCCAAGGTTGAATTGTCGGGGAAGGTGGCGATCTTCCGTTTGCATTCATCCATATATTTCGCGCGGGCGTCGGGTTCTTCGGGTTCGTCGGCGACGTTGACCTGTTCCTTGTCATAGAGCGCTAGGCCGAACGGATTGCCGAACGTCCGGATTGCGCGCTTGAAGGCGTCGGTCTCCGCTTCTTTGAGCGCGCTTTCGTGTGCCTGACCTAAATCCTGATCGATGCCGTGACCCGCGCCGACACCGTCGCGGAATAACTGCATATCGCCCACGGTGACGTGGATGCGCACCCGCGCCGTATAGGTGACGCCATAGCCGGGCAACGCCTGCTTGCCGATCAGCCGATCCTTCTCAACGACGCATTTGGTTTCGATGGTGTCGCAGGCCCATTTGTCGAAGCCGAAAATACGGTTGGCTTCGGCGATCATGAACCAGCCTTCAACATAGCTAAACCTGCGCCTAGCTTGCTCGCGTTCCTTGACGACAGCGCGCGACAGTGGAGCGTTCAAGAGGTCGAGTTGTTCCTGGGAGAATGGCATCGTTTCACCTTCGGTCGCGCTTATCGGCACGGGAGCCAAGTTGCGCCATCATCACGAACAGCACGCCAAGCGTGACGCCGGTCATCACTCCCAATAGGAAGCTAGGCCAAGACATCAGACCCTCACCACCAATGAGGGCGGGCTGTTACTCAGTGCGAAGCCCTCAACCACGCGCCCGGCTTCAAGCGCTTCCTTGATTTTGGTTTTGGAAATCGCGCGGGTGATCTTGACGAGATCGTCCGGCAGGCTCGCCGGATCGGCATCGCCGACCACGCGCGGCGGGTTGTTGCGCAGCGAGAAGGTGACTTCCGGCAGTTCGCACTTCCGCAACTGCGAACTCTCCATTAGCTTGAAAATCATATTGCGGATGTATTTGTCGCGCGCCTCAAACCGCCCTTCGCGGGCATATAGTTCCTCAAGCCGGGCGGCTATCCCTTCCCGCAACAGTTTGGTGTTGTCGAGCGCACGGCCAAGCATCGCCAGCGCCTCGAATAGATCGGTTTGGCCTTCCAGCATGTCCAGCAAGGCGACGACATCATCCGCGAGTTCGGGATGATCCCGTATCAGCGTGTCGATTTCGATGCGGAGTTGATCGATGTTAGGAATTTTTGCCATCGGCGCGATCCAATACAAATGAGATCATGTCGCGCGCGGCTTCTAATTGCTCATAGATCGCGCGAGCCTCCGCTTGCGTCAGCGCGGCCAACTCCCGCGTGTCGGTGCGGATACGAAGCAAGCGTTTTTGGAGATCGGTTTCGGGCTGGCTGGTGGCGAGTTCAATCTTCGGTCGGCTTCGCTTGATAGACCTGTTTGGCATGAGACACCTTCAAGAGCGCTTCCGCGAGAACGGTTTCCAGTTTTTCCAGATCGTCAAAGGCCAACGTGTCGAACAGCGGCCTTTGCAACAGTTGCGTGGTGTGACGCGAGCACCTTTCGGCACCTTCACGGATGCCGCGCAGATGTGGGCGCACAAGCACGTCCCATTCGGCGAGCGTCTTGGTCACGGGATCATTTTCCACAAGGCGGGCGGGGCGGTGCAGCGCCGACGTTTAAGGGCGCGTTGCATGGTGACGTAGGTGCGGGGCGGGAAAGCCTTTGCCCTGCCCCACCAATGCCAAGCGACCTTTGGGGTGGTCTTGGTGATCTCGCAGACCCGGTCGATGCCGATAGCATCAACCACCGCTGCGGCTGTGCGTAATTCTTTCATGCCCGCCCTTATAATCGTAATATGTACGACTATCAAGACGGAACCGCTATGAGCGGGGTTGTGGATATAGGGGACAGTTATTTTTGCGAAATACAACCTAAAGCGTGAGAAACGTTTTGCTCTCTTATTGGTTTAGGAGTATTGAGGTTGCATTGATCCGATTTTTTAGGACTTCTGATTTTTGGCACTTGCCACATTTGAGAAGCGTGCCTTAATCTTCACGCGCTAACCGGCAAGGGGTTACATGGTCAGAAAGATGGACGGCTTCGGAAAGCTGCAAGGCTTCGACGTGGAAGCCTACAGGCGTCGCCTGCGCATCATGCGCGAAATAGTTAGCGGCGACAATCAGACGGACTTCGCCAAACGGTTGGGAATTGATTTCAAAAGGTGGAGTAATTACGAACGCGGCTACCCGGTTCCAAGGGAAGTTGCCTTCCTGCTCCATCATAAATTTCCCGGCTTATCGATTGAGTGGATTTGGTTTGGATCGATGTCGAGCCTGTCCGCTCACTATCGAGAGAAAATCCAACTCGCCGAAAAGTTGGACCTTGAGCAACAGCGCGACATGGCTGAAATGGAAAAGATCAAGAAGAAGCTGGACGCCACCAACGAGCGGCGAAGAAAAGCGCTGCATCCTAGTGCGACCAAGGGGAAGCAACGCGCTGACGTTCGGGAAAAAGCCTCTCAGTGAGGCAGTTGGCCTTTCTCACGGAAGTCACAAAGCACGGCGTATAATTCCGCCGCCAGTTTCAAGGCGGCCTCGCCCTGTGCCCGATCATTGGGCAGCACGCCTGTCATTTTGAGCGCCAATTGGATCAGTAGCGCCTCAACGGCCTCTTCCGGTTCGGCGAGCGGAAAGCCGTTGGCCTCGAATTCCTGCTCAATCAGCGCTTCGATCATTGAAGGCCTCCACGTTTCTGTTCGTTATTAATTGGCCCCGCAGCCCAACGCGCAGACTATGCGCCCGGCGCTGACGGGTGTCATCACATATTATGTCCGGAACCCGACATTTCGCCCCCGCTGAATTTTTACGATTGATTTCGCAATAATTACGACTAATGTGACGGCGTCTCCCTGCTAGGAGGACGCTTGATGGTGATAGGTACCGTGTTCACCTTGAAAGAAGCCGCCGAACAGTTAAGACAATCACCGCGCGCGGTGGCAAAGGTTGCCAAGAAGCACGGCCTCTGTTCCACATTTGGTCGTGATCTGCTTTTTTCGGAAACCGACATTCGATCAATTTGGGAAATTCAGCGATGGCCCTCTACCTTTGGCAGCGGACACCCGGAAAAGGCAACTTCGTCATCCGGGGCACCGACTTCAACGGCAAGGAAGTACACCAATCTACAAAGACTTCCGATCAAAAAGCCGCGCAAAAACTCCTCGCAAAATACCAGGGCGAATGCCTCAAGGAAGTAATCCACGGCCCGGCATCAACCAAGACCTTCAAGGATGCGGTCGATCTTTATCTAGGGACCGGAGGTCGCGACCGCACTGGCGGATCGCCGCGCTTCCTTGGTGCCCTTGATCCGGCTACCGGGGAATATGATGGCTTGATGGGCCTGTTCGGCGACCGCGTCTTGAACACCATCACGCAATCCGAATTGGACGCCGCTGCCGCGAAGTTATACCCCAACACTTCCTATTTGACGCGCAACCGGCAATGCCACGCGCCGTTCATTGCAGTCTGGAACCATGCCCAAGGTGACGGTTGGTGTGAGAAGCGCGATTGGAGGCGACCGCGCAAGCCGAAAGGCACGATGTTGAAATTCCTCAACACCAAGGTCCGCGCCGGGACCACGGCAACCACCTATGACCGCGCCGCAAAGTTCGTGCTGGCGATGTCACCCGCCCCCGCCATGTTGATGACGACGTTTTTCTATACCGGCATGCGGCCCATCGAACTATTCACGCTGGAAGCCGATCAGGTAAACATCAGGGAACGATGGATCACCCTCCCCGCGAGCAAGAGCGGCGAACCCCGTGGCGTGCCGATGCATGAGGTTTTGGTTCCCCTGTTCACCGGCCTGATGAAGCGCGGCGGCTTCCTGTTTAGGACCCCGCGCGGCGTCCCCTATGAGCCGAAGGATGAGGAAGGCCAAGGCGGTGGCCAAATGAAAACGGCGATCAAGGGGGCGCGCAAGCGGTCGGGGATCACCGACATCGCGCCCTATACCGGGCGGCACACGGTATCCTCGCAATTGGTGATGAACGGCGTTCATACGCTGATCAAGGACGTGATCATGGGGCACGCCAAGGACGATAGCGACATGAGCCGCCGCTATACCCACATCACCCCGGAAAAGCTTATCGAAGAAATCAACACCCTGCCGGTGATCGACGCATGGGCGAACGCGCCGTGGATGCTCGACCCGCTGGCATGGGCGCACAAGCTGGCGGCGGGCACCGGCAAACGAAACGATCTGAAAGTCGCGGCTTAGAAGGAAGTATCAAATTGACTGAATACACCATAACCGAACACCTCAATGACCTTGAGACAATTTCCGCAACAGCGCGCTTTGATGTCGGCAGGGCCGTCATCGGCTTTTTGGAAAGCCAAGGCATTCCCGACCCCACCAAGGAGCAAGTAAAAGAAGCGTACCTTGCGGCTCTCGACGCCATTGCGGACCTGATCCAATATGGAAAGCTTGGGCCTGCGGCGATTGGCAGGCTACATCGAGCGCGAGAGTTTTGCGGCATCCCGCTAGAGCAAAGCCCGGCCTAGAGCCGGGTTTTCTTTTGGCCGTGCATCCGTGCAAAATCCGTGCATGTCTCTTTTAGAATTCAAGAAACCCCTGTACCGCAGGCACTTCTAACTTCTGGCCCGTCCCTTGGTAAAGGTCAGGGTTGGGATCATGGAAAGCGAAAAAACCCTTGAATTACCAGTGGTTACCCCGAAACTGTCGAGACGCGAAAATGCACGAAAACGCAGAACAGAACATGAAAAAGCGTATCAATCCGTGCAAAATCCGTGCAGTCCGTTCTATGGACGTTCTCCCGAAATAGACCCAATCAGCCCGGTTAGCACAGTGGTAGTGCGCGTCATTGGTAATGACGAGGTCAGCGGTTCAATCCCGCTACCGGGCACCACACCCCTCAAAACGACGGAGCGGGGGTCAATGTCTGAGGCTATGGTTGCCGCCAAGTTAATGCGGCTGGGTGCCTCCATCTTCACCCCGGCGTTCGGCCACGATCACCCCTTTGACATGATCGCACACTGGAACGGCCACCTGTCCCGCGTCCAGGTCAAGACCGCCCGCGACGGCGAGAACGGCTGCATCATGATCCCCGGTCAGGGCGTGGTGGACCGCCAAGGCGGCAAGCAATATCCGGTCATCACCGAAGCCGATTGCGACGTGATCATTGGCTACCATCCCGAGAGCGACATCGCCTATGTGATCCGGCCAGTTGGTAAGACCCGTTACCAGATGCGCCGCACGCCCGCCAAGAACGGCCAGATCATCGGCATCATGTACGAGCAGGATTTTCGGCTCACCAGCCTCGATCAGATCAAGCCGGTCGCGCGCTAGCCGAACACCCGCTCCAACTCCCTCCCGGCCTTCATAACCGCCGCCCGGATTTCGCCGAAGAAACGCGAGTTCGGGCGCACCGCTATGAAGTCAACGTTGCGCCCATAGCCCCGCCCGACCTTGCGAGCCAACCCACCCGCGACTAACGCATCCAGCGAGCGCTTGGCGTTGGAGCGCGGGATGCCCAAAAATTTGGCGACGCCCGAGGCTGTCTGCGGTTTAGTCACTGTATCGACGTGCCACAAGACGAACGCGCAAAGCAGTTCTTCCCATACCGCGCCGACATGCTTTCTGCGATAGTCGCCATGCATCGCCTTCGACACCGCCAGCATCATCGTTGAAACGATAACCGCCTGTTGCAAAATTTTTGCGATCTCATGATGGCTCACGGGCGCTGTCCCTCCCTCACGGTGAATTCACGCTGCCCTCACGATGAATGTGCCGTTCACCGGCCTCTATTGTTTCCTCAAAACAATTACTGACCAATTTGGTCACTCGCAATAATTTTCCCCTTTGATCTAAATCAAACGCCGGGAAATTGCTGCAATTGGTATTGAAAAGATTGAGGTTGTGTTCGGGAACGAACTCGCTGCACACTGTTTGAGTGAGGGGAGTAATCGCCCTCGCATCTAAGTCGGGCATCGGACTTTGGGATGGACATTCGTAAAACGGACGCCTAGCCTCCACTATCCGAAAAAATACGCACGATGGAGTGTATCGCAAAATTCCTGCCAAAATGGCATATAAGTGCAAGGGGACTTCGCAATGCCAAAATTACCAACGGTGGACCGGTTTCGACTTAGTTGCGAGGTCGCGGTCTCGGACTTGGGTCCGATCATCGCCCAACTCACGAAAATGGGCCTGACCAATATCAACTTTGAACTGATGACCGATGTCTTGGCCTTCGCTGAAAAGGTCAAGCATGATGTCCGTTCGCCAGACCACTTGAAGGCGTGGACAGAGGACCATCCGACGTTCAAGGCCATCGACGCGGTTAATCACTTTCGTAACACCGGACGCGGCAACGGTAGCGCAGCCTATCCAGCCCTTGCCGAACTGGTTGAGGCGGGCGTTCTCAAAAAACTTGGTTCCGGCAACTATGCCCGCGCTGATGTCAAACACATCGCCGCACCGAAGAAAGAGGCGAAGCCAAAGGGCGACACACAGAACCGCTACACCGTCCCCCACACCGGCCTGATCATGCGTCTGATCAAGCGCAAGCATGGTCACATCACTACCGAGCAGATCAAAGACGGCTTTGAAAAGGACGGTCGCCCGCGCGCGTCCGCCTCGCCCGCCATCAAAGACTGCTTGGACAAGAAGCTGATCAAGCGTGTCGCCGATGGCGAATATGAAATGATCGAAACACCCGCACCGAAAAACGGCAACGGCGCGACGCAAGTAGCGGAGGCAACCAATGGCTAAAGGGAACGGCGGGACATTGTGGATGACCCGCAGCTATAACTTCGTGGATAAGGACCCCGAGATCGATAAATTTCGGACGATCTGGCAAAAGGAACACCTCAAGGAAAAGGACCTTGCCGTTCTCGCCGGATTGAGCACTTCGACGGTCAACAATATGTTCGGCGGGAAAACTCGGAAACCCCAGCACGCGACATTTGCGAAGATGGCCGGTGCGATGGGCTATGCCTACGGGTTGCAGCGCGACGAAAAGCCAGACTACGAAAGCGAAATTCCGCAAGCCCGCGAACAATTCAAAATTCATAAGGAACGCCTCGCAAAGAAGCGAGAGCGCGCTAATAGGGGTAAGTGAAAATGGGATCGGCAAAGAAGCCTCCTGCCAAACGGCCACCCGGCCCGCGCAGCGTCGGCAAGATAGATGCGCAGATCGGTGGCCGCATCCGGGCCATGCGAATGGACCGCAACATGAGCCAGAACGATTTGGGCGACTTGCTTGGGGTCTCGTTTCAGCAAATCCAAAAGTATGAGAAGGGCATCAACCGGATTTCGGCGGTGCGCCTGCATCAGATCGCCACCGCGTTGGAAACCACCACCGAACAATTAACCGGCCTTGGCGGCGGCCCACAAGTCGATGGCTTTGACTTCGATCACGAAAGCTACAAATTGGCGAAGGCCTTTTCTCGTTTGCCCGATCACTTGAAGTCTCGAATTAGAAGCTTGATCAACTCGATCATGGAACCACCGGAATAGTAACCCTAGGGGCTGGGGCCACTAGGTTGCGTAATGTTGAATGCGTCGATTGCCGAAATCCCCTTGCCAGCGCGACTGGCAAGGCGTCCGATCTCAGAACGTGGTTTCCCGGTCCCGTGGTTCGTTTCGCTCATTGATGGTAAGTGGGATTTCGTCAATCTAGACCCGCGCAAGATCGCCGAGGCCTATCGCCGCAACCTCTGTTGGATTTGCGGCCAGCCAATGGGCCGCTTCAAGTGCTTCGTCATCGGGCCGATGTGTTCGATCAACCGGGTATCCAGCGAGCCGCCAAGTCACCGCGAATGCGGCCTCTATGCCGTTCAGGCCTGCCCGTTCCTCGCCCGCCCCAACATGCGCCGCAACGAAGCCGCCTCGATGAACCAAGGCGAGACCGTGCCCGGCATCATGATCCAGCACAATCCCGGCGCGACGGGGTTGTGGATGACCAAGACATTCAAGCCGGTCAACACGCCAAAGGGCGCGTTGTTCGAGATCGGGCCGCCCGTCGAACTGCTTTGGTTTAAGGAAGGCCGCACCGCCACCCGCGCCGAAATCCTCACCGCCATCGACAAGGGCCTGCCCTATCTGCGCAAGGTTGCCGCCGACGAAGGCGACGGTGCGCCGGAGGAATTGGACCGTTATATCGAACGCGCTATGAAGCTAATTCCTGCGGAGTGATCCTCATGAGGGACGAATTTTCGGTGGCACAATTCTTCCTTGACGGCAGCTACGAATACGAATGCCGTTTCGTTAGCGCCGAGGAAGCCGTCAAGACCGCGCACCGCTTGACTGAAACTGTCGGGGCCTCGTTTGGCTTTGTTCAACGCATCATCATTACCGATGGCGGCGACTTCACCAACTTTGAGTGGCAGTTCGGCAAGGGGATCACCTATCCACCAAGAGAGAAGCATCATGAACCAGAAAGAGCGCCGCGCAAGAGAAGCGCATAAGCAGGCACCGTTAGGCGATGCGCCTGTTGATGCCGAGTATCACGGCAAGATGGAATTCCTGGCTCGTCAGATGGATCACCTCTTCAACGGTGATTTGCGGGGAGAACATCGCAAGGTCGGCTTTGTGCTGATGGTGTTTCCCTTCGGCGAGGGCGGACGTGCTAATTATGTGTCTAACGCGAACCGCGCCGATATCGTCGCCACAATGAAGGAACAGATCGCGCGTTTCGAGGGGCAACCCGAACAGAGTGGAACGGCCTGATGCGAGAATTCGCGTTCAATCTGATGCTGATCTGGATTGGCGCGATGCTGACAATTGCGTACCTGCTAGTAATGAGGGAGCGAGTGATGAAAGACCCTGCTGACTTTAACCCGAACGACCATGATCATGTGATGTCGGTGGCGATGCTACTCAACACAATTTTGAACTCGCACAGGAACGACGTGCGTTTCGCGCTATTGGTTTGGCAGGATCATCATCCTGACGTTCAAGGTCTCGTCTCGAACGACACCGACGACAAGACCGTGACCTCCATGCTTGATGGTGCCAAGCATAAGATCGAACGAGCGAGTGGAGACATTCACCACACCGCAGGCCACGCCTAAGCCTTTTCATGCGCGTTATCAGCCCCCAGCCCCGCGCGTGTGGAGAGGCCGGTCCCGCACCCTCAAAGGTGCGGGACCACCTTATTGTTGTCCAACAGGGAGGAAAAATATGAGACCGGAAGCTGCCCCGATAGTCACCATCAGAAAAGACGATCTTATAAGCATTCATCGCGGCTTGGATCAGATCGCTTGCTTGGCCGATAGGCGCTCCAACGATCAGCACTCTTACGAAATCGCCGCCGCCGCATCGATGATGCAGCGGATCATCAGGCACTACCTGTTTTCGCAGAGTAGCCCGGCATAAAATTATTTAACCCTACTGCCGCAGGCTCAAGGCATAGAAAAAGGCCCGCCCCCGAAGGGGCGGGCCATCTTCTTGGGATCGCAGCGGTTCATTCGTAAGGAAAAATCACTTCCACCTCGTCGTCGGTCTCAATGCCTAGATAGTCCATCAGGCCCGGCGACAGATCGGCGACGCGCCCGGTACTCTCATGCGGCCCCCAATCGGCGGGAAATGCTTTGATGAACACGCCGGTTTTCAGCGACTTCACCAGCGCCATATATTCCAGCATCATCGTCTTGGGCGTCACCGCGTAGTCCCACCGACAGGCGACATATGGCACATAGGGATTGAGGCGGCGCGCAAGCCCCGTGGTGCCTTCCGGTTGATCCGGCAAGAACAGTTGCGGCGCGTCGTCAACGTCATCGATGAACGCCAAGCCCTCGCTGGCCGAAACGCCCGTGTCATCCGGCCCACCGAAATACGAGGCCTTGCCGACCGCGTGGAATGCCGCGTCCGGTTCGGGGACCACCACGCCCTCGTCATCATCGCCGCCCAGCACGTCCGCAATGGCTTCGCAGATTTCCACGAATTGCGTGTTGTAGATTTCCGCATCGGCCTCGCTGTCAACGAAGCAGACTTCCAGCAACAGCGACGGCATTTCGGTCTTGTTGAGGAAGAACAGATCGGTGCGCTTTTTGCCGCCGCGATTAATGAAGCCAACGCTGGCAATCGCTGCGCTGACATCGGCGGCCAGTTCGGATTGCGTCACATAGAGAACTTCGGTGCCCATCGGCTTGCTGACTTGCTCATAGGCATTGAAATGGACGCTGATGTCGAGGTCGCGGTTTTGCTTGTTGTGGAAATTTACGATGGTGTTGAGGTTGGTGTTTTGGTCCCGGCTGGTATCGTCGTGGAACGTCTTCACGTTGACGCCGCGCTCGCGCAGTTGGGTGGCGAGTTCTTCCACCACCAACCGGGCTTCATCGACTTCATCTAGGATGCCGGACGCGCCGCGAACATAGAGGCCGTGGCCGGACGAAATGACAACGCTGTTATAGGTCATGCTAGAGCCTCGAAAGCCTGATGGGTGACACCGCGCCTAGCAGGCTGGCGATGATGTAGACCACCACCAACACGATGACGACGGTGATCAGCACGTTGATGATCCTGCCGAATGGTTCCGGCATCGGCACCATCGGCAGCAATTGTTGAACGGCCCAAAGGACCACGCCAAGCACGATCAACATTAGGATGACCGAGATCAATGTCCCTATCATTTGAGGCACCTTTCTATAAGTTTATCGCGCCGCGAAATCGCCGAGCCTACTTCATGGAGGGTAAAGGCGAAGCCAGCCAAGACCGTGACGTTGACAATCAGGATTGCCAGCACAAATGGCGTCGCCTTCATGGTATCGACAACTTTGGAAGCAAGTTCCGCCGGAATGTTCATGGAATGATGCTCGCAAACCCGGTCGCAATCGATGAATGTCCGCTATCGTTCGGGTGCGTGCCGTCAGCATTCAGGCCCGCCGAAGTTGGCAACAGCGTTGTCGGATTGACGCCGACAATTTGCGCGTAGCCGAGCGCGGTCCTGACCGCACCGGGCACCGCCTGATAACTGCTTAATGGGATCGCCCGCGAATTGGTGTTGAGCAAAGGCGCGGTCAAATAGATCGGGACCGTGGGATTGATGTTGTGAATGTTGGTCAGGAACGCCGTCAGGTTCGCCTGGTAGGTCGCGACCGCTACCTGATTGAGAAATTCATTGGTGCCGATCATGACAGTGATCAGATCGGGCGACAGGTTGGCAATGTCGGTGCCGTGCGACGCCGTAGCTTGCAGACTGCCATAGCCCATATTGATGCAGCGGAAGTTTTTCAGGTTGGCAAGCAGGAACGGATAGCAGACCCGCACGTCCGTTGACGTAAAGCCTTCCGTGATGCTGTCGCCATAGCACACCATCAGCGATCCGGTGCGCGCCGCAGCGGCGGTGACGACATAGGGCAGATCGACGTTGACGCCGCCGAACTCGACGCCATCGGCGTAGGGCAGCACGATCTCATAGAGCCGGTCCACCGACGAACCGTTGACGATAGTGAGTGTCGCCACCGCAACGGTGTTGATCGGCGGCGGCGATTGAAAGGTTTGAACAAAGGTGCCGTTGACGTAGATCGCGCCAATCGTATTGCGCGCATCGGTGCGGCTGATCAGACCGTTGTAGCGCACCAGCACGTTGACGGTCGGCGCATTGGAGCGGAAGCGGAGCCGCGCCCCCGGCATGGCGTAAGTATAGCCGTTGCCCGCCACGTCGTTGATCGGACGCACAAAGCGCGCATAGCCGCCGACGAACGTAGGTGCGACGCAATCGGTATAAGCCAGCACCGCGCTATTGGCAGGATAAAAGCTTTGCGGATCAGGGAGAGAAGCGCCGCCGCCAGCGAGGCCGATCAGCATGCTACCACTGCGGAAGTTCGACGTAAGAAAACCGCCCCAGCACCGTCGCCCCGGCGATACTGATGGCCGTACCGTCAGCGCGTGCCGTCATCTTGGCCGCCGCGCCCGTCGCCAACGATGTTTTTGAATAGCCGAACATGGTGGCATTGCCTACACTACCCAACAGATTGAACACTCCCGACAGGCCCACGGCTATCGCCGTATCGAACACGGCAGCCTGAAAATAGGTGCCGGGCGTCTGTGTGCCGAGCAGATAGAACTCAAACAGATACGAGCCAGCGCGCGGCGCGACGAACCGGGTGCCGTCATAGCAAAGGTTGAGGCCGGACGGATCGCCCGTCGCGGCGTTGAACGTGACTTCGGTAAAGACGGCGGGGGTCGCGAGCGTTTGGTTGGTCGATTTTGTCAACTCGCCGGAAAATGGATTTGGCCTGCCGTCTAGCACTTGCCAGTTGGTGCCGTCCGAGCGCAGCAACAGCGTTTCTGACGCCCACATGACAAAGCTTGCGCCTTGGCGACCGATCACGCCGGAAGGCGTCGAAAGCGTATAAAGCTTGCTGGCGCTGGCGGGCAGATTGACCACGAACCCGATCAATGAACCCGCAACACCAACCGGTGTTGGCAGGGTAATGGTGTAGTTCGCCGACGTACCGCTGATCAGATGCAACTTGCCAAAGGCGGTCGAGGTCAGCGTAGCCGTACCCGTGAGCGAAACCGGATTGGAGAGGTCGAGGCCGCCCAGGTTGCGCATCGACGTGCCAGCATTGGCAACGTCTGAAAGGTTGTTGGCCGACAACAGCATGCCGGTCGTCGCTA
>Ga0307507_10001891_pt1 | contig 45661 bp, 10 predicted proteins | sample 7_EM_MG_FD_207223 | JGI IMG/M metagenome (GOLD analysis project Ga0307507, IMG submission 207223) | Populus trichocarpa ectomycorrhiza microbial communities from riparian zone in the Pacific Northwest, United States - 7_EM | ecosystem: Host-associated > Plants > Roots > Unclassified | place... | reverse complement strand
AGGCTGCGTGTCAAAAAAACACGACATAGGCTAGTCGGTCGAGTTGCCAAATGACCTCAACTGCGCGCCAATTGCGTCAACCACCAACCATTGAGGCCATTGAAAGGGTACCATATTTTGCCGATGGATAGATTAGCGAGCGCTATCTGTCTTTTTGGTTATTTGGCGACGTAGAGCGGGATACGTTACGTATATACCCTGCATATGCCCCGCATATGCAACCCAAAGCGTTATATAATATTCTTTATTTATTAAATACTTTAAATTCTATATTAAATTTTATTTGTATATGCGCTGCATATGCACAAGCTTAGCGTGTTGGAATTACAAGGTCATAAGGTCATAGCGGAGGTCTCTTGAGGGTCTAATTGATGATAGAGATGACGCAGACGATGAATATTGATTGATTCGTGATGCAGTAGATGCGGTTGATGTCTATATAGATTGCATGCAGAGCTCGCTCTCGCGACGTGTCCAGAGCTTAGTCAGCATCTCTCGCTTAATTCTGACACAGCGTGGTCAGAAGTTAAGCGTGGTCAGACAGGTTCTGACCACGTTGAACTTTGTGACCACGCCGAGTTTTTCCGTGACCACGCCGAGCTGTGAGCCCAGTCGATTGTTCGGTAAGCCTCGATATGAGGCTCCAGATTTGGCTTCGCACAATCCGTGATTGACGTAGGTGAGCGATTCGAGTGAGCCCCTCTCTGCCACCAGGCCTCTATCGCGACTCCCAATTGAGAAGCTTCTTAAACACCTCGGGCTTCATACGAGTCAGATTTACAAGTCGTTGCTCGTGGCCGTAGAGCAATTGCGATGTCCACTTTGTTCCTCGCCATATATCAGTATACTAGTTACGAACGCCCCCGGAAGCAAGCTCGTCGCGATCACAAAGGTCAAAATAATAAAATCAGATAAGGCTTGCAAATGCGACAGCAGTATCGCGATCGGGGTGTGTGGAGTCGCCATCACAAAAAGTCGTTACTTTGGCGCGCATATAAGAGCTCCATATTGGTATGGAATATGGAACGGAGGCTCGAAGGCTACATATTGAAACGGTGCCAAGAACCTCATTTCAACTACCGTATATAGTATAGCTTGCAAATTTGATGCGCTTGCCGATATGGAGGAGCTCCATATTCAAAAGTCGTTATATTTACCGAACGACCACCTCATATTCATAATTGAGCTCCATTTCGGTTAAATATGGAGCCTCCATATTGAATATGGAGGTGCAACCGAACGACCCTTAATCTTTTCTTTTCTTTTTCAGGCTCAAATAGATCCCCTAGATTCTGGTCTTGTTTTTAGCCTAGTTCTTATTATAGGTCTATACCGGGCATCTCGCCCTTAGTTCTTGGTAATCGTAATCGCGGTTCTAGTCTTAGTTATTTAGCCCTTACCTATCCCCGCTTTATAGGCTTTTAAAGAGAACCTAACTTCCCCTAAGAAGCCTGTATTTCCACGAACTTTTAATAAGAAGCGTGACTTTCCGCAAGGCTTAGACCTTTAGAATTGTTCCGTGTATCCGAGAAGTCTACAAAGCGCAACTTTCTATAAGGAGGTAATATATACGGGCCCTATTCCAAACTTATTAATATCGAATTTTAATTAATTCGCTCGTACTTTCGACTATAGACATATTACCCCCTCGTAGAAGGCTTACGTAGTAAACTAGCTTAGAACTCATATTTGAGTTTGTTAGAGATTAACAATTTAATTATTGCTGAAGCGGGAATTCTCGGAGAATAGGCTAAAGTTTATCCTTAGTAATTGTCGGTATCACCTAAGTGCACTTGTATGGCCTATTAATCTGATGGATTTGTTCTTGTCTAATAGGTACAGAAAGCAGAGGATCGTAAGGATCGCGGTGCCTAAGTAGGGGGCTGATGAGTCATCATAAGGATGACTAATCAGAGACACGAACGACGACACGTAACCACGTAACTTCTGTCCATATATTCCGACAGTAATAATTTAGGAAGGAAAAAGATATAAGGAAGAGCCCTCTTACTATTTATTCTTAAAAACTAACCTTACCATTTTGCGTTTTATCTTATATTATTACCTATACTATGCCTATTATAAAAGCTTCTATTATTCTTTCTTATCTTATAGTATTTACTACGGCAATATATTGTGATTATGGAATTAAAAATACTGGAGTTACTTGTAATAAAGGGGTTTGTCTCTATCTAGATTCTAATTTCTAATTTATATTTAATACTAACTTTTACATATATATATATAGGGAAATGTCTTTTGTGTAAGCCTTATTTGGCCCTATTAGAGCTTATTATTAATAAAATCTATAGTGTAGTCCCCAACAATCAAATATATTCGCAATCTACCGAGGCGAGTGTTATTATGATATGCCTACCCCTACCCCCGGGATAAATGGTCTTATTAATTGTAGAAACAGTGGAGTAAGTCACTATCTTATTAGAGAGGATAGAATACTAACGGTTACCTCGCAATTAGGAAGTTTTCTGTGTAAGTTATCTCTAAAAACTTAGACAAAGCAGGTACTAATATATTTAGTGCTATTAACGGCGCTGGTCCTTTGTCACGATGACGATGTATCACATACGAACGCTAGATGAACAAGCATCAGATTCGTAGAATTGATAGCTATGTACGGCTGTCGTGGAGACTCAAGAGGATTGCTAGAGCGCTCAACAAGAATGCAGCTGCGGGCGAATCTATATAGGGGCAATCGGGGCGGACAAACTAGCTGCCGAGCGATATCAAATAAGGAAGTAAACAAAAGAATCCCATAACGCTAGCTACGCGCACTGCGTAGTGCATGTAACGGGCAGTCCCGTGACATCCTTATAGGATCTTACTATTATTAGGGGCTTATGCGCTACGGACTATATAATCTTAGCTCGCCCTCTACTCCCTTTTCTTTCTCTTCCCTAGCTTAATATCTTTGTAATATAGTATTCCACAAGCTTATTTTAAGGCATTTATTTAGGCTATTATAGTGCAAATGGGTTATATTATAAAGGCAGGGTTATACGCCAAGACTATGGCTATTCTTTAGGTTACAAGGACGCCGAGCAAATTCTATTTAAAAAGATATTTATTTTAGCAGTTGGGCATACAGCTATTTATTAAAGACTATATATGCTATAGTATGTAATTCTAGATAAGCGAGGTTATAATTAGCTACTTTATCGCCATATACAACCCTTTTCTTTTTCTTTCTAAAATATTATAAATATAAAAACAATTATCTAAGCCTAGTTCCCTTGTATTTATATTGCTTATATATTATACATTCTATAGAATTTAAGATTTACACATATTAACGGCTAGGTATTTAAATTAATCGCTTGTTTATAGATTGCTATCTTATAAAGATTAAATTAGAAAGTAAGAAAATGGCCTAAAGAGGTCATAGTAGGTCTTATATAAGCCATTTACTCTTTAATAATATAGTAGCTAGCGATATATTATTATATTATATATAGACACCTCTACCTAACTAAAGGCAGTATATAAGCCAATTCCTAAACCCTTTTACCACTCCCTCTCCCTAGATCCTCTAAGATACCTTAAAAGTATAACGTACTCTATAAGCGAGCTGTTTACCCAAGCGAGCTATCTACCTTATCAAAAAAAAGCCATATATTAGCTTTTAACCACTATGCCTTAACCACACAATACGTAATCAATTTATACTGAAGGGAGAATATCCCTAGCTATCTTAGCAATTAACCGGAATCAATTACAAAGCGAGTGACGCGCTGTAGCAACGTATAACGTCCCGAAAAGTATGCTTAGGCTTTAACGCGCTAGAACAACTATACAACGCGATTATAAGCCTAATTTAAAAAAGCTTACTAAGACTAAGGAATTAGTTATTATTTAATATATACTTAACCTAGATTCGCAAGGGTTTGCGCCTAAACTAAGCGCTATAAGAAATATAGCTGATGAACTACTTGCTAAGCGCGCTAGTAGCTAGGTCGGCAAGAACTAGCTAGAGAACTTTGTAAAGCGAACCCTAGAGCTTAAAATATAATTTAATTAAAAATATAATTGCTAGAGAGCTCTATATAAGAATCTAAAGGTTATTAGGGCGTGGTTTAGGCTTATACGTAATATAATTAAGAAGTACGGCATTATTAATAATAATATCTATAACTTTAACGAAACCGGCTTCTAGATAGGCGTTATTTTAATAGGAGTAGTTATTACAGGCTCTAAGAGATATAATTAGCTAAAAGCTATGTAACTAGGTAATTAAGAATAGGCTATAGTAATTTAGAGTATTAATACTTAAGTGTTACGGCACTGACCTGACGCATACTGTTTTATACTGTCTTGTACTGTTCCCTACTGTTGGCTGGCCCACCACTAGCGACTTGGCGGCCGGCCCTACTATTTGTATACAATACCCCCTTTCCACCTTCTTCCCCTCTTTATATCACAACGTAGTTATTCAGTCTACTTTATTGCAGCACTGTAACAGTTTGTGGTATCTTTAATTTGCGCTTTGTTGCGATCACTAATTCCCTATACCCCAGCCAATTAACCTTCACCCCAGAGCAATCGCGACCTACGCGCACCTCTGCTAAAACCGATACGTCCCCAGCACAGTCTTAGAATAATCCTCAGTTTTTACCTAGCGCCTAGATGGGCGATACTAATAATGCCAAAATGGCCGAAACCTAGAACCCCCGCGACGTTTTCGCAGACCTATTTATAGAGACATACCCCAATATCGCGTGGATAATCCGCCGCTCCCTACTATACCCTAAGACCTTTGAGCCTAGCAAAGCTTACCTTACCCTTGTTAACTATACCAATAAGTTCCTTAACAATATTAAAGCAGGACTATAGTGTATATATAACACAAACACCGCCAATAAGAAAGCTAATAAAAACCTTAGTGCCCTTATCGCTTCCTAGATAGGAACTATTAACTCCTAGGTAGAGACTATTACCGTTCTAAAATAATTAACCCCTATAATAATAGTAGTAACCTAGCAGAAAAAATAGAGATCTAAAGACCCGCTAATATTTAGCGGAAAAGGCACCCCGCTAGAATAATAAGCTAATTTTAAGACCTGGTATATTAAGATTAAAGGAGTCTTTAACCGGGACTAGGACTACTTTAACATAGTTTAGTCCCAGATCCTTTATATCTTGGACATGCTAGAGGACAAGGCCTATAAGTTTATTAAGCAGGGCCTAGAGCTTATGCATAAGAACCTAAACAACATATCTACGTGGAAATGGCCTACTAAGGAAGATATGCTTAAAGACCTTACTGCCTACTATAAGGTCCTTGACATAACCCAGGTTGTAAAGAATAAGCTTAACCATTTCCCCTAAGGCGAGCGTAATTACTGGTCCTAAAAGGGAGAGCTTAATAAGCTAATAGTCTGCGCTAAGAAGACAGACAAATAGAAGGTAGACCTACTTTAAAAGTTTATCTCTCTAAAGATGGAAGAGCTGGTACTTAGACTGGCCCATAAAATTAATAACAGTGACTATATAGGTTGGAGTAAGCAGATAGATATATTTACTAAGAACCTTGCAAACTATGCACACTAAGCTAACCTTAAGAAGAACGCTAACTACTGCCTACCTGCCTAAGCCCCTGTCCCTATATTAACCCTAACCCTAGCAGTAACTAGAGAACCTATAGACCTTAATGGAATCTTAGACACGGAGCGCAAGCGCCGCGTTAATAATAGACTATGCCTTGCCTATAGCCTACCTGGCTACTAGAAGGATGCCTATAACCCCACTAAGATAGTAAACCTAGTTCTAATGCTACCCCGTTAAACAACGCGAATAAATAACCGCGGACGCGGCGACCGTGGAGTCTATTATGGACGCGGTAACTGCGGAGCCTATTATGGCCGCGGTAGACGACCCCCCCCCTTTAACCCTATGGCTTAGTTACTCCAAACTATGCCCTATATAGGAGCCTAACCCGTTAATAATGCCTAGCATTGGCGACTTCGCGCTAGTGAATACGAACACGGCTATGTTGTTGGCGAGGTATTATCTTCCTATACCCCAACCGAAATAGAGACCGATACCGCCAGCTAGATGGACACTGGACTGCCCCGCTAAGACAGCTCTATACCCTAGTTGTTAAAAGGCAGACCCTTAGACTAAGTTATGCCCAAGGGTCTAAACTATATAAGGAGGAAGACGAGAAGATTAGGTCCCTGTTACTAAATTAATCAGTCCTTTCTATTAGTAAACTGCTACTTAATCTTAGATTAGTAAATAGTAATAAGAAATTAATCCTTGTTTAAACCCAACTCTCCTTATTACATAACCTATACCCCTAAGTTTATATTAATACAGTAAGCCTAGTGGACTCCAGTAGTACTATAATGGCATTTACCAACGTAGAGTCTATTATAAGAAAGTATAATATTATAACTAAGAAGCTGCTAGCACCTAGGCTACTGCGCCTTATAGACAGTATCCTAACTTTGCTTATTATAGACTACTTTACCACCCAAATGTTAATCGGCCTCTATACTAAAGCCATGCTCTTTTTTGTTACTAAACTCTTGCCTACTACCCTAATTATCTTAGGTATGCCCTAGCTTTAGAAGCATGAGCTCTGTCCCAGCTTCAGGAAACTCAAGATCCGCTTTGACTCAAACTACTACTCTAGGCACTACCTCCCGTGGGGGATAGCCGACGTTAGCAGGGATGCCCTATATAGATACTTAATACTACCAAGCCTAGTGCCTAGGACTATATACAAAGCCCTAATAGTAAAAGACGTTCCTGATAAAGGGGAGCCTATATAGCTGTAAAGAAACGAGATAGTGGAAGACTAGACTAACCTAGCACTTAAGACTAAAACAATAGGCTAGCCAGCCCTACCAAGACTAAGGAAGAAGGTCCGCTTCGCGCTACTACTACTAAAAATCTAACTTTAACCTAGGTACCGTTTAAACCCTGGCCGCCTAGCCTAACACCTAGAACTAAGCTATATACTATATGCGCATACTATAGCTCGCGTTATAGCAAGGACTGGCTATAGAACTACTAAGACCCGGATAATAGAAACTACGCTACTGTAATACCTAACCTCACACCCGTCTCCCGCGTATACCGTATAGGGCCGCCGCCTTGTTTCCGCCCCCCTAGGCTAACCGAGCCGTGCTAGCCTAGCTGTAGCACCGGAGAGCTAGATACGCCCTAACCTAAACGATATTAAATGTACCTATACTGTTAATTTTACCCAGTTCTATAAATAAAAAGACGTAAAGATAATAAGGATCTATATAGCAGAGCTAGTAGAACTGGTTAAATAAGATAAGCACTAATAGCTGCTTAAAGAGCTGCCTATAGGCCTAATAGAAGTACCGAACCTATTAAAAAGGTCTTTCTGCCGGCTAGTGGAAGGCAACTATATAATAAAGGAAGCCTATAAAGTACTCCCCCCCTATTTCTATAACTTTCTTAAGATAAATCTAAAAACCAAACCCGAGCTTTTATATCGGAAGATAGTTAATACCAATATTAAAAAATTCCTAAAAGGCAAACTAGGATTAACCCGCAAAGACATTCTATAACGCCTACTAAAGGAGTTTAGTAAACATATTAAGCACTTCCTCCCTAAAAACGTAGACAAGCTGCCCCCTCACTAACTATAGGACCATAAAATTAAGATCACCCCCGGAAACCAGGCCCTATACTATAAAAATAGACCACTCTTACCTACTGAACTTAGGTGTGTAAAGAAGTGGATTAATAAGATGCTAGATAAGGGTTTTATCCGCAAATTAACCTTACTAGCTACTATACCACTCCTCCTCACTGCTAAGCCTAGCGGTGGTATATAAATCTACTATAACTACCAAGGCCTAAACACAGTCACTATTAAGAATTAATACCCACTGCCACTAATCCGTAAGACACTTAACGTACTTTATAGCGCCAAGTACTTTACTAAACTTAATATAATTGCTGCGTTTAACCGGATCCGGATTGTGGAGGGCCATAAGTGGCTTACAGCATTTATTACCCGGTTCGGACTCTATAAGATGCTAGTTATACCATTTAGCCTCTATAACGCACCCACTATGTTTTAGAACTATATTAACCATATTCTACACAACGCCCTTAATAACTACTATACTGCCTACCTTAATAACGTCCTTATCTTTTCTAAAACACGCGCCAAGCACACTAAGTATATAAATGAAGTCATCTAAAGACTCAGCAATGCTGGACTTTAAATTAATATTAATAAGTTTGAGTTCTACTCTACTAAAACAAAATACCTTAGCTTAATTATCTTAACTAATGGCATAACTATGGACCCTAAGAAGATACAGGCCTTACAGGAATAGAAGGACCCGATATTAATTAAAGAACTATAACAATTTTTTAGCTTTGCGAACTTCTACTAATGATTTATCTAAGGCTACTCTACTATTGCTATACCTATAATAAAACTCCTAAAGAAGGATATTAGATGGCTATAGGGACTAAAACAAGCTAAATTATTTAAGGCCCTTAAGGGAGCCTTTACTTTAGCACTAGTACTAGCATACTATAACTACACGAAGAAAACAGTGGTAGAGATAGACGCATTGAATTAGGCTTCTGGCGGAGTCCTTTCCCAGTATAATAATAACGGAAAATTAAGACCGGTCGCATTCTTCTCTGTAAAGCACTCCGCGCTAGAATATAACTATAAGATCTACAATAAAGAACTCCTAGCTATTATTAAGGCTTTAGAGGAATAGCGTCCTAAGCTGCAAGGGACTAAGGAGCTATTTAAAATCATTACCAACTATAAAAACCTATAGATGTTTATAACTACTAAGCAGCTAAACTAGCGCCAAGTCTAGTAGGCAGAGTTCCTTTTATAGTTTAACTTTATAATTATATATAGACCTAGTAGCAAAGCCATGCTCCCTAATACCCTAAGCTGGCTACTAGGAATAAGGCCTAAGGACGCCAATAATAAACGCCTCCGCTACCGAGCCTAAGTCGTTATACTGCCCTAAAAAGTTAACCCTATAATCTTAGAAGAATTACTATACAAGTCCCATAACTCTAATGACGCAGAGTTTATAGCTGCTCTAGACCCCAAAATAGCCAAAAAGTTACTGGACGAGTTAATTTGGCTAGGATACCAGGAGAACGAACTTGTAAGAGATATAGTAGCAGCCCTACGTGATTAGAAAGCTCGCCGTTAGCTAAAGAAGATTAGGAAATTACTCCGTTGCAATAAGTCAGAATGCAGTATTATTAATAGATAGATTTACTTCCGCCAACATCTCTTTATTCCTAATGCCTTAGACCTCCGCCTAGAAGTTACCTATTACTTTTATAGTAGCGGCCCTGCTGGTTACCCCAGCTAGGTTAAGACTCTTAACCTCTTAAACCGAATATACTGGTGGCCAGGAATCTCCCAGTTCACGGCTACCTTCGTTAAAGACTATACCCTATACTTTTGCACTAAGACCCCTTATTCTGCCCCGCCCGGTTTCCTAAAGCTACTAGAATTACCCGCCCGCCTATAGACCAATATCTTAATTAACTATATTATAACGCTGCCAGTATGCTAACGCTATAGCAAGGCATATAAATATATCCTTGTTATTATGGACCGCCTAACTAAAATGCGATACCTTATTCTAGTAATAGGACTCTCAACAGAGGAGCTAGTTAATGGCTTTATTAACAACGTATATAAGCTCTATGGTGCACTAAGCACGATTATCTCCAATCGCGGTATATAATTTGTTAGCGATTTTTAGTAATGACTAAGTGAACGCCTTAAAATAACCTTGCGACTAAGCTTAGCCTAGCACCTAGAAACGGACGGCTAAACTAAAATTATTAACGCCGCTATAAATAAATACCTTTGTGCTTTTGTTAGCTTTATATAGGATAACTAGGTTAACTACCTGCCGCTTACTAAGTTTGCTACGAATAACCAAGTTAATAAGAGCATAGGCATCTCCCTATTTTTTATAAACTATAGCTTTAACCCTTACCTTAAAATTAAGCCTGCTGGCCCCTACCTACTAACACTATTAGCACAAGCAAAGAAGGAGTTTTTCTACGCAGACTCTATAGCCAACCGCTTTAAGCGGATATTAACACAGCTTAAGGCCCTAGCCCGGATTTTATAGTAACGCTATAAAGATAATGCTAATACCCGTAGGGACAAGAGCGTGTTATTCTATAAAGGTGACATAGTTATGGTTAGCTTAGAAAATATAAAGATAAATAGACCTAAGAAGAAATGGGATAATAAATGGGACGGCCCGTACCCCGTACTCGCAGTATACTAAGGGGCAGTTATAGTAGACCTTCTGGACCATATCTAAGTAAATAAATCCTTTTATATATCTAAGGTCCGCCTCTAAGCTACTAAAGAGATCCCTAGCCAAGCAAATATTAATACCGTAGAGCGCCGTAATGTACAAGGACGAGTGGCAGAGAGAGATAATAACGGCAACATAAAAGACAAATAGGAGTTTAAGAAAATCCTTAATATACACAATGAAGACCCCTAGGGCCTAACTTATAAGATTAAATGGAAATATTATAAGGATATAACCTAGCAGCTAGAGGAAGACCTAAAGGGTTATAAATAAGCTGTATAGCGCTTCTATAAGCAACACCCTAAGAAGCTAGGACCCCCAGACTGGGTATAAGATAAGGAAAAGTCACGCCAAGGTTGTGGCCGACCACCGCATTAAAATTTGTGGTAGTTGAGATGTCATAAAACTTTAACCGGCAGTTAAAGTTGTCTAATTGGCCAAATTCTCGCCAAGAAACGCCACACGGACCGGTTTAGGTAGCGGTATGGAGTTCTGCCGACCTTACTTACTAAACTAACCAATCAGGATTTTCCATGCCCGGCATGGAAAATCGCCATTGGCTTGGTTAAGGGCGGTAAGCAGAACTAATATCTTTGTGGTAGAAAATAGGCAACCCTATATACTGCCTATTTTTAAGTTATTTGTTCAGTTTGGGGACCAAACCATCTAGGGGAGAGGAGTACTATCACGGCACTGACCTGACGCATACTGTTTTATACTGTCTTGTACTGTTCCCTACTGTTGGCTGGCCCACTACTAGCGACTTAGCGGCCGGCCCTACTATTTGTATACAATACCCCCTTTCCACCTTCTTCCCCTCTTCATACCACAACGTAGTTATTCAGTCTACTTCATTGCAGCACTGTGACATCAAGGTTAGGCCATTCCACCGTTTATTATTCTTGTAGGTAAGTACTATCTCTTTACCTAGTATAAGGGCAATAATATACCATTTAACTGGGCTATATTAGTAAGCGAGAATAGCTAGATAATAAATAAGCTTAGTATTAAGTAGTTAAAGCACTTTAATAAGCATATAAAGGATTATATAGTAGGCGCACGTCGCCTACTGATTCTTAATGGCTATAAGAGCCACAACTTATAAGGATTTAAGGATCTTTATAAGGAGAATAATAATATTACGCTCTGTATGCCGTTATATTCTTTATACCTACTTTAGCCACTTAATATAGGCTACTTTAGGTCGTTAAAGAGGGCGTATAGGCAACAAATTAAGAATCTAGCGCGTAATTATATTAACTATATTATAAAGCTAGAGTTCCTACTAGCCTTTAAAGCAGCCTTTTATAACTTAATTATAAAGAATAATATTTATGTAGGCTTTTAAGGCGTAGGTTTAGTACTATATAACCTAGATACGGTACTATTAAAGCTTAATATTAAGCTTTGGACGCTAACCCCTCCTACTATAGAAGACGCTTAATAGGAGTTAAAAATACTAAGTAACGCTACTAAACTAGGGTCTTAAACAACTCTAATTCGCGATTAGATTTAAAGGCGTTAAGATAGTTTACCTATATTAATTATCTAGTCGCTTAATCGCCTTACTAAAGGTGCTAAGATAATAATATATTTAGCTGTATTACTACGCAATAAAGTTATAGGCCTTTAGAAGGCAAATAAGACTATAGTAAAGTGTAATTAGCGTAAAAAGAAAGCAAATTTAAAAGCAAAGGACCTTAATAAAGGTAGAGGGTACTAATATAATTGCTAAAAGGGACATTAATGGGCAACTTAAAGGCGAAACGCGTTAAGGTAGGACGCGCTTACAGTAGGGTGTTATAAGTGTCCGTGCCTGGGCTATACTAAATGTGACACCCCCTACCAAATTACTATATAGCAACCACGAGATTAATTCTAGAGCTTTAAAATATTTATAAGGCTTATCACTATATACAATTTGGCTATCGCGACTTTTTTTTAGAGTCTAAAATCTTATATACCACCCGTCGGCGTCCTTGACAGCTATACACCTCTTATATATACTCGCGATTAACGACTTAAAGAAACTAGGTGCAATCTCGCTCTAACAAATCACTATAGCTCTAGATAGCTCCTTAACAACCTCTTCCTTTGACCTGTGCATTTAAGCAATATATAGAAACCTTTTATAGAGCTGTTCTTTAAGTTGTACCTAAGCGTGCTTAATTGGGTTTAAATCAGGCGAGTAGGGGGGTCAATTAATTACTTCTATAACGTTTTCCTTAAACCATTTGGCCACAATTTTTGCTGTATATATTAAAGCGTTGTCTTGCATAAATTGGAGGCCTGGCTTGTAGATTCAGAGTATCTAATCCTCTAAAACTTTAATATATAACTTAGCAGAATACCCCCCCTTAGGTGCCTTCTTATCCCTTTCTATAACCACTAAATTAGAGACTCCAAGAGCTCCAGAAAAGCTTGCCTATACTATTACAGTATACCCCTTGTCCTTTTTATATGTATTAATCTTATCTTTATCCCACTTCTGCTATAGTATATAAAAGATATAAGAAGGTCACTTGCCCGCGCTTCTTTTAACCAAACACTCGTCGCTCCATATAATCTTACTCCACCTTAAGCGCTCCCACACCAAGTGTTTAATTATCTACCTCAACTAAGCACTTACTAAGTCGTGTATAAGTATAAGACGCTTCTTAGCTATCCATTTTTTAATATGGTATTTATATAATATTCAATGCAACATGCTCTAGCTTATAGGAAAGCTTGCCTTAAATGTCAGCTTATTATACACAATCCTAGGATTTATACAAATAATCCTTAAGAGCGTACGTTTGTCTCGCTTTAAATGCTCTAGAGGATATCCAATTCAAGCAATGGATAAGCCTTGTGGACATTAGGGTGCATTTCGTAGGGTGTCTTGTATGGTTGATTTAGGGAGGTTTAATACAATCGCGATTTAAGGGGCCGTAGCTCCTGCAAGACCATAGCCAACAACTACTCCTCTATCATATGGAGTCAACTCCTTACAATAAGGAATATTACCGCTAATTGGAGCTAACGCACGACGTGGCATAGGTGTATAATAGGGTAGAAAAAGTAGGGGGGAGGGTCGCGAAAATTTATTAATAGGGGAGCTGTCACGAAATGCATATAGAGCAGTTCATTGATGAAATGGGTTGATTGATTAATGATCTTGACTTAATCGTTTTTTGATAAGCCCCTAGGGCTACGAAGAGACTTTACAGTATACGGGCTCCGTGCACGTAACTCGTGCACGTGACCCACGCCTTTAGAGAATACAGATTATCTAATACACCTCCTTAGCTTTGAGCTCTTTAAGGTCAAAGCTAGCCACCTTCTCGTATCCGTTAATAAGTCAATTAAACTATAATCTCATCTAAATCCTTCTGTCTTGCTCTAATACTATTAGATAATCTGTATTCTCTAAGGCGTAGGATACGTGCACGAGTTACGTGCATGGGGCACGTATATTGTAAATCTCTTTATAGAGCCCTAGGGGCCCCAGGTCAATCAAAAAGAAGCATTAATTAACGATTAAGTTAAGATCATTAATTAATCAACCCATTTTATTAATGAACTGCTTTACACGAACTTTGTAACAGTTATAAGCCCAGTCCGCCGACTTAAGAAGCTATTTAGCTATTACTTAATTATTTAAAGAAATTCTACCTCATTGTTAGACTCTGATACCTTATTATTAAGACGCAGACTCTAATAGAATCCTACCTCTATTGTTACAGAATAAGATTCCACGAGATTCTATAAAATTCCATAAGATTCTACCTTATTATAGGACAATCCTAATGATAAGGACGATCCTGATAACAAGGACGATTCTAACAACAAAATACTATCTCAATTCCTCCTTTACCTATCAGTTAAATAACTCCACTAACGTTAAGTTTGTTAACGACGATCATCCTTAATAAGCTAGAAGACTAGGAGTAATGGCTATAGTAACTCTAAGCCCTTATAGATCAGCAAATTTAGGCCCACATTAACCTAGCCACAGAAGCACCTTAAGAAGGTCTACTTAAAAAACCACCTTATTTAAAGGTTATAGATTTTAATAAGAACGCAACCTTATATACATAGCTCTTAATAAATTAACAGAAAGCGTACAAGAATAGTAGATGATACTACGACTAGGATATAAAGTATTTCCTAAGACAGGAAGATTATCTTTAACAGATCCGCACCCAAATTACATCTACAGTATTAACTTAGAAGAAGCTACTGCTTAACCCTTTCTTAACCATTAAAGCATGGCTATCCCGGTTAAAGGAGAACACAGAACCTACCTTATTATTTATTAGGAAGAAGGTGTAATACTAGTACACAGAAGCCCTTAAGGGGTTTAAACAGTTATTAAAATTGAATTAGTGGTTAGATTAATGGGAACACGCAATATTACTAGGAGAGAAGTATAAGATCCCTTAAATATCCGATAGAATCTAGCTTTAAGATTTAGCAGAAGTTATTTAACTATTTAGCGACGCCTACTGTATAAAGTACACTACTAAGTTAAATGACCCTTAGAAGTTGAGATCTTCTAAATACCATAGAGTAGCAAAGGAGCTATAAGAAGGACTTAGAATACCCTTAAAGAAAGCCAATGCTACTATAAGAGGAAGTACCTTTAATGTAGACTTTGCAGAGCAAGCTATTAAGGATCACTCTAATACTACTAAAGGTTTATAGAGAGGAAGGACCTTAGTACGCAATAGACGCTTAAAGAGAGCTGGGACACTAGTAGATAAGGAGATGTCCTACAAGAAGCTAATGCTTAAGTGCTTAGCGTGCGGAATACAAGGACACTCCATTTAGGACTATTGGTGTTTATTTAAAGATAAGAGACCTGTAGGAGTTTTAATAGGAGATGCGCGCATTAATAGGGCATTAAAGAAGGTAGAAAAGAATAAGAATCTTACTAACCAAGTTGCGAAGATTAGACTTGAAGAATAGGAAGATAAGGCTTAATAACAACAGGATAAGAGCTAGGAAGTCAAGATTAAGGGAGAGGCTAATGCAATATTCCTAGAATTGTATTATACCGGTTAACTTTATTTACTAAAGCTATTAACTATTCTTAACCTAGGAACTACTCTCTATATCTTTAATAACCTCTCTTATTTTTATAATTTTAGGAAAGCTTTAAGATATAAATATATTATCGCCGACAGCTTAGAAGTGCCTATACTAGGCTATGGCGATGTTACTATCTAAGTTATAAAACTAGATAAGAGTAAGGGAATCCTACGTCTTAAGGATATTGCCTTTTATACGGACTTTAATATAAATTTAGTGTTGTTCCGTTTACTTTAAAAATAAGGGTACTACTAGGATAACAAAGGAGATACCAATTTTCTAGTTCAAAAGGACGATATAATCCTATATTAAATAGAAGAATGTTACAGATAATAGACTATTAAATATATTTAACTAGGAAGCCGACCAGCGCCCAACATAAGCTAATTGCTACGCCGTTAATAGAAGCGTAGAGTATTATTAAAAAACATTCGTCTATATGCGAAAGGTAATATATAACTATAGTATCTGCATCTAGGTTATCTAGGACCTATAAGCCTTTATTATTTAGGTATTAACGCCCTAAGATAATAGAATATTAGCACTATAGTCTCGCTAAAATTAAGCGTTAGGTCTTAAGAAGGTTCTTAAAATAGAAAATTAATAAACCCTATCTTAACCTCTATATTAACTGGACTGACCTTAAGGAAGCATATACCGGATTTATATGAGTTATACTTATCTATAACACCTTCTTAGGAAGATCCTTTCCGTATTTTATAATAATATATGGCGAGGAGAAGGAGACACTATAAGTGCTTAAAGATTTTACCTAATAGATTTGTCTGATGTATAACCTTAAAGTTAATACTATTAGATTAGATAATAAGCTAGGGAAAAGGAGAACCCTTAAATAGCTATAGATATAAGTGATTATATTTAAGCCTTTAGCGCTATATACCTAAGTATAGAACGGTACCGCCGAACGCTTAGGGGGTATAATTATTAAGAAAGGACGTGTAATGAGAATTGCTGTTAATCTACTATATAACCTATAGAACGAGATAGCTAACTATATAGTATACCTTTAAGATTAAATACTATAGGAAAGCAATGGATGGAAATTGCTATATAAGAGGTTCCATACCTACCTAGCAAATAGAAGATTAAGAAAACCGTAACTAGCGCACCTAAGAGCCTACAGCTATAGGGCGTACGCAATAATGTTAGATGCCTAGCTAAAGAAGAAGAGGCTAAGCAAGCTAGATCCGTAAGCCTATATTGGCTACCTTATTGGCTACAACTCTACTAATATCTATAGGATCTGGATCCTATATAAGGGTATCATTATCTCTACTAGGGATATTATCTTTAATAAAAAGATATTCTTTAACGGCAAGTAAATGGATATCTTAAAGGATCTATATACCGAATTAGATATGCTAATTAAGAAGATTTAACTCCTTAATACCCTAATTAAGAACGAGGTTCTTCTAGAAGATAATAATAAAGTATTTAATCTATTAATTTAAGAGGAAGATAACGACGTTGATAATAAGCCAGTTTAAGCCTTTAATAAGTTAGCAGATCTTAAGCTTGCAAGAGCTCTTAAAAATATATATTATATACCACCTCTAATGGAAGAAGACAAAGAATCTCTATATGCCTTTTATGTTAAGTATCTTATAAAGTTAGATATTAATTAGGACACTGTTAACTAAGTAGGAGATAGGTTTTACACTTAGGGGGAATTTAAAAACTTAGTTAAAGACTTATTTAAGGAAGCCAGTGATAATAGGTTTAAAGACTTTATTACTAAAAGGATCACCTTAGCTTATTATAGCGCCTTCTTAGCAGGAAGGAAGTTTAACCTTAATAGTTAACTTAATAATAGTAGGCTAAAATCAGGTAGAATATATAATATTAGATTATATAGGAAGAACTTACCTCCGCTACCTTAGTTAATCTATAACCTTAATATATACCCTCTTTAAGATTAGTTCTAAGAGGCTTAATAAGCCTACCTCTAATCTTATTATTAAATAAGGTTATTTTAAAAAATAAATAGGAAGTATATAAGGGGATAGTAGGTCCTTAGCTTAATATAGGTGTTCGTCTATAAGACAGATAAGTATAGGTTCCTTTAAAAATGCAAGGCACGCTTAATAGTATGCGGAAATTAATAGGCTTTAAGAGACCTACCTATAAGAGCTACTATATTAGCTAGTACAACCTTCTAAACCCTTATAGCGATTACCGCAAAATTTAACCTAGAGATGACGCAAATAGATACTATTAACGCGTTTGTCTATTGCGATCTTAATAAGGTCGTCTATATAAAACTACCGCTAGGGTTTAATAAAGAAAAGATAGATAAAGTACTACACTTATAAAAAGCCCTTTACAGACTATAATAATCCCCTCTATTATAGCAAAAGAATCTTATAAGCTTATTAAACAAATTAGGTTTTAAAGAGGTTTTATAGGAGCTATATATTATGCTAAAAGGAGGAATAGTTATCTTCTTTTATATTAATAATATTATCTTCTACTACTAAAAGATAGATAAGAAGAAAGATTAAGAAGTAATTAAAGAGCTAAGTAAGGAATACTAGATAAGTACCCTTGGCGAGCTAAAATAGTTCCTAGAAATTTATATACTATATGATTGTAGCTAAAGGCTCCTATAGCTATCCTAAGAAGCCTATATTAAGAAGATAGCTAACTAGTATAAGATAGATCTTAAAGGGCGTTTTTTTAGATACTTTAATAGCAGAATTGGAACTCCTCCCTACTAATTACCAATTAATCCGTCTAATATGTCCGTCCCCTAATATAGACCTATTAGTCCGTTCTATATCCCTACTAGCCTCTATAATACTATATTAGAGAAAATTGGGTTTAGTACTCTATATAGCCACTATAACGCGTCCAGATATTGCTTTTATAGTATTATAGCTAGTAAGGTTTAATTAAAACCTAAGCTAAGAGCACTATTAAGTAGTAGATAGAGTTATCTAGTACCTATATAGTATAAGGAGCAGAGCAATCTACTATAGAGGAGATAAGGAAGGAATAAATGGTAGAGGGAAAGATAAAGGAATACATAACTAAGGACAAGACGATGGAGACGGTAGATATAAAGCGCAATTATTTATCTATACTAGCGACACATTATTTATAGATAACTCTATTAATAGAAAGACCTTATAAGGATATATTATAAAGCTATTTAGGGGGCTAATTGCCTAGAGAGTAAATAAGCAAGGTATGGTTATAATGTTAAGCATAAAAGCTAAGTTGTTAGCCCTATTATAGATAGTAAAGGAAGCTATCTTTATTAGTAGGTTATTTAAAGCAATAACGTTACACCTAAATAAGCCCTTAATTATTAAATGTAACAACACCTAGACGCTTTAATTAATTATAGAAAATACGGTAAAGCTAATTATAAAGCTTTAATACATTAATATTTATTAATACTAGCTATATTAGGAATACGTAATAAGATAAGTATAATTTTAATAGATAGTAATAAAGGAGATAATTGCTAATAGACTTATAAAGGCCCTGCCTAAGTAGAGGTTTTAAAGCTTTATTAATATAATCGGAATAGTAGATATTAAGGAGCAGCTAAATAAGGAGAAGTAACTGGAGGACTTAAGGGACAGTATTAGAGCAAAACGGAAGGATTTAGATAAGATTACGGTTTAATTGACTTATTAATAAACACAAGAAGGTGGTTAGCTTTGATCTCAAAGAGCTTAAAGCTAAGGGGGTGTGTTAGATAATCTATATTCTTTAAGGCGTGGGACACGTGCACGAGTTACGTATATAGGGCACGTGCATTATAAATCTCTTTATAGAGCCCTAGGGGCCCCAGGTCAATTAAAAAGAAGTATTAATTAACAATTAAGTCAAGATTATCAATCAATCAACCCATTTCATCAATGAATTGCTTTATACGAACTTCGTGACAAATACTGTCCCTTAGGTCCTCTAGTTACTTCTCCTTATTTAGCCGCTCCTTAATATCTACTATTCCGATTATATTAACAAAGCTTTAAAACCTCTACTTAGGTAGGCCCTTTATAAATCTATTAGTAATTATCTCCTTTATTACTATTTATTAAAATTATACTTATCTCCTTATATATTCCTAACATAGCCAGTATTAATAGATATTAATATATTAGAACTTTGTAATTAGCTTTACTATATCTTCTATAATTAATTAGAGCATTTAGGTGTTATTATATTTAATAATTAAGGGCTTATTTAGGTGTAACATTATTACTTTAAACAGCCTACTAATAAAGATAGCTTTCTTTACTATCTATAATAGGGCTAATAGCTTGGCTTTTATGCTTAATGTTATAACCATACCCTACTTATTTACTTTTTAGGCAACCGGCCCCCTAAATAGCTTTATAATATATCCTTATAAGCTCTTTCTATTAATAGAGTTATCTATAAATAATGTATTACTAGTATAGATAAATAATTACGCTTTACTTTTACCGTCTTTTCTATTATCTTATCCTTTATCACATATTCCTTTATTTCTCCCTTTACTATTTATTCCTTCCTTATCTCCTCTATAGCAGATTACTCTACTTCTTATGCTATATAAGTACTAAATTACTCTATCTACCGCTTAATAGTACTCTTAGCTTAGGTTTTAATTAAACCTTACTAGCTGTAATACTATAAAAGTAATATCTAGACGTGTTATAGTGGCTATATAGAGTACTAAACTCATTTTTCTCTAATATAGCATTATAGAAGCTAGTAGGGATATTAAATAGATAAATAGGTCTATATTAGGAGACGGATATATTAAATAGATTAATTAGTAATTAGTAGGGAGGAGTTCTAATTCTGCTATAGGAGTATTTAGAAGACGCCCTTTAAGATCTATCTTATACTAGTTAGCTATCTTCTTAATATAGGCTTCTTAGGATAGCTATAGGAGCCTTTAGCTACAATTATATAGTACATAAATTCCTAGGAACTATTTTAGCTCGCCAAGGGTACTTATCTAGTATTCCTTACTTAGCTCCTTAATTGCTTCTTAAGCTTTCTTCTTATCTATCTTTTAGTAGCAGAAGATAATATTATTAATATAAAAGAAGATAATTATTTTACCTTTTAGTATAATATATGGCTCCTAGGGTACCTCTTTAAAACCTAATTCTATTAGTAAGCTTATAAGATTCTTCTGCTATAATAGTAGTGATTATTATAGTCTATAAAGGGCTTTTCTTAAGTGTAGTACTTTATCCGTCTTTCCTTTATTAAACCCTAGCGGTAGCTATATATAGATAACCTTATTAAAATCGCAATAGATAAATATATTAACTATATCTATCTGTGTTATCTCTAGGTTAAATTTTATAGTAATCGCCATAAGGGTTTAAAAGGTCGTACTAGCTAATATAGTAGCTCTTATAGGTAGGTCTCCTAGGGCCTATTAATTTCTATATACTACTAGGCGTGCTTTATATTTCTAGAGGAATCTGTGCTTGTCCGTCTTATAAACAAACACCTATATTAAGCTAAGGATCTACTGTCCCTTTATATACTTTTTTTCTATTTCCTAAAAAACCTTATTTAATAATAGGATTAGAGGTAGGCTTATTAAGCTTCTTAGAACTAATCTTAAAGAGGATATATATTAAGGTTGTGGATTAACTAAGGTGGCGGAGGTAAGTTCTTTCTATATAATTTAATATAATATATTCTGCCTAATTTTAGCTTACTATTATTAAGTTAACTATTAAGGTTAAACTTCCTTTCTACTAAGAAGGCGCTATAATAGGCTAAAGTAATCCTTTTAGTAATAAAGTCTTTAAATCTATTATTACGGGCTTCCTTAAATAAGTCTTTAACTAAGTTATTAAATACCCCCTAAGTATAAAACCTATCTCCTACTCGGCTAATAATGTCCTACTTAGTACCTTATATATTTAACTTTATAGGATACTTGACGTAAAAGGTATATGGAGATTCTTTATCTTCTTCTATTGGAGGTAGTATATAATATATATCTTTAAGAGCTCTTGCAAGCTTAAGATCTGCTAACTTATTAAAGGTTTAAACTGGCTTATTAATGTCGTCGTCTTCCTCTTAAATTAACGGTTTAAATACTTCTTTATTATCTTCTAGAAGAACCTTATTCTTAGTTAGGGTATTAGGGAGTTAAATCTTCTTAATTAGTGTATCTAATTTAGCGTGTAGGTCCTTTAAGATATCTATTCACTTACTATTAAAAAACATCTTTTTATTAAAGATAATGTCCCTAGTAGAGATAATAATACCCTTATATAGAATCCAGATCCTATAGATATTAGTAGAGTTATAGCTAATAAGGTAGCCAATATGGGCTCGCGGATCTAGCTTACTTAGCCTTTTCTTCTTTAGCTAGGCATTTAATGTTATTACATACGCCCTATAGCCGTAGGCTTTTAGGTGCGCCAATTATAACTTTCTTAATCTCCTATTAGCTAGGAAGGCATAGAACCTCTTATATAGCAATTTCTAACTATTGCTTTCCTATAGCGTTTAATCTTAAAGGTAAACTATGTAGTTAACTATCTTATTCCATAGATTATATGGTAGATTAGCAGCAATTCTTATTATATATGCTCTCTTAATAATTATACCCCCTAAGCGTTTGGCGGTACTATTTTAAGCTTAGGTATATAGTGCTAAAGGCTTAAATATAATCCCTTATATCTATAGCCATTTAAAGGTTCTCCTTCTCCCTAGCTTATTATCTAATCTAATAATATTAACTTTAAGGTTATACCTTAAACGGATCTATTAGATAAAATCTTTAAGCACTTATAGTGTCTCCTTCTCCTTACTATACGTTATTATAAAATATGGGAAGGATCTTTCTAAGAAGGTGTTATAAATAAGTATAACTTATATAAATTTGGTATACGCTTTTTTAAGGTTAGTCTAGTCAATATAGAGGTTAAGATAGGGTTTATTAATTTTCTATTCTAAAAACCTTCTTAAGACCTAATACTTAATCTTGGTAAGACTATAGTATTAACATTCTATTATTTTAGGGCCTTAAAGCTTAACTCCTAGGGCGTTAATACTTAAATAATAAAGGCTTATAGGTCCTAGATGCTCTAGACGCAGATACTATAGTTATATATTACCTTTTAAATCTAGATAAATGTCTCTTAATAATACTCTATACTTCTATTGGCGACGTAGTAGTTAGCTTATATTAAATGCTAATAGACTTCCTGGTTAGATATATTTAATAGTCTATTATTTATAATGTTCTTCCATTTAATATATGATTATATTATTCTTCTAAACTAGAAGATTATTGTCTCCTTTATTATCCTAGTAGTACCCTTATTTTTAAAGTAGACGGAATAACACTAGGTTTGTATTAAAGTCTATATAAAAGGCAACGTCTTTAAGACATAGGATTCCCTTACTCTTGTCTGGTTTTATAACTTAGATAGTAATATCACTGTAACCTAGTATAGGCACTTCTAAGCTACCGGCGATAATATATTTATATTTTAGAGCTTTCCTAAAGTTATAGAAATAAGAGAGATTATTAAAGATATAGAGAGTGGTTCCTAAGTTAAGAATGGTTAATAGCTTTAATAGATAGAGTTAACCGGTATAAAATAATTCTAGGAATATTATATTAGCTTCTCCTTTAATCTTCTTAACTATCTCCTAACTCTTATCCTGTTATTATTAAGCTTTATTAATATTTAATTCCTTAAGCTTAAGTCATTCTACTTAGGCAGCTAGATCCTTATTATGCTCTACCTTTTTACACACCTTTTTTATTTATGTACCCTTAGTATTAAATCCCTTAGGCCTCTTATATTTAAATAGATACTAATAGTTAGGAAGGGTATGTCCCCTTATATTGTATGCTAGGCATTTTAGGTTCTTTAACTTCTTAGAAAACATCTCTTTAGTTGAATTTATCCCTGCCCTTTTTTAACTGCAAGATAAGCTATTCTCTCTTCCCTTTTAGACTTTAGTAGTAATAGAAATATCCTCTTTAGACTCTCCTACAAAGTCTACGTTAAATATACTCCCTCTAGTAGTTAAGAATGGTATAACTTTTAAGAGGTTTATAAATACTTCTTATAGCTCTATTACTACTTTATAGTATTTTAATAAGTAAGCCATTTTAGTATTATTTGCCTGCTTAGTATATATAACAAAATAGGTTTCGCTTATTGGTTATATTGCATTCGCAAGGTCCATTAGCTAGATCCCATTAGTTATCTATAAAAGATTATACTTCTCTACTATCTTTATTACATACTCTTATTGGTTAAGCCACTGGGTAACCTTCGTCCGCTTAAGGCCCTTAAGTAATTCTATATACTGCAGCTGTATCTTCCTTATTATAAAGTTCTTTAAGGGCTTAGTGTCTTCTTTTAACTAACCTAGCCATTCCTTAACTACAAGGGAAGGGTTAAGCAGTAGCTTTTTCTAAATTAATACTATGGACGTAATCTGGGTGCGTATCTATTATAGATGCTCTTTTTATTTTGGGAAGTACTTTATATCCTAGTTATAGTATCGTCTGCTATTCTTATACGCTTTCTATTAATTTGTTAAGAGCTATGTATATAAGGTTACATTCTTATTAAAATCTATAACTTCTAGATAGGCTGGTTCTTATAGTAGAGCTTATTAAGGTACTATATTATCTAGGTTAACGTAGGCCCAAATTTACTAATCCGCGAGGGCTTAGAGTTGCTATAGCCATTACTTCCAGTCTTCTGGCTTATTAAGGATAATTATAGTTAACAAACTTATTAGTAAAGTCATTTAACTGATAGGCAAAGGAGGAATTAAGATGGTATTTTGTTGTTAGGATTATCCTTATTATTAGGGTCGTCCTATAACAATTAAGGTAGAATCTTATAGAATCTCGTGGACTTTTGTGTTAGAATCGTGTTAGAATTGTTCTATAATACTTAAGGTAGAATTTCTGTTAGAGTCTACGTCCTAAGATAATAAGGATAATAAGGTATTAGAGTCTAACAATAAGGTAGAATTTCTTCAAATAACTAAGTAATAGCTGAATAGCTTCTTAAGTCGGCGGACCGGGCTTATAACTATTACGAAATGCATATAGAGCAGTTCATTAATAAAATGGGTTAATTAATTAATAATCTTAACTTAATCGTTTTTTAATAAGCCCCTAGGGCTTTGAGCTATAAAGAGACTTTATAGTACACGGGCTCCGTGCACATAACTCATACGCGTAACCCACGCCTTTAGAGAATATAGATTATCTAACAGGAGCACGGACACTTATTAGTCTATTACAAAACGAACTAGAATCCTTGGCATGCAGATTCCTAATTTTTGCACCTAGCCTTACGTATAAAACTATAAGATCCTCCCGCGAACCCTATAGTCTCTACGCTCTACAATATATATCTAAAATTAATGCATTTTAGATTAAATTCTTATATATATTAGGCAGGTTTTAATATATACTATATATAAATTATATATATATTGGGCATAAATCTTATATATATATTTAAGGCTACAAAGAGGCTTAATATCTAGCTTAATTTAACTAATCTATATATATATATATTAAATATTCTTCGCGTAATTTCTAAATTGGCCGCGTAGCCTACTAATATACAACTCTACCACTAGAGCTTTATTAAGCCTCCTATACGCGCCGTAGCTAGATAATTATATCTACGTAATAAGAACGCGAAGCCGGTTACTAAGTTATAAGAGGTAGAATATTAAGGCTGTACGGGGGATAAGATATATAAGGTACCTTAGACCTAGCGGTTAGGCCTAGCCACTACCATTAATTAAAAGAATATCTAAGGGCTAAGGAATCTATATATAGTATATATCTAGCTACCCTTATCTACGTATCCACAGTACGCCTATATACAGTAGTTGTCTATATTACATAGCTTATAGTATATTTGCGGTAAATTGGTATATTATAGTAGTAGCTATTATTTATAGTAGTTATTTTCTATATCTATAGTATAGTGCGTCTACAGTACGCCTATAGTACGCCTATGGTACGCCTACGGTGCGTCGGTACACCTATAGTACCTCTACCGTACGCCTATAGCGTAGTAGTTATCTATAGCGCGATAGCTATAGACTAGTTATAGTAGAGGTTGTCTATAGCGTAATAGCTATAGACCGGTTATAGTAGGTAGTAGGTATATCTGGTATTAGGTCTAGTAACGTATCTTTAGGGGCTATATAGGCTGCGGCGCCATAGCGACGATGGAGGAGGAGCAAAGGGAGGCGACGGCGAAGGATGAAAGGGAGGCGACAGCAGAGGACGAAAGGGAGGTGACGGCAGAGGACGAAAGGGAGGCGACGGCAGAGGACGAAGGGGAGGCGATGGTAGAGTACGAAAGGGAGGCGACGGTTAGATATTTCTAACCGTCATAGAGTAGGAGTTTAGGGAGGGCCTCTCTATTAGCTCTTATTAATGCCATAATACTAAAAAAACATGTTAAGAAAGGGTAAATAGTAGGGTAACATTAGCTTTAATTTACTAACTAATAATAGGGACGTTATATGGACAATAAGGCGCGTTTAACGTAGAAATAGGCCGGTTATCTCACGGTTTTACACGTAACGCTGGTGCAAAAATTGGGGATCTGCATGTCAAGGATTCTAGTTCGTTTCGTAACAGACTAATGACACCCCACTATAGGTAGGGACACAAAACAGCAAAATCGCTATAGGCGCTGCAATAAACTAGGACATAATGCTCGTACATATCAAAACAATAAAGATAATACTATATAATATTGTATAATACTGTAGGTTACTATATCTTCTTGCGTTGTAGAGTTATTTTTATTTAGAGTTGTAGAAAGTTAGTAAGGTAGATAGCTCGCTTATAGAGTACGTTAGTATATGTGACGATGCTGGGGCGCCGTCCCCTGCAGCTGGCTTGGCGCAATATCCGGAGTTCGCCCGTACCGTGTATATATTGCCCCTAGGGCCCCTTTCTTCTGCTCCTTAGCTTAGTATCTTTACTAGATAGCAATCCACAAGCTTCGGTTCAGAGGCATTTGTGCGAGCCGTCACAGTATATAAGGTAGATATATTATAAAAATATATAGACTAGGCGAAGGCAGAACGCGTAAGATTAGCTAAAAAGATATACTTAAGTTTTCTTCTTACTAAGGATTTTTTATATATATAGAAGGCAAAAGCCTATATAGACCTAGAAAATGGACCGAATTAGGCAAATATTAATATTAATATTAATAGTACTACCTAATATTATCTATCTAGAGCTTTATATATAAGTAATAGCGGCCTACTATTTACTTTAATTAGTATATTAATCTAGCTATATTACCTTAAATTTACCCTTTATTATTAAATAGTAGATTAAAGAATACTAGTCTTAACTTCTATACAGTCAGTTTCGAAATATTGTAAACTTGGGCTGGAGTAAGCCCGCGTATTTCCCACCATATTTTGTATAGAAATCGATAGAATTGATTGTTTCTATCCACTCAGGCCACTACAATAGGCCGGCGCCTTCCAATTGAGGTTATAAACTAAATAAAACTCCGTCTTGACTTTGATAAGGATATACTTAATATAGCAGCAGCTTTAAAGGTCTTAAAGACGACTATTTATAAGCTTCAATTTAAATTAAAACCTCTAAGTTAGCTATATATTCCACCTGGTATTAAATTAATTAGGATAAGTGCTTTACTAAAGTATCAAAAGCTGGTAAGTAGTCATCGCATAGTGTTAAGGTTTACTAACATTCCTACTAAATAAAGGCTGCTTAAATTCCTTAATAATAAGCCTACTGCCTATCTTAACAGATACAAGACTTCCTTTTTAATAAATTTAATATCAAACCTCTATATACACTATTCGCCGTATTTTTAAGGCCGCTTTGTTGGTTAGGTGCGACCATCTGTTCATTTGGTAGGTAAAGAAGCTTAAGACACTTACAAAGGTGGTAGAAGTAGTGACTTTGTAGATAAGGTAGTAGATTAATTGGTTTAGCAGGTAGTGCAATCTAGACTTATAACTGTAAGCTTGTAGTGTAGGAAAATTAAATAAGCGACTTAATTCTAAATCTATAGAAATTAAATGAACTAAATATATGAAAGTAGACCCCAAACTCCGAAGTCTATAACTTAATATTTAACCATATTCAAGACATACGAGGGTAAGATTAATCCTGTCTTAGAGCCTCTTAGGCAACGATTTTATGTCTCAGCATAGTGCTGGTAAACTATTACAGGTCATTATACTATCTAGGCAATAAGTTATCCATAGCCTTCTATAGTTGGTCTGTAGAGAAAATAGGGTAGATCTTTATTAACTCTAGTAGCTTAGCTCTAAAAGAGTGCCCTTCCTTCTTAAGGATTTTATAGGGGCCAGCCATTTAGTGGTCTAGTTTATGGCTCGGCCTCTAGGTCTTCCAGTTTTTTATTAATACCTATACCTTATCTCCTGCTTAGAAGTCTACCTCGCGGCAATATTGGTTCACATTAGCCTCTTTCTTCTCTTATACCCTTTATATAATTGCTTAGGCAGTCTCCTAGGCTCTATATATTCTCTTAGCAAATATCTAGGCCTCTTTATAGCTAAGGCATTTATAGGCCGTTACAGCCATTTTCAAAATATCGGTAAAAATCGCCAAGCCGTACGACGCGCATCGCCCCCTTTATTAAAACAATATACACCCTTATAGTCTTACCAATATAGCTCTATAATTTATAAATAAAGTCCTATTTTATAGCCTTATTCTAGGGCTATAAAATAAGCCATTATTTATATAATTTAGGGCCGTTTTGGTTAAGTTATAGGGGGTGCTTATTTCTAGGAACGGAGGGGTTAGATTAGTCAGCGTAGAGCCTTAATTCAAGTTTTACAACTACTCACTATAGCCCTACTAATACAGCTCTATATTTAATAAATAAAGACATATTTTATAGCCCTAGAATAGGGCTATAAAATGAGCCTCAATATATATAAATTGTATTAATATTGGTGGAATTATATAGGGTGGATTGTTTAAATAAGAGGATGACATACTGCTGCGGCTTGGTGATATTCCAAAACAGCAGTATACCCCCTATAGCCCCACCAATATAGCTCTATATTTTATAAATAGAGGCTTATTTTATAGCTCTACTCTAGGGCTATAAAATAGGTCTTTATTTATTAAATATAGAGCTGTATTAGTAGGGCTATAGGGGTAGTTGTAAAGCTTAAATTAAGGCTCTGCGCTGACTAATCTAACCCCTCCGTTCCTAGAAATAAGCACCCCCTATAACTTAACCAAAACGGCCCTAAATTATATAAATAATGGCTTATTTTATAGCCCTAGAATAAGGCTATAAAATAGGACTTTATTTATAAAATATAGAGCTGTATTGGTGAGACTATAAGGGGGTGTATTGTTTTGATGGAGGGGGCGATGCGCGTCATGCGGCTTGGCGATTTTTACCGATATTTTGAGAATGGCTGTATAGGTCCTATAGGTCTATCCCAATCAAAGGATATTTATGGCTTGTATCTATATAGTAACTTAAATAGCAACATTCCTATACTATTATAAGGGAGCGTAAGCTGTGCGTAGTCTATTATAAGCAGTAGTTCCAACTAGTTGTCCTAGTAGTAATTAATAAAGGGGCGAAGTTACTAGTTAAGGTACTGGTTTATAATCTTAGTTTGGCTATTAGTCTAAAGGTAAAATACAGTAGAGAGCTTAATCTTAATCCTAAGGATGTAGTAGAATTTATCCTAGAAGTCTAATATAAATTAGGGTCTATAGTTAGAGATAATTAACTTAGGAGTGCCATAGATCTGGTAGATATTATTAATATATATACGGGCTATATCCTTTACAGCTATAGTCTTAAAGCAAGGAAGGGAAACAGCTTATTTACTTAGTTAGTTAACTACTACAAAGGCCATATTATAGCTATATTTATCCTTTAGGAATAATTTAAAGTCTATTATAATATGCTGCTAAGGGCGTTTAGGAACTAGCAGTAATTATAACCATCTAGGGGTTTAATCCCTAGGGGTATCTACCTATTTGCAAGCATAATAATTTCTAATAAATTATTCTATGTTAAACAGAAGTCCTTACTAGTAGTAGTAAGGTACTAGTAGTTAGTAGGTCTTATCTCAACTAGGGTACGCTATAGAGACTTAATAGTAGGCTTTACAGATTAGCTCTGTTTATAGGTTATTAACATCTAAAACTATAAACCGTTCTTAGTATAAGAGCAGTCCGTCTTTTATTTCTAAATTAGGGTTGCTTTCTATAGCTTAGTCGCAGGGGGCTTTTAGGGATTTGGCTATGCGGTTTACAATTAGGATACAGTTAATTAGTCCTATTAGTTTATTTAGGATCTCTCCTTCTATAGGCGCTAGCTTATTCCATTTAGAGCTTAGTTCTTTAAGAATATATAGGTTAAGCTATTTAGGATAGAGGAGGGCACGTATCCAGTGCTAAGCCTTTAGCTTATCCTATAGTTCTATATCCTGCTCTCTCCAGGTAAGGGCATTAGCTTTAGAATTTTGCCTATTAGGGTGGTATATAATTATAAAGAAGAACTAGGAGAGTATTTTAGCCTACTAGGCCTATTAACCGGTAAGCTACTTTATTATTATAAAATACTTAAGGGCTTTATAGTTAGTATAGACCTTAATCTAAGAGTCTATGCTTCTAAGCTCTACGCGCTACTAGGATAATAATTATATAATAGCCAGCATTTCCTTGTTATGCACCTTATAGTTATACTTAGCTAGGGCTATTATCTTTAAAAAGAACGTAATATGGTACCACTTGCCATCTAGGTATAGCTATAAGAGAATCCCTACTACTTATTACGGACAGCTTAAGTACGATGTTACAACTACTTGGAGAAGAGTCGGAGAAAGCTAGTTGGTTGATATAGGTACGGTCCAGGATGGATCCGGTGGAACTATATGACGAGGAATAGTAGCTGAAGTTACATAGTATGATCTATATAATCTATGTAATCTATATAATCTGTACAGAGTATATAGAGCGCACGTACCTTATGGAGCGAAGGGATTTTTTAGGAGTACGGTTATGTATTTAATGGACTATAGTCCTTACCCAGATAGTTCTCTCTTCGTAGTAAATCTTAGAATATAATTAGAGTTAATCTGTTAGGCAACCACTCCACTAGTTATTATTATATTGTTGATTTGTTCTTATCTATATACCCAGCCTAATAATAGGACCCACTGTAGTTCCTACTACAAGGTTCTATTACATATTTACTACTAAGGTTATGGTATTAAATAAGATCGAACAACATGCCACCCAAAGCACCAGTTATAATGACGTTGACGGCAGCCACAACCTTAGGGACAGGAGACACTAGTATAGCAGATACGGATTCTTAAGTAGTTACACAAGGTTAGTTATAGGAAATGGTTAATTACTTACAGGATAATAATAGGATACTTAAAGAACGCATTAATGGAATTAGAGCAGCGAAAATTAAACTACCTTTAATTAAACGGTTTTTAGGAGAAAAGTTAAAGCTTAAGGGATTTCTTATATAGATGCACTTTAAGGTAATACAGGAAGGAGCAAAGTTAGTAATATTGTTAGATTAAGTAGCCTATGCAGGATTGTTTCTAATAGGAAGGGCACTTAAGTAGTTTAAACCATACCTTACAAAAATACAGGCTAATGGTATATTAACTACTAACTAGGACGTATGGTATATATTTACTAGTTAGAATGGGTTTACGGAACAACTAACGCAGATATTTAGAGACCTAGAGGCTATAACTACAGCGGAATAAAAGCTTTAGAACTTAGTACAACGCACTTTAGCAATTAAGTATATAACACAGTTTTAAACACTAGCTACGCAGGTTAAGTGGAATAATAGGGCGCTTATAGCATAGTATAAATAGGGATTTAAGGCTAAAGTCTAAGACACAATTATTCTAATAGAAGATACGGATACTCTAAGGGAGTTAATAGATTAGTTAATAAAGATTAATAATAAGATCTATTAAAGGGAACAAGCTAAAAGAGGGTAAGATAGAGTTCTATAGTTGTATAAGGCGCAGAGTACGCAACAATAGATATAGAGTTAAAAACTATAGAATAGCGCAGAGCTAATAGACCTAAGCGGTACCAAAGAAACCTAAAAATAGGAAAAAAAACTATAAAAACCTAGAGGTTAAGGATCTAGTAATTAAAGGACCTAGGAGTAGAGGCTAAACTAGGGATCTTAGTAGCAGAAGATGTTTAAGCAGACTCCATAGTAAGAAAGATAGTTTAAAGATAGGGCTTGTATAAATTACAGAAAATAAGGTTATTTCGCCAGAGACTATAGAGGTGGTTAGAGTAATTACGTAATAAAGGGAACCAGGCTAGTAGACGGCACGTACATATAAAGGGACGACGGTGCACTATAAGGAATAAAAGAGTGTTTAATTAATAGTTTTACGTATTATTATAATAACGCATACCGAATTTATAAGGACGCTAAGTATGGCGTAAGCTATTAGCTGTAAAAGCCATTATTACCTAAGTTTAAAGGAACTAATAAACCAGCTTATAGATCAGATATTAAAGACGATAAGTTTAACACAGGCGAAGCATTTACTAATAATAAGGTAATAAAGGCAGCTTACTAGGAGCATGCAGACCTTAGAGAAGTTAAAATAAAAGTAGAAACTAAGACTATTATAGAATAGGGTTTAGTAACAGATGCTATAATACTATTAGATATAATTTCCATCGCTTTATAAGATAATAGGAGTAATGTTTAAAAGAAACTAAGTAAGTAAACAACTGCTAGTGCTAGCTTATCACTTAATAAAGATAAAAGGCCATAGGCTTAAGATTCTTAAGAAGAGATAAAAGAAGCTTAAAATTCTTAAAATAAGATAAGATATACCTAAGAACCTATAAAGGACAAAAATTAATGGGAAAGGGTAGCTACTTAGTTTATAGATAAACAAATAAGTATAGGACGCAAGTTTAAGAACTATAAGTTTAGGGAATAAATAAGAACGTTAGCAATCCTAGGTAAACACAGTATTTAGCCTAAAGATTAAACAGTTCATACTAGGATTAAAAAGTAAGATAACTACAAAGATCTAGCTGTAAAACGCAGAAAATAAGAAACTATAAATAAGTTTAGGATAAGAATTATTATATAGTAAGAGCAAAAGCTAGACAAGAGGTTAGCTATACTAGGTTATATAAGGGATAGAGCACCTGTATAAAGAGTTACTAATAGGCTAAGTGCAGGGACACCTAGGGTAAAATAGTTAGATAAACTAGAATAAGAAGAGGATCTAGATATTCTAATTAGGTTTAAAGAAAAATATACTAAAGGATATTATAATATAGCGATAACAAGGTACTTTTTAATAGATAGACCATACACACTAAACCAGTTATACGGAAAGTGGTATAGGCAATGACACAACAATAAATAGGAAGATTTTTATATATAGCTAGACAAAAAAGTTATCTAAGACTAACCTATTATGGAAAAACATATAAGTTATATTAAAGGAGTATTAATTATAATATTAAGGAACCTAGAAGAAGGATCTAGGGACTAGAGAAGTAAACAATAAATCTTAGTACCCATAGTAGAGATACCAGTGGTTAGGTTAACTAGGTATAGGTTTAAACTTAAGGATAAAGATAAACTAAGAGTTAACCTAAAACATATAGCGTATTATACACTATTATGGATAGCTTATATGGATAACATATATAATATGCATAGAGCACCAAAAGATAAGAACTGGAAGTACCTAGTAAGGATATATTAGGCACCCAAGGAGAAGTGGTTTAGGAATGCTAAGTATATACATAGATAGCACCTAGTGGAAGTATAAGGTTAAGGAGACTTAATACTTTAACCAGGAAGATTCCTTATAGAAGAATGCCTAGATAGATAACAGTGGTGGAAGTGCCTAGAGAATACTTGTCTATAGTATATAGAGGAAAAGAAACAAACTAAGTATTAGTCTAAATTAGACTAAGTATAAACAGGATCTAGCAGCCAATAGTTAGGAAAAGGGGAGGCGTATAGAACTAGAGGGAACTAGTATTAGAGCCTTAGACCCTTAAAGAAATATAAGGATAATATCTAAACTTACAAGCTAAGTGGCAAGATTAGCAGTTTAAAGTATTAGTAGATAGTAGAGTAATAAGGAACCACGTATCACCAAAAGCAGTAAAAAGGATGGGGTTACTATACAGATAAAAGGAACACCCGTATCCACTTATAATAATTTTAGGAGATTAGATAGCCTATAGAGGAGGTATTATTAATCTTAAAATAGGACCTATTTAGCTAACTATTAAAGGAAGACTAGTAAGAATGTCTTTTAATATCCTACTATTAGGACAGAATAAGGCGATACTAAGAATGCCTTAGTTACAGGAGTATAATCTAAAGATTAATTGGGTTATAGGTTAGGTTAATATTAGGAATACTTAATAATATAAAGTGCGACAGTAAACTAAGTTAGTATAGTACCAAGTTAGAGCGATATATAAAGAGACTAAGCGAGGCTTAAGTTATATACTAAAGAGATACCATAAGTATGGTAAAAAGTTATAGTTACTAGAAAGTGAAAAGCTGTTAGAGTATATAGTATAGGACTATAAAATAGAATTAGAAGAGGGAATAAGTCTAAAGTTCTTTCTAATCTATAAGCTTACTAAAACAGAGTTAGTAGCGCTTAAGGAGTTTATCTAGGAGAACCTACGCAAGGGATATATTAGACTGTTATAGTTATTAGTAGAATATCTAGTACTGTTTATCCCAAAGAAAAATAGAAAACTTAGGATGTGCATAGACTATAAATAGTTAAATAGCATTACTAGGAAGGATAGGTATTCTTTACCCTTAATTAATAAAATCCAAGACAGGATAGGTAATGTAAAAATCTTTATAAAGATAGATCTAAGATGGGCGTACTATTAGATTAGGATTAAGGAAGGCAATAAGTAAAAGGCAGCCTTTAGGTTAAAGGAAGGACTATATAAACTATTAGTTATATAGTTTAGGCTTATAAACGCACTGGTAACGTTCTAGAAGCGAATTAATAGTATATTAGGAGAACACCTAGATAAGTTTATTATAGTATATCTTAACAACATTATTATCTACTTAGAAAATGAGGAAGAATATAGGGAATACATTAAATAGGTATTAAAAAGACTACAGGAAAAATAGATACTAGTAACAATTAAAAAATGCGAGTTCTTTATAGTAAAGACTAATTTTATAGGATTTATTATTAAACTAGGGAAAATTAGTATGGACTTAAAGAAAGTTGAAGCTATAGTAAGTTGGCAAGAACTAGAGAATGTTACGCAGTTAAGATCGTTCTTAGGGTTTTATAACTACTATAGGAGGTTTATAGTATAATAGTTAAAAAGCATTAAGCCGTTTATAAGGCTAACAAAGAAAAAGGAACCGTGGGTTTGGGGTAGTAAGTAGAAGAAGCTATTTTAAGAACTTAAAGAGTTATTTACCTAAGAACTAATTCTCAAGATCTATTAACCAAAGTTAGAAATGGTTGTTGAGATAGACGTATTAGACTTTACACTAGGAGCATACTTGCTATAGAAGCACTAGGACGTATAGCATCCAGTAGTATACTATAGTTGGAAAATAACACCACTAGAGCTAAACTATGACATCTATAACAAGGAGTTGTTAGGTATAGTTATAGTACTTAAGAAATAGAGAGCATTCTTATAAGGCATAGAGGAACCATTTGTGGTTAAGACAGACTATAAGAACCTTATAGGATTCCTAATAATAAAGGAACTTAACCAAAGACAGGTTAGATGGGCGGAAATGCTTATAGAATACTATTTTGAAATTCAGCATATTAAGGGTATAGACAATGCACGAGCAGACGCTTTAAGTAGAAAAGCTAAACTATAAAGTAACAAAAAGTCGTTAGGAGCTTTATTGCGAAAGGATTAAGACGGATTGATTAGGTATAATTACCCAAAGATTATAGTAACTAAGGAAAGTCAGATCCATAAATTACTAGAGAGTAATTAAACATAGAAGATCTAAGAAGTATAAGTAGAGAATCCAGACTTAGAGCAATATAAAAACAGAGAAGCAATATATATACCTAAGTCTATTATAGAAGAATTTGTTAAGGAATTCCACAAGGGAATAATATAAGGACACAACGAAGCTATAGGCTTAGTATTAAGACTTTAAAAAGAGTATATTATTTAAGGAATCTAGGGACTAGTAAGATAAGTTATAAAGGAATATCTAGATTGCCAAAGAAATAAACTAATAAGGTATAAGCCGTACGGAGGACTACAACCTGTTAAAGTACTAGGAAGACCATAGGAAGTTATATTATAGGACTTTATTATTAAGTTACCAAAGTTAAGAGATCCTATTATAGGATAAGATTATAACGCGATTTTAGTAATAGTGGATAAGCTTATAAAGTAGGGATACTTTATAGCATACACCAAAGAAATATTAGTAGAAGACGTCGCTAGAATCTATATAAAGGAAGTATTTGTAAGACATGGAGCACTAGATAAAGTTATATTGGACAGAGATCTAAGATTTATAGTAGTGTTTTAGGAAGTGTTTCTGGCAGAATAGGGAGTTCGCGTAGTAACCTCTACAGCGTATTATCCGTAGACGGACGGACAAATAGAAAGACTAAACTAGACACTAGAACAGTATCTAAGGCATTATATTAATTACGTATAGAATAATTAGGTATTGTTGTTACTAATTATATAGTTTACATATAATATAATACTATAAGAAGGAACGGGGACATTACTATTTAAGGCGAATTACGGGTATAAACTAAGAATATCATTATCACCGCGTTAAGCAAAAAAGATGAGTAGCGCAGCTAAACAAAGAATGGAGACGTTAATAAATCTTTATGCAGACCTTACGGAAACAGCTAAGCTAGTATAATAAAGGATAAAAAGATACTATAACGCTAAGAGATCTAAGGGACCAGATCTTAAAGAGGGAGGTAAAGTATAGCTACTACACAAAATTTTTAAGAGTTAACGACTAAGCAAGAAGTTGGACTATGTTAGACTAGGACCTTTTAAAGTTAAGTAAAGAATTTTATCGGTTATGTATAAGTTAAGTCTACTAGCTAAAATGAAGATATACCCTATACAATATATCGCGATGCTAGAACTAGTATATGGAGATATTAAGCTACTAGTTTATAAGGCAGACACGTATAGAGGGTAAGAGGAAGATAAATAGCAAGTTTTAAAGATTATTGGTTACGAGGACGTGGATAACAAAACGTAGTACAAAGTAAAGTAGATAGGCTACAGTGAGACTACCTAGAAACCACTAAGTAACCTAGAGAACGCTATAGGAAAGGTACAGGAGTATTAAAAGAGAAAGGGTTAGGTAGCATTAACAAGGAAGGATTGCTAAAGAATAAGTTACCTAAGGGGGACCTAAGAGGAGCACCTACTAAGCTACTTAGAGTTATTTCCCTCTTAGTTAGAAGAGAGATTAATCTTTTATTACTAAGTTCCTGCAGACCTTGTTAAACAAGTTTCTACTCCTTAGAATAGACCTTCTTACAAACCTTCTTAAGACGAAGAAGACGTGCTAAGGTAGACAAGTACGCCTTATAAGCAGCACAAGTACGCTAAAGCTTAGTAAGGGAGGCTAAGAGCTTATTATTGAGTTTTATAGTGGCAGATTAAACACGAGACCCTATAATAAGTTACTTAGGGAACTTAAAGACTGTTAAGAGTTATAGGACGCGCACACTTAGTGTTAGAAATAGAACGAACATTATAGGACAATTAAACGTTTGCTTTAGTGCACTCTGAACAAGAGGATAGTTGTTAGGCAGAAGGACTTACTAGCGTAATATAAACCAACCCCTCTTTCGCACAACAAGAATATAGAGACAGCATTATCTTACCTAGTAACAGTATGGAGGAAACCGTACGCGCACAATAAAGGGTTAAAGAAGAAGAAGATGCTTTAGGTATAATAAATAAGGATATTAACCAAATTAATTAAACGGATATTACACCTCTAGTAGATAACTTAGAGATGTTAGAAATCTTTAAGGACAAAGATAAAGAGAAGGGAGATAGTATTACAGACAGCTTAAGTATAATATTATAACTACTTAGAGAAGAGTCGGAGGAAGCTAGTTAGTTAATATAGGTATAGTCTAGGATGGATCTGGTGGAACTATGTGACAAGGAATAGTAGCTGAAGTTATATAGTATAATCTGTATGATCTGTGTAATCTGTGTGATCTATACGGAGTATACAGAGTGTACATACCTTACGGAGCAAAGGGATTTCTTAGGAGTATGGTTGTGTATTTAATGGACCATAGTCCCTACCTAGATAGTTCTCTCTTTGTAGTAAATCTTAGAATATAATTGGAGTTAATCTGTTGGGTAACTACTCCACTAGTTATTATTACGTTGTTTATTTGTTCTTACCTATATACCCAGCCTAATAATAGGACCCACCGTAGTTCCTGCTACAAGGTTCCGTTACACTACTACTCTATTGGACACGTCCGTTTCTAGCATTAATTCTAGGTCTAGGTTATAGTAATGGGGAATTAGAGAGAAAATAAGTTGGTTCTTTAACTGCTTAAAGGCTTCTATATAGTTGTTATTAAAAATAAAAGGCGTATTATTCTTAGTTAGTTATATAAGAGGCTTAGCTATAACCCTATAATTACAAATAAACCAATAGTAGAAATTATAAAAGCTAAGAAAGGACTAGATTATAAAGAGGTTTCTAGTTACAAATTGCTTTAATCTTCTTAGGGTTAACTTTAATTCCTTCTATACTAATAATAAACCTAAGATACTTTTTACGTTTTACTCCAAATTCGCACTTCTTAATATTAACTTATAGGCCTATATTTCGTAGTCTCTCTAGAACCTTCTTAACATAAGCTTAGTACTTAAGTTTATTATTTAAGTATATAAGAATGTCGTCTAGGTATACCGTGCAGAATTTATTAAGGCAATTAAAAAGAACATTATTTATATACCGTTGGTATATGGCTGGCCCATTTATTAGTCTAAAAGGAAGGACTTTATATTTATAAAAACTGTAATAGGTATAAAACGTTATTAGATCTTCTAAGGTAGGGTCTATCCTAATTTAGTAAAAAGCTTAGCGGATATTAAGCTTAGTAAAGATTTTAGCTTAGCTTAGGCGTGTAAGGGTCTTATTAATTAGGGGGAGAGGGTAATAGTTTTTTTAAGTAATAGCGTTTAGTTTTTAATAGTCGATACAGAAACATAGGCCTTTATTAGGCTTTTTTATAAATAAAATAGGGGAGGTAAAAGGAGCCTAACTTGGCTTAATAAACCCTTTATAGAGGTTATTAATTAAGTACCACTTTATTGCTTTTAGTTCCTTTATAGTTTGCTAGTAAAGGGGGCTATAGCCTAGGGAGTTGTTAGCCTTTGGTTAAATTTTATAATTATAGGTTTAGTAGGGGGGGCAGTATATCTAAAGCTGCTTTTAAGAACACGTCTCTATAGTTTAAAGCATCGGCAAAATATGGTACCCTACCAATGGCCTCAATGGTTAGTGGTTAACGCAATTGGCGAGCAGTTGAGGGCATTTGGCAACTCGACCGACTAGCCTATATCGTGTTTTTTTGACACGCAGCCTGCGCGCAGCCTGCGCGTAGCCTGTGCGCAACCTACCAGTCATCTACGCATTTGGTAACCATAATTATATTTAGAGCTATTTACCTCTTTTATACTAATAGCATATTTTAAATAAATAAAAGCTATTTTAAAGCTATTTATAAGGCTAGCAAAATAAATAATATTATTTTAGATAATTTAATATAATATAGTGATGGTTCTCTTCTACCTATCTACCTATTAACTTACCTACCTGCCTATATCGCCTACCTATCTACATTACCTACCTATCTAAATTGCCTATCTGTCTGTATCGCCTACCTATTTATATCTGCCTACCTGTCTATATCTGCCTACCTGTCTATATCTGCCTACCTGTTAGCATCTACCTACCTGTCTACATCTGCTTACCTATCTACATCTGCCTCCTATCTGCATCTGCCTCCCATCTGCATCTGCCTACCCGTCTGCATCTGCCTACCCGTCTGCATCTGCCTACCCGTCTGTATCTAACTACCTGTCTGCATCTACCTACCCATTAGCATCTCCCTATTTGTGCCTACCTGTCTGTACTACCTTAATTCGATCGATTGATTAAATCGTTTATAATGTTCGCTGGCTAGTCATTATCGTCTAGCTCTGGCGACGGTCGTCTGGCGACGGTCGTCTGGCGACGGCAACGGTCGTCTAACTCTGGCGACGGTTGTCTGGCTCTGGCGACAGTCGTCTGGCTCTGGCGACGGTCGTCTGGTTCTGGTAACGGTCGTCTGGTTCCGGTAACAGTCGTCTAGTTCTAGTAACGGTCATCTGGTTCTAGTAACGGTCGTCTGGTTCTAGCGGTAGTTATCTAGTTCTAGCAACTCCTCTGCTGGCTGCCGTTCTAGTGCCTCCCTAGATAGGGAGGATGTAAGGAAGAAAGGAAGGGTAAAAAATAAGGCGGTAGAGGCATGTATAGAGGCTATCGGGAATATAGCGGGGACCCAATGCAGAGCTTTGTGTAGAGCCTCCGTACGCAGAGTTCGCGCAGAGCCTCTGTACGTAGAGCTTCGTGTAGAGCCTTGTGCAAAGCTTCGTGTAGAGCTTCGTGTAGAGCTTCGTGCAGAGCTTCGTGCAGAGCTTCGTGTAGAGCTTCGTGCAGAGCCTCGTGCAGAGCCTCTGTACGCAGAGCTTCGTGCGGAGCCTCGTGCGGAGCCTCTGTCGCGGAGCTTCGTGCAGAGCTTCGTGCAGAGCTTCGTGCAGAGCCTCTGTCGCAGAGCTTCGTGTAGAGCTTCGTGTAGAGCTTCGTGTAGAGCCTCTGTCGCAGAGCTTCGTGCAGAGCTTCGTGCAGAGCTTCGTGCAGAGCCTCTTGTAATTAGCATATAACTTAAATAATATATTATATTACCTCAATTGCATATTAAGGAATGTATAAGTTGGTCAACTGCGTATTATTTAACTTTTAAATATGTCAAATTGGTTAACGGTGTATTATTTAACTTATAAATATATTAAGTTAGTCAACTGCGTATTATTTAACTTATAAATATATCAAATTGGTTAATTGCAGGTTAATTACATATCGTTTAACTTTTAAATATGTTAAGTTGGTTAACTGCGTGTTATTTAATTTTTAAATGTGTTAAGTTGGTTAATTGCGTGTCAAGTTAGTCAATTGCGTGTCGAGTTAGTTAAATTGTATGTCAATTACGCGAAACGCGCTTAGCAAAGTCGACTTGAAACCCAGCCTGCAAATATTTTCCCGATGGAGGTAAATAGGGAGGAGGCGCTTAACTAGCTCCTTATTAGTTTCCTCTATTAGCCCTTCTTCCTTCTTATTAATAATCCAGTTAATTTTGTATAAGCTAGTTATAAAGACCTTATTATCCTTCTAATATATATTAAAGTGGAAACCTATAGCACTAATTGCCGTAATATCTACTATAGAGGAGTTGTATAATAGTAGGGGTGTCTATAGCCCTAGGGGCCTTTAGCGTATTAGCGTTGTCTTCACTCCCTTTAGCTCTTATTACATTTTATAAAGGTTATCCTTTATGTCCTATTAGTACGTCCTCTTTTACATTAGCTAGATCTCCGCAATTTAAGAGTTGTCTATATTACTATCCGTTCTACTTCTGTAAGTAAAGTCCTCCTTAACTACAGTACTTTAGGGGAGTATTATTGTTAGTATAGAGTTCCTACCAGCCTTATAGTGGGTATCTTCTTAGGTAAAGGCTAGGTCGTAGTCCCTAACATCCTACTAATAGATAGGGTCAGCCTTTACGGCTAGTATCTTATGGTTAGTCTAAATTTCTCTAATAAAGGAAGGTAGTTTTGGTCTATTCTTTGGCTAGATAAACTGTCTTTATTAAATATTTAACCAAATATTAAAGTAGGATATCTATTTTTAGCTAAGGATAATATTATAGGAACCTAGGTCTAGGATATAAAAGGGAATACTATACTAGCGTTATCTATTAATAGAGATATATAGCTTTAAGATATAGGTAACCGGCTTACTAGCTTAACTATTATAGCCTTTTACTTAAATAGGCTTCTCTAGTTAGGTAGCATTTATATTTAAGAACCTAGCAATATTATTTATATAAGCAGTATTTATAAAGGCAAAGCTATTTGCTCTAGTGTTAATAAGGGCAGCTATATTAACTCTATATCTATTTTAAAATACTATATATAGAACTATAAAGTATTTTCTACCTATTAGCTAACTAAGATTAATAGGGTACCCTTAGGGGGAGTTTTTCTCTAGGGTTCTTCTTTTCCTAACTTATTAGACGTTTCTTCTTTCTCTATCTCCTTAATATTACCTATATCCTTTAGCTCTGGGCAGGATATAGTAAAGTAACTATCCTTTCCGCAATTAAAGCACATAACTATAGCAGGGTTAATTAGAGTGTTGCGACAATTATTGGTTAAAGATATTATATATAGCGGGTCAGGTAAGGCTTATAGGTAGGTAGTTATAACCGCTTTTAGTATAAGGGCGGTCATAATTTATCTTCTAACGCCAGCTCTTATTAGTGTAGTAGATAGATTACAGTTGCGATAGGGCCGCTTTAGTCAATTAGAACAAGCATTAATTTATTTTAGTTCTAAATCCAGTAATAAATATTAGGCTGCAAGTCTTTGGTAGGTTAGTAAGTTATCTAAGGCTACTATAATCTTCTCTTATAGTGGGACTATTAACTTATTATATAGGTTTAAATAGTAGTTTACAGGGGGAACCTAGCCTTCGCCTACTAGGTGTAGGAATTAAGTCTAAAACTTAGTAAAGGATTAGTTTAATTTTATTATTAGGCGATTATAGTTATAACAGGCATCCCATACTTTATTTAGGTTAATATAAATAGTAGCTAGATGCTATATTATCTTATTAACAGATATAAACTAAATAGGTAACTTATCTCTAAACTTGGCCTAAAGGTATTACTAGGCGTCCCTTGTGACGGTTCGTCTATATAGCTATCATTGAGGCGTCGTCGGTCACGGATTAACGTTGCCCCAACGTTGCCTTAACGTTGCCCCGACGACCGAACATATATATAGTCGTCTACCACGCCCCTTTCTTTAAGCCCTTACCTTAGTCTATTTATAATATAGCCCCTTATTATTGCTTGATCTATTAGATCGCTCCTACGGAAAGCTAGCCGTGACATTAGACTAAGGTTAACCTTAACTAGCCTGTAGGGGCGACATAATACTAGGTCCAACGGTTAAACGCATAGCCAGATAGAGAGCTGTTCTACCACCATAACTACAGACCAATTAACCCTTTAAGCCCTACTTAAGGCAGGCAATTGCAACAGCGGATTAAGCAGCTAAAAGAAGAGACTGCAGCAATCAGATTAAAAGGATCACCCTAATTACAATTTTAGTAGCAAGAGTTGCCTAAGAAAGCAAAAGAGACACTATAGCAAAAAGGAGCGCGTTAAGGCCTAGCGCGCTAGAGATAGCTACCAACCCAACGCTAGTAGCACGTGAGGAACCCATAGACGCGTCACTTAAGCCACTGGAGCTCCAACTGTACTACGGCGAGACGGAGCTCGCGGACAATATGAAAAGCAAATAGGACCGTCTTATAGCGCAATTAGAAGACGACAAGAACCCTATGTACTTTAAAATGGAGACAAAGAGAGAGTACACAGCCGCGACCACCCAAAGCCTAGCCGCAATCCCTACAACCAAACTTATAGAAGAGCTGAAGCTCTAGGGAATATAAAAAAAGGCGATAGAATAGCAGATCGCTATACTATAGCGTCTTATAAACAACCATGCGCATAAGGCCCTTAATGGGAAAGAGGAGGCCAAGGTAAAGATAGCGGAGCTTAAGGAGCACTTGGACAATAGGACAGACAAGCTCCGCAAGGCTAATTAGAAGATATTAAGGATGGGCCGCAAGGTCACTATATAAGCCCTAAATCAGGAAGACAGCAAGTAAGAAAGCACACCATTATGGACAATATAAGAAGGGATACTACTCTCTTAAACAAGCAGTGTTATGGGCTTAGGACATATAGTAAAGTTTCCAAACCTACCTACGCTAATAGATAGGAAAGAGCCTACCTATTGTACCTGGAGCGGCCATATACGAAATAAGCTTTAATCTAATATAGACTAGTTCTATTAAGACAACCTAGATTAAGAAGAGGATGTAAAAGTAGCGTACATTAAAACGTGTGTAGGAGGTAAAGCTTATAACTACCTTTTACTCTACCTAGAGGCAGAGCGTAATGTGGAACGCAACCCTACTAGCAAAGAAGTACTTAAATTCCTAGAGAACGTCTTTAAAGACCCAGATTACCGCATTAAGGCCTAGTAGGAGCTCAAAAGCCTTAAGATGCCGTACCTAGGAGACTTTAACAATTTCTAATCTAACTTTATACGGCTAGCAAATATCTTAAGGATGCTATAAGATTAGTAGAAAGAGGAGCTTTATAATAAGCTTTATAACAGCCTACGCGTCTAAATGGAAGTTAAGGTGGTAGATAAAGACTATAGCTTCCAGGCCTATTATAAAACTGCCTAATAGTACGCCTAAGGTCTAAAGCAGATAGGCAAGGAATAAAGTAACTATAAAGCAGCCTAGGCTAGTAAGAGAGCTTCTATTAGGGGCGCTAAAGAGACCAAAGGTCCCCCCTCTTTCTGGTAGCCTCTAACTCTAGCACTAGCTGCAAAAGCACTAGTTACCTACTTTAACTATAGCAAGTAAGGATACTACTCTAATAACTATATAGCGCCAAAGAAGACGGAAGCTAAAGCAATTAACCAAAGTAAAGAGTATGAGATAGTTACTAACTTGGTAGAGTTAGAAAATAAGCAGCTTTAGGAGAAGTCTCCTACCTAGAGCAGATCGGAGTAATCAATACAGCGCCTATACAGCTAAAGGAGATCTTAGGAGGCGTAGCCCTTATAACACTATATAGGATCGCGCTAGGCGGCGTGGCTCTTAATATAGTAAGCCTACTCAACTCTAGTGCGGGCGGAGAGGCCTTTATACACCATAAGCTACTACTAATTATTAAGCAATAACTGTAACTAAAGCTCTACAAGATTAAAGGACAAGGAGTTGCTATATCTAACTATAACAATTAGCAAATAGACATAATTAGATAGCTCTTTAAGGCGAACCTAGTTATTATTATTCATTGCTTAACGTCTGATTCGGATCCCTGTTAGGCCCACGTGGACTACTCCTTATATACATGTGGGGAGAAAACTCTATTTAAGAAAACCCTGTGATCCGTCTCCCCGCCTTTTAGGGCTCGCTTACAAGTCGCCTGCGAGTTACCAGTGGTGCTTTACTACCTTACTTTTTGACCTCCTTAGGAACTACTGCTGCCGTAACAAACCTACGGACGCGCTAGTATCACATACTGTACTTTACTCCTGTAGAGTTATTAGGGGGCGCCTATTACTCACCCCTTTGCCTTCTATTGCTATTTCCTTTGCAACCCAGAACTGGTCTAGTATATTTTAGCCAATAAGCCACCGGGTAGCCACCTTAAGGCCTTTCTATGTTAAGAGCAGTGTATTATAGTTTTCTGTGCCAGCTGCTAAGAGCATTGCTTCTTGGCTAGTGCGTAAGGGGCATAACAGTATTACATGTTTTGGTGTCTGTCTTAGCCAGCTATATTTGCACCTTAGGCTACCTACTGGGATACCCACCCAGTAAAGCCAATCTTTTAGTCCTATTATTCCTGTCCTTAAGAGTGTTGCCATTATATTTTCTGCCTTTGTTAGGCCCTCTTAGAGCCCTTAGGTATTTACCTCCCATAGCGTTGCCCATGCTACGGCTTAGGTTCCCCTTACCTAAGCCTGCCTCTGTACCTTTAACTCCCATTTATCTTTCTAGCGTTGGTCCAACCAGTATTATATTACAGTAGATGGTTTTCCAGTACTCTTTTATGCTCTACTTTGGCTCCTTTTTCTCCCTTACTATTATCTTTACTAGCCTCTTGCGCGTCTCCTTTTCTTCTCTATATAGGCCTAGGCCCTAGCGCCGCACTATTCTTCTTCTACTTTCTCCACCTGTTTTCCTAATATATCTTCCCTACTTTAGGGTTGTTGGTTCCTTCTCCTATAGGGCACCCTAGGGTCCCTC
>Ga0307507_10001890_pt1 | contig 45664 bp, 10 predicted proteins | sample 7_EM_MG_FD_207223 | JGI IMG/M metagenome (GOLD analysis project Ga0307507, IMG submission 207223) | Populus trichocarpa ectomycorrhiza microbial communities from riparian zone in the Pacific Northwest, United States - 7_EM | ecosystem: Host-associated > Plants > Roots > Unclassified | place... | reverse complement strand
AACGCAACTCTAACGTTATAAAGTATATTAAGACACGCCTAAATAAACTATAGAGGGACCCTAGGGTGCCCTATAGGAGAAGGAACCAATAACCCTAAAGTAGGGAAGATATATTAGGAAAACAGGTAGAGAAAGTAGAAGAAGAATAGTACGGCGCTAGGGCCCAGGCCTATATAAAGGAGGAAGGAAGACGCATAAGAGGCTAGTAAAGATAACAGCAAGGGAGAGAAAGGAGCTAAAGTAGAGTATAAAAGAGTACTAGAAAACCATCTACCGCAATATAATACTGGTTGGACCGACGCTGGAGAGACAAATGGGAGTTAAAGGTATAGAGGTAGACTTAGGTAAGGGGAACCTAAGCCATAGCATAGGTAATGCTATGGGGGGTAAATACCTAAGGGCTCTAAAAGGGCCTAATAAAGGCAGAAAATATAATAGCAATACTCTTAAGGACAGGAATAATAGGACTAAAAGATTAGCTTTACTAGGTGGGTGTTCTAGTAGGTAGCCTAAGGTGCAAATATAGCTGGCTAAGATAGACACCAAAACACATAATACTGTTATGCCCCTTACGCACCGGCTAAGAAGCAATACTCTTAGCAGCTGGCACAGAAAACTATAATACACTACTTTTAACATAGAAAGGCCTTAAGGCGGCTACCCGGTGGCTTATTGGCTAAAATATACTAGACTAGTTCCGGGTTGTAAAGAAAATAGCAATAAAAAGTAAAGGGGTAAGTAATAGGCGCCCCTTAATAACTCTATAGGAGTAGAGTATAGTGTGTAATACTAGCGCGTCTATAGGTTTATTACGGCAGCAGTAGTTCCTAAGGAGATTAAAAAGTAAGGTAGTAGAGCACCACTAGTAACTTACAGGCAACTTATAAGCGAGCCCTAAAAGGCAGGGAGATGGATCACAGGGTTTTCTTAAATAGAGTTTTCTCCCTATATATATATAAGGAGTAGTCCGCGTGGGCCTAACAGGGATCCAAATCGGACGTTAAGCAATGAATAATAATAATATCCTACCCTAAAAAAAGACCTTTGTCTGTAATAACGCGTTAACACATTATACTTAGACAATAAAAAACTTACACTACTACGCCTAAGAAGGCCTTAATAATATCCCACTTTATAGGCTAAACTATACTTAACCTATACCTTTAAAAGAACCCTAGAATTAAAACTAAATTATATAATTCTAATAAACCTTAGGAAGCTAATAATGGCACCTAAAGTAAGCTTATCTAAAAGACCTACCTCTACTTAAGAGGAATATAAGATCTAGTTAGGATTAGAAATTAAAGATAATAATAACGTTATAGATATATATAGGCAGATTATTCCCTTACAGCTAATTAGAAGGTTAATTATTTTTAAGCCTAAAGTATATAAGAGACTTTAAAGGAGATCCTAGAGAGCCTTACTACTTTATAAAATAGTCTAGCCTTCCCTTTATAAAGCCTTAGTTAACCTATTTACTTAACTAAATATAATACACTAAAGAGTATAAATATAATAATAAAACAATTAAAGTCTGTTAAGCTCCCTAACCCCCTATTATTATTAGATGGTATAGACCTAACCTTTAAGAACTAGAGAATCTAGGTATAAGAAAAGCTTTATATTAACTATAACTATTTTCCCTCTAAAGAAGCTAAAATGCTCTACCTCTTTAGTTAAACTATTAGGGACGCTTAGTAATACCTTTAGGCCAAGTTTAAGGACGAATTACCTATTTGGTTTATATCTGCTAATAAAATAATATAGTATCTAGCTACTATCTATGTTAATCTAAATAAAGTATAAGATGCCTATTATAACTATAATTGCCTAATAATAAAATTAAACTAATCCTTTATTAAGTTTTAGACTTAATTCTTATACCTAGTAGGTAAAGGCTAGGTCCCCCCTAAGAACTACTATTTAGACCTATATAATAAGCTAACGGTCCTGTAACGGAACCTTGTAGCCAGAACTACAATGGGTCCTATTATTGGGCTAGGTATATAGGTAAGAACAAAACAATAACATAATAATAACTGGTAGAGTGGTTACCTAATAGACTAACTCTAATTGTATTCTAAGATTTACTACAAGGAGAGAACTATCTACGGTAGGGACTAAGGTCCTTTAAATACACAACTATACTCCTAAGAAATCCTCTCTTATACGTGAGGTACGTGTTATACGTATTATACGTAGGCGTACACTGCGTACACTTTATACACTGCGTATAACATTATGTGACTCGCTTACTATTCCTTGTTATATAGTTCTACCAGATCTATCCTAGACTGTGCCTATATTAACTAACTAGCTTCCTACGACTCTTCCTTAAGTAGTTATAATATTGTACTTAAAGCGTCCGTAACACTATCTCCCTTCTCTTTATTTTCGTCTTTAAAGATTCCTAATATCTCCAAGTTGTCTACTAGAGGTGTAATATCTGTTTAATTAGTCTAGTTAATATCCTTACTTATTATACCTAAAGCTTCTTCTTTTTCGTAAGCGCAATATTATGCTCGTACTGTGGCTGCCATACTGTTACTTAGTGAGATAATATCGTCTCCGTATTCTTATTGTGCGAAAGCGGGGTTAGTATATATTATAATAGCAAGTCCCTTATCTTAACAACCCTTATTTTACTTAGAGTGTACTAAAGCAAATATTTAATTGTTCTATAATGTTCGCTCTATTTCTAATACTAAATATGCGCGTCTTATGACTTTTAACAGTTTTCTAGTTCCCTAAGTAACTTGTTATAGGGTCTTATGTTTAATCTACTACTATAAAGCTTAAGTCCGAGTTGGCCGCTATATGCGCTAAACTCCACTGTTCTACTAAAGAGACTGCTTGGGCCCTTAAGGCTTAACGTCGCTCCTTTAAGTCTTAGTAGGTTGCGTTTGCTTAGTTAACCCATCTTAAGAAGGTTTATAAGAAGGTTCGTTCTAAGAAGTAGAAACTGGTTTAGTAGGGTCTTAATAAGCTAGGTAATAAAAGGACTAGCTCTCCTTCTATAAGGGAAATAACTCTAAGTAGCTTAGTAATTGCTCCTCTTAGGTCCCCCTTAGGTAACTTATTTTTTTAGCAATCTTTTTTTGTTAATATTACCTAACCTGCTCTCTTCTAATACTCTTATACCTTTCCTATAGCGTTTTTTAGGTTGCTTAGTGGTTTCTAGGTAGTCTTACTATAGCCTATCCACTTTACTTTATACTATGTTTTATCCTCTACGTCCTTGTAACTAATAATCTTTAAAACTTACTATTTATCTTCCTCTTGTCCTCTATACGTGTCTGCCTTATAGACTAGTGGCTTAACATTCCCGTGTACTGGCTCTAGCATTGCGATATATTATATAGGGTAGATCTTTATTTTAGCTAGTAGGTTTAACTTATATATAACTAATAAAATCCTTTACTTAATTTTAAAAGGTCCTAGTTTAATATAGTCCAACTTCTTACTTAGTCATTAACTCTTAAAATTTTTGTATAGTAGCTACACTTTATCTCCCTCCTTAAGATCTGGTCCCTTAGATCTCTTAGCGTTATAGTACCTTTTTATTTATTCTTGTACTAGTTTAGCTGTTTCTATAAGGTCTATATAAAGATTTATTAATGTCTCTATTCTTTACTTAGCTGTACTACTCGTCTTTTTTGCTTAATGTGGTGATAATAATGTTCTTAGCTTATATCCGTAATTTGCCTTAAATAGTAATGTCCCTATTCCTTCTTATAGTGTTGCGTTGTATGTAAACTGTATAACTGGTAATAATAATACCCAATTATTCTGTGTGTAATTAATATAATGCCTTAAATACTGCTCTAGTATCTGGTTTAGTCTTTCTGTTTATCTATCCGTCTGTGGATAATACACTATAGATATTACTATGCGAACTCCTTATTCTGCCAGAAATACTTTTTAAAATACTGCTATAAATCTTAGATCTTTGTCTAATATAATCTTATCTAGTGCTCTATATCTTGCGAATACTTCTTTTATATAGATTCTAGCGACATCCTCTACTAATATCTCTTTAGTGTATGCTATAAAGTATCCCTACTTTATTAGCTTATCCACTATTACTAAGATTGCGTTATAATCTTATCCTGTAATAGGATCTTTTAACTTTAGTAACTTAATAACGAAGTCCTATAATATAACTTCCCATAGTCTTCCTAGTACTTTAATAGGTTATAGCTCTCCGTATAGCTTATGCCTTATTAGTTTGTTTCTTTAGCAATTTAGATACTTCTTTATAACTTATCTTACTAGTCCCTAGATTCCTTAAATAATATACTTTTTTTAAAGTCTTAACACTAAGCCTATAGCTCCATTATATCCTTGTATTATTTCTTTATAGAATTCCTTAATAAATTCTTCTGTAATAGACTTAGGTATATACGTTGCTTCTCTGTTTTTATATTGCTCTAAGTCTAGATCCTCTGCCTACGCTTCTTAGATCTTCTATGTCCAATTACTTTTTAATAATTTATAGATCTGACTTTCTTTGGTTGCTATAATCTTTGGATAATTATACCTAATTAATCCGTCTTAATCCTTTTATAATAAAGCTCCCAATAGCTTTTTATTACTTTATAGTTTAGCCCTTCTGCTTAGAGCGTCTACTCGTGCATTGTCTGTACCCTTAGTATACTGAATTTCGAAATAGTATTCTATAAGCATTTCCGCCTATCTAACCTGTCTTTAATTGAGTTCCTTTGTTATTAGGAATCCTATAAGGTTTTTATAGTCCGTCTTAACTATAAATAGTTTCTCTATACCTTGTAAGAATACTCTCTATTTTTTAAGTGCTATAACTATACCTAACAACTCCTTGTTGTAGATGTCGTAGTTTAACTCTAGTGGTGTTATCTTTTAACTATAGTATACCACTAGGTGCCATCTATCTTAATATTTCTGTATAAAGCATGCCCCTAGTGTAAAGTCTAATATATCTATTTCTATAACTGTCTCTAGACCTGGTTAATAGATCTTAAGAACTAGCTCCTAGGTAAACAACCCTTTAACTTTCTTAAATAGTTTTTGTTACTTCTTCCCCTATGCCTATAATTCTTTTTTCTTTATTAACCGCGTAAGTAGCTTAATATCCTTTAACCATTATGCTATAAACCTTCTACAATAATTGCAAAACCCTAGGAACGATTTTAACTGCGTAATATTCTCTAGTTCCTGCCAATTTACTATAGCCTTAATCTTTTTTAGATCTATATTAAGTTAGCCTAGTTTAATAATAAATCTAATAAAATTAGTTTTCCTGGTAAAGAACTTGCATTTCTTAATTGCTACTAGCATCTGTTCTTCTTGTAGTCTCTTTAAGACCTATTTAATGTGTTTTCTATGTTCTTCCTCACTCTCTAAGTAGATAATAATGTCGTTAAGGTATACCATAATAAATTTATCTAAGTGTTTTCCTAACACGCTATTAATTCGCTTCTGGAACGTTACTAGTGTGTTTATAAGCCCGAATTGTATAACTAATAGCTTATATAGTCCTTCCTTTGACCTAAAGGCTGCCTTTTATTTGTTGCCTTCCTTAATCCTAATTTAATGGTATGCCTACCTTAGATCTATCTTCGTAAAGATCTTTGCGTTGCCTACCCTATCCTAGATTTCGCTAATTAAGGGTAAAGGATACCTATCCTTCCTAGTAATACTGTTTAACTGTTTATAGTCTATACATATTCTGAGTTTTCCGTTTTTCTTTAGGATAAATAGTACTGGATATCCTGCTAATAACTGTAACGGTCTAATATATCCCTTGCGTAAGTTCTCCTAGATAAACTCCTTAAGCGCTACTAACTCCGTTTTAGTAAGCTTATAGATTGGAAAGAACTTTAGACTTATTTCCTCTTCTAATTCTATCTTGTGGTCCTATGCTGCATACTTTAACAGCTTTTTACTTTCTAGTAACTATAACTTTTTACTATACTTATGGTATCTCTTTAGTATATAACTTAAGCCTTGCTTAGTCTCTTTATATATTGCTTTAACTTAGTACTATACCAACTTGGTTTGCTATTGTACTTTATACCGTTAAGTATTCTTAATATTAACCTAACCTATAACCCAATTAATCTTTAAATTGTACTCCTGTAACTAAGGCATTTTTAGTATCGCCTCGTCCTATCTTAATAGTAGGATATTAAAAGACATTCTAACTGGTCTTTCTTTGATAGTTAACTGTACAGGTCCTGTTTTAAGATTAATAATGCCTCCTTTATAGGCTATCTAATCTCCTAAAATTATTATAAGTGGATATAGGTGTTCTTTTTGTCTATATGGTAACCCTATTCTTTCCACTACCTTTAGTAATATGTGGTTCCTAGTTGCTTTACTATCTACTAACGCTTTAAACTGCTGATCTTGCCATTTAACTTATAAATTTAGGTGTTGTTCTTAAATTTCTTTAAGGGTCTAAGGCTTTAATACTAGTTCCCTCTAGTTCTATACGCCTCCCCTTTTCCTAACTATTGGCTACTAGATCCTACTTATATTTAGTCCAACCTTAGCCAATACTTAGTTTATTTCTTTTCCTCTATATACTATAGACAAGTGTTCTCTAGGTACTCCCACTACTATTATCCGTCTAGGCACTCTTCCGTAAGGAATCTTTCTAGTTAAAGTGTTAAGTCCCCTTAACCTTATACCTCTACTAGGTGCTATCTATGTATATACTTAGCGTTTCTAAACCGCTTTTCCTCTAGTGCCTAATATATTCTTACTAGGTACTTCTAGTTCTTATCTTTAGGTGCTCTATATATGTTATATATATCCTCTATATAAGCTATCTACGATAGTGTATAATACGCTGTATGTTTTAGGTTAACTCTTAGTTTATCTTTGTTTTTAAGTTTAAACCTATACCTAGTTAACCTAACTACTGGTATCTCTACTGTAGGTACTAAGACTTATTACTTACTTCTCTAGTCCCTAGATCCTTCTTTTAGGTTCCTTAATATTATAATTAACACTCCTTTAACATAACTTATGTGTTTTTCCGTAATAGGTTGGTCTTAGATAACTTTTTTGTCTAGCTATATATAAAAGTCTTCCTATTTGTTACTGTGTTGTTGCCTATACTACTTTCCATATAACTGGTTTAGTGTATATGGTTTATCTGTTAGAAAGTACCTTATTATTACTGCATTATAATACCCTTTGGTATATCTTTCTTTAAATCTAGTTGGAATACCTAGATCCTTTTCTTGTTCTAGTTTATCTAACCATTTTGCCCTAGGTGTCCCTGTACTTGGCCTACTAGTAACTCTTTATACGGGTGCTCTATCCCTTATACAACTTAGCATAGCTAACCTTTTATCTAGCTTTTGCTCTTGCTATATAATAATTCTTATCTTAAACTTATCTATAGTTTCTTGTTTTCTGCGTCTTGTAGCTAGATCTTTATAGTTGTCTTGTTTTTTAATCCTTGTATTAACTGTTTAATCTTTAGGCTGAACACTGCGTTTACCTAAAATTGCTAATGTTTTTACTTATTCCCCAAACTTGTAGTTCTTAAACTTGCGTCCTATACTTATTTGTTTATTACTAAACTAAGTCACTATTCTTTCCTATCTATTGTTGTCTGTTATCTGTCCTTAGGTGTATCTTATCTTATTTTAAGAATTTTAAGCTTCTTATATCTCTTCTTAAAAATCTTAAGCCTATGGCCTTTTACCTTTATTGAGTAATAAGCTAGCACTAGCAGTTATCTACTTGCTTAGTTTCTTCTAAACGTTACTCCTATTGTTTTATAAAGCGATGGAAATTGTATCTAATAGTGTTATAATATCCGTTACTAAACCCTATTCTATAACGGTCTTAGTTTCTGCTTCTATTTTAACTTCTCTAAGGTCTGTATACTCCTAGTAAGCTACCTTTATTGCCTTATTATTGGTAAACGCTTCGCCTATATTAAACTTATTATCTTTAATATCTGATCTATAAGCTAGTTCGTTGGTTCCTCTAAACTTAGATAATAATGGCTCCTATAGCCAATAGCTTGCGCTATACTTAGCGTCCTTATAAATTTGGCATGCGTTGTTGTAATAATACGCAAAACTGTTAATTGAATACTCTTTTATTTCTTATAGCGCACTATTGTCCCTCTATATATATATGCTGTCTGCTGGCCTAGTTCCCTTTACTACGTAGTTGCTTTAACCACCTCTATAGTCTCTAGCGAAATGACCTTATTTTCTATAATTTATATAAGCCCTATCTTTAAACCACTTTTCTTGCTGTGGAGTCCGCCTAAACATCTTCTACTACTAAGATCTTTGGTTTAGCCTCTGCTCCTAGGTCCTTTAATTACTTAATTCTTAACCTCTAGGTTTCTATAGTTTCTTTTCCTACCTTTAGGTTTCTTTGGTACTGCTTAGGTCTATTAGCTTTGCGCTATTCTATAGTTTTTAACTCTATGTCTATTATTGCGTACTCTGCGCTTTATACAACTATAGAACTCTGTCTTACCCTCTCTTAGCTTGTTCCCTTTAATAGATCCTATTATTAATCTTTATTAACTAATCTATTAACTCCCTTAGAGTATCCGCATCTTCTATTAGGATAATTACGTCCTGGACCTTAGCCTTAAGTCCCTATTTATACTGTGCTATAAGCGCCCTATTATTCCACTTAACCTATATAGCTAGTGTTTAAAACTATGTTATATACTTAATTGCTAAAGTGCGTTGTACTAAGTTCTGAAGCTTTTGTTCCGCTGTAGTTATGGCCTCTAAGTCTTTAAATATCTGCGTTAGTTATTCCGCGAACCTGTTCTAGCTGGTAAATATATACCGCACGTCCTAGTTAGTAGTTGTTATGCTATTAGCCTATATTTCCGTGAGATATAGTTTAAACCACTTAAGTGCCCTCCCTGTTAGGAATAATCCTATATAGGCTACTTAATCTAACAATGTTGCTAACCTTACTCCTTTCTGTACTACCTTAAAGTGCATCTGCGTAAGAAACCCCTTAAGCTTTAACTTCTCCCCCAAGAATTGTTTAATTAAAGGTAGTTTAATTTTCACTGCTCTAATTCCATTAATGCGTTCTTTAAGTATCCTACTATTATTTTGTAAGTGATTAACCATTTCCTGTAACTAACCTTGCGTAACCACTTGAGAATCCCTATTGTCTATACTAGTATTACCTGGCCCTGAGGTTGTGGCTGCCGTTAATACTATTGTGACTAGTGCTTTGGGTGGCATGTTATTTAACCTTGTTTAATACCGTAACCTTAGTAGTAAATGTGTAACGGAACCTTATAGCTAGAACTATAATGGGTCCTATTATTAGGCTAGGTATATAGGTAAGAATAAAACAACAATATAATAATAACTGGTGGAGTGGTTGCCTAATAGACTAACTCTAATTGTATTCTAAGATTCACTACAAGGAGAGAACTATCTACGGTAGGGACTAAGGTCCTTTAAATACACAACCATACTCCTAAGAAATCCTCTCTTGTACGTAAGGTACGTGTTATATATGTTATACATAGGCGTACACTACGTACACTTTGTACACTGCGTATAACATTATATGACTCGCTTACCATTCCTCGTTATATGGTTCCACCGGATCCATCCTAGACCATGCCTATATCAACCAACTAGCTTCCTGCGACTCTTCCCCAAGTAGTTATAACATTGTACTTAAAGCGTCCGTAACAGGTCCAACTATAAAAGAAGATTGTAGTAGCCTTAGATAACCTACTATCCTACTAAAGACTTACAGTCTAATATTTATTACTAGATTTAGAACTAAAATAAATTAATACTTATTCTAATTAACTAAAGCGTTTTTATAGCAACTAGAACCTATCTACTATACTAATAGGAGTTGGCGTTAAAAGATAAACTATAACCGCCCTTATACTAAAAGCGGTTATAATTACCTACCCGCGAGCCTTGCCTAATCTACTATATACTATACCTTTAGCTAATGCTTATTACAATACACTAATTAACCCTATATTGGTTATATACTTTAATTGCGGAAAAGATAGTTACTTTATTATATCCTACCCAGAGCCGGAGAATAGACTAAAGTTACCCTCCTTTATTAGAAAAATCCATACTAACTACAAGATATTAGCTGTAAAGGCTAATTCTATTTACTAATAAAATATTAGGAACCGCGACCTAGCCTTTACCTAAGAAGATACCCGCTATAAGGCTAGTAGGAACTCTGTACTAATAAGGATACTCCCCTAAAGGACTATAGTTAAGGAGGACTCTACTTATAGAAGTAAAATAAACAGTAATATAGGCGACTTTTAAATTGCGGAGATCTGGCTAATGGGGACGAAGACGTACTAATAGGATATAGAGGATAACTTTTAGAAAATATAATAAGAGCTAAAAGGAGTAAAGATAACGCTAATATACTAAAGGCCCCCAAGGCCATAAACACCCCTACTATTATATAATACCCCTATAGTAGATATGACGGTGCTAGAGCGCGTCACCTACTACTTTCTGGGCATTCTGCTAAATTCTGCCATATTCTGCTAACACTACTTATAGAGCCAACCAATTAGGATTTTCCATCCCCGGGATGGAAAATTGCTATTAGCTTGCCTACTACTAGCGCCTTAACAACCCCTTTATATCTTGCCAGTCTCTAATAGACTTCTTCTCCTTAGCTTAGCATTCTTGTATAGTAGCAATCTACAAGCTTTAGTTTAGAAGCAATTGTATAAGCCTATTACATTATACTAAGCTCTCCTTACGTTGCCTGAGAAGGCCTTAATAATATCCCACCCTAAAAGAAGACCTTTATCTGCAATAACGCATTAACACATTATACTTAGATATTAAAAAACCCACACTACTACGCCTAAGAAGGCCCTAACAATATCCTACTTTATAGGCTAGACTGTACTTAACCTACACCCCCAAAAGAACCCTAGAATTAAAACTCAATTATATAATTTTAATAAACCTTAGGAAGCCAATAATGGCACCTAAAGTAAGCTTATCTAAAAGACCTGCCTCTACTTAAGAGAAATATAAGATCTAATTAGGATCAGAAATTGAAGACAATGACGACGTTATAGGTAAATATAAGTAGATTTATGCCCTTGCAGCCAATTAGAAGGTTAATTATCTTTAAGCCTAAAGCATATAAGAGACTCTAAAGGAGATCCTGGAAAGCCTTGCTGCCTTATAAAATAGCCCAACCTCCCCTTTACAAAGCCTTAGTTAACCTATTTACTTAACTAAATATAATACACCAGAGAGTATGGACATAATAATAAAGTAATTAAAGTCTATTAAGCTCCCTAACCCCCTACTATTATTAGATGGCATAGACCTAACCTTTAAGAACTAGAGAATTTAAGTATAAGAAAAGCTTTGTGTTAACTATAACTATTTCCCCTCTAAAGAAGCTAAAATACTCTACCTTTTTAGTTAAACCATTGGGGACACCTAGTGACACCTTTAGGCCAAGTTTAAGGATAAGTCACCTATTCGGTTTATATCTATTAACAAGATAATATAGCATCTGGCTACTATTTATATTAATCCAAATAAAGTATAGGATACCCGTTATGACTATAATCGCCTAATAATAAAATTAAACCAATCCTTTACTAAGTTCTAGACTTAATTCTTACACCTAATAGGTAAAGGCTATATTCCCCCTAAGAACTATTATTTGGACCTATATAATAAGCTAACGGTCTAACTATAAGAGAAGATCGCGGTAGCCTTAGATAACCTACTAACCTACTAAAGACTTGCAGCCTAATATTTGTCGCTAGATTTAGAACTAAAATGAATTAATACTTGTTCTAATTAACTAAAGCGGCCCTATAGCAACCGTAACCTATCTACTATACTAATAGGAGCCAGCGTTAGAAGATAAACCACAACCGCCCTTATACTAAAAGTGGTCATAACTGCCTACCCACAAACCTCGCCTAACCCACTATATACTATACCTTTAACCAATGCTTATTGCAACACCCTAATTAACCCTGCCACGGTTATATACTTTAGTTATAGAAAGGATAGTTACTTTGCCACGTCCTACCTAGAGCTAAAGGATATAGGTAATATTAAGGAGATAGAGGAAGAAGAAACGTCCAATAAGTTGGGAAAAAAAGAACCCTAGGGAAAGACTCCCCCCTAGGATATCCTATTAATCTTAAAAAGATTAATCTAAGTTAGCTAATAGGTGGAAAACACTTTATGGTTCTATGTATAGTATCTTAAAATAGATATAGAGCTAATACTACTGCCCTTGTTAATACTGGAGCAAATAGCTTTGCCTTTATAAACACTACTTGTATAAGTAATGTTACTAAGTTCTTAAATATAAATGCTACCTAACTAGAGAAGCCTATTTAAGTTAAAGGCTATAACGGCTAAGCCGGTAAGCCAGTTACCTATATCTTAAAGCTATATATTGCTATTAATAGACAACACTAGTTCGGTATCCCCTTCTATATCCTAGACCTAGGGTCCCACGATATAATCCTTGGCCGAAAATAGATATCCTACTTTAACATTTGGCTGAATATATAATAAAGACAGTTTGTCTAGCCGGAGAATAGACCAAAATTACCCTCCTTTATTAGAGAAATTTAGACTGACTGTAAGATATTAGCTGCAAAGGCTGACCCTATCTATTAATAGGATGTTAAGGATCGCAACCTAGCCTTTGCCTAAGAAGATGCCCGCTATAAGACCAGTAGGAACTCCGTACTGATGATGATACTCCCCTAAAGCACTATAGTTAAGGAGGACTCTACTTATGGAAGTAGAATAGACAATAATGTAGACAACTTCTAAATTGCGGAGATCTGGCTAATGTGGAACAGGACGTACTAATAGGATATAAAGGATAACCTTCAGAAGATGCAATGAGAGCTAAGGGGAGTAAAGACAACACTAATACGCCAAGGGCCCCTAAGGCCACGGTTACCCCTACTATCACATAACTTCCCTATAGTAGACATCGCGGCAATTAGTGCTATAGGTTTCCACTTTAATATATATTGGAAGGACAATAAGGTCTTTATAACTAGCTTATATAAAATCGACTGGATTATTAGTGAGAAGGTTAAAGCGATCCGTAACTAGAAACCCCCTTATACTGTAAAGGGCATCCAGTCCTTCCTTAGCTTTTGTAATTTCTACTATTAGTTTATCCATAATTATGGGGTTGTGGTTAAGCCTCTTATACAGCTAATAAGGAACGACACGCCTTTTATTTTTGACAATAACTATATAAAAGCCTTTGAGGAGTTAAAGAACCAACTTATCTCCTCCCTAATTCTCCATTACTATAACCCAGACCTGGAATTAATACTAGAAACGGATGTATCTGACAGCATCGGGAAAATATTCGCAGGATGAGATTCAAGTAGACTTTGTTTTTCGCGTTTCGCGTAATTGACATGCAATTTGACCAACTCGACACGCAATTAACCAACTTGACACGCAATTGACCAACTTGACATATTTAAAAGTTAAATAACACGCAGTTGACCTACTTAACAACTTTAAAAGCTAACTGCATATTCCTTGACATGCAATTGACCAACTTAAAATTTAAATGACACGCAGTTGACCAACTTGACAACTTTAAAAGCCAACTGCATATTCCTTGACATGCAATTAAGGTAATGTAATATATTATTTTAAAGTTGTATGCCAATTACGCAAATAAATTTTTACTATTTTCTTAGCCTGTAATATGCTAGCTTATAATATATATTAGGATTAAAATAATTTTATACAATTTTATACAATCTTATACAATCTTATACAATCTTATACAATCTTATATAGTCCTATATAGTCTCATATAGGTTCTATGCTAGCTTAGCTGCTTTTGCTATTTGTCCTGGCTTCTATATAATAACGCGATGCGAGTTCCTTCTTTAAGAAAGTTGTCTAAGTATAAAGTATTATATTGGTCCCAATTAATATAATTATTAATATAGTACAAATCTGGACAAGAAGTAGCGGCTGGAATAATATACACGCTTTATAGAATAGATGGCATTAAATAAAAGCGACCACCTCCAAGTACTTACCTAGTATTTATGCTCAAGCGCGGCCACCTTTTCACCTCAACCATGCCGTGTGTTGGATGCGGCAGTCTATAATTCAATAGCTAAAGCAGCTCTACTATAGCTCCAGTATACTGCATATATATACTATACTTATCTAACCTTTTAATATCTAGAATAGTAACAATTAGCTAAAGCTGGCCTATAAGTCTTCCACCTAACGGCGTGCGGCCTTTTCTAATACGGTCGCCGTTATCTATATACTCTTAGACCCATACGTAATCACGCCTCTACTAGTTAGAACATTGCTAATTTAGTATACAACGTACTACCTCACTAATTTGGCCCTTAAGGTTAGTTGCATTTTTTCCGTCTCGTTTCTAACAGCGGATAGATAGATATATTTTAACAAGTAGGCGCTTAACCTATAAGGGGTCCTTCTCTTTCCGGTCCATATTGGAGTTCTGGGCACGTTCGCCTTGTAGCTTTTGCCTGCACTCTTAGACAAATACCGCAATGCCGTCTAGAAACCCTAGGATTTCGCAGCAGTTTGCCATATAAAATATATAAAGCCACATCTTTAACCTAAGACGCCTCTAGACAAGATCTGTTGCCCTATCTATATCTTCTAAAGGCTACTAAAGCTTTGCAACTGCCAAATGCTATATTAGTTAAGTAACCTGCACCTCTAGACGCTGGGAAGACTATAGTATAGAATTACTATTTATAAAAGCTATTTCGTCTTCCATTGCTAGTACTGCTACCTGTCTTAAATTATAAGAGCAGATTTGAGATAGCGAATCCCATTTATTTATTAAGTTATAAAACGCCTTAACAATGTAATAGTGTCTAGCTTTGCTATTTGCGCCAGTATAGTACCTATCTGCGCATCTGTACAGGCGGATATTTTCCTTAAAATATATAAGGGCATGGAATTTTGGTATATTAAAATGGCCCATATTAGAATCCTTTGCCTTTAGATAGAAACTTTAAAACACGCCTTTAAGCATATCAATTCAATATAGGGCATGGTATATATATTATAGTATCTCCTTATCATGGGTGTAATACTAAGCCATAATAACAAAGTTATATACGGCTCTTGTAAAATACATAGCATATAGTTCCCTAGACAATAGTAGTAGGGCTAGCATAGTGACAAGTTAACAAACTATGGCTTTTTATTTATTACCTGTCCATTAAGTAACTTTACTAAATAACAGATTATTAAACTATTTTAGCCCCATAAAAGCCGGGACTTATCTAAAATGCTAATCAAGCTAAGCCTCCGCAGATATATTTGTTGTGGTTATCTTCATCCCTCTTTTCTTTCTTTTTGGCTGGATAATATCGCCTACTAGTTTCCATACCCATTCAATAAGTCACATAACGATACCCTTTAGAAGCTAATATAGAACATCTACTATTATACCCTTATAGATATTAAATAGGCGATAGTGCCACATAAAATATTCTACCGGGTATACCCAGTTGTCTAAGGATAGAAGAATATTCTCTAGTTGCTAGCGTTTAATCTGTCTTCTCATCTCCTTATAGGTGCGTGGCGGGTATTATTTCTTAGTCAAGTTCTTGCGCTTTAGAGGGGGGACCTAGCATATAGTGCAGTGCTGTCGGCTTTTAATACCTGTAAGCAGCACTTATTCTTTATAGTCTGCCATTATTCTATACATAATTGGATAACATCGTCGTATAAAATTATCCGCATATTAAAGGTCTACGCCGCTTTCTGCAAGATGCTCAATTACTATTATATTTTAGTTAATAGGATATAGCGTTAAAATACTAAAGTAGGACTTACGTTTAAGTATAGTTCTTATCGCCTTATAATATGCTTTACTTTTTATATTATTATCCTTTTCTTTAATAACTGGCACAAAGCCAATAAGGATATTTGTGGGGGATGTCTATCGGCGCCGAACTTGTCGGTTAAGATTACCAATAGTAAGATATACGGGCCAGGCCGATTTGTTGCTATAGTGCATTGTTAGCTGGGTCTTATTAACTGCTATAAGTATAGGAACTACTATAGCACCGCTAGGAAGCTTGCCTTATATCTCCCACTACCAGTCACTGCTATATAGCTCGTTATAAACTTAGTGGTTTTCGGCATTATAGAGTCTCTTTAGTGCATATACTAGTACATCTTTAAAGGGTCAATGGCTAATTAGAAAGGCAATTACATTTATAATATCCTAGTAAAGAATATAGTATTCCCTCTATTTAGAGCCTTTAATATTCAATTCCACCTTATACTCTAATTAGAGCTATTATTCGTCTTATATGCTAAATAGAATAGCGGTAATTAGTTCTTCCCATTAATTTACAAATTAGAAGCTAAACAGGCCATAAAGTAGGCTAAGGCGGGTGTCTTTAAGCAGTGCGTCAACATCTCCCTTTATACAGCAAATACGGTGCAGCTATATTAAAAAGGCGTAATCAAACTCCAAACAAAAAGGATTATATAGTATACTTTGGCTATTGTTATATTATAATATGGTAATATCTAAAATTATCTAGCTAACTTACTATATATTATTATCAGTCTTGCATAAAATTGGTTTACCCGCCTTTATATTCTCAGTTGCTTTAAATATCTCTACTCTAAGTGATAATAATAACGATATAACGCTTTTCTAATATGGTATACTATATAGAGGCACCAGATAGGCATTCTACTCATATTTTACCGCCACTGGAGCGTACTTATTAGTATCCGTGTTTATACTATCTAGTTGCAATCGCGCGTTATCTAACTAGTAAGAGTAGTGGAATTAATCGCGAATTGTAAGCAGTCAGGCCGTAATAAATGTGTAAGTGTTGTATCTCTCTTCGCGTGCTTTTTTATAGACGTGTTAGTAGCTAGGCAGCCGCCTTTTACAGCACCGTAGGTATTAGTAAAGGCCGCCATAACTCTTAGGGATATAAAAACACTATAGACAGCTCCGCTGCATTATCGCTAATTATATATTAAACAATGTGGTATTGTTTCTAGGCGTAAAGAGTGCGTATTATAGTACTAACAGTTAATTGCCGGTATTTAATCTATATAAGTGGCTTAGCTTTATGGCTGCTAAGAGTATACCTCTCATTTTCTCGCCAGAACTAGTTATACTAAAGCACAAGTATAACTAGCCTAACACTAAGTTTAAGGACTTAAAAGAGTCTAAAATAGCTAAACTAGATACTAAAGTATAAGTATAACCAGCTTAATACTAAGTTTAAGAACTTAAAAGAGTCCAAGGCAGCCAGAATAGACGCTAAAGTGCAAGTATAACTAGCTTAACACTAAGTTTAAGGACTTAAAAGAGTCTAAGGCAGCCAAACTATACACTAAAGCGTAAGTGTAACCAGCTTAATATTAAGCTTAACACCAAGTTTAAGGACTTAAAGAGTCCAAAGCAGTAGAACTAGATACTGTAAACTAAAGACTTAATAGTACCCAAAAAACCTTTATTCGTCTAAACAACAATATACAGTATTCTTAGGCAATGGCTACAAGACCACAGCTACGGCGAAGATATTATTTACCACCAATATTACAGAGCCTAACAATATTAGCTATCTAGACCTACGGATTCCGTTATTTCTATATAAGCTATGGCAAAAAAAAAAGGGAAGATTAAGGGTAGTGCTAGTTAAGTTAAGATAACTAAATAGGTTAGTACTTGGAACTATAATATCTAGTCTTAGGTATATAGAGTTCTAACCAATATCCAATTTAAGCTGCTGCCCGGAAGTCTTATATTTGTCATTAGGGTAACGCCAGAGGGCTAGGCCGGATAACAGGTATTGGTAACAATATAGATAATTTAAAGCCCACGAAGTAACCAAATAGAAAGCCCATGTTTTGCAGGCTAACTGCTTATCTTTAATAGCTTTTAAAAGTTTATTTCTAGAATTCCTTTCAATATCTCTAGTTTCCTATTAAACAGACATATTAGTACGAGCCTATATACTACTAGGGTGCGGAGAGCTAAAATATAGTTAAAGCTCTTCGAATAATTTGCTAGAAAAGAATAGGTTATTTAGGTCAGCCTATAAATTGGCTAGCTTGACCTTAATATCCCACCCCAGCTTACAAAGATTAGGGCCATCTCTACCCAATATACCACCGTTAATCTGCGTATTAGCATCTCCCTTATTTATAGCGGCTAAAGAAGCTTTAGGTGTCTAGTCTCTAAAAGGCATTATAATACGGCTTTTAAGAGAACCCACTCCGCGCTAGGGCACTAGACGCCATATTATAGGTAGAGCTTATAGTAGTTATATAAGGCGGGATATATTTCTAGGCAGTATGCATTTGGAGAAATTGAGGCTAAGGTAAGCTTAATATAGCTATATTTTTAAAGACAAAGAGGCTATAGTGTTAGTTTAAGCGGCTATGGAAGTTTAAAAGATTAAGCGAACAATAGCAGGAAATAAAAGAAAAAGGCGTGTAAATAAGAGTATAGTGTTATAGGGCTAGAGTAACAATAGCTATATTATAGATGGCTTAACATACAATTTAGACTATGGGACCTATATATAAATAAGTCCAGTGAATATCTTTAATATAAAGTATAGTAGCTATAAGTAGGATTTAGGATACTAGTTTTGGGTTGCCTATATAGTAAATATAACAGCTTACCCAAAAAAAAGTTGCTTTGTCAGTGATATAGCTTAAAAATAGGTTGTACTTTAGGTAAAAGGGTATCCTAAAGCCTTATCTTGTATTTATGGGATAAAATACTATATTATATTTCACTTTATTTTATACAATCTTAGACTTTCTATAATGTCTTAGATTATCCCCTACCTCTCTCTACTATACACTTTACCTTATCTTACACTTATGGGATAAAATATTATATTGTATTTTACTTTTTTTCGTACAATCTTGGACCTTTTATAATGTCTTAGATTATCCCCCCGCCTCTCTCTACTATGCATTTTACCTTACCTTGCACTTGTGGAATAAAATGCCATATTATATTTCACTTTTTTGTATAATCTTGGATATTTTTTAATGTCTTAGATTGTCCTAAACTTGTTCCCCTACCTCTCCAAAGCTGCTTCACTAACCAGTCACAATATAAAGAATAGAATTATTAGCTCTCTTATTATTATATATCTAGTCTAGTTGCTTAAGTGTACCTATTAGGATATCTATTACCCTATCTGTAACTCTTTGGCTTCCTATATAATATATACAACAACTAACGTTCTGAGGCTTCTACTGCGGATTACACTTGTTTTTATATACCTTGCTATTTACATCTTGCAATTTTATTTACTTGGTTAGTAGCGTAAATCTTGCATCTTATCTTACTACGCACCTTTTGTTCTGTTTCTCACTCTAAGTCTCGCATTTTATCCTACTGCCTACATTAAAGCTTACATCTTATCCTACTTCTCGCATTAAGACTCGCATTCTGTTCTATTTCTTATATTGCTCTTGTATCGCTCTTATTAGAATCTGCTATTGTCTTAAGTTGATACTATTGGCACACCTTTTTATTATAACTGTTAGGATTATCTTGTTGGATTATTTCTAATTGTTTAATACATTATCCGCTCCACTATCTTCGTAAGTTACTCTATACTATTCTGCATAAAGCTTTCACCCGCTTATAAATATATAGGGTCCTTAACTATAATAGTGGCGCTATATCTAGACTCTAGTTGGTACTTAACTACTGCGACTAATAAGAACTTATTGTAAATAAGTGGTCCAAAGCTATAGTAAGGACTCGCGATTAACGAAAAAACATATAAAGAGATCCTCTAATACTGTGCTAGCGAAATTAATAAAGCATCTAGCGGTAGGTTGCTAGTGTCTAGGCCCATACAAAATGGAGTTAAGTATACAGTCTTTAACCTTCTTAATACCGAGTATGGGCACGTGTTTAAGAGATCCGATCTACTATTAGAGTTCGAAGCTTTCGCTATCGCCGCCAAAAAGTCTATATAGCGACACGTAACGACCAACAGACGTGGAGGCGTAAAGGTTATAATGGCTAATATTATTCTAAAGCATAGCGCCTTGTCTTCTAGAGAGCAGTCTGTTAACTTATCTAGATTAAGGGCAACCTCTAAGACTGCCTAGGTGCTTAGTGGTCTGTCTATTAAAGTTCTATAATAGCCAAATACCACACCTACACTATTCTATGAAATGAGCTTTGCTGTGTACAGTTACCTAAATAAAACGCCATTGAATAGGGCCCCCATTCTATATGGATTTGTATTAAAAACTAAGCATAAGTATCTGTTATCTAATTCTCTAGAGAAAGTTAATATATATCACTATAGATATGACAAGCTGCAGGCCGCAATAAGTGTAAACTTCTTAGCGGATAAATATAGGGATAGCTGGGCTATAGTAGATCTAACTACTAGTATACTAATTCTCAACCATATAAACCTAGCATTTACGGTGCTTTCTGCAAAGAAGGCTGGACTTAATATAATTATAATTAGAGTTAAAAATCCCAATCGGATTATAAAGCGTAAGAGACTTTACAACTTATATAAGATTGTATAATATTGTATAGAGTTGTCTAACGTACGTTTACAGGTATAAGATTTAATAAGAGTAATTCCAAGTCCGACTCTGACCCTGATATTGCACGACTGGTGCCGACTAGGAGAAGAATAGGCACACCTGCCCTGGGTTGAAGTAGTTATAAGTAGTTAATTTTAGAGTCTACGCTACCTATATCTGAGTAGTTAAATCTAAAGCCCATGTTAACCCTAAAGTCACCGCCACCTATGCCTGCTGGTGCATCATCAGCCGTACGGCCGGCTATAATCAAAACTGCTCGTAGCTAGACCCGTAGTAGTAAAGACCAGCCCCTGCTAGATAAATTGGAGCTCTTAAAAGGCGTAGATCTGGACAAAGTGTAAACATTTAAGACAATGCTATGGGATAAGATAAAAGGATGGTATAATAAATGGCCAAAGTCTAATTGCGAAATGTTTATTAATATATTGTTTGAGGATATAAATAATAACTCTAACCTAATTTGTATTAGGGAAATTAATCTTAACCGTATATAGGAGCGCCGCCACTTTAACGCCTTAATTAACCCTATTTTGACTAACAAGGAACCAGAAGATAAGTATAAGGATGGAATTGAGAAGGTTAATTAGAAAGTTGATTACCTAAAGGATGTATAAGAAGCACACATTAACCTAGTATTATGGGTAAAGGCGCTGCGGTTCCTCTTATTTCCGTTAACTATTTATAATACTCTTTAAGACGCAACCTTCCACTTATACAGTATGAAAAAGGGTAAAGCTATGTGGACATATTAGCTGCTTGGTATTACCCATGCTCTTTGTAATTATACAGCCCTAGGTGGGACCTTTCTTGCGGATATGATAGGTTTAGGCAAAATACTTTAAATGCTCTTAATCTGGTATACCAGCGTGTTGATAACTAAGATTAACCTTAACTGGCTTGATTAGGAAAATCAAGAAGGTAGAGATAAAAGTCTCCACCTTGCCCCTAGTATAGACGAACACCCGCAGCTCCCTAACGCCCGATGCCCGAGTCAAATAGATGGCATGCCATAGTGCTGTTATGTTGAGGGAAGTATTACCAGAAAATTCCTTTACTGGCTAGTAGGACTAACTATATATATTACTAGACAGAATCTACTGCCCTAAGTGGTTAAAGATGTTGAATTATGGTTTAAAACCTTAAAACTAAATGATTGTATTCCTGGAGGCAAACTACAAGTTCGCGTACACTATTTGGCTTTTATTAGGTCTAGTATAAAGAAGTATAATTTTATAGATAAAGATAAAGACATTCTTAAACCTATAAAATGCAAAGGAGAAGGTAAAAAGGTCTAGTGGAAAATGGACCTAAAATTGGCTTTGTATCTTATAATTACAACATTACAAACTTGGGTAATAACCTGGACTGCTTAGGAATAGCATAAGACTATTTTTAATCTCTATAGAGACGGTGGTCCTTGTTGTATTGTTAGTGGGATTCTTGCTGATGAGTTCTATATAGATAGGTTAGAGATAGGTTATCTGATGAAAATGGCCAAATAAGTGTATAATAATTAAGCAGTATTTCCTCGCTTCTAATACCTAGGCCTGTCTTATAAGGACGGCAATGGTAAAATAGCCTACTATACCTCTCGACCTTTAGTAGTGTTTACTTCTGGTACGCTAACTAGTGAAGGTTTTACGAGTCTAATTCCTGCCTTGGAAATTTTTAGGGCCCCTAATTAGGCGGATCGCCTAAATACAAAATTAATTAATGGTTGTAATATTAAAGCATTAATTAAATATAAAAAGCTAGGAGTAGCTAATCGCTCTTCTCTTCTAAATAAGGTTATTATAGGCTTTAAAGAATGCTCCTCTTTAATTGCAAAGATCTTGATTATACGCAGGATAGGGGAAGACCAATGGTTTGATAGGAGGGTAATTAATAAGCTACTACTGGTCGTCTACTAAGACTGCTATATAACGAACGATTTAATATTCAAGCCGTATATCAAGAAGCTCTAGTGTGGAGCATCCCTAGAAGCTTTCAAATAGCTAAATAAAGCTTTTAGACACTGGAAAGCTAAAGGAAGAAAAGGAGAAGAACCCGTCTTTAATATGGATTAATTTCTGGAGGGAGCCGGTTGCTTATTAAAATTTTTTGCCATCTTTCCAGGCCTGGCTAAGATAGGAGATGAGTGGCAGGATGTGTAGTAGAAGGATAAGAAAAAAGGTAGAACAAAGCTAAGGTAGACGGTTAACGAGTTTTATAGCGAAAAATGGGATGAACCTTTGGACAAGAATCCGCTTTGGAAGAATTGGAGCATAATTACTAACTCTAGGAAACTGAAGGGAATTATAAAATATGTTAATAAAGTACTCAAAAGGAATCCTAATAAGAGACTACTGTTTAGCAGTTACAAACTAGCGGTATATACGCTATTACGCCTTATAAGTTAGCTATTAGACTGGTGGTAAACTGTTACTAATAATATAATATAGTATTTCTATAAAAGGCTTGGCCAGTCTAAATATTTAACTATTTGCTAGATGGAGTCTAGGACATCCCTAAAAGACTAGAAGGACATCTATAAAGCGTTTTATATTTCAATAGGCGGTCCTTACTAGAATAATATAGTCTAGTTTCTTATTATCAACCAAAGGGTTAGAGGAGAGGGTCTAAATTTGGTCTCTATATATAGAGTCCATCTGCTTAAACCGGCGATAATAGTAGATATAGAGGTGTAAGTATTTGGCCAAGCTGCTAGATCTGGATAGCTAGCGCTAGTAGTTACTGTATTAATAATGTATAGTACGGATAAGTGGAACCCGATTGATATGGTTATGTTAGCGAGGCGTATAATGACTAAAAGGATAATAATTAATAAGTTCTATAAGGTGTTTAAAGCTTAACCTACTTAGTAGGCTGATAATAATATAATGGAAATAGCGTAGCTGGTGTAGTTAGAGCAGCGATTACCTGTAATAAGAATGTGTCTTAGTATAATGCACACATATATAGATAATATGCAACTGTTTAATATTTTGTAATATATTATCTTAATATTAACTACTATGTAACTAAACCTTAGAAAGTTTAAATTTGGTCTAGATTAATATTACTCCGGCTACTAACTACCGCGATACCTGTTAAGTAATCTAGTTTATAACCCTACCGACTCTTATTCCTAATATACATTAATAATTCCTGTTAAGGTATATCCTCTCTACTAATAGACTATATATATATGCTATCTTTATTATTCCAAAAGCCTAATTAGTATATAAGAGGATCCTCTTGTAACTAAAAGAGTTTGCTAAATCTACTTTCCTAAAAAGCGTCACTTTTTATAGATTAGGTATCCTAAATATACTATCCTCTATGCGGACTCTTTGGATTCCGGCTTTATATATAATAAGACGTCTATGATGCGAATAAGGACTATATAATAGCTTATACTAGGCCCGTTTGGTTCGTCCTAAATCTGCTATATAGGGAAATTGATATCTAACTCCCTCTACATCTTGAATTGTTATAAGAAGCAAGACGGCATTAGAATAGACAAACTAATGTTTATAACTACCGCTTTTGTCTGCTAATTGCACAGTTGCAGCGTATATATAAAATCCCTAACGGCGAAGAAAAGCGTACCCTGATTATTCTATTTAATCTACCTCCTGCCTTTTTTTAATAGGTGTAAGATATTGAATTAACCCATGATATAATGCTGTACTGGAATAATTAATAAACCTAGCTCCGTTAGATAAATGTGCTTAATAATAAGGACCGAAACCCTATTACTATTAAGCCTATTATGCTGCAAAACGAAAGAGCTATTATTAATATTGGTATGTTTTAAGTGCACTTAATTAGCCGGCACTAATAGATATAGGTTGATGGACTACCTATTGCTTCGTGTCTAATAGTTCTAAGAACGATAGGGTAAAATATACCGTTATTTGTTGTATTCCTACGGACTACAATATTTAATTTATTATAGGCCAGAAATTTAACCTTAAAGACAAGCGAAAGGCAGACTTTTAGGATATGTTAGATATGTCACAGACGAAACCTTTATATGGCCTATCCGCATTAGAACACATTAATAGTAGTACTATACTGTTGGATTTTGCTATCAGGTATTAGAGTAACTGAGCAACCTTAAGTCTTCCCCTTATTGCCCGGCCCTAAGCCCCATTACGTCGCTGAGACTTATTGCATTGTTAAGTCTTATTGCATCGCCGTCAAGCCTCATCACGTTGCCGAGCCTTATTGCATTATCGAGTCTTATTGCATCGCCGTCGAGCCTTATCACGTTGCCGAGCCTCATTGCATTGTTAAGTCTCATTATGTTGCCGAGCCTCATTGCGTCGTCGAGTCTTATTGCATTGTCGAGTCTTATCACGTCGCCGAGCCTCATTGCGTTGTCGAGTCTCATTGTATTGCCGTTGAGCCTCATCACGTTATCGAGCCCTATTGCATCGCCGCCGAGCCTCCTAGCCAGATTGGGCAATTGGACATCGCGAGTGCGACTCCTAGGGGTGGCGGGTTTAATTCTCACTTATCACGCATTAAAAATATTAAAAAAGAAGGTTGTTTCCTATTAAATTAAGCGTTAGCAAGGCTCTAAATTAAGCTTGTATTTTTATACGTGTCTTATAACGCCTAAAGTTATACATTTGATGAAATCTCAGCACTATATACTTAGCATATCAGCTCTTCCACGTCAAGTTTTAATCACGTTGGGCTAGCTCCAAATGGCAAGGGGCAGAATATACTATACCACTATACTATAAGGACTTTGGAATATAATCTTATAGATTTAACTAAATTATAACCCCTTTCTAAACCTTACGATCAAACCAGATCCTCAGGGATAGATCCCTGCAGGGAACGTTTGGTTGCGACTTTAGGAGCTTAAAGCTCCTTTAAACTCCAAATTAAATCTGAAGCTTTATATACGCGCCTAATCAACGACTCCTTATAATATAGCGTCTCTGCCCACCCTGATCGCGACGCTGCTGCAATCGCAGCTGTACGTATTTTATAACGCCCTTATTCTAACTTTTATGATCGCGATAGTACTCCTTCCGCATAGGGTCCGTACTCAGCATACTAATATAGCGAGGCACGACGAAGCCAGTTGCCACACTATATTGGCATTACAAAAGCTAATAAGAGAACCGTAAGTATATAATATTTTCTAAATAGGAAGGTATCTAACTATTAATAGATTCCTGTTATTGGAATACCTTATTTAGGTTTAATAGAATGTTAAAGCACTATAATACGTTATAAATAAGCCTTATACGGATCTTAGTTCAATTGTGGCTATAGAGGTAGATGGCGGAATTGGCTTTATAGCCATAAGGCACAACTTCTAAGTAATAGAGGCCTAATGGGAGAGGTGTTCATTTAATTGCTTACCAAAATTAACTATATATTATGCAAAGTTAAATTCTAAGCCTTATCTGGAGCCTTATAGAATAATTAACTTAATTTTAGATTTAACCGAGCCTTAATCCAAAATCTTAGTTGTTAGAAATTTGGGGTGTCTGCCACTACAGTGGCAGAGGCACCTTAAGTTCAACACCACGCCAAGTATTATAACTTTCCTGCAGTAACCGAGCAACCCTAAATTAAGGCAATTATAGAACTTACCATACCACTATGCTGCAAAGGCCCTTAGTTATAGTCTTATAAATTTAATTAAAATATAAACACCTTCCTAAATCTCATAATTGAATATTTCTATGTGCAACACTATGCCAAGGATTACGATATAATTGCTTAGATATAGCTTTACTATAATATAACGGCTCTACGCCAATTAATTGATTTATGGCTCTAAAATCTAGATCTATAATACTAAAAACAAGCTCCAAGCTACTGATTTTATACTGGCAGAACGAAACTTGGCAAGAGATTTGGGTAGTAAAATTACTATCAAGAGTTACTGCCTGGATCCTGGCCGATAAATACCCACAACCACAATCTTAGTAAATGGTAAAAAGTATATAGCAGTACTGAGACAATGGCAGGACAATATAAGACAATAACAGGACAATATAAGACAATGACAGGATAATATAAAACAATAATAGGATAATATAATATAATGGCAAGACAATAATAGGATAATATGACATAATGCTAGGACAATGCCAGGACAATAATAGGATAATATAACACAATGCTAGGACAATGCCAGGACAATATAATATAATGGCGGGATAATAGCAGGATAATATAGGACAATATAATATAATGCTAGGACAATGGCAGGACAATATAAGACAATATAAAAAAATAAAATACAAGATATAAAAAGAGGGAGCCCTAATACTTCCTCTTCTTTCTACCCCCACAGCCCTGGCGCCCAATGTAGTGTAATATCGTCTGTCTGTATAAGCGATAGTATTAAGACAGTTACTTTAAGTAATATACCTAGATAACTGGTCTAGCGTATAGTTTGTATAATATGTAATAATAACGGGGGGATCTTCTATTGTCATATTGCTAAGTAACGCCTTTAAAGCCACATTTTTCTAGTGCCTGGAGGTCCTTGGATTATTGCAAGATGCTTTATAAGAACTTGTTTTAGCGTAGTGGCTTTAAGCCCTATAGTAGTCATATTTGGCCAGTCTTTAAGAATGTAAATATTCTTAAATAAGGAAGTATCCTTAATAGCCACAATTAAGCTAAGATCCGTATAAGGCTTATTTATAACGTATTATAGTGCTTTAACATTCTATTAAACTTAAATAAGGTGTTCTGATAACGGGAATCTATTAATAGTTAGATATCTTCTTATTTAGAAAATATTGCACACTTATAGCTCTCTTATCAGCTTTTGTAATGCCAATATAGTATAGCAACTGACTTTGTAAAATCCAGTTCGTTCCTTAACTATTGTCTATAATATGGATAAGTCAATCTTGATCTCTTTAGGTCTTAAAGAATAAGTTAACCTCTAGAGGATTTTGTTCTAATGCGGCCAATAGTCTCGCCGCCGCTATTACGAGTATATATTCTATTTGAAAATTGTTAGTCTTAGGAGTTAAAGCAACTAGAGACCTGGTGATTAGTCTTTTTAACTAATTCTAACAGATCATCTTCCCTACTTTCCTAAGTAAGAACGCCACGCGGATTACTAGCCCTTAAGGTGAAAATATTACTAAGCTAATATGGACCTTGCAGATATTAGGGGATAACTGCTTTAGAATTATAGTATGCTTACCTGTTTATATATACCGATTCTATTACTATATCCAGATTCTGGTAAACTAAAAGGGTCTGCTCTAATTTAACCTACTGCCTCTCTTAATAGTTTAATCGTATCTTCTTTTAAAAGATTGTACTAAGAGCTTAGATACTTTTCTATTAAGCCAGACAGACCTAAGATCTTATTAACTTGTAGTGGAATATCTCCGTTTTCGCTGATAATATTCTGGCCCTTATTAGGGATATTAAGTATTTTAGCGGAGGTCAGGACCTCCAATTATGCTAACTAGGCTCCACCAGTTAAGGGCTAACTGGGCGTCTTAAAGTATTAACAAACATAGTTACTAGTATATATTAAGCTGCCTAGAAGGGATTTATGTATATAGAACTATAGCGCCATAGCCTAGAGGCTGCATACGCAGTATTATACGTAGTATATAATACAATGGAGAAAAAAAAAAAATTATATATATATATATATATAAAGTATTAACGAATCTGGGTGCTGAATCGAGCTTGTTAAGACGGAGGAGATATAAAATAGATAGGAGGAGGCTTGTAAGTCTAGGTGGTATAGTGGGTGGAGAAGCGTTCGCTAATACGCTTATTTATTTCTTATAAGACATTTAATTAATTGTTTTATATATAACCAAATAATATAGTTACCTGTCTACACAATCCTATATATTGGTCTTGGTATGTAATTAAGACATCTTTCCTACCGCACCTTCCCTAACGCTTCTAGAATTATGGCACTAATAATAGACCTAAGCTATAACACTAAAGACACTCTTAAGTGAGATCTTAGGGTTATAAATAAACAATATAATACGATCTACTATAATATTGAAATTAAAATGTTGACGCGCGGGCTTCTTGGACAGCCACTACACTCCCTTATAAGTAAGGTATAAATACGGTAAATATTAAATGAAATCTCTAATAAATTCCCATTTATGTTTCTAGGTTTACCTAAGAACCTATATACTAAATATGTTAAACAACTTGCCTAGCGCTGCAGCTATAACACAACGCGTTAAATAAACAAAACGGCTTTTACTAGGCAAATTATAATAGGCAACCTAGTACTCCCACACTCCGCCATTGCGTATTATCTACCGGCTGGCATACTAAAGGTAATAAGGCAGGAGGGAACACCAAGGTTATATAGAATAATAATAATACTAATCTGGTGGGCAGCTGACGAAGAGCCAATAATTATCCCTACCTAAAAGCTAGCGACTGGTAAAAATAACGCCCTAGATATATATATTAATAATCTAAGCTTTGATATATTTATAGACATGCTAGGCTAGGATATTAACTTTAACCCTAAGAGCGAAACGCTTTGCTATTATATTGGTGATAAGATAGCCAGAGGACGAATTCAGCTTGTAAACAAAGAGAAATAGCGTAATGTAGTTAAGGATATATTTCTATAAGAAATAGATAGGTTTTTATTTATAATAGAATAAAGAAGAATAAGTAGGTTACTATTTAAAGTTAATTTAGCGTTACTAACTTATATTTATAGTCTGCGCTGCCAGCTAAAAACGATGCAATTACTCACCCTCTATTTCCGCATCCTTGCCTTCACTAGACAACTCGCACTCTATATATATAAGAATAGGTAGAACTAGTAAACGGGTTAATACTAAGGCGATACTCGACCCACAGCTATCCCAAAAAACCTCTCCTAGTTAAAAAAGAGCCCTTACTCTACGCCTTAACCCGTAACAGAAAAGGCGAAGGTAACTATAACCGCAGTATAGATTATGCGCCTTAAAGCCACTGCTTTATTTAGAATACTTACTGGTTTAATGGATTACCACATATAAAGGTAGATGGCTTAATATTAGAGCCCTTCAGCGTGCTATTAGGCGAGGGAGTCTCAGAATAATATAACTTGGGATATTCTTATAACTTATCCGGCATTCTTAAAACGCCTAAGGGGATTGGATAATAAAGCCTAAGGTTTATACCTATTCTTTCCGGTGAACTTGTTAGGGTAATATATGTTAATACCGTCCCTGGCTCGCTCTTAGTATCCAATACCTAATCCTTATATCTATACTTGCGCTTTCCTTGCCATTCTACTGAATTTGATTGCTGTTGCGATATATATATAGGGGATAGGTTGGGCTTACTATAGGCTAGCGGGGTTGACGACACGGAAGAATAATATTGGATGTTTACGGTAGAAATACTAGGTATTACATAAGGGTGTGGAATATAGTAATATAACTATATAGAAGTGTTATTACTATCCTGTATACCACCTATACCTACCCTAGCATTATCTACACTAGCAAGCTGTATAGATAAGGTAGATAAGCTTCGCTTTAAGCGCGAGATAGGTATTAAACCTAGTATAGGTGGACTAGAATAAGGTATAGGATCTAAAAGCCAGCGCCCTAGGTAGGTAAAGTGGTTTAATAAGGTACCTCCCTATTAAATTTAGACACGAGCCTTACTAGCCTACTGCTTTTGTTGCTAGGATTAACGTTTGACCTTTTATACACGCATACCGTATCTACTAAGGGATATGCTAATAGAATAAAACAGTTTCGCGTATAATAGTAAATAGTATTAGACAATCTTTGACTATATAATAATGTTTTCTTAACTACTAACTTAACGCGAGTTGATAGGTTATAGTCACGGCTTGACTATAACTGGTTAGAACTAGCAGCTGATTACAACAAATGCACCCCTATTTAAGTTATTTGTAAGTACTATAGCAATAATACTCTTACTAATACTGCTATTAGTCCAATATATACTATACTAGTATATATTCTTTTAAGTTGTTAATCTATATACGCCCTAGACATTATAGAAATAGCTATAAGGTAACCCATTCTAGCTATAAGCTGTACCTTCTGCTAACTAGGCAAATACAGGAGTGTTACCATGGCAGGTAAATATAAAAACGCGTTATTAAATACTTAAACTAGTAGCAAGAACCCTACTTTGAGTTAACATAGGATAAGGAAATAAGGATAACTGGTATAATTAACCTTATGTCTCTATTTAGCCTACTGCTGGGAGTTGCCCACGTCCTAGCTAATGGAAGGAAGAACGCGCTAATAGAGAATAAGCACGTGGAACCTAGCTAGAACGAGCATATAGAACCCAGCTAGAACAAGCATATAGAACCCAGTTAAAACAAGCAATATTGTAACTCTAGTCTAGTTATATCTGGGCGCGGAGAGGAGTAGGCATATAATAGACCCCATTAATGTTAAATATAATATATTAAGCTGGCTAACAATGTATAGAATGTATATGGCCGCCTCTGGCTAAAAAGGGTATTATCTAATAATGAGAATAGCGACTCTGGTCTAGTTATATCTAGGCGTAGAGAGGAGTAGGTATGCAATAGATCCTATTAACGTTGTATATAATATATTAAGCTGGCTGATAATGTATAGAATGTACATAGCCGCCTCTGGCTAAAAAGGGTAATCTCTGATAATGAGGATAGTGACTACAAGTCTATACCTGCTTTTTTTATAAAACGACAGCGACTAAATATTAATGAATCTACTAAATCTGTTGATAATCTGGTAGCAGAACTAGCTTAGTTAAAGACGCAAAGTCCCAATCTTTTGGTTAAGGTAGGTTATACCTTTATATATAACTAGAGTCTAACTGTAATACTTAATAGTCTCCTCTACTATTTGGCACTTGGTGAGCCCTAGTAAATAGAATACTCTCTTTGCTATCTAACCGCCTACCGCTATAAAAAGCAGCATCTTTGTAATATACCTCCGGCTCTTAATGATTGCGTATTGGTTTGAAATACTCTTCTATATGCCTAATCTGTACCTTACCGCGTAAATAATTGCGTGCTAGTTTAAAATACTCTCCTATACGCCTAATCTATACCTTACTGTGTAAATAATTGTGTGCTAGTTTAAAATACTCTTTTATACGCCTAATCTGTACCTTATCGCGTAAACAACTAATATTTGGCTTTATATTCTCCCTAGTAAGCCGTGTTCGCCTAAACCCTAATATAGCTTTGTCTATAAAATAAGTGACCTCCCTCTAATATAGAGTACACCAATTTAGTGTTTAATTTAAAGGGGACCTAGATAGCACCAGGGAAAGTAAGGACGAGTTGGATTATAAAGATGATTTTGACCTAACTGCCGCGATACGGGCAAGAGAAGAGTACCTCTAGATATTATAACGGTGACGTATAAAAGAAAACCCACCTAAGAGACATAAGCCCATATTTGCGCTTTATAGGTCCATTTTACTAGCAAGGCTGGTAACTGACTCTGGGACTTATAATGGGCATCTTATTGACTTGTGGTTTGACCGCTTTCCAGGCCTTATTAAGGATATAATGAAAAAGGCATAGTTAGAAGCTATTTTAAAGCAGCTAAAAGTAGTGTAAAAAAAAGCTAATTGTATTCCTAACCTGGTGTCCGCTCGTAAGGTATCTATATACTGAAAATATTGTATTAAATTGTCCACTAACAATCTTAATATTATGTACAGCTATTTGATGTAATAGGGAACTTTAGGAACTACGCAATTATAAAGGCTTGTATAGTTATAAGGGAGGTGTATAGGCTAGGGTTTAATAACGCGCCTAAACTGATTGTGGAACTACTAACTAATTACAATTTTATTACACTGGATTATATAAAGGTATTTTGCCTGTGCTATTTAGTAAAATGCTAATAAGAGTTAATAGCCAAGTGATAACCGCTTCCGTTCCAACGCGATAGTTGCTGGCATAGCTGGTATATTTCATGGTAGAGGAAGAAACGGCCTTGCCTAATTACCCTACTCTTGTGATATGTTTAAAAAGCTTATTGGTAACACTATTGCTTTTGTTTTAATAGCAATATATTATGTAATTAGGGAGTATAGAACTGGGTCTAAGGGAACGGATAACTTTTATGGCATTATTATTAGCGGTTAGTGTATATCCGGTGTTTTACTACCTATTATTATTCTCTAACCTGTTATAGAAGCCTATGCTAACCTCTTAGGCAGCTGGAACTAGATGTCTAGAAAACAGCAATCTAGAATCTGGCTGCGGCTTTAGCCCGCGGTTATTAAACATACTATAGGCCTAATACCGGATTAATTGACTATAGAAATTATTGAGGACCTGTATAAAGATAACCTTAATGACCTTATAGCGGATCTAAGCAATAACGCAAGAGAGAGGTTTTTTGTAAGCCTTAGTAATAACGAAACTGACGCGATTATTAACTTAGGCTATTTATTGGTAAGCTGGGCTATACTATCTAATCTACTAAGTCTGTTTTAAAGGGAGAGCTCTAGAGTAGGCTAGACTAGTCTACCAAGTCTGTCCTAAATAGAGAGCTCTAGAGTAGGCTAGACTAGTCCGCCAAGTTTGTCTTAAAGGGAGAGCTTTAGAGTAAGCTAGAAAATCTAGGGCCCTACTACTACTATAATATTTGCTAATTTAACTTTTGGAACTAGCTAAGTTTATTGGATTTAGTAGAATATATATCCTCCGCCCTAGTGTACCACTTTGTCCTAAATATAGGAACTAGTGAGCCTAGGCTGGAAAGGTTTAAATCTAATAAGTTATTTGTATAATTTAAGTAGTACTACAGCCTTACAGAGGACAGCTATGGCTGGTATAGTAATGGAAAAGCAATATTAAATTTAATTAAGAATGAGGAGCAGTATATAAAGTTTATAATGTATGCTCTGGACTCTAGTGTGGAGGAGCTGGTAGAGTTTTTAGTAGGAGATTAGGTATAGGACTTTCTATACTCTTCTATAGGATGACTGCGGCTTCCTTATTGTATATACTAGCTCTTAATCTACCTTTCTTTCGGCCTATATCTGCTACTCTTAGTAGCTACTTTTTGGCTATATGTATGTGCTATGCTAGCAAAGCTAAATACTTATAGTATATTATTATTGTAGGGAGAGCAGGAAAGGTCTTATGCTTTTAGAATATATTATAAAACAGTTGGGATATTATATTAAATTGTCTAAAACAATATAATGGATTGTATAAAGAAGTGTATATAATTTGCTTTACTAGCCTTATAAATAGCTTTAAAGTAGCCTTTGTTTATTATCTAAAATATACTGTTGGTATAAAAGAGGTGGATGGCTCCAAATACAATTATAGTTGCAGGTTACGTACAGGTTGCGTGTAGGTTGCGCGCAGGTTGCGCGCAGGCTGCGCGCAGGCTACGTGTCAAAAAAACACGACATAGGCTAGTCGGTCGAGTTGCTAAATGCCCTCAACTGCGCGCCAATTGCGTCAACCACCAACCATTGAGGCCATTGGTAGGGTACCATATTTTGCCGATAAGAGTAGTAGTGGGGGTCCTCTTATAGCTATACCTAGATAGCAAGTGGTACCCTATTACGTTCTTCTTAAAGATAATGGCCCCAGCTAAGTATAACTATAAGGTACATAACAAGGAAATACTGGCTATTATATAATTGTTATCCTAGTAGCGCGCAGAGCTTAGAAGTACGGACTCTTAGATTAAGGTCTATACTAATTATAAAGCTCTTAAGTATTTTATAACAATAAAGCAGCTTACTGGTTAATAGGCCTAGTGGGCTAAAATACTCTCCCAATTCTTCTTTATAATTATATACCGCCCTAGTAAATAGAATTCTAAGGCTAACACCTTAACCTAAAGAAAATAGGACATAGAGCCATAAGATAAGCTAAAGGCTTAGCACTAGATATATACCCTCCTCTGTCCTAAACAGCTTAACCTATATATCCTTAAGGAACTAAGCTCTAAACAGAATAAGCTAGCGCCTATAGAAGGAGAGATCCTGGATAAACCAATAGGACTAATTAACCGTATCCTAACTATAAACCGTATAGCCAAATCCCTAAAAGCCCTTCGCGATTAAGCTATAGAAGGCGACCCTAATTTAGAAATAGAAGACAGACTGCTCTTATACTAAGAATAGCTTATAGTTCTAGATGTTAACAACCTATAAATAGAGCTAATCCGTAAAGCCCACTGTTAAGCCTCTACAGCGCACCCTAGATAAGATAAGACCCACCAACTACTAGCGCCTTATTACTACTAGTAGGGACTCCTGTCTAATATAGAACAATTTATTAGAAATTGTTACGCTTATAAATGGGTAGATACCCCCAGAGATTAAACCCCTAGGTAGTTATAACTACTACCAGTTCCTAAACACCCTTAGCAGCATATTATAATAGACTTTAAATTATTCCTAAAGGATAAACATGGCTATAATATAGCCTTTATAGTAGTTAACCGACTAAGTAAGCAAGCCATTTCTCTCCCTTGCTTTAAGACTATAACTGTAAAAGATATAACCTATATATATATTAACAACATCTACCGGATCTATGGCGTTCCTAAGTTAATTATCTCTAACTATGGACCCTAATTTATATTGGACTTCTAGGACAAATTCTACCGTATCCTTGGAATTAAGATTAAGCTCTTTACTATATTCCACCCTTAGACCAATAGCTAAACTAATATTATAAACTAGTACCTTAACTAGCAACTTTGCCTCTTTATTAATTACTACTAGGACAACTGGTTAGAACTACTACCTATAATAGACTACGCACAGCTCACGCTCCCTTATAATAGTATAGGAATGTCGCTATTTCAGTTACTCTATAGATACAAACCATAAATATCCTTTAATTGGGATAGACTTATAGGACCTGTAATAGCCCGCAAACGCCTTAGCTATAAAAAGGCCTAGATATTCGCTAAGAAAATATATAGAGCCTAGGAGACTGCCTAAGCAATTATAAAAAAGGTATAAGAGAAGAAAGAGGCTAATATAAATCAACATCGCCATAAGGTAGACTTCTAAGTAGGAGATAAAGTATGGGTGTTAATAAAAAACTAGAAGACCTAGAGGCTGAGCCATAAACTAGACTACTAAATAGCTGGCCCTTACAAAATTCTTAAGAAGAAAGGGCACTCTTTTAGGGCTAAGCTACTAGAGTTAATGAAGATCCACCCTATTTTCTCTTTAGACTAACTGTAGAAGGCTGCAGATAACCTATTGCCTAGATAGTACAATAACCCCCCGCCGCCAATTTAGATTGCAGAGGACAAGGAATAAAAAGTTAAAGAGATCTTGGCAGTTAAGAAGGACTATAGTACCTTAAAATACCGTGTAAGCTAGGTAGGTTACAATGAAGATCTAGAATGGTACCCTATATCTAATTTTAAGTACTCTCCCTATAAGCTATAAGATTTCTACCTAGCCTACCCAGACCTCCCTAGACTACTACGTAAACTAGATAGCTGGACTAAATACTAGGAGGAAGGGTTAGATAACTATAACAATCTAGATAACAATAAAGAACTTGGACAAAGCCTAAGGACAGGCTTTTTTAGGAGGGGGGGGTAATATAACGGTATTAAAGCGCGTCACCTGCTACTTTCTAGGCATTCTGCCAAATTCTGCCATATTCTGCCGACACTACTTATAGAGCCTACTACTAGCGCCTTGGCGACCCCTTTGTATCTTGCTAGTCTCTAACAGACTTCTTCTTCTCCTTAGCTTAGTATTCTTGTATAGTAGCAATCTACAAGCTTTGGTTCAGAAGCAATTATACAAGCCCATTACAGTAGATATTGCGGTAATTAGTGCTATAGGTTTTTACTTTAATATATATTAGAAGGATAATAAAGTTTTTATAACTAGCTTATATAAAATTAATTAGATTATTAATAAGGAGGAAAAAGGGCTAGTAGAGAAGACTGATAAAGAACTAGTTAAGCGCCTTTTCTCTACTTACTATTAGCGACTTAGTTAATTAAGGTATAAACATAGCTAAAAGGACGCATGCAAGCCTATGTAATTGGATTGTCTATAAATGAGGATCCAAAGCTAGAGAAAGGAAAAGAGAAGAAGGGTAGCTGTTAGCGACTTAGTTAATCGAGGCATGAGCATAGCAAGAAGGACGCATATAAGCCTATACGATTGGATTGTCTATAAACGAGGATCTAAAGCTAGAGAAAGGAAAAGAGAAAAAGGGTAGCGCCGCTCGAGGTTTTATATAATCGTCTGGTTACGTAACTGCGACTATCTAAAACAGTAAGAAACTGTCTGTGATAGTAAGAAACTATCTGCAATTATCCGCCACAATCTACTACCACAATCTACCGTTTTCCACCAGTGCTGTAACATTACCCCCCACTCCAAAAAAGCCTGCCCTCAGGCTTTGTATATCCATATTATGTCTATAGGGTGTTCTTATCTATATGCTTAATAGGTAGCTTATTATCTTTACTATATTAGCACTCTATCTACTTATCTAAATACTTTAAGGGTCCTGGCTTATTAGGGTATTAATTATAGAATTCTTTAAGCTTCTAGGGGCAACCTATAAAGTTCTAGACGGGGTACTAGGTTAGGTCTGGATTGTAACCTTTCTATTAGACATAGTATTTTAGCGTTCCTTATACTAGTTTATAGGCTAGTATTTTATTAACTTCCTATTTGTTATTGCTATTAACTTAAATTAGTAGTAGAGGCTTATTCTTTTGTCTAGGTAGTGGGTTATTTATAGCTTTTTATAGCTTATCTAGTAAGAAAATAGGGTGGACTTTAATTAAGTCTGGGAGTTTAACCTTATATAAGTTGCCTTCTTTATTAAGGATCTTATACAGTCCTGCTATTTAATAGTCTAGCTTATAGCTAGGCCATTCTGTCTTCTAGTTCTTTATTATAACCTAGACCTTATTATCTACGGTAAAGTCGGGCTCTTATCTATACTTGTTCGCTTACTATTATATTAATTTTTAGGCCTTTTCTAGATTTATATAGGCTACTATCTAGGCCTCTTTTAAGCGCTTAGCGTACTGCTAGGCTTTTTTATAAGATAGTTTTTCGCGTATAGTCTAGGGTCCTTTTAGTCTTTCCCAGTTAAAGCTTATACAAGGTAAGTAGCCTATTTCTAGCTAAATATATGCAAACCCCATAGAGTTATAGGGTAGGGTTGCCTAAGTATAGTCTATTAGGGGTAGTAGTTTAGCCTAGTTATTTTAAAAGTAGTTAATAAAGGGCCGAAGTCTTTGGTCTAAATATTAATTTACAATTTCTATCTAACTGTTTATTTAAGGGTAGTATACTATAGAAAGCTTTAGCTTAATGCCTAAGATCTAGGTAAACTTATTCTAAAAATCTAATATAAATTACGGCCTATAATTGGATATAATAGTATCTAGTAATCCGTAAATTTAGTAGACGTAGTAGATATATAATTAAGCCGCCTTTTTAGTATTAATATTCTTATAATAAGGGATTAAGAACAGGCGCTTACTAAAGCGGTCGACTATAACCATAGCCATATTATATCCGCTATAGTCTATAAATAGCTCGTGGAAATCTATAGAGATATACTGCTAGGGGCGCTCTAGTATTAGGAGTGGTTTTAATAGTCTTAGGGTCTTATCTTATAGGATTATAGATCTACAGCAGCTGTTGCAGTTCTGTATATAACAGTTAATATCCATAACTATTCCGGGCTAGTAGTAGCGGTTACTAATAATCCTATAGGTTTTATTTTTTCTAGGGTAGGCCATAGAGACCTAGGTATATGCTTCGGCAATAAGCTAAGTCTATAAGTTTTATTTCTTTACTACTACTAGCCATTCCTAATGCTTAAGTAATCTATTTTTAAGGGACTATGGGTTGGTAACATCCTTTACCTTTTTATAGTACTCCTATAGAGAAGGGGCCGTACAGTTTGCCTACAGTAGTTTATTAATAAGGTTAAGTTCCATAGAGTTAATAAAATATATCTTAGCGTCTAAAGGGTCTGTATTTAGTTCTGCCTATATCTAGGGGTTAAGGTACTCTAGTTATAGTAATATCTAGGTTTATAGTAAAATCTTTACAGCTATTTAGTTATCTAGGTCTTGTCCACGCCTTATAAGGGCGTCTATATAATTTATGGCGCCTAGCTAGTATATAATTAGGAAGTTAAACTAGGATAGGATATCCGCCTAGTATGCCTGCCGGGCTATAAGGGCCTTTATTATAAAATATTTTAAGGCCTTATAATTAGAGACTACCTAAATAGGCTTAGGGGTCCCTTCTAGCTGCGTACGCCAGTGCTAAAAGCTAGAGATAATAGCTAGCATTTCTTTATTATAGATATAGTAGTTTAGCTTCGCATCTACTATAATCTTTAAATAGTAAGCAATAGGGTGCCATTCTCTGTCTATTTACTTTTAGGAGTAAACGCTAGCTATAATACTATCTAAGGCATTGGTCTCTAGCATTAAGGGCCGTTCTAGGTTAAAGTGGATAAGTAAGGAAGTAGAGACTAGTCGTTTTTTAAGCTTATTAAAGGCCTGCCTATATACGGTATTAAAGTAAAAGGGCCAGTTCTTACAGGTAAGTAGACTTAGGGGCCAGGTAATCCTACTATAGTTCTTAATAAAGCGTTAGTAGAAGTTATAGAACCCTAGAAATAACTATACCCCCTTTATAGTCCTTAGGGGTACCTATTAGTTAATCGCGGCCGTCTTTCCTGGGTCTGCCTTAATTCTGCCCATACTAATAATAAACCCTAGGTACTTTATACGCTTAATACTAAATTCCAATTTCCTAATATTGGCCTAGAGGCCGGCCTCGCAGAGCCATTATAGGATTTTATAGATGTGCTCCTTATATTTTAACTTATTCTTTATGACGGTGCTGGAGCGCGTCACCTGCTACATTGCCGTTTCCAGGGCAATTTGCCGCATTTCTGGGCAATCTGCCACATTCTGCCATACTCTGCCAGTACCACTTATAGAGCTGACCAATTAGGATTTTCTATCTCCAGGATGGAAAATCGCTATTGGCTCGCTTACTACTGGCGCCTTGGCGACCCCTTATATCTTATTAGTTACTAATAGTCTTCTTCCACTTCTTCTCCTTAGCTTAGTGTTCTTATATAGTAGCAATCTACAAGCTTCGGTTTAGAAGCATTTATATAAGCCCGTTATATTATACTAAGCTCTCCCTATATTACCTGGGAAGGCCTTAATAATATCCCACCCTAAAAGAAGACCTTCGTCTGTAACGACGCGTTAACACGTTATACTTAGATACTAAAAAAAACTTATACTACCACGTCTGGGAAGGCCTTAATAATATCCCACTTTTATAGGATAGACTGTACTTAACCTGCACCCCAGAATTAAACCTAAATTGTATAATTCTAACAAACCCTAGGAAGCCAATAATGGCACCTAAAGTAAGCTTATCTAAAAGACCTACCTCTACCTAAGAGGAATATGAGATCTAGTTAGGATTAGAAATTAAAGATAATAACAACATTATAGATATGTATGAGTAGATTCGTGCCCTTGCAGCCAATTAGAAGGTTAATTGTCTTTAAGCCTAAAGCATATAAGAGACTCTAAAGGAGATCCTAGAAAGCCTTACTACCTTATAAAATAGCCCAGCCTCCTCTTTATAAAGCCTTAGTTAACCTATTTACTTAACCAAATATAATATACCAGAGAGTACGGATATAATAACAAAGTAGTTAAAGTCCGTTAAGCTCCCTAACCCTTAACCGCTATCTAATAGGATAGACCTAACTTTTAAGAATTGGAGGATCTAAGTATAAGGAAAGCTCTATATTAACTATAACTATTTTCCCTCTAATAAAGCTAAAATGCTCTACCTCTTTGGTTAAACTATTAGGGATACCTAGTAATACCTATAGGCCAAGTTTAAGGACAAGTTACCTGTTTAGTTTATATCTATTAATAAGATAATACAGCATCTGGCTGCTATCTATATTAACCTAAATAAAGTATGGGATACCTATTATAACTATAACCGCCTAATAATAAAATTAAACTAATTCTTTACTAAGTTCTAAACCTAATTCTTATACCTAGTAGGCGAAGGCCAGGTTCCCGCTAAAAACTACTGTCTGGACCTATATAATAAGCTAACAGTCTAACTATAAGAGAAGATTGCGGTAGCCTTGGATGACCTACTAACCTACTAAAGATTTGCAGCCTAATATTTATTACTAGATTTAGAACTAAAGCGAATTAATGCTTATTCTAACTAACTAAAGAAGTCTTATAGCGACTAGAACCTATCTGCTATGCCAATAGGAGCTGGCGTTAGAAGATAAACTATAACCGCCCTTATACTAAAAGCGGTTATAACTACCTACCCACGAGCCTTGTCTGAATTGCTATATACTATACCCTTAGCCAATACTTATTACAACACCCCAATTAACCCTACTACGGTTATATACTTTAATTACGGAAAGAATAGTTACTTTACTATGTCCTGCCTAGAGCTAAAGGATATAGGTAATATTAAGGAGATAGAGGAAGAAGAAATATTTAACAAGTTAGGAAAAAAAGAACCCTAGGGAAAGACTCCCTCTTAGGGTATCCTATTAATCTTAAAGAGATTAATTTAAGTTAGCTAATAGGTAGCAAACACTTTATGGTTCTATTTATAGTATCTTAAAATAGATATAGAGTTAATATAACTGCCCTTATTAACACTGGAGTAAATAGCTTTGCCTTTATAAACACTGCTTGTGTAAATAATATTGCTAAGTTCTTAAATATAAATACTATCTAACTAGAGAAGCCTATTTAGGTAAAAGGCTATAATGGCTAAGCTGGTAAGCTAGTAACCTATATCTTAAAGCTATATATTGCTATTAATAGATAACGCCAGTTTAGCATCCCCTTCTATATCCTAGACCTAGGTTCCTATAATATAATCCTTAGCCAAAAATAGATGTCCTACTTTAATATTTAGCTAAATATTTGGTAAAGATAGTTTATCTAGCCGGAGAATAGACCAAAGTTACCCTCCTTTATTAGAGAAATCTGTACTAACCATAAGATATTAGCTGTAAAAGCCAACCATACCTATTAGCAGGATGTTAGAAACCGCGACTTAGCCTTCGCTTAAGAAGATACCTGCTATAAGGCCAGTAAGAACTCTATACTAATAAGAATACTCCTCTAAAGGACTATAGTAAAGGAGGACTCTACTTATAGAAGTGGAATAGATAGTAATATAAACAACTTCCAAATTGCGGAGATCCGGCTAATAGGGAAGAGGATATACCAATAGGATATAGAGGATAACCTTTAGAAGATGCAATAAGAGCTAAAAGGAGTAAAGATAACGCTAATATACTAAAGGCCCCTAAGGCCGCGGACACCCCTACTATTATATAACCCCCCTATAGTAGACATTATAGTAATTAGCGCTATAGGTTTCCACTTTAATATATATTAAAAGGATAATAAGGTCTTTATAACTAGCTTATATAAAATTAACTAGATTATTAATAAGAAGAAAAAAGGGCTAGTAGAGGAAACTAATAAGGAGCTAGTTAAGCGCCTCCTCCCTATATACCTCTTAGACTATAAAGACGTGTTCTTAAAAGCAGCCTTAGATATACTACCCCTCTACTAAACCTATAATTATAAGATTTAACTAGAGGCCAATAACTCTCTAGGCTATAGCCCCCTTTACTAGCAAACTATAGAGAAACTAAAAGTAACTAAGCAGTACTTAATTAATAACCTCTATAAGAGGTTAATTAAGCTAAATTAGGCCCCTTTTACTTCCCTTATTCTACTTATAAAGAAACCTAATTATATAATTATAGCACCTGGTGTACCAAACGCGTATTTACGCGTTTGGTGCACCAACTACTTATTTATAAAGTGCTGACTAATTAGGGGGAGGGCGCGTTAGTATATAGACTACGTAGTCTATTTTAATAGAATCGATAGTCACTATCCAAATAAGCATATAATACTATACGTATTTCGTGCCCCTGGATATAACTTACTTATATTATTAAGTTAATATAAACACTAATCAGTAAGCGCGCACAGATTAGCAATTACTCGATACCTCCCCCCCTAAGCAATATACGACAGCGACCACCTGTTCATATCCTAGTACGACCTACTAGAAGGTCGGAAGTTGGGGATTACAGACTATATCACTATCTCTATATACTTATTCAAGTCTTAGTACGGTTTACCGGAAGTTTATAGACATGAATATAGACCTTTACGGAACCCCCTACCCTCCTATAAACCATTACGAACCTGTTAATCGCCTTTACGGACCATTATAAGACCTCTTAAACTATTACGGACCTGTTAATCGATTTTATGGACCGTTATAAGACCTCCTCTACCCGCTACAAGCCACTACTACTCGCTACAAGCTCCTCTTGACCCGTTACAGCTTATACAGACATACTACGCTATACAATATGGCAGATATAAGTAAGCAAATCAATGAAGGTTAAAAGAAGTGGAGTTAGGGAGTCAACCTTACGTCTATAAACGGCGTTAATGACTACATTAATTTTAAAATCCTTAAATACGGACACTTTAAGCTTCTAAATGATAATCTATGGGAATAATATAGGGAAGACTTTGCGGACTTTATAAAACCTATTTTTAAGGCTTGTAACCTTGTAACTACCCGCAACCTATGAACCCTTTTACGTAACTAAGATATATAGGTTAAAAAGGACAAGTAAGTTACTATTGCACGGTCTCTGTATAATACCCTATGTGAGGAGGACCAAATAGAATGGACTAAAGAGTAGATTTTAGATTATATTAAAACTAGTAGACTTTTTACCTCTTTTAAACTTAATAGGATCTCTAGCCTTATAGACGACCTATTTAACCAAATTCGCCCTATAGACTAAAGTGGTTTTAGAATTAATCTTATGGGCTAAAGTATACCTAACCCGCAAGTTACGGACTGTAATACTCCTGTAAACCAAAATACGGACCAAAACCCTTCTATCGCCTAAGTTTCAGATCTGTAAACTACCTAAGTAAAGACCTATGGCAAGGAGCTAGCTAACCTAGCTAAGCTCTATACCGATAAATCCAAGTACAGCGGTGAAAACAATAACTTTAACTTTAAACTAACTATTTTTACGGACCTCTGTTAGAAGGCTGATATTCCTAAATAGGAATTTAGCTAAGCCTATTCCACTATACTGCGCGGCCTAGCCCTTAACCACTACTATACCAACCTTAAGAGCAACCCCCTTGGTGTTCCCTTTAATAAGCTATGCAAAGCTACACGTAACTACTTTAAAGGGCTAGAATATAAGCGTGACATCCTTACCCAATAGAATGCGATTAAGTTACGGACCGTAATTAATAAGAATACTGAAAAATCGACTATAGAGTGCCTGCAAATTCTTATTAAAGACCTTCGGCACCTATAGCATGGCCTTAATATTAAACTTTAAATAGACGACTTCCTGCATAATAAACTTATTATAGCTTGCCAGGAAGTGGAACCCTATAAATATGCCTGTTACAAGCCTATAGACACCCTAGCTGGCCTTATTAATGATTTACGGTCCTCTATTGTAACGTATAAAGTCTTAAACCCGCTAGGCAGTACTTAAGCCTTTATTACAGACTTATAAAACCCGCTAACTGACTTAAATGCCTATTTTACGGACCGCCGCTACCGCTAGCAGTACCTGTACCAACTAAGTCCCACCTGTAACCCCTGTAGTAACTCCCGTATAAAAGTATACCCCCGCAAACAAACTAGCCAGAAGTGCTTTATATGCGGTAAGGAAGAATACTGGTCTATAAGGCATACCTAGGAAGAGCGTAATAAGTCCAAGAAGAGATTTAACAGCTAGATTAACTAGTTTATCTTAGATTACAAAGAAGAGGAAGTAGAGGAGTCTCTTAATGAGTTAATGGAAGCCCTTATAATTGACTTTAACTTAGATATTTAAGAATAGGAGACCTTAGAGATGTTCCTAACTACTTTTAGACCTTTTATGGACAGCCAAGCCTTTAATATTACGACCGTATTAGCCGACCGCTCCTTTGTACACTTAATTGCACCTAAAAACTAACCTATAAGTACACCCGTTAGACCTGTTACGGACGTTATAGACCGCTAATAAGACCTATTTATATATATTACTACAGAACGCTATACCCCCAAAGAATTCTATAGCGTTATAATTAATATAGGTACCTCTAAGAAGTCTACTATAGGTTATGGACAATACCTTGCATATAAGACCACCACAAATAACAATATAGACATTGATACTATGCAAACTAGGGCCGTAAACGTCTAATTTGGCATCGGCTTAACCGCATTAATTAGATTAGTTGCAGTCAAGACTCTAATTGGCCTAGTTGACTTTTATATAGTAAAAGCGGACACCCCTTTCCTACTTTACCTTACGGACATGGATAGGTTATAGGTTTACTATAATAATATTATGGACACCCTAATTGGCCCTACTATTGCCCTAGGAAGCAAGCATGTCACCCTACTAATTACACGATAATTTGGACACCCGTTCCTTATATAGGGAGAGACTTTACGGACCTATATTTAGAAATCTTTTAACTATAACCCGTGTTACCTTACCAGTACTAAAATCCACCGCCTATACCGCCGTTTCGGCCACCTATTAGCTGAAAAGCTGTATAGAGTCCTTAAACGCTCTAGACATAACAACGTTGACAAGAAGGTAATTAACCACCTAACTAAATACTGTTCCTTTTGCCAGAAATACAGACGTTCCCTCATTGGCAAAATATGGTACCCTTTTAATGGCCTCAATGGTTGGTGGTTGACGCAATTGGCGCGCAGTTGAGGTCATTTAGCAACTCGACCGACTAGCCTATGTCGTGTTTTTTTAACACGCAGCCTGCGCGCAGCCTACGCGCAACCTGCGCGCAACCTGCCAGTAATCTACGCATTTGGCAACCATAATTATATTTACCTCTTTTATACTAATAACATATTTTAAATAAATAAAAGCTACTTTAAAGCTATTTATAAGGCTAGTAAAATAAATAATATTATTTTAG
>Ga0307507_10001889_pt1 | contig 45681 bp, 20 predicted proteins | sample 7_EM_MG_FD_207223 | JGI IMG/M metagenome (GOLD analysis project Ga0307507, IMG submission 207223) | Populus trichocarpa ectomycorrhiza microbial communities from riparian zone in the Pacific Northwest, United States - 7_EM | ecosystem: Host-associated > Plants > Roots > Unclassified | place... | reverse complement strand
TCTATTATATTGGCTATAAGGCCAGTACAAATTCTCTTAAGCTTAAGGGAGGTCGTAATCTTCTCTAAATAAAGATATAATTCTCTAGGCGATTTAACGCGTTAGCAGTTAAGCTAATACGTGGTCTTAAGCTTTAAGGGTAATATAGCTTTCTCCTTTAACTAAAATAGACAAGGCTAGGTGATCCATGTACTGTTTCTAGTACGGTTTTTAAGCTCTAGCTTATTGCGTATTTCCTAATCTATACGTCTACTAATCAGTATCGGTATACTTGCTTTATCAACGTGCACGAATATCACTTGTAGTGGTACGTATGCGGTGTTAAAGTTGGTAGTTAATTGTTGTCTTGAAGTAAGGGGTTGCTCCAAGGTCAGATTAGCTAGTCTCGCTTTATAGTCTCGTGACCACGTCACATGACTAACATTCCGACAATAAGGGTTTTATCCGCAAATTAACCTCACTAGCTGCTATACCACTCCTCCTTACTATAAAGCCTGGCGGTGGTATATAAATCTACTATAACTACTAAGGCCTAAATATGGTTACTATTAAGAACTGGTACCCATTGCCACTAATCCGCGAGACACTTAACGCGCTCTATAGTACTAAGTACTTTACCAAGCCTAATATAATTGCTGCGTTTAACCGGATCCGGATTACGGAAGGCCATAAGTAGCTTACAGCATTTATTACCCGGTTTGGACTCTATAAGATATTAGTTATACTATTTAGTCTCTATAACGCGCCCACTATGTTCTAGAACTATATTAACTATATTTTATATAACGCCCTTAACGACTACTGCACCATATATCTTAATAATATCCTTATCTTCTTAAAAACACGCGCTAAACACATAAAATACGTAAATAAAATTATCCAGAGACTTAGTAATACTGGACTCCAGATTAACATTAATAAGTTTAAGTTTTATACTACTAAAACAAAATACCTTGGCTTAATTATCTTAACTAATAGCATAACTATGAACCCTAAGAAGGTGCAGGCCCTATAGGAATAGAAAGACCTAACATCAGCCAAGGAACTATAGCAATTTCTTGGCTTTGTGAACTTCTACTAATAATTTATTTAAGGCTATTCTAAGGTAGTTAAGCCCATAACTAGGCTACTAAAAAAGAGCATTAGCTGGTTATAGGGCCCTAATTAAGCACAGGCATTTTAGATCCTAAAAATAGCGTTTATTATAGTACCGGTCCTAGCGTATTACAACTATATAAAGAAGACTGTGGTAGAAACAGACGCCTTAAACTAGGCTTTAGGTGGAGTGCTCTACTAAGCCAATAAAAGTAATAAGCTTAAGCTAGTCGCATTCTTCTCTGCCAAGTACTTAGCCCCTAAATATAACTATAAAATATATAATAAGGAGCTCCTAGTAATTATTAAGGCACTAGAAGAATGGTGTCCTAAACTATAAGGAACTAAGCAGCTATTTAAAATTATTATAGACTATAAGAACCTCCAGACCTTTATAACAACAAAATAACTAAACTAGCGCCAAGTCTACTAGGCTAAGTTCCTTTCCTAATTTAACTTTGTTATTACCTATAGGCCTAGCACTAAAGCTATAATCCTAAACACTCTTAGCCGCCTCTTAGGCGTTGCACCTACTAATGCTAATAACGAACGTCTATGACACCAAGACCGCGTTATCTTACTACTAAAGAAAGTCAACCTTACTATCCTAGAAGAACTACTAAGCAAATCCTAAGACTAGAGTATTAAAGACTTTATTATAGTAATGGACCTAGAGCCTAAGAAAAAAACCCTTAAGGAGCTTATTAAAAATGCCTATAAAGAGAACAAACTCGCTAGGAATATATTGGCTACGCTACGCGAATAGAAAGACTATAAAGTACGCCATTGGCCTAAGCAGATTAGGAAGCTGCTCCGCTATAACAAATCCAAATATTTAATTATTAACGGCCTAATCTACTATAGGAATTAAGTATTTATCCCTAATTCACCTAAACTCTAACTAGAAGTTATATACCGCATATATAGTTTAGGCCCCGTAGGCCACCTAGGCCAAGTTAAGACACTAAACCTCCTTAATTAAATGTATTGGTGGCTAGGTATTTTATAGTTCACAGCTACCTTTGTAAAAAACTACGCTCTCTACTTCCGGACAAAGACCCTATACTTAGCACCGCCCAGCTTCCTAAAACCACTAGAACTACCAGTCCGCCTATAAACTAATATCTCTATTAACTACGTCATTAACCTGCCTAAGTGCCTTTATAATAGAAAAACATATAGATATATCTTTGTTGTTATTAATCGCCTAATAAAGATAAGATACTTTATTCCCGTCACTAGCCTAGACACTAAGGAGCTTATTAAAGCATTTATCCACACTATTTATAAGTTATATAGCGCTCTAAATACCATCGTTTCTAATAGAGGCTCTTTATTTATTTCTAACTTCTAGCGTTACCTAAACTAGCGCCTAAAGGTAACCCTAAGCCCTAGCTCCGCATAGTACCCTAAAATAGATGGCCAAACTGAGATTATTAATATAGCAATAAACAAGTACCTATACGCCTTTATAAGCTTCACCTAAGATAACTGGGTAGATTGGCTCCCCCCTACTAAGTTTACCATAAATAACTAGGTTAATAAAACCACGGGAATCTTACCGTTCTTTGCCAACTATAGCTACAACCTATATCTAGGCGTTAAACTAGTAGGCCCCTAGCCATTAGCCCTATCTGTATATGTAAAGAAGAAGTATCTATAAGCTAATACTATTGCCAACCACTTTAAGCGCATCTTAACCTAGCTTAAAGCCCTAGCTTATATCTCCTAGCAATAATATAAAGACAACGCTAATATAAAATAAGATAAAGGTATAATATTTAAAAAGGATAATATGGTTATAGTTAGCCTTAAAAACATAAAGACTAACTGGCCTAAGAGGAAGTAGGATAATAACTAGGACGGACCCTAGCCCGTCCTAGCTATCTATAGAGGAATAGTTATAGTTAACCTTCTAGACTATATCCGTATTAATAAGTCTTTCTATACTTTAAAAGTCCGCCTCTAGTTCCCTAAAGAGATCTCTAGTTAAGCACGCATTAATAAAGAGGAACGTTATAATGTCACAGGTAGGATAGCCAAAAGGGATAATAACGGCAATATTATAGATAAGTGGGAATTTAAAAAGATCCTTAATGTATATAATAAACAAATAGACAAGTATGGCTTAATATATTATATTAAATGGAAATATTATAATAAGAAAACCTGGGAACCTGAGAAATCCCTAAAAGGGTACGAGCGCGTACTACTGAAGTTTTATAAATAACACCCTAAGAAGCTAGGACCCCTAGACTAGGTATAAGATAAGGGAGAGCTATGCCAAGGCTGTGGCCGACCATAAAGGTAATTTATGGTGGTTAAGATCTTATGGAACCTTAACTGCCGGTTAAAGTTATCTAATTAGCCAGTTTTTTGCCAAGAAGCGCCATATGGTGGTGGTATGGAGTTCTGCTAACTTTATTCGTTAAGCTGACCAATTAAGATTTTCTATGCCTGGCATGGAAAATCGCTATTAGCTTAGTTAAGGGCGGTGAGCGGAAGTGACATCTTTATAGCGAAAATAAGTTACCTATTTGGTTTAGGGACCAAACCTTCTGGGGAGGGGAGTACTGTCACGGCACTGTCTTAACGCATACTGTCTTGTACTGTCTCGTACTGTTTCCTACTATTGGCTGGCCCACCACTAGCGCCTTGGCGGCTGCCCCTACTATTTGTGTATAATACCCCCTTTTACTTCCTTCTCCTCTTCATACCACAATGTAGTTATTTAGCCTACTTGCATTACAGTACTGTGACAAACGGTAAGTTACGGCAAATTGCCTAGGAAACGGCAATGTAGTAGGTAACACGCCCCAGCACCGTTACATTACCCCCCCCTCCTAAAAAAGCCTGCCCTTAGGCTTTGTCCAAGTTCTTTATTATCGTCTAAATTATTATAGTTATCTAACCCCTCTTCCTAGCATTTAATCTAGCTGTCTAACTTACGTAGTGGTCTGGGGAGGTCTGGGTAGGCTAGGTGGAAATCCTATAGCTTATGGAGAGAGTACTTAAAATTAGATGCAGGGTACCATTCTAGATCTTTGTTATAACCTACCCAGCTTGTATGGTATTTTAAGGTACCACAGTCCTTCTTGACTGCTAAGATCTCTTTAACTTCCTATTCTTTATCCTCTGCAATCTAAATTGGCAGTAGGGGATTGTTATACTGTCTAGGTAATAGGTTGTCTGTGGCCTTTTATAGTTAGTTTAAAGAGAAGATAGAGTGGATCTTTATTAACTCTAGTAGCTTAACCTTAAAAGAATGCCCTACCTTTTTAGGGATCTTATAGGGGCTAGCTATTTAGTGGTCTAGCTTACGGCTTGGCCTCTAGGTCTTTTAGTTCTTTGTTAACACCTATACCTTATCTTCTATATGGAAGTCTACCTTATAATAATATTGATTTATATTAGACTCTTTCTTTTCTTATGCTCTTTTTATAATTACTTAGGTGGTTTCCTAGGCTCTGTACATTCTTTTAGTAAATGCCTGGGCCTCTTTATGGCTAAGGTGTTCGCGGGCTATTATAGGTCCTATAGGTCTATCCCAATTAAAGGATATTTATGGTTTGTATCTGTAGAGTAGCTTAAATGGTGACATTCCTATACTATTATAAGGGAGCGTAAGCTGTGCGTAGTCTATTATAGGCAGCAGTTCTAACTAGTTATCCTAGTAGTAGCTAATAAAAAGGGGCAGAGTCGCTGGTTAAGGTACTAGTTTATAATCTTGGTTTAGCTATTGGTCTAAGGGTAAAATGCGGTAGAGAGCTTAATCTGGATTCTAAGGATGTAGTAGAATTCGTCCTAGAAGTCTGATATAAATTAGGGTCTATAGTTAGAGATAATTAACTTAGGAGCGCCATGGATCTAGTAGATATTGTTAACATACATGCGGGCTATATCCTTTATGGTTATAGTCTTAAAGCAAGGGAGGGAAATAGCTTGTTTACTTAGTTGGTTAACTACTATAAAGGCTATGTTATAGCCGTGTTTGTCCTTTAGGAATAATTTAAAGTCTATTATAATATGTTACTAAGGGCGTTTAGGGACTAGTAGTAGTTATAGCTATCTAGGAGTTTAGTCCCTAGGGGTATTTACGCGTTTATAAGCATAATAATTTCTAATAAATTGTTCTATATTGGATAGGAGTCCTTGCTAATAGTAATAAGGTAATAGTAGTTAGTGGGTCTTGTCTCTACTAGGGTGCGCTGTAGAGACTTAATAGTGGGCTTTATAGATCAGCTCTATTTATAGGTTGTTAATATCTGGAACTATAAGCTGTTCTTAGTATAGGAGTAGTCTGTCTTCTATTTCTAAATTAGGGTTACCTTCCGTAGCCTAATTGCAGAGGGCTTTTAGGGACTTGGCTATGCGGTTTACGGTTAGGATGTGATTAATTAGTCCTATTAGTTTATCTAGGGCCTTTTCTTCTATAGGTGCTACCTTATTCTATTTAGAGCTTAGTTCCTTAAGGATATATAGGTTGAGCTATTTGGTATAGAGGAGGGCGCGTGTCTAATACTAAGCCTTTAGCTTATCTTATGGCCCTATATCCTGTTCTCTCTAGGTTAAGGTGTTAGCCTTAGTATTTTGCCTGCTAGGGTGGTATATAATTATAAAGAAGAATTGGGAGAGTATTTTGGCCTACTAGGCCTATTAACTAGTAAGTTGTTTTATTATTATAAAATACTTAAGGGCCTTGTGATTAGTATAGACCTTAATCTAAAAGTCTGAGCTTTTAAGCTCTGCGCGCCACTAGGACAATAATTGTACAATAGCCAATATTTCCTTATTATGCACTTTGTAGTTATACTTAGCTAGGGCTATTATTTTTAAGAAGAATATAATAGGGTACTATTTGCCGTCTAGATATAGCTATAAAAGGACTCCCACTACTACCTTATCAGAGGCGTCCGTTTCTAGTATTAATTTAAGGCCTGAGTTATAGTAATAAAGGATTAGGGAGGAAATAAGTTGGTCCTTTAACTCCTTAAAGGCTTTTATATAGTTATTATTAAAGATAAAAGATATATTATTCTTAGTTAGTTATATAAGAGGCTTGGCTATAACTCTGTAGTTATAGATAAACTAATAGTAGAAATTATAGAAGCTGAGGAAGGACTAGATTTCCTTTATAGTGTAAGGGGGTTTTTAGTTGCAGATTGCCTTAACCTTTTTTAGGTTAACTTTAATCCCTTCTATATTAATAATAAACCTAAGGTACTTTATATATTTTACTCCAAATTTGCATTTTTTTATATTAACCTATAGGCTTATATTTTGTAGTCTCTCTAGGACCTTCTTAATATGAACTTAGTGCTTAAGTTTGTTGTCTAAGTATATAAGAATGTTATCTAGGTGTCGGAATATTAGTTATATGACGTGGTTACGAGACCATAAAGTGAGACTAGCTAATCTAACCTTGGAGCAACCCCTTACTTCTAGACAATTAATAACTACCAACTTCAACACCGCATATGTATCGCAATACAGTGATATTCGTGCACGTTAATAAAGTGAGTATACCGACACTAATCAGTAGACGTATAGATTAGGAAATACACAATAAGCTAGAGCTTAAAAACCGTACTAGAAACAGTATACGGATTGCCTAGCCTTATCTATTTTAGTTAAAGGAGAAAGCTATATTACCCTTAAAGCTTGAGACCACGTATCAACTTAACTGCTAACACGTTAGATCGCCTAGAGAATTATATCTTTATTTAGAGAAGATTACAACCTCCCTTAAGCTTAAGAGAATTTGTACTGGCCTTACAGCCAATATAATAGATCGCTAAGAGAATAGCAGTCTTACTAAGAACACTTTACAGGCCTGACGGCTGTAAAGTACGTATACACCCCTACACCCTTAACACCCTTACCTCAACACCCTTACCTTAAACCACAACCCTTAACTATAACCCTCGACCTTAACTTAACCCCAACCTCAACCTTAACCTTGAACTACAACATACACAAAGACACGACAATATGGAAATTAATTAGAAGGAGAGAATCGCCAGATATAGTTATGGGATTAATATAGCAACTGCCTTAAAGGAAGACCTGGAAGAATATATAGAAACGAAAATCTATAAGTATACATATAAGAACTTTATAGATTATATATTATGGTCGCTATTCCAGGAAGATTTTAAAGGCTTTGCTATAGATAACTTTAAGAAGATACGTACAGATATTAGATCTAAGCTACGAAGACATCTCCTTAAAAGAGGTGTTTACGTAGGCAATAGCAGAGTCACTATATCGGACCAGTTATTTGAGGTTATACAACGGGAAGAGCTGCATTAATGGACAGATAAGGAGATTATAGCAACCATTAAGGAGTTAGCAGAACCACTAATTACAGTAGCACTGCGAGATAGGTTAAACCATACTTATAACGGTCTATCGGGTCAGCCTATAGTTATAGTTATAATACCACCTAGGCCTACCCCACTACCAGCTGCTCCAGCCCTACCACCTACTGCTCTAGCCCCACTACTAGCTACTCCGCCAATTCCACCAGCTATTCCAACTGCTGCACTACCAGTTGTCCCAATCACTGCACCGCTAGCTACTCCGATCGCTGCACCGCCAGCTACTCCAATCGCTGCACCGCCAGCTACCCCAATCGCTGCCCCTGCTACTCCTACTACCCCACCTGGTCCTCCTCCTGCCCAGTATCTTCACTCTAGTACTGCTAATACCGACCCAGCTATAATACTGCCCGGAACACAGATACCTACCCCTACAACACCTTAACCACCCGTTGCATTTGTACCCTAGCAATCTGCCCAGCAATAATATAACTTTTAGCAGCCTGCCTAGTAGCAGTACAACCCTTGGTAACCTGGCCAATAGCAACCTACCCTACCGCAGCCTACCCTACTGCAGTCTACCCTACTACAACCTACCCTATAGCAGCAATTAGACCTAGGGGTAGGAGGAACAACCTTATGCGGTAGGGGGGCTGCTATAGTAGTAAAGATATACACAGACAGCTAGGGAGTTCCTTTGCAGTCACCAACCGTTATATAGGAGAAGGAACACCCTAGTTAAAAAGTATATACTACTTTCTTTATGGACCATAACTACTATAACCTAAACAAGGCGGAGGTCGCCTACGCAAATACCCTAAACATACAGCCATGGCGGACACGGTAGATATTTCAGTATACCTACAAGAGGACGTTCCCTTGCCTTAATTGGGCCGTAGGGGTGAGTTAAACAAATAAACTATAAAGTATTGCCTAGGCGTACAGTAGGGGGTAGGCAATACCCTTATACAGGAGAGAGAGAGAGACGAACTAATAGGGGAGGAAGGAGGCTGCAAGCCTAAGGAGCTTATAAGGGGTGGCCAAGGCCTAGCTAAAGGCTAGCCTTAGCAGCCCTAAGAGCTCCCAAGATGTAACTAAGATTGCGATAGTGCTAGGGCACGCTACCTACCATATTCTACGGACCCTAACTTCTACCAACCAATTAGGATTTTCTATGCCGGGCATAGAAAATCGCTATTGGCTCGCTTACCACTAGCGCCTTAGCGGCCCTCGCGACATATTAACCTACTACCCCTAATAATTCTTCTTCTTCTTCTTCTCTTTAGCCTAGTATCTTCGTAATATAGCATTCTACAAGCTTCGGTTTAGAGGCATTTATACGAGCCGTAACACGGGTTATTGTTATGGGACACCCCTGTAATACCTTATACACATCCACCTGTTTCTACTAACTTAGCAATTAGAGACTAACTGTGAGATGGCAATCTAATGGCAATCTAATGGCAATCTACGGCATTCTGCTATATTCTGCCAAGTCCACTAAATCCTGCTAAGTTCTGCTAGGACTACTACCTAAATCCTATTCTGCCCTGTATACGTGTTGACCAAGCAACTAAGTTAATGATATATACCCTTTCTTCCCGTTTTCTTACCTTCTTTCCTTACGTAACGTCTTGACTTTATTATATAGTTTATTTATGTAATTATGGACCTGTAAAAGGAGCGTGGAAGCTATTGCGTATTAATTAAATCTCTAACTATTGCGTATACGCTACAAATAGTCTAGAAGTAAAACTTGGCTTTGGAGTGTAGATTAGCCTTCTTTTTAGAGTTGCTCCAGTGTCGGAATGTTAGTTATGTGACGTGGTTACAAGACCATGAAGCGAGACTAGCTAATCTGACCTTGGAGCAACCCCTTACTTCTAGACAATCAATAACTACCAACTTCAACACCGCATATGTATCGCAATACAGTGATATTCGTGCACGTTGATAAAGTGAGTATACCGACACTAGGTATGCCATACAGAATTTATTAAGGTAATTAAAAAGAATATTATTTATGTACTGTTAATAAGTGGCTGGCCTATTTATTAGTCTAAAAGAAAGGACTTTATATTTATAAGACCTATAATGGGTGCGGAATATTATTAGATCTTTTAATATAGGGTTTATCCTAATTTAGTAGAAAGCTTGGCGGACATTAAGCTTAGTAAAGATTTTGGCTTAGCTTAGATATATAAGGGTCTTGTTAATTAGGGGGAGAGGGTAATAATCTTTCTAAGTAATAGCGTTTAGTTTCTAATAGTTAATACAGAAACAAAGGCCTTTATTAGGGTTCTTTATAAATAGAATAAGGGAAGTAAAAGGGGCCTAACTTAGCTTAATAAACCCCTTATAGAGGTTATTAATTAAGTACTGCTTGGTTGCTTTTAGTTCCTCTATAGTTTATTAGTAAAGGGGGCTATAGCTAAGAGAGTTGTTGGCCTCTAGTTAAATCTTATAATTATAGGTTTGGTAGGGGGGTAGTATATCTAAGGCTGCTTTTAAGAACGCGTCTCTATGGTTTAAGAGGTATATAGGGAGGAAGTGCTTAACTAGCTCCTTATTAGTTTCCTCTACTAGCCCTTTTTCCTTTTTATTAATAATCTAGTTAATTTTATATAAGCTAGTTATAAAGACCTTATTGTCCTTTTAATATATATTAAAGTGGAAACCTATAGCGCTAATTGCCGCGATATCTACTATAGGGGGGTTGTGTAATAGTAGGGGTGTCCGTAATTTTGGGGGCCTTTAGCGTATTAGCGTTATCTTTACTCCTTTTAGCTCTTATTATATCTTCTAAAGGTTATCCTCTATATCCTATTGGTACATCCTCTTCCCTATTAGCTGGATCTCTGTAATTTAGAAGTTGTCTATATTACTATCCATTCCACTTCTATAAGTAGAGTCCTCCTTAACTGTAGTTCTTTAGGGGAGTATCCTTGTTAGTATAGAGTTCCTATTAGCCTTGCAACAGGCATCTTCTTAAGTAAAAGCTAGGTCGCGGTCCCTAACATCCTGCTAGTAGATAGGGTCAGCCTTTATAGCTAGTGTCTTATGGTTAATGCGGATCTTTCTAATAAAAGAGGGTAACTTTAGTCTATTCTCTAGCCAGATAAACTGTCTTTATTAAATATTTAGCCAAATATTAAAGTAGGACATCTATTTTTGGCTAAGGATTATATTATAGGACCCTAGGTCTAGGATATAGAAGGGGATACTAAACTAGCGTCATCTATTAATAGTGATATATAGCTTTAAGATATGGGTAACTAGCTTACTGGATTTGGCTGTTATAGCCTTTTACTTAAATAGGCTTCTCTAGTTGGGTAGCATTTACATTTAAAAACTTAGCAATATTATTTGTATAAGTAGTGTTTATAAAGGTAAAGCTATTTGCTCTAGTGTTAATAAGGGTATTTATATTAACTGTCGGTATCACCCAAGTACACTTGTATGGCCTATTAATCGTAGATTTGTCTGGTGTTTAATAGGTGTCGAAAGCAGAGGATCGTAAGGATCGCGGTGCCTAAGTAGGGGGTTGATTAGTCACCATAAGGATGACTAATCAAAGACACGACGACGACACGTCAACGACGCGTAACCACGTAACTTCTGTCTATATATTCCGACATTAACTCTATATTTATTTTAAGATACTGTATATAGAACTATAAAGTGTTTTCTACCTATTAGCTAACTTAGATTAATCTCTTTAAGATTAATAGGATACCCTAGGGGGGAGTCTTTCCCTAGGGTTCTTCTTTTCCTAACTTATTGGATATTTTTTCTTTCTCTATCTCCTTAATATTACCTATATCCTTTAGCTCTGGGTAGGATATAATAAAGTAACCATCCTTTCTGTAATTAAGGCAAGTGACTATAGTAGGGTTAATTGGGGTATTGTAACAAGCATTAACTAAAGGCGTAGTATGTAATAAGTTAGGCGAGGCTTAAGGGTAGGTAGTTGTAACCACTTTTAGTATAAGGGTAGTTATAGTTTATCTTTTAACGCCAGCTCCTGTTAATATGGTGGGTAGGTTCCAGTTACTATAGGATCTCTTTAGTTAATTTAAATAAGCATTAATTTGTTTTAGTTTTAAATCTAGTAATAAACATTAGGCTGTAAGCCTTTGGTAGGTTAATAGGTCGTCTAAGGCTACTATAATTTTCTCTTATAGTTGGACTGTAAGCTTATTATATAGGTCTAAATAGTAGTTCTTAGGGGGAACCTGACCTTTGCCTACTAGGTGTAAGAACTAGGTCTAGAACTTAGTAAAGGTTTAGTTTAGTTTTATTATTAGGCGGTTATAATTATAATAAGCATCCTATATTTTATTTAGATTAATATAGATAGCAGCCAGATGTTATATTATCTTATTAATAGATGTAAACTAAATAGGTAACTTATCCTTAAACTTAGCCTAGAGGTATTGCTAGGCGTTCCTAATGGTTTAACCAAAAAGATAGAGTATTTTAGCTTCTTTAGAGGGGAAATGGTTATAGTTAATACAAAGTTTTCCTTATACCTGGATTCTCTAGTTCTTAAAGGTTAGGTCTATGCTATTTAATAATAGTAGGGGGTTAGAAAGCTTAACGGACTTTAATTGCTTTATTATTATATCTATACTCCCTAGTATATCATATTTAGTTAAGTAAATAGGTTAACTAAGGCTTTATAAAGGGGAGGCTGGGCTGTTTTATAAGGCAGTAAGGCTTTCCAGGATCTCCTTTAAAGTCTCTTATATACTTTAGGCTTAAAGACAATTGACCTTCTAATTAGCTGCAAGGGTATAAATCTGCTTATATACACCTATAATATTATTATTGTCTTTAATTTCTAATCCTAACTAGATCTTATGTTCCTCTTAGGTAGAGACAGGTCTTTTAGATAAGCTTACTTTAGGTGCCATTGTTGGCTTCCTAAGGTTTGTTAGAATTATATAATTTAGTTTTAATTCCAGGGGTTCTTTTAGGGGTGCAGGTCAAGTACAGTCTGGCCTATAAAGTGGGATATTATTAGGGCCTTCTTAGGCGTAGTAGTGTAAGTTTTTTAATGTCTAAGTATAACGCGTTAACGCGTTGTTGCAGACAAAGGTCTTTTTTTAGGGTAGGATATTATTAAGGCCTTCCCAGGCAATGTAGGGAGAGCTTAGTATAATATAATAGGCTACCATATAAGAATACTAAGCTAAGGAGAAGAAGAAGACTGGTAGAGACTGGTAAGATATAAAGGGGTCGTCAAGGCGCTAGTAGTAAGCGAGCCAATAGCGACTTAGCAGAATTTGGCAGAATTTGGCAGATTGCCCAGAAAACGGTAAGTTGCGGCAAATTGCCTAGGAAACGGCAATGTAGCAGGTGACACGCTCTAGCACCGTTACACTGGCCTACCTATTAATCCTTTACTTCTTATCTAAGAGCCTCTAACTATTAAGCGCCACCGCAGCCGCCTGGCTAGCTCTATAGCTAACTCTATAAATAGACGTCGCATTAATACCGCAACTTATCGCGAGCCCTTAGCATTTGAGCAAAATACTAGATATACTACCTGTAGGCATAGGCGCGGGCATGGGCGTGGGCGCGGGCGTGCCCGCGGAGGTAGCTCGCAGACAATAAGTAGAGGTGGTAGCAGTTAAATTAGTTCGCGTACTGCCTTACAGATTACTGCGCAATCTAATTAATCGACTTAGGAGCAAGTTGGTGGTATTATAGGAAGTATTATAGGTGGTAAAAATGGTGGAAATTAAGATACTACCGTAGATAACTTGTAAGGTATTAGCGGTAGTATTTAACAGGCTTACAGAGGTCGTGGGGCCTTACCCTTTTAGAAGAGCTTTGCTAAGGGGTCCTTCAGCGCATTCCAGCTTTGATTTGAACTCTATAAGATATACTATAGTTAAAATTAAGACTTAATTCTGGTGATACAGTCACAGAAGTTACATTTTAAAAGTTTTGATTTTTATAATGTAAATGTATACAAGTCAAACACATATAATATTCTAACTTAAAGTAGAAGGATCTAAGCTTGTTTGGGTAGGGGGTATATATATCCCTTATATAGATAATAACGTTCTATAAAATGCGGCCCATGCGCACCAATTAAAAAGGTGCATATATAGGCGGTAAGTCGTTCTGCCGCATCACCAAACTAAAACTCTTGAAAGTTTTTAGTGTTGCTAGCTCGGCTAAGCGCCCGCTCAGTTGCTAAGCCGCACATGACACATATAACCCCCATTAACATTCGCGGATGTTAACAGCCAAGCCTATAGCCATGTCGTGAACATCTTCGAATGTCTTTACCCCCGCTAATTAAGTCGCTGATACGCGCGTACTATTGGCCTATTAGCTTAGCTGTGCGCCATGTATTTACCCTATGCAGTAAGGTTACTTATTTACGTCGCTAAGTGGCCAGTAGGGGTAGGTATACTTTCTCTACCTCTTTTCCCCAGTCTACGTCTGCATATATATAAAAAAATAGGAACCCTCCCTTAGGGCGCCACTTCTCTAGCAGCGTCCTATTCTTAAAAATGGCGTCAATTAGTCGCGTAGAGATTAACGTCGCAAATAATACCAAACTACGCGCCAACGCGTAGAGTATCCTCGCCCTTACGCGTGCCAAGAGGCCTAAAAACACGTCTCTAAATTATAAGCCGAAGTAGAAGGAGTTTAAGGTAAGTAGGCAGGTGCTTTATAGAGCAGTATACTAGCTAACGTGCGCCTTTTCCTCCTAGGCCTTCTGCAAGAAGAAGCAGTACTGCAACAGCGATACCATTATAGAAGAAAAGCTTCTCCTTTTCCTTGTTAAGGAGGTTGTAGGCCAGCCACTAAAAGCGAAAAGCCGTAAGGTTAGTGATAACGTACCCTAGGACGAGACGCGGCTCTCCTAGCGCTTAGTTCGCGGCTATATTACGGCCCTAACGGACCTCTACTGGGCGTAGAAGGCTATAGGGATAAACAGTCACCAGTCCCCACAGGAGGATAACATTAGGGAGTACCTAAAGATTCTATAACGGAGGGATACGTAGCAGGAAAAGGACCAGTTCGCGGACAAGGGTAGAGATATACTACTCGACGGATATACAGAGGACGAGTTTAAGAACGTCTACCGCCAGCTATAGGCCCGCGGAGACTCCTCGCCAGAATGCTACCTCCGCACGCTTATAGATATCCTACTAGGCCACTATATACTTACCCACGGCAGCGACAGGCGCTCTGCTAAGATCTCAGACCTATTTACCTTTAAGTTTAAGGGCGAAGGCCCTACGCGCTATATGCCCCTAATATTTACTATACGCGCTGGTAAGCAGAACTAGCACGGCCGCCTTAAGACTATTAGGGCTCTATGTAATAAGAAGCCGCTTATCTATATACTTAGCGGGCTAGCTTTCTACCTCCTATATCACTAGGACCTTAGCAACGAGCCGTTCCCAAACTTTAGCAAGTAGTTAGCGTGGTACAATATCCACCTAATTAAGAGCAGCGCTAGGGACCGTAAGGCGGCCTTCTTATATAACTTGCAGTAGGAGTAGGTTGCTAAAGCATTTTAGTACATCGGCGTCTTCTTATAGAAAAAAACCTATATTAGACAAAGCGCTAGCGCTAAGACGGTAGAGCTAAAAGGGGTTAGTAAGGACTAGATTAAACGCGCTAGCAGGTAGAACCAGGAGTAGATAGTTAGCTACTACTTAAACTCACTACTACGGGAGTTTATGTGGACGATGGCCGGCTATACACCATAGATAGGCTGCTTTGAGATTCGTAGGGCAAGCGTTGCCCCCCCTAATATACTACTGTTGACGATCTGGCCAGAGCTAGACGTCTAGAAGGGTTAGTTCAGCCCTTAGATTGGCCAGATTAACGACCTTGCAGCTATAGGCGCTATAAACCTCCTATTCTACCTCCGGGAGGTTATTCTACAGGACTTAGTAGTCCTCCGTAAGATATTTTTAAGCAGCCCTATATGGAACCACCCTGTCTTCTAGTATAAGGCCTATCTACCCTTTATGCAGAAGGTCAAAACCTGCCTATAGTAGGAGGAAGAAGGCCCTAACTAGCTATTAATACTCTACCAGGCTGTGCTGGCTATCGCAGACTGCCTAAAGACTATAAACGCCCAGAATGACTAGAGAGCACATAAAAACAACTAGAGAGTATATAAGCTATAGGCATTAATTAACTATATAGCTAAGTCCCAGTGGGTGCAGTCTTTATAGCTTTAATTACTTACATCTAGTAGCCTTACCTTTTGGCTTAAGGTCCCTTTAGCACAGCTACTAATAGCACGTCTACTAATAGCATATCTACTAATGGTATGTCTACCGACGGTATATCTACCGGCGCCTCTATCTATCGCGGGATTAAGCCAGTATGCGTTGGCCTAGGCAAGCGCTGTAGCTTCCCCTTTGCCAGCGCCGCCGCAGCTACAGCCGCAGCCGTAGCTACAGCCGCAGCTATAGTAAGGGCCTAAGTCTGAGCTCGAGCTTAAGCTCTAGCCTAAGCAGCCGTCTATATATCGTATATGCCGCGCGGTAAAGTCCGTATAGGCCCTTTGGCGCGAGTGGACTAAGGGGCTTAGAGGTAATCCTTTTATAGCAGCACTAGATTCTAAATGGGGTAGTAGATAGCGGGCTAGCCGGCAAAGTAAGCTTTAATAGTACTCCCTATAGCTTAAGGTTATTAAGGAGATTAAAAGGGTTGCATAGGCCCAAAGGGTCAGTAAGGAAGCGGCTATATAGTAGGTTAATCTACGGTAAGAGTAGATACAGTGCTTACTAAATTAGCTTTATAAACGGCTTTAAGTAGGTAGAAAAGCTGTTAAATAGTATATATCTATAGCCCCTTAGGGGCTTATTTTAGTGAGGTATAAGTTTAGTGGGGTGCTTGTATAATAGCGGCGCCTGACTTAAAATATAAATATCTTTACCAGCCTACGGCCAATTTTTACCATTTTAGTGCGAGCAGAGAGCTCTTAGCCAGCTCTACACATAGCGCTCAACGGGTGTTAAGAGTGTAGTATTGTTAATAATTATAAATTAATCGTGGACATACTATTAGTGTTACCGGCTTGGCTAAGCGCCCGCTTAGTCGCTAAGCCGTATATAATACATACAACCCCTATTAATATTTGTGGATATTAACGGCCAAGCCTATAGCCATGTCATGAATATCTTTAAATGTCTTTACCCCCGCTAATTAAGTCGCTAATACGCGCGTACTATTGGCCTATTAGCTTAGCTATACGCCATGTATTTACCCTATATAGTAAAGTTACTTATTTGCGTTGCTGAGTGGCCGGTAGGGGTAGATATACTTTCTCTACCTCTTTTCCCTAGTCTACGTCTGCGTATATATAAAAAAATAGGAACCCTCCCTTAGGGCGCCGCTTCTCCAGCAGCGTCCTATTCTTAAAAATGGCGTCAATTAGTCGCGTAGAGATTAACGTCGCGAATAATACCGAACTACGCGCTAACGCGCAGAGTATTCTCGCCCTTACGTGTGCCAAGAGGCCTAAAAACACGTCTCTAAATTATAAGCCAAAGCAGAAGGAGTTTAAGGTAAGTAGGCAGGTGCTTTATAGAGTAGTATACTAGCTAACGCACGCCTTTTCCTCCTAGGCCTTCTATAAGAAGAAGCAGTACTACAACAGCAATACCGTTATAGAAGAAAAGCTTCTCCTTTTCCTCATTAAGGAGGTTATAGGCCGGCCACTAAAAGCAAAAAGCTATAAGGTTAGTGATAACGTACCCTAGGACAAGACGCGGCTCTCCTAGCGCTCAGTTCGCGGCTATATTACGGCCCTAACGGACCTCTACTAGGCGCAGAAGGCTATAGGGATAAACAGTCACCAGTCCCCGCAGGAGGATAACGTTAGGGAGTACTTAAAGATTCTACAACAGAGGGATACGCAGCGGGAAAAGGACCAGTTCGCGGACAAGGGTAGAGATACACTGCTCGACGGATATACGGAGGACGAGTTCAAGAACGTCTACCGCCAGCTATAGGCCCGCGGAGACTCCTCGCCAGAATACTACCTCCGCACGCTCGTGGATATCCTGCTAGGCCACTATATGCTTACCTACGGCAGCGATAGGCGCTCCGCTAAGATCTCAAACCTATTTACCTTTAAGTTTAAGGGCGAAGGCCCTACGCGCTATATGCCCCTAATATTTACTATATATACTAGCAAGCAGAACCAGCACGGCCGCCTTAAAACTATTAGGGCTCTACGTAATAAGAAGCCGCTTATCTATATACTTAGCGGGCTAGCTTTCTACCTCCTATATCGCTAGGACTTTAGTAATAAGCCGTTCCTAGACTTTAGTAAGTAGTTAGCATAGTACAATATCCGCCTAATTAAGAGCAGCGCTGGGGACCGTAAGGCGGCCTTCTTATACAACTTATAGCGGGAGTAGGTTACTAAAGCGTTCTAGTACATCGGCGTCTTCTTACAGAAGAAAACCTATATTGGATAAAGCGCTGGCGCTAAGACAGCAGAGCTAAAAGGGGTTAGCAAGGACTAGATTAGACGCGCTAGCAGGTAAAACTAGGAGCAGATAGTTAGCTACTACTTAAACTTGCTACCACAGGAGTTTATACGGACAATGGCCGGCTATACGCCGCAAATAGGCTGCTTTGAGATTTATAGGGCAAGCGTCGCCCCCCCTAATATATTACTGTTAACGATCTGGCCAGAGCTAGACGTCTAGAAGGGTTAGTTTAGCCCTTAGGTTGGCCAGATTAACAACCTTACAGCTATAGGCGCCACGAACCTCCTATTCTACCTCCAGGAGGTTATCCTACAGAACTTAATAGTCCTCCGTAAAATATTCCTAAGTAGCCCTATATAGAACCACCCTGTTTTCTAGTATAAGGCCTATCTACCCTTTATGCAGAAGGTTAAAACCTACCTATAGCAGAAGAAAGAAGGCCCCAACTAGCTATTAATACTCTACTAGGCCGTGCCGGCTATTGCGGACTACCTAAAGACTATAAACGCCCAGAACGACCAGAGAGTATATAAGAATAACCAGAGAGCACGTAAGCTATAGGCGTTAATTAACTATATAGCTAAGTCCCAGTAGGCGCAGTCTTCGCAGCTTTAATTGCTTACATCTAGTAGCCTTACCTTTTAGCTTAAGGTCCCTTTAGTATAGCTACTAATAGCATGTCTACTAACAGCATGTCTACTAACGGCACGTCTACTGACGGCATATCTACCAGCGCCTCTATCTATCGCGGGATTAAGCCAGTATGCGTCGGCCTAGGCGAGCGCTATAGCTTCCCCTTCACCAGCGCCGCTGCAGCTATAGCAAGGGCCCGAGTCTAAGCTTGAGCTTAAGCTCCAGCCTAAGTAGCCGCCCATGTATTGTATATGCCGCGCGGTGAAGTCCGTACGGGCCCTTTAGCGCGAGTGGACTAAGGGGCTTAGAGGTAATCCTTCCGTAGCAGCGCTAGATTCTAAATAGGGTAGTAGATAGCGGGCCAGCCAGTAGAGCGAGCTTTAATAGTACTCCCTACAGCTTAAGGTTATTAAGGAGATTAAGAGGGTTGCATAGGCCTAAAGGGTCAGCGAGGAAGCGGCTATATAGTAGGTTAATCTACGGTAGGAGTAGATACAGTACTTATTAGATTAGCTTTATAAACAGCTTTAAGTGGGTAGAAAAGCTATTAAATAGTATATATCTATAGCCCCTTAGGGGCTCATTTTGGTAAGGTATAAGTTTAGTAGGGTACTTATATAATAGCGGCGCCCGACTTAAAATATAAATATCTTTATTAGCTTATAGCCAATTTTTACCATTTTAGTGCGAGCAGAGAGCTCTTAGCCAGCTTTACGCATAGCGCTCGACGGGTATTAAGAGTGTAGTGTCGTTAACAATTATAGATTAATTATGGACATAGGGTAATATCCATATGCTACTAAGCGCATGGGCCTCCTGCCTTATAAAATCTAACTTAGCTACTAATTTAGCCACACAAAACAAACCATAGATATACTATTGGTGTTACCGGCTTAGCTAAGCGCCCGCTTAGTTGCTGAGCCGTATATAATATATACAACCCCTATTAATATTTGCGGATATTAACGGCCAAGCCTATAGCCACGTTGTGAACATCTTTAAATATCTTTACCCCCACTAATTAAGTCACTAATGCGCGCGTACTATTAGCCTATTGGCTTAGCCGTGCGCCATATATTTACCCTATACGGTAAGGTTACTTATTCACGTCGCTAAGTGGCCGGTAGAAGTAGGTATACTTTCTCTACCTCTTTTCCCCAGTCTACGTCTGCGTATATATAAAAAAATAGGAACCCTTTCTTAGGGCGCCGCTTCTCCAGCAGCGTCCTATTCTTAAAAATGGCGTCAATTAGTCGCGTAGAGATTAACATCACGAATAATACCGAACTACGTGCTAACACGCAAAGCATCCTCGCCCTTACGCGTGCTAAGAGGCCTAAAAACACGTCTTTAAATTATAAGCCGAAGCAGAAGGAGTTTAAGGTAAGTAGGCAGGTGCTTTATAAAGCAGTATACTAGCTAACGCGCGCCTTTTCCTCCTAGGCCTTCTGCAAGAAGAAGCAGTACTACAACAGCGATACCATTATAAAAGAAAAGCTTCTCCTTTTCCTTATTAAGGAGGTTGTAGGCCGGCTACTAAAAGCGAAAAGCCGTAAGGTTAGTGATAACGTACTCTAAGATAAGACGCGGCTCTCCTGGCGCTCAGTTTACGGCTATATTATAGCCCTAACGGACCTCTACTAGGCGCAGAAGGCTATAGGGATAAACAGTTACTAGTCCCCATAGGAGGATAACGTTAGGGAGTACCTAAAGATTCTATAATAGAGGGATGCGCAGCGGGAAAAGGACCAGTTTGTGGACAAGGGTAGAGACATACTGCTTAACGGATATACAGAGGACGAGTTCAAGAACGTCTACCGCCAGCTATAGGCCCGCGGAGACTCCTCGCCAGAATACTACCTCCGCACGCTTATAGATATCCTACTAGGCCACTATATGCTTACCCACGGCAGCGACAGGCGCTCCGCTAAGATCTTAGACCTATTTACCTTTAAGTTTAAGGGCGAAGGCCCTACACGCTATATGCCCCTAATATTTACTATATACGCTAGTAAGTAGAACCAGCACGGCCGCCTTAAGACTATTAGGGCTTTACGTAATAAGAAGCTGTTTATCTATATACTTAGCAGGCTAGCTTTCTACCTCCTATATCACTAGGACCTTAGTGACAAGCCATTCCCGGACTTTAGCAAGCGGTTAGTGTGGTATAATATCCACCTAATTAAGAGCAGCGCTGGGGACCGTAAGGCGGCCTTCTTATATAACTTATAGTGGGAGTGGGTTGCTAAAGCGTTCTAGTACATCGGCGTCTTCTCGCAGAAGAAAACCTATATTGGATAAAGCGCTAGCGCTAAGACAGTAGAGCTAAAAGGGGTTAGCAAGGACTAGATTAGACGCGCTAGCAGGTGAAACCAGGAGCAGATAGTTAGCTGCTACTTAAACTCGCTATCACGGGAGTTTATGCGGACGATGGCTGGCCATGCGCCGCAGATAGGCTGCTTTGAGATTCGTAGGGTAAGCATCGCCCCCCCTAATATACTACTATTGACGATCTAGCCAGAGCTAGACGTCTAGAAGGGTTGGTTCGGCCCTTAGGTCGGCCAGATTAATAACCTTATAGCTATAGGCGCTACGAACCTCCTGTTCTACCTCCAGGAGGTCATCCTATAGGACTTAGTAGTCCTCCACAAGATGTTCTTAAGCAGCCCTATATAGAACCACCCTGTCTTCTAGCATAAGGCCTATCTACCCTTCGCGCAGAAGGTTAAAACCTACCTATAGTAGGAGGAAGAAGGCCCTAACTAACTATTAATACTCTACTAGGCCGTGCCGGCTATTGCGGACTACCTAAAGACTATAAACGCCCAGAATAACTAGAGAGCATATAAAAACGACCAGAGAGTACGCGAGCTATAGGCGTCAATTAACTATATAGCCGAGTCCCAGTGGGCGCAGTCTTCGCAGCTTTAATTACTTATATCTGGTAGCCTTACCTTTTGGCTTGAGGTCCCTTTAGCATAGCTACTAATAGTACGTCTACCGACAGCACATCTACCAACGGCACGTCTACTAATAGTATATCCACCGGCGCCTCTATCTATCGCGGGATTAAGCCAGTATACGTTAACCTAGGCAAGTACTATAGCTTCCCCTTCGCCAGCGCCGCCGCAGCTACAGCCGTAGCTACAGCTACAGCCGTAGCTATAGTAAGGGCCCGAGTCTAAGCTTAAGCTTGAGCTCTAGCCTAAGCAGCCGCCTATATATCGTATATGCCGCGCGGTAAAGTCCATATAGGCCCTTTAGCGCGAGTGGACTAAGGGGCTTAAAGGTAATCCTTTTATAGTAGCGCTAGATTCCAAATGGGGTAGTAGATAGCAGGCTAGCCGGTAGAGCAAGCTTTAATAGTACTCCCTACGGCTTAAGGTTATTAAGGAGATTAAAAGGGTTGCATAGGCCCAAAGGGTCAGCGAGGAAGCGGCTATATAGTAGGTTAATCTACGGCAGGAGCAGATACAGTGCTCGCTAGATTAGCTTTATAAACGGCTTTAAGTGGGTAGAAAAGCTGTTAAATAGTATATATCTATAGCCCCTTAGGGGCTCATTTTAGTAAGGTATAAGTTTGGTAGGGTGCTTGTACAATAGCAGCGCCCGACTTAAAATATAAATATCTTCACCAGCCTATAGCCAATTCTTACCATTCTAGTGCGAGCAGAGAGCTCTTAGCCAGCTCTACGCATAGCGCTCAACGGGTGTTGAGAGTGTGGTGTCATTAACGATTGTAGATTGATTATGGACATAGGGTAACATCCACATGCCACTAAGCGCACGGGCCTCCTACCTTACAAAATCTAACTCAGCTGCTGATTTAGCCACACAAAACGAACCGTAGACATACTATTGATATTTTATATACGGGCCACAAAATATAGCACCCTATCCGTGCAAGGGATATCAATTGGGGGGTATGGCTATTAGTGTCCTATATAAATAAGGAAGGTCCGCGTGGGCCCAATAGGGATCTAAATTAGACGTTAAGCAATAAATAATAATATTATTATTAGTAAGCATATATAAAAATTTAATATTTAATATTTTTTGTATATTTTATTAATAAATATTAAAGTTATAAGCCTTGTAAAAAATCTCGCTAAGGCTCTAACTATATAGAACTTTAACGGATTACTAATATTATTTAAGAAAACTTACTAAACCTTAAATTTTTATATAGAATAATGTTTTCTTATATTATACCCTTTAGTATACCCTTTAGCCTATCCTTTAGTATATTAGCATTCTTTAATATTAAATTAAATACTTAAATACTAGTACTAGTAATGTATTAGTAATATATTTAGAGCATTTAGCTACACTGTGTCCGAGACCATAGGCTACAGGGCGCGGTATATGGATTGCGCATTTAGCCGCCAAATGCTGCAAAAATACTGGTAAATTTCTTCCTAACTTATCTGTTTATCTTACTTAGAGGATTAATCAACTAGCAATTAACTAAGCAAAAATTAGTAATAAAATTAAGTATAGAAGTAAAGCTTTTAGTTCTGTCGTATATAGCCACTAAGTTAATTTAGTGGCAGTAATTCCTTAAAGAAGTCGGATTTAATACTACTAGTAAGAAGTAAGTAATATATTGCAATAATATATGGACAACTTAACTCCTAACTAAAAGCGACGCTAAGCTTAATACTAAGCTCTAATACGTTAATATCTATTACCACTAGCTCTGCTAGGAAGTTCGTAAAGAAAGGATTAATATTAAATAGATCCCTACTATGGATATAATAGTAAATAGCTTAATAAAGGCTCTGCCTTATTAAAAGCATAAGATATTTATTTAATAATTAAACCTTATTAATACTAAGAATCTAATTTAATCTAATTTAAATAATATTTAGGTACATGTTACGGATAGCTTAAGTACAATATTATAACTACTTGGAGAAGAGTCGGAGGAAGCTAGTTAGTTAATATGGGCACGGTCTAGAATGGATCCAGTGGAACCATGTGACGAGAAATGGTAGCCAAGGTCATGTGGTATAATCTATATAATCTGTGTAATCTGTGTAATCTGTAACAGAGTAGACAGAGCATACATACCTTACGGAGCGAAGGGATTTCTTAGGCGTATGGTTATGTATTTAAAGGACTACAGTCCCTACCCAGATAGTTCTCTCTTTGTAGTAAATCTTAGAATATAATTAGAGTTAATCTATTAGGCAACCACTCCACTAGTTATTATTACGTTGTTAAATTGTTTATACCTATATACCTAGCCTAATAACAGGACCCACCGTAGTTCCTGCTATAAGGTTCCGTTACACATTTACTACTAAGGTTATGGTATTAAATAAGGTCAAACAATATGCCACCCAAAGCACCCGTTATAACAATATCGACGGCAGCCACAACCTCAGGGTTAGGAGACACTAGTATAGCGGACACAGATTCTTAAGTAGTTACGTAAGGTTAGTTACAGGAAATAGTTAATTATTTATAAGACAATAGTAGAATACTTAAAGAATATATTAGTGGAATTGGAGCAGCAAAGGTTAAGTTACCTTCAATTAAATGGTTCTTAGGAGAGAACAGTAATGGCAATAATCAGTTAGTTAGTTACGATTATGTTGTATTATATAGGAACATAACCAACCTAATCATAATCGCACCTGCTGATTATGTTACGTAGATATAACTATATAATCAACTGCGGAAATAGCGGAAATAAAAAGAGGGAGAGGTAGAGCTTTAGGGGGGAGCTCTGGGTAAGTTCTGAGGCAAGCGCGTTATCTACACGTGATAACTCACGTGTAGATAACATCACGTGGAGACCCGTGCCTAAAAGACGTAATTAATATAACTATATAACCAAATCAGAATCACTTTCTTTGATTATATAATAATCAGAATCATGGGGCTGATTATGGTTATATAGTTATTGCCATTACTGGGAGAGAAGTTAAAGCTTAAAGGGTTTCTTACGTAGATATATTTTAAGGTTATGTAGGAAGGAGCGAAGTTAGCAACACCTATGGATTAGGTGGCGTACGCAGGACTATTCTTAATAGAAAGAGCTCTAGAGTAGTTTAAGCCTTACCTTACAGAGATATAAGTAAATGGTGTAACGACTACTAACCTAAACGTATAGTATATGTTTACAAGTTAGAACGGATTCGTAGAACGGTTAACGCAAATATTTAGAGACCCTAAAGTAACTATAACAGTGGAATAAAAACTTCAGAACTTAGTATAACGCACTTTAGCAATTAAGTATATAACGCAGTTTTAAACACTAGCCACGTAGGTTAAGTGGAATAATAGGGCGCTTATGGCACAGTATAAATAGGGACTTAAGGCTAAAGTCTAGGACGCAATTATTCTAATAAAAGATGTGGATACTCTAAGGGAGTTAATAGACTAGTTAATAAAGATCAATAATAGAATCTATTAAAGGGAACAAGCTAAGAAAGGGCAAGATAGAGTTCTATAGTTGTATAAGGCGTAGGGTACGCAATAACCGACATAGAGTTAAAAACTATAAAATGGCGCAGAGCTAATGGACCTAAGCGGTACCAGAGAGTCTAAGAGATAGATAAAGAAACTATAGAAACCTAAAGGTTAAGAATCTAGTAATTAAAGGACCTAGGAGTAGAGGCCAAACTAGGGATCTTAGCAGTAGAAGACGTTTAGGCGGACTCCATAACAAGAAAGATAGTTTAAGGATGGGGCTTATATAAATTATGGAAAATAGGGCCATTTCGCCAGAGACTATAGAGGTGGTTAGAGTAATTATATAGTAAAGGGAACAAGACCAGCAGACGGCGCGTACATATAGAGAGATAATGGTGCACTATAAGAAACAAAAGAGTGTTTAATTAACAGTTTCGCGTTTTGTTATAACAACGCATGCCGAATTTATAAAGACGCTAAGTATAGCGCAAGCTATTAGCTGTAAGAGCTATTGTTATCTAAGTTTAAAGAAACCAACAAACCAGCTTATAGATTGGACATTAAAGACAATAAGTTTAATATAGGCAAAGCATTTACTAACAATAAGGTAATAAAGGCAGCTTACTAGAAACATACAGACCTTAAAGAAGTTAAAATAGAAGTAGAGACTAAGACCATTATAAAATAGGGTTCAGTAACGGGCATTATAACACTATTAGATACAATTTCCATCGCTTTATAAGATAAAAGGAGCAATATTTAGAAGAAACTAAGTAAGTAGACAACTGCTAGTGCTAGCTTATCACTTAATAAAGGCAAAAGGCCACAGGTCTAAGACTCTTAGGACAAGATAAGGAAGGCTCTAGACTTACAAAGTGTAATAAGGATAGCTTAAGGGCCCACAACGGACGAAAACTAATAGGAAAGAGTAGTGACTTAGTTTAGTAATAAACAAATGAGTATAGGACGTAAGTTTAAGAACCAAGAGTTTAGGGAATGAGTAAGAACATTATTAGGCAACTAAGATTTTAAAAAACAAATAAGGGCTATAGCAGTTCTAGGTAAACATAGTGTTTAGCCTAAAGATTAAAAAGTCGATACTATAATTAAAAAGCAAGACGACTTCGAGAATCTAGCTATAGGACGCATAGTATAAGAAACTATAGATAAGTTCAGACAAAGAATTATTATATAGCAAGAGCAAAAGCTAGATAAAATGTCAGCTATACTAGGTTATATAAGGGACAGAGTACCTATATAAAGAATTACTAATAGGCCTAGTGTAGGGACGCCTAAAGTAAAGTAGTTAAATAAACTGGAACAAGAAGAGGATCTAGGGATTCTAACTAGGTTTAAAGAAAGACATACTAAAGGATATTATAATGTAGTAATAACAAGGTACTTTCTAACGGATAAACTATACACACTAAACCAGTTATACGGAAAGTGGTATAGGCAACGAAGCAATAACAAATAGGCAGATTTCTATATATGGCTAAATAAAAAAGTTGTCTAAGACTAACCTATTACGGAAAAACACATAAATCATATTAAAGGAGCGTTAATTATAATATTAAGGAACCTAGAAGAAGGATCCAGGGACTAAAGAAGTAAACAATAAATCTTAGTACCTGCAGAAGAGAAACCAACAGTTAGATCGGCCAAACAAAGGTTTAAACTTAAAAGCAAAAATAAACCAAAAGTAGACCTAAGTTATTTAGCGTATTATATACTATTATAGATAGCTTATGTGGATGACACGTGCAATATGCATAAAGCACTAAAAGACAAGAACCAGAAGTACCCAGTAAGGATATATTAGGCACTAGAAGAGAAGTGGTTTAGGGACGCTAAGTATATATATAGATAGCACCTAGTAGAAATACAAAGTTAAGGGGACTTAATACTTTAACTAGGAAGATTCCTTACAGAAGAATACCTAGACGGATATCAGTAGTGGGAGTGCCTAGAAAACACTTATCTATAGCATATAAAGGAAAAGAAACGAACTAAGTATTGGCCTAAGTTAGACTAAGTATAGGCAGGATCTAGCAGCTAACAGTTAGAAAAAGGGGAGGTGTATAGGACTAGAGGGAACCAGTATTAGAACCTTAGACCCTTAAAGGAATTTAAGGATAACACCTAAATTTAAAAGTTAAGTGGCAAGATCAGCAGTTTGAGGCGTTAATAGATAGTAGAGTAATAAGGAACCACATATTACCAGTAACAGTAGAAAGGATAGAGTTACTATATAGACAGAAGGAATACCTATATCCACTTATAACAATTTTAGGAGATCAAATAGCCTATGGAGGAGGCGTTATTAATTTTAAAATAGGACCTATTCAGCTAACTATTAAAGGAAGACAGGTTAGAATGTCTTTTAATATCCTACTGTTAGGACAGGACAAGGCAATACTAGAAATACCTTAGTTACAGAAATATAATCCAAAGATTAATTAGGTTATAGGTTAGGTTAATATTAGAGATACTTAACAATATAAGATATAATAGTAAACCAAGTTGGTATAGTACCAAGTAGGAGTAACGTACAAAGAGACTAAGTAAGGCTTAAGTTATATACCAAAAAGATACTATAAGTATGGCAAAAAGGTATAGTCGCTAGAGAGCGAAAAGCTGTTAGAACATACAGCATGGGACTATAAGATAGAATTAGAAGAGGGAATAAGTCCAAAGTTCTTTTTAATCTATAAGTTTACTAAGACCAAGTTAGTAACACTTAAAGAGTTTATCTAGGAGAACTTATAAAAGGGATATATTAGACTGTCGCAGTTATTAGCGGGATATCCAGTATTGTTCATCCTAAAGAAAAACGGAAAACTTAGGATGTGTATAGACTATAGACAGTTAAACAGCATTACTAGAAAGGATAGGTATTCTTTACCCTTAATTAGCAAAATCTAAGATAGGATAGGCAACGCGTAAATCTTTATAAAGATAGATCTAAGATGGGTGTACTATTAGATTAGGATTAAGGAAGGCAACAAGTAGAAGGCAGCCTTTAGGTTAAAGGAAGGACTATATAAACCATTAGTTATACAATTCGGGCTTACAAATATACTAGCAATATTCCAGAAGCAAATTAATAGTGTGTTAGGAGAATACCTAGATAAGTTTATTATAGTATATCTTAACAACATTATTATCTACTTAGAGAATAAGGAGGAACATGGAAAATACGTTAAATAGGTCTTAAAGAGACTACAGGAAAAACAGATGCCAGTAGTAATTAAAAAGTACGAGTTCTTTATAAAGAAAACCAATTTTATAGAATTTATTATTAAACTAGGGAAAATTAGTATAGACCTAAAGAAAGTCAAAGCTATAGTAAGTTAGCAAGAACTAGAGAACGTTATATAGTTAAGGTCATTTCTAGGGTTTTATAACTACTATAGGAGGTTTATAGCACAATGGTTAAAAGGTATTAAGCCATTTATAAGGTTAACAAAGAAGGAGAAACCGTAGGTTTAGGGTAATAAGTAAAAGAAGCTATTCTAAAAACTTAAAGAAATATTCACCTAGAAACCAGTCCTTAAGATCTATTAACTAAGGTTAGACATAGTTATTAAAACAGATATATTAGACTTTGCACTAGGAGTATATTTACTACAGAAGTACCAGGACGCATGGCATCCAGTAGCGTACTATAGTTAAAAGATAACACCACTAGAGTTAAACTACGACATCTATAATAAGGAGTTGTTAGGCATAGTTGCAGTACTTAAAAAATAGAGAGCATTCTTACAAGGCACAGAGAAACCGTTTATGGTTAAGACGGATTATAAGAACCTTACAGGATTCCTAATAACAAAGGAACTTAACCAAAGACAGGTTAAATGGGCGGAAATACTTATAGAATACCACTTTGAAATTCAGTATACCAAAGGTATAGACAATGCACGAGCAGACGCTCTAAGCAGAAAGGCCGAACTATAGAACAACGACAAACTATTAGGAGCGTTATTATAAAAAGACACAGATAGATTAATTAGGTATAATTATCCTAAGATTATAGCAACCAAAGAAAGTCAGGTCTATAAGTTACTAGAAAGTAACTAGGCGCAAAAAATCCAAAAAGCGCAGGCAGAGGATCTAGACTTAGAGCAATATAAGAATAAAGAAGCTACTTATATTCTAAGGTCAATTACAGAGGAGTTTATAAAAGAGTTTTACAAGGGAATAACATAAGGGCATAACAGAGCTACAGGCTTAGTATTAAGACTTTAAAAAGAATACATTATTTAAGGAATCTAGGGATTAGCAAGATAAGTTATAAGGGAATATCTAGATTGCCAAAGAAACAAACCAATAAGGTATAAGCCGTATAGAGGGCTACAACCTGTTAAAACACTAGGAAGACCATAGGAAGTTATATTATAGGACTTTATTATTAAGTTACTAAAGTTAAGAGATCCTATTACAGGACAAGATTATAACGTAATCTTAGTAATAGTGGATAAGCTTATAAAGTAGGGATACTTTATAGCATACACTAAAGAGATATTAGTAGAAGATGTCACTAGAATCTATATAAAGGAAGTATTTATAAGATATGGAGCACCAAATAAGATCATATTAGATAGAGATCTAAGATTTATAATAGCATTTTAGGAAGTATTTCTAGCTAAATAAGGGGTTCGCGCGGTAACCTCTATAGCATATTATCCGTAGACGGACGGACAGACAGAAAGACTAAATTAGACACTAAAATAGTATCTAAGGCATTATATTAATCATGCATAGAATAATTAGGTATCATTATTACCAGTTATATAGTTTGCATACAATGCAACACTACAAGAAGGAATGGGGACATTACTATTTAAGGCAAACTATGGGTATAAGCTAAGAACGTCGTTATCGCCACATTAAGCAAAGAAAACGAGTAGCATAGCTAAATAAAGAATGGAGACGTTAATAAATCTTTATATAGACCTTACGGAAACAGCCAAACTAGTACAATAAAGGATAAAAAGGTACTATAATGCTAAGAGATCTAAGGGACCAGATCTTAAGGAGGGAGATAAAGTATGGCTACTACACAAAATTTTTAAGAGTTGACGACTAAGCAAAAAGTTAGACTATATTAGACTAGGACCTTTTAAAATTAAGTAGAGGATTTTATTAGTTACGTATAAATTAAACCTACTAGCCAAAATAAAAATCTACCTTATACAGCATATAGCAATGCTAGAGCTAGTACATGGAAATATTAAGCTACCAGTCTACAAGGCAGACATATATAGAGGGCAAAAAGAAGACAAATGGCAAGTTTTAAAAATTATCGGTTATAAAAATATAAATAGCGAAATGTAGTATAAAGTAAAGTGGATAGGCTATAATAAGACTACCTAGAAGCCACTAAGCAATCTAGAGAACGCTATAGGAAAGGTACAGAAGTATCAGAAAAAAGTAGGTCAGGCAGTATTAATAAAGAAGGATTGCAAAAAAATAAGTCGCCTAAGGGGGACCTAAGAGGAGCAATTACTAAGCTACTTAGAGTTATTTCCCTTATAGGAGGAGAGCCAGTCCTTTTATTACCTAGCTTAGATAGACCCTGTTAAACTAGTTTCCACTCCTTAAAACAAACCTTCTTGCGTATATATTTAAGACGTTAGAGATAAATGTAAGCCAGATATTAAGCTTTAAGAATATGTGTAGACTCTTCTAAGACACGTTAAACCTTAAGCAGTGTAGAGGCTAGTTCACCGTTAAGCTTCTTAGCAGTAGATTAAATACAAGACCCTATAATAGGTTACTTAGGGAACTAAAAAACTGTTAAGAGTTATAGAACGCGCATACTTAGCGTTAGAAATAGAGCAAACGTTATAGGATAATTAAACGTTTGCTTTAGTGCACTCTAAATAAGAGGAAGGTTATTAAGACAAAGGGCTCGCTAATATAATATAAACTAGCCCCTCTTTTACACAATAAGAACACAGAGACGGCATTATCTCACCTAGAGATAAGATTGTAGCAATAGTATAAGACCGGTAAGCTGTAGAAGAAGAAGAAGATGCTTTAGATATAATAAATAAGGATATTAACCAGACTAATTAAACGGACATTACACCTCTAGTAAACAACTTAGAGATATTAGGAATCTTTAAGGACAAAAATAAAGAGGAGGGAGATAGTGTTACGGATAGCTTAAGTATAATATTATAACTACTTGGAGAAGAGTTGGAGGAAGCTAGTTAGTTAATATAGGTACAGTCTAGAATAGATCTAGTAGAACTATATAACAAGGAATGGTAGCTAAGGTTATATAATGTAATCTATATAATCTGTATAATCTATATAATCTGTGTAATCTATATAATCTGTATAATCTATATAATCTGTGTAATCTATATAATCTGTGTAATCTATATAATATGTATAATCTATATAATCTGTGTAATCTATATAATCTATATAATCTATATAATCTATGTAATCTATATAATCTATATAATCTGTAATAAAGTAGATAGAGCACACATACCTTATAGAGCGAAGGGATTTCTTAGGCGTATAGTTGTATATTTAAAGGACCATAGTTTCTACCCAGATAGTTCTCTCTTTGTAGTGAATCTTAGAATACTATTGGTCACATAAGGTGACTTACTAATAACGACTACTTAAGTAGGTTATAGTAATGTTAGTTAATATATTTCTTTTTTATTAGAATAAGGAAGGGCGAGGAGCTTAAGACTCCTCGCCACACTAGTGCCGTGGCGTTACGTAATAACCGCTTACCTAATTCCCGACACTGGCAACTCTTCTTTTGTGGTTGCCATCTATATACAAATACTGCTTGACTAGCGTAATAAATATCAATCCTCCTTACTTACTATTGCCATTGTAATATAAGTCTCGCTGTCCTAAAATTTGCCTTTTAGCACGTGGTGCTTTCTTACTTAGAGTTGCGGGTGGATATCGTATTAGGGCCGCCAAGGCGCTAGTTGTAAGCAAGCCAATAGCGATTTTCTATGCTGGGTATGGAAAATCCTAATTGGCTACTCTTAAATTGCTATATCTTCTACTCCCTTTTAACCTAACCTTTAACTTATACACGTAGAGTATTTATATTAACGAACGTCTCTAGTGCCTTATTTAGGTTTGCCTTTGTTATTGCATCTACCAGGTTGTCTTGGCCATTAATCTACTAGATCTTAAAGAGTTCTTAACACTTGTAGGATTACTAAAGTGCTATAATATTAATTATAAGACGCTTCTCCTTTGTGGTACTAAGCTTAATTAAACACTTATAGAGGGAGTATAAGTTAGTGCATACAATTATAGGAATAGTAGGGAGTTTAAGCCAATCTGTAATTATCTTAAGGGTAGTTCTAATTGCAATTACTATATTAACTCCGCTAACTATTCCATATATCTCTAACGCTAAAACGCTTTAAGTAACGCGCTTGCTCTTGGTTAAGCTCTAATAGATAAGGTTACTATAGATTATAAAGTTATTCTCTCCAGTAGATTTATTTGTGATAATAATTTTATATCCTAGCTAGGAGCTAAAATCTTTGTTATTTGTAAACGATTTATTAACAAATACAAAGAGCTTAGTGGTAGGAAGGTTAATAGGCATATAAAGTAGTCCCCAATTAAGATAATTTATTTGCTAGTAAAGACGCTTATTTAGGGCAAGAACGTTATCCTTAGTTAGTTCCTGGTGTTAGACGGCAACAGAGAGATTAAATAAAGCTTTAGGTTAATAGATAGAAGCGATATAAGCTCTATAAGCGCGTTACTCTATATATCCTTGCTTTAGAGAATTAACATTAATAACGTTAATTTTCTTGCCTTGGCCCTTCTGGCGTAAAGCAATGGAATCCTTATTTAGGGAGAGAATGCATCTATTAAAGAGTAATAGTGTAGTTAAATTAAGCTTTTCCTTTAGCTTTGCTATAAGATTTGCCTTTACTAGCTTATTTTCTTTAAGAGCTGAGAATTGGTTATCTCCTAAGATAATTATATTATTAGTTTATATGCCGATAATTCCAAACAGAGTTTTTATAGTTGTAATAAGGAAGTAGGGATTGAATATAGAAGTAGTTATTAAGAGCTTCTCTTTATGGTGCTTGCTATAAGTAGCCCACTAATAAGTTCCTGCCTCTGCGATTCTATATAATGGCTTAAGTATAACTATAATTGTATCTTTAGGATATTGGTAGCGAATTTGCTTTAGAAGATATGCTAGTATTAAGCGCTAAAGGCGCATCTCTAATTGGGTATAGGCCTAAGTAATATCTTATAAATAAACCGCTATTCTATTCTTTATTAAGGAGGGAGCTAGCGTAATAATAACTTACTAACTAGCTTGTTAAATTATAGGGGATTATATAAGAATTACTTTCTTGCTATTATTGTTATAACCTTAAATAACCAGTCTTAACTTCTTAAATGGGGTATTAATAGCTTTGCCCTTAATCTTATTAACTATTCTTAACTTAAAGATACAAACTCTATTAAACTTAGTAGGGTTATACTTCTTAAATTTAAAGACTCCTTTTATAATAAGACCGTTGATCTCCTACTTATTAGATGCTTAGAAAGGAGCTTCTAAAGTTATAATATAGCCTTCCTTTTAGAGCTATTTTGCGAGCTTAAAGTTAGCCTTCTCTTTAGCTGTTATAAAGGCCATTAATAACTCATCTCTACTCTTAATAGCAGTAACAAATTGCTCTTTAAAATTAACAAGGTGTTAGCGATTTTATAATCCCTTTAGGCGACCTTTACCGCGTTATAGTTGCGGCACATCTGCTACAATTGTATTAGAATTATAGTTGCCTTTTAAAGTATATTAATTATAGTTCTCCTCTAGGGTATCCTTTAGGGTATCCTATAAAGGCTTAGAACTATTGTTTCTATAGTAGGGCTTAATAATAGTTAAGTGGAATTAAATGGGTTTATAGGGTATTTAAAGAGTATAAGTCTAACTATTAATTATAATGAGTTTATATAGGCCTAACTATCCTCCCTTTTTACGCCATATGTGTACCTTAAATTGGAGTGGCAGATTAAGCGTAGTTAAGGTATTTAGGCTATTTCTTATTTCTAGTGCGTTGTTAACCTGGCGTGTAGCATAGAGACATCGCACCTCTTTTATTACTTTGCGAATAGCCTCCACTTATTGCGTAATGGATAGGGATAGTGAAGAATTGTTAGTTATTTAAGGGTAGGTGCTAAAGACTAGCAATATAGATATAAGCCTATCTAGGCTAGCGGAATTATTAACAGCCTTAACAGCTATCTATAAAATAAGCTCTTTACTAGCGCCCTCTAGTTCTAAAGAAATAATCTTATATACTTATTGTAATAGTATATAATATCGTTCTACTTTTCTAACACTATTGTGTGCCTTAATAGGGACTTTCTTAACCTTAATTTCTATTACCTTTACCTATTACCAAAACTCTGTAGATAAGAAGCTCCTTCCTATATTATAAATAACTTAATTAGGGGGTCCTAGGTAGATATTAATCTAGTATAATTAAAGAGTATCCTATGCGTTCCTAGCTAACATATCCTTTAGGAAACGTGCGGCTTAAAAGGAGGTTAAGAGGTTAATAACTTAGAGTACTAGCTTACCGCTAAGATATATAATAATAATAATAATATAGAAGTTAAAGTTATAGTTATCTTTAAGGATGAACTTAAATTAGCTAGGGGACTTCTGGTTTATTTAGTAGTAATAGTAGTACTTTATAAGATACTTAATTGTTTTAGCCTTAACTTTATAACCTACTTGCTAAAAAACCCTAAGTAATTTATAAACTAATAGGTAACTAAAGTGATGGTGTAGTTAATATAACTCTAACTTAGTTAAATGGCTTTAAGCAACGCTCCTTTCTAGCTATTAAAGGAGCAACTAAGGGTAACCCTACTTGTGTATAATAGGCACCTAATTCTCTCCCTAAATAAGTATATTCTTAAGGTTATTAAGCTTAACGCCTAACTTATCCATATCTTAGATGTAGAATAGAAATGGGGTGTTTGCGGGAATAATATAGAAAGTAATATATCCTAACGGAGTTTAGACCTTAATTATGCTAAGAGAGATTATAGTACCCTTACTAAAGCAAATTATATGTTGGCCTACCGTTAATTAGTTAATCTAAACAGAGCTATTAAGCTGCTAAAGAGCTTAAACTTAAGGTTCTCCTACTATAGATACTTCTGCGGCTTTAGTATCTGGCATAATACTATAGAAGATGTTTGCTGAGTATCTATTATTAAAGGAGAACGCGGAACTTTTTTTTAGCTTATTAAAGATATCTGACTTTGTAATAGAATGGAGCGTAGATTAGTTGTTAAGGATAGTAACGGTTTATGTGCCATTTACCTTACTATACTTAGTAAAGTATTGGTTGGGAGAGTAGTCCTTAATTTCTATATCTATAAGGAGCTATTTGGCTTTATTAATTTTACCCTTAAGATCTTCTTCGCCTTTATATTAAACCAGGAAGCTTTAAAAGTAGGCTATAGTAACCTTATAATTTCTAACATTTTATACGCTCTGGCGAAACTTATTATATGCCTCCTTTTATCTATTAAGAGGGTGCCTAGTTAACTAGCAATTTGGCTTTTTATAAATATAGTATTTCTTCTGTTAATTATTTTAAGATAAACCTCCATAAGGACCTCCATAATTACTTTATAGTTAACATTAATTATACCCTCTACCGTATCCCCTACCCTGGCTACTATATATTTAATTAATCTAGTTATAATTATATTAGTTAGTTAGGTTGATTAAAGTAGGTTAGGGTTAAGTATTAAATTGCTATACTTTTTAAAAGCGTAGAGTGGTGCTAATAGAGGATCTTAATTAAGTATACACTCCTTTATAAGTATTTACAGGATTAAAGAGGGTAAGGTTATATTCTTTAATACCTTAGTATACGCTAATAACTTAATCGCGTAGGCTAAAGTCCTCTTAATATAATTTAGATAAACCACGCTAAATTATCTAAAGTTAATTAAAGAGCTTTTAAAGATAGTCAAGTTGAGAGGCATCTGGGTTTATAGTAATAATTCTTAGAAAGGTAGTCTCTCTTTACTCTAATATATACTGCTGCTTATTCTCTTCTGTTTTAAAGTGGCATCTTATTTTATATATTATTTAGTTAAAATTATATCCTTTTTCTACCAAATAATTATAATAGAAGGTACTGGCGCGGCCCTTAAGCATAATAGAATAAGTGTTATAATATTAGTTAGGTTCTAGTCTAACCTTCTAGCAATAGTTATAGAAGATACATAGCTTTAAATTAAGGATATTATATAGTTCCCCGCCAAACCTCTTCTCCTAGTCCAAATAGAGTTTTATAAGCTCTATAAGCATTTTTAAGGTGCCTCTAAGCGGTATTAGGCCACGTTGAAATTGTATTAAAGATTAAGGTGGGGATTGCTTTATAGGCTGCAGTAGAGATATAGAGCTTAATGGAATATAGCGTGGTACCTAATCTTCCTATAGTAGAGTTTGAAGGTTATTAAATTGCAAAGCAAGGGGGTCTTGCGCTTGCTCTTAAGGGGCAGTAGTTAAAGTTACGGGTTAAATTGGTGGGAGTAATAGATACGGCATATAAGAACTTATGCCTAGAGTAATAGAATTAGAATATATCTCTATTGGTATATTATTTAGATTCTATTATAAGTTGAGCTTCTTTATATTGTATAGTTAGTGTTTAATCTCTTATAGAGTCCATTTGTGCTCTTCTTTTATGTTAATAACTTGCTCCTAAATATTATCTCTAATAGTGTCTCTATCTATAGGGACAAATACTCTGTTCTCCTAAAGGAAGTTACGGAAGTCTTATATAATATTCTTCTTTATAAGGGCCTATGTTTCCTTTATCTATCTAATAAAGTCCTCCTTTATGCAATACTATAGCACAGTATTATTGTATTCGCTGTCTGTATATTGTGCTATACAGTATAGTAAGAATATGTTTAGGTCCTGTTGCTTAGCGTTTATAGGGTTAATGTCTTTATCCTATATCTCTAGGTTAATATTATTCTCGTACTTCTTTGGGTAGGTTAATGCTATAATAGGAGTAGAATTGATGGGGTGTTATACGTCAAAGGTAGGTAGGATTTTTGGCTTTAAAGGATCTTATAGGTTTGCTATTAAAAGGTAGGCAATTTAAGGCGTAGTTAACGCGTTTTAGACGTTGACTTGGGACCCTAGGTTTAGTAACACTTTTGACCTAAAGTATTTAACCAAATCTTTATAAACGCGATTGTTCTGTGTAATGGACGCAACTTGGTATCTCCTAGTACTTAGTGACACTTCTATTACTGGTTTTCCGCAAGCCTAAGGTAGTATAGTATTGCTGGGAACCCCTGCATAAGACTGTCTCTTCTGTTAATAACCTAGCTGCTCTATGGTTGACTGTGTGTTTAACTACTGATTAGTGTTGGTTACATAGGGTAACTCACCAATAACGACTACTTGAGTAGGTTACAGTGATGTTGGTTAATATATTTCTTTTTTATTGGAATGAGGAAGGGTGAGGAGCTTAAGACTCCTCGCTACGCTAGTGCCGTGGCGTTACGTGACGACCGCTTGCCTAATTCCTGATAAATACAATTAGAGTTAATCTGTTAGGCAACCACTCCACTAGTTATTATTACGTTGTTAAACTGTTTATACCTATATACCCAGCCTAATAATAGGACCCACCGTAGTTCCTACTACAAGGTTCCGTTACAGTATAGTAACTATATAAAGGGTTTCCTTTAACTTAATACCAAACTAATATTATAACCTTTTAGTATTTCTATAGCAGCCTAGAAGGATCTATGCAGCTAGGGGGGTATATTAAACTAAATCGAATATCCTTACCACTATTTTACTCCTATCTTTAAGACTAGAACCCTATATCTTACTACCCTGCTACTTTTATTATATATTTTATTAAATATCTTATCGAATATCTTATTACCTATTTCCATTACCGATTACCAACTAAATAACGACGTAGTCGTTAGTCTATTTATTACCTACTTAATATATATAGAGAGCTTCTAGAGCCCTCTTTAATAGACAGAGTTCTTATTTCTAATCGTCCGTTTAACAATAACGCTTTTTACTAAAGGCTTTGTATATAGAGGCTTTATACAATACTATATAATACTCTATATAACGCTTTATATTAAAGACTCTATATATAAAGGCTCTATATACGGAGGCTCTATATAAGGTTCTATATTAAAGACTCTATATACACGACGCTCTATATAACGCTCTATATATAAAGGCTCTGTGTATAGAGGTTCTGCGTATAAAGGCTTTGTGTATAGAGACTCTACGTAAGGGGGCTCTACACGACGCTCTACACGACGCTCTATATAGAAGACTATATACGGGGGCTCCACGTACGTAGCTTCGTACAGAGCCTCCATACGCAAAGCCTCTGTATGTAGAGCCTTCGTACGCAGAGCCTCCGCACGAGAGCCTCTATACGCAGAGTCTTCGATGCAGAGTGTCGTGTAGAGCGTCGTATAGAGCCCCCGTACGTAGAGCCTTTATACGCAGATCCTTCGTACGCAGAACCTCTGTACGCAGAGCCTTCGTATGCAGAGTGTTGTGTAGGGTGTCGCGTAGAGCCTCCGTATATAGAGCCTTCGTACGCAGAGCTTCCGTACGCAGAGTCTTTAATGTAGAGCGTTGTACAGAGCGTCGTGTAGAACCTTCGTACGTCTATACGCAGAGCCTCCGTATAAAGCTCTGCACGAAGCTCTACGTAGGTATAGAGTCAAAAGGCCCCAAATCGAAGCTTCAAATCAAGAGAAACTTCAAGTTAAGGCTTCAAATCAAAGCTTCAAATCGTGGTTCAAATCGTGGTTCAAATGGGGCGATATTTTGATGAGGCGAATTTGAGGCGTTGGCGGTTTGGTAAGTATGGCCACCTCCCCCTTTAATTTACAATGGCCTTCTCTAACAACTAGTAGATGACAGGAATACCCACAGTCCAACACCGGATCCATCCATCCTCCCAACGGCCTAAACCTTCGCATCAGCCCTCACGGAAGTCAACTCTAAAATTAACTCCTGATCTAGGGCCACTCTCAACGCTCAACTCCGACAGTTCGATTTACGACACCTGCACCCGTTCCTCAGCCTGACAACAGTGAGTTGAAAAAGAAATGGGTTTCAGATTTTTTGGAAACATATTGCTAAAAAGGATGTTCCTGCCGAATTGCGGGATTTCCTAGTTCCTTCCTGGAGAGCTTACCAAGATAAGCTAGGTTGATTATGTATGTAGCTTACCGAATCAAGGCGGTTATAACATCTGTGTAGCCTGAACCTAGCCAGGCGGTTTTATTAATCGATACGTTTGCATTGTTTGAAATATACTAGCCAAAACTGAAAATATATATGGCGCGACTAAGTGAATACTATACTAAGACGCCACATCTCCACAACCAACTCTCATCCAGTCCGCTTGAACGAGTCTTCAAAGCACAGCTCTTTGGAAGTGTTAGAATATTCTATGTAGAATAATGGCACACATTACTCAGCAACGAGAGCCTTTTAATGTTAGTTGACTGACGTTACGCTGAAGCAAATGCTGATAAACCAGGCTTCCTCGTTATGTAACAGTACCTGGTCGAATATGTGTTAGTGAAAAGGCCGCCTAGTTTGGAGGGATTGCCCACTGATTCTCGAGGCTTTTTCATCTGTACTCATACTGACGGAATATTCCAGCGAAGGGCGCGAGTTGGGGTGTGGCTTTGCCTGGTTTAGCTCCCATGGGTCCCGTTCTGGTTCCCGCTGTGGAGCCCGTTTCCTGCGGTTCCGGATCGCGCTCCTCTTCCGAAACCCTGTTCTGACCCCGCCCTTGGAATCTTGACATCCACCCCGCCAACCTTCACGTTTTGTGACGAAACGCCTCTGCCCGAACTTCCCATTTCATCCTCAAAAGAGTGACGCGAAAACCCCACCCCCAACGGCAAAATGGAAGGAGCCAAAGGCGGAGAGAACACCAGGTCCTACAAGGTCATAGGCGATTATATTCTCGCCTACCGGTTGCACATTATCAAAGCGAAAGGGCACCGATGGAGAGGCGAACCAACGTTTGAGGCCAAGACGTATGATCCGGGAGACCAGGATTCATGAATCGAGACGAGAAGGTACATGAGATTGACTTAGAGGCTGAAGAGGTCTCACAGCAAGATGTGAAGTACCTCGCCGATGAGGAAGGATACAGTGGCGTTCGAGAAACACACATTGAGGATGAGGGAGAAGCATGGTCAATGCTAGGCACCGAAGGATAGTTTCGGAGCTTGGCTAGGCTCGAGGCTCAATCTTCCTCCTTTCGTCCATGTTCTATCCTATTGATCTCTCTTTGCGCACGAGAGAGAATTTACATGACAAGAAGAGAGTCGAAGTCGAAAGAACCCCTTCAATGGATGCTTACCACCGAAGTCTCGCTTGCGATACATTTCCCCGGCAGATACCCTACACCAATCCTTTCGAACACTCTGCTTCCGTTGCGGTCTGATTTCGTTGTCGGTACAATAAGCAGAAGATAGTGTCGCTTATCCTCCGGTGGCATCCAACCCTTCTGGGCTCCCAAGACTACGCACATGCCCTTGTCTGGTTCCAACCCTTCGCCAGCGTCGAAAATGAGAGAGCTTTCAAACTCATTCGCGGCGTTCCGGTCATATTCTCGAGCCTTCGCAGTAAGTGCGTTGTTCCCTTCACGATCTTCGGTGCGCGACCAGTGCGATTGTAGGTCCTCCCAGTCGAGCCCGCCAAAATCTAAGTCGAGGTAGTTGATACCACCGGTATAGGCCATCCACGACCAGGATGGCACGGTGGCGTGGCCGTCTGGAAAATTGATGCGAGTTAGACTTGGGGTATCGCATCCGCGGCGCCATAGTAGACTCCGACGGAGTAGCCCTTTGCTTTCGTCCTCGTCGAACACGCCGAAGCCACCTTGTACTTTCAATGTGCGGAGAAGCCTTTGTTGCAGGCCATCAATAGCCGTGGGTCGATCGTACGGCCTGGACAGAGCGAGTCGCGAATAAATCTGATAGAGTTCCTGAAATCGGGCAATCTTTTCACCTTGCTTGGTTTTCTCGCCTTGCTTGGTCCGGTCAAGAATCTGAGGAAAATTCGGATCCCCAAGTAACTTAGCGGAGTCACTGAGATATATTGTTAGCGGCCGCCGCGTGGATAGGATTGCTCAATGAGCTGATGTGAAGCTCCCTACTTGCTCAAATTAGTCATGGTCTCGCATCGTACGCCGTGACCACACTCCCAGTATGTCTGGTGCTCCGTGAAGAAAATCGTTCGCCGAGCAAGAGCGTGTTCCTGGAGCACCCACCCGCGGCGGTTCAAATCACCACTCAAGACATGGTCCTGGAAATTGTCAATCGTTTGGCAGATGTAAAAGGGAGCCTTGCTTTCCATGTCGCGACGAAGAGCGACGTAATCCCTCTTTTTTCGCGTTTTCAGGAACCCCGAGTAGTGATCAGTGGCGCAGCTGGCCGCAATAACGCAACATGCACCACTGTAATATTCCTCCATGCGCTTAGCTTCGTGTTCGAAGTCCCCACCTGCTCCCTGGACAATACAAATGGAATCAATCCAAAGGAAACGATGTCCGAGAGCGCGTGTCACTGTCACAGCGTCCTTGAACGTGTCGGGAAGCTCGTCGAATTTCATACCAGCGATATGGTCCTTGAGATTTTCGCATTTCGTAGAGAAGTGGCGCTTGGGGCCCCATTGATGGGATAGCGCAATCCACTCTCCAGTATCTTGGGGCATCGTTTCCCAAAGGCGGACTGTGTCGTCGCTATAACTGCCCACATCAATGAGCCGCTTCGGTAATTTCGCTGATGCATCGCGTGTGGGTTGGCCTAGCTTGGGTCGCTTGCATGTAGATGCTCGGTGATCACAATCATCAAGCCACCGGCGAATAATTTCAAGATGTGCCGCACTCCCTGCTTCTGGAAGCTCGGCAAATCCGATCTGGATGTCTTTTGCCTCCGCGATCTTATAGTCTAGGAATATTACGTCAGTTACGTGTCGCAAGACGACAGTTTTGGCAATTTCGGGTGCAACTTACCAACACTACGGGAAATAGAAAGCACCGGAAGACGATCGCTATTCATCTTTAAGTAAGAGCCAGCCCTTTCCAATCGAAGGGTGGGAACCATGGTGCCCCCATTGCGCTCGCAGGTTCGCCACAGCAAGCAGCACAGACCGCATTCTTTTCTTTCGGCCCTTGCTCTTAGCCCTTGCACTTGGTACGTGATGTCGAAGCCTGGGAAGCCTGGTCTCCAAATCCGGTCACGGAAATCCTTACACTTATTGCAAAGGTTCGAAGATACGCAGTTTTCAGGCATGGGGAACCGATCTGTGTCTTTGAAAGCGGAGTGGAGGTCTGAGGCAAACACATTATCCACTTCGAACTTCCAGTCTTTCGGGTCGAGTTCCAATTGCCCGTAATCGACTTGTTCACGCTCAGGTTCCGCAAGGCCTTCTGGGGCTGGCTTGACAATCTTCTTGTCCACAGCTATCGGAACGGAAGATGAACCCTCGGAGTTTACAGGGGCTGGTCGCCGCGGCTGGTCAGTGGACCAGTAACTTTCTTCCTCGTCCGTGAGCAGAATATGCTCGAGCCTGTCATGGAGCTCGGTAGCACGGAATCGTTTGGGTCCTCCAAGCTCCGGTTCAGGCTCCACATCATTCTCAACTGGGTCCACCGTGAAGCTAAAGGTAGGAATATTTGTCGGATGACTTTCCTCAGATACCGGTGGCTTTGGAGGCGTTGAGGCAGCAGGCACTTCACCGGCACTTTGCCCAACAGGCAGGGTAAAATGACGTTTCATATGAGGTTGCTGAAGGGTCATATCATCGAAAGTACCCCCTTCTTTGTGAAGTTTTACAACGAGAAGCCCTTGCTGGACAATTTCGAGAAGGTCGCCTAGGGCAGTGGTGCCGACTTTGCAGGCAGGGTCATTGGCTATATGATTCATCCAATGTTCTGCGACGCTATGCACACTGGCTACCTTCTTTCCGCCCACGATGGTCGTCCGGTAAAACGGTGAGTTCCTGCCGGATTTGCCGGTCACACTCTCGTTGAACCGTTCAAGCTCATCGAAACCATAGAGAAGCCAAATGATGAACTCAAGGGTGATGCAGCCCATAGCCCAGATGTCGTAAAGACGGGATCGACGGAATTCGTCTTGGCCTGGGAGCGTGGCTTTCACTCCGGTTTCAACTTCGGGTGGTTCGTAGCGCCTGGTGCCAAACTGCGCCGATGTGCCTTTGAGACGTAACGCAGTCACAACATTTTGGATTTTGGCCTCGCCCCAATCGCCAATCTTGAGCTTTCCGATTTCGCCGCCGTCGAGGAACCAAAGGATATTCTCGGGTTTTAGATCTCCATGGCGGTAAGCTAAGCCGCTATACACGCCATCCTCTGTCAAGAAGTGAGCAGCGCATAATGCTTTGGAAAGTCCTAGAAGCTGTTCAATCACCGCTTTGATAAACGGTGCCTTCAACACAGGTCGTTTCGCTTTCCATAGATCGCGTAGATTCCCACCATCGGCCCATTCGAAGATCAAGTAATGTTCCGGATCATGCTGCGAGCCGCGACGGAAGGCAGTAATAAAGCGAACGATATGGTCTTGTTTCAATTCATTCATCTTCGCCAGGGCATTTACCTCTTTTCCCCAGTGTGTGGCCACGCTTTGACGATCCTGTTCGTTGTCGACTTTGATTTGCTTGACGGCAAATATGGTATTGTTCTAAAAGATGTTAGCGTACGGTCTAGGAAAGAATCATGGAGTAATACTTCTCCTTCTGACTTCAATGGATCCCTGATGTGGTCTGTGTGTATTTTGCATTTGGACACGACACCAAATGAGCCCTCCTTTGGGTTGGTTTGCCTCGAGATGAAGGGCAATATACGCTTTCCAACATCGTGATTTAATTGAGAAGTCGAAAAGATTGGTGCTAGGAACTTCCATTGAGCCTCTTGGAAATCGTATATGTTGGCCGATCTCCATATAGGGTCTACACCCTCTCCAACAGCCCCTTCCATATTTGCAAATGGGTGCAGTGTCCTGGTCCTCGCTTTGCGCAACTTGTCTGATGGCCACGGTTTAATGGGCAATTTGCTGTCGTCGAAATTGTTCTCCTTGAACAGCAACATGGCTCTGTACAGTAATTGACCGCAGACTTTGATGTAGGCTGTGGTGGCGAAAACCTTCTTAGCCTTCTTCTCGATGAAATGTACCAGCGCGTCATCTTCCTCGGTCGGACTTTCGATTTCCATAGCCTTCAGAATTGACTCCCTCTTGATCAATCGGTCAAGGATTCCTGCAGGAATGAAAGAATAGACGTCGTGCTTGTCGAATTTGCTTTTAACCATGTACTCCCACATGTACTCCCACAAGGAAAGATCATGGCCGCCAGAGAGGTCATCTCCATCAGAAGATCCACTCTCGATCTCGGACTCTGAATCGTAGGTCATTTCATCAGCAAACAGCTGTGGCTCCGGTAAGGGTGGTGATGAATCCATGGCAGAAGGACACCAAGAGTTCTGAGTAGGCTATGACTTGGTGACTGAGGCCTGGACATATACCAGGCTCGACTGAGGCCACTTCGCTGTCTGGCATGGCCCAACCAGGCCTCCGCCACGCTTCAAAAGACTTGCCCCAGGCACCGCAGCAACCGGCCCAAATGATAATGGCACAATCAGGCTGTGAATTGACCGGTAGCAACTCCATGCACTGCCTGAGAGGTAAGCGAGCAGAAGAGGCGACGAGGCTTACTCCACGCATTGCAAGCGGCTCTGCTCCGCGAATGAGCGCTTAGCAATGAGATGGTGGTATGCCACCAGCCGCCTGCGAAGGTACCGGTGAGTGCCTGCGCTATTACGACAGGCTTACGCGTAGCAGATATTCAAAACAAATGAGCCGTGGTATGACGTTGCATTCGCTGCCGCCCTGGCGACCGGGCAGTGGTAAGGTGACTCACGGTTTCGGTGTAGTAGCAACGGGACCTCCTATAAGGTCTATGACCCGCAACTCTTTCGATAATATATATAGAAGCCATCGGTACAGGTCATTACTAGTAGGTCACTAGTAGGTCATAGACCCCGGTTAAAGGACCCCGGTTACGGACGGACCTATTACCTAGTAGTATATATCTAGCGAGCCGGGGGCCATGGGGTCGAAGCAACCATTATATAGACTTATGCAACCGGGAGCCAGTAGAGAGATAGGTGCGGCTTATAAGCGTTTCGCAGGTATACTTATACTAAGAGCGCATACAGCCATACTACAGTGTACTTAATAGTTACAGCTTTAACCCCCTCCCCCCTAAATAAAGGTAATCTCCACTACTAAAGGGTCTACATAGGTACTCGCTATTAGTAACGATAGATTCTTTATTATATTCTTAACTAGTATCTTTATAGCCAGAGGGTTTATACAGGTATTTACGACTAGTAATAATAGGTCTTCTATTATATTTATAACCGGTATAAAAAAGGCAAGTAATGTCACGGCACAGTCCTGACGCGTACTGTCTCGTACTGTTTCCTATTGTTGGCTGGCCCACCACTAGCGCCTTGGCGGCTGCCCCTACTATTTATATACGATACCCCCTTTTACCTCCTTCTCCTCTTCATACCACAATGTAGTTATTCAGCCTATTAGCATTATAGCACTGT
>Ga0307507_10001888_pt1 | contig 45688 bp, 56 predicted proteins | sample 7_EM_MG_FD_207223 | JGI IMG/M metagenome (GOLD analysis project Ga0307507, IMG submission 207223) | Populus trichocarpa ectomycorrhiza microbial communities from riparian zone in the Pacific Northwest, United States - 7_EM | ecosystem: Host-associated > Plants > Roots > Unclassified | place... | reverse complement strand
AATTTGGGTTCTTTCAATAATGTTCAAAGTAAGTTCAATTGGTCAAACTCAGGTTACTCTTTCAATTAACAGTCTTAGATTGCCCATATCCTTTGTGGAATTGGTAAAGAGTGGATAGAAGGTACGGTATCATAGGATATCACTCAGACATTTTCCTCCCTATGTATACGGTCACTCTGTTTTTTTTTCTCCTTAATTCAATCAGCTCACCCCCCACTTTCTTTCAATTCTCTATTTCTACGGTCGCATTGCTGGGTTGTGGAATTATCGTCACTGTTCTTGTTCTGTAGATAATGTTCAATATCACGGGTGTGTTCAGTTACCCGGTTGAACATGTTACTATAAGGACAGGGAGGAGAAGCGTCAGAGGAAATCTCTACAAGGGATACAACAAAAATTTAGGAACTAGTAGAGTGACCGTTCAACTTAGTATATTAAAGTGAGAGTTTCTATGAGGCTTGAGAGTTCTAATCCTTAAGGGATCTCGAGCTATTTAAATACAAATAAATCATAACCAATATCCTGTCCAAACGAGAATCCTAAGCTACGCTAAGGTAGAAGCGAAGACAACTAAGTCTTAAAACAAAGGTGTAGATGCGACAGGATATAACTAACAAAACAAGTAATAGAATCAAACAAGTAAGGGATCGTTCCCAATATACTAAACCAGTAATACATAGTAGGGTGCATAGGGTTTCCCAATAGGGTACAACAAACGAAAGGTAGTAATAAGCGAACTAAGAAAAGTACCACCTAATAGGAAACTATAGCAATAGGGAAGGTACAAGGTAAGGAATGATTCGTTACTAGGGAAATCCTAATAGGCAATATCCAAAGTCATGTCAAGAAACAATAGTGATAATAGTAGATTCTGTTAGAGACAGGTAGCTACAGTTGACCACCTTACAACCCCAAATGGTATACCAAGAGGTAACCATTGTAAGTCCAGTCTGGTATACTTAGTATACCATGGTAGACTAAGTGTTAGTATAAAAGTCTACCGGCGAGCTATAGCAATAGTTACCCTAAGTGATAGGTGTAGTAACCAAAGGTAGGGAAAGATACATTGTTAGATAGAGTAACCTTTCGGAGGGATTAGTCCTCGAAACTCGAGTAAACATTAGAAGGGTTACACGAAGCTCTGCGGAGACATTACAGGGTGTCAGGTGGACTTCGGTAGACATTTCATGTATGACGAGGAAAAGTTAGACTATCTTCGGAATCTCGTTGCCTTACCTAAGAGGCACCAGTTACCCTACCTTGAGATCCGATTACCCTACCTTCGTTGGAGAAATCATCCCAGGGTATGTTAGAATTACTACTGGTATGCCCAGGATTGAATATTACCAGTGCCAGGAGTAACTAAAGGTATATCGGGCCCTGGTATGGATAAAGTGAGGTTCAAGCCCAGGATTGGGCTTGGAATAAGTGTCCAACACCCCCCTCTGGCAAGGATGAATGAGCGGTGCGCAGAGGCAAGATGCCTATGTAGTTGAGAATCTCCAAACTAAATCTAGGGATTGAAGATGGGCTCAGAATACTGAAAACGTCGCGGCCTTCGGTCCGATCAGATGCTGTTTGCAGGATATATAGGGGATAGGCGGGTGACCACCCCAAGGGAGGTCTCCTACTTTGGCTCTATTAGATACCTGATGGATATAGGCGGACTCTTCCATGCCTAAGGGTAGTAACAAAGCCACCCGAAGATATACAGGGAGGTTTAGGAAGAAGTTTAGATTGCTTCAAAATCCAGTCTGGGAAATGTCAGAAGTCAACCCTGCGTAGAGTAGCTTATCAGTGGGAACGTTATCAGAGTCTAGAAGAATATAGTTAATCATGCTAGAGCTAGTCAGCATTGTATTGGCCCTGGGTAGCGCCCGTGGAGGACAAGACAACCAGGCATCTCTCTAGGGCAGCTATGTAGTCAACCAAGAATAGTATATTGTATAAGTAGAACCAGTAACCATGAAGCTTGCATGAGAGACGATAAGGCTGATGGGCCCAAGGGTCTTATTGAGATGAAGACGGCGAGGTTTTCTGTGGTTCGCCCCTTACATGATAACGATCGGAAAAGGGTTGCTCTCAGGCCCATGTATTGGAGCAACATTGCAGGAACTATTTCCGATTTGCAGACTTAACCATGTCCGAGCTATCCGACAACTCCAGATGGCAAATCCGACGGAGAAGTGTGTCAGGATGACCCTGAGCTGAGAAGGGTGCTCACGAGGGATCAGAGTAGTGATGAGGGTTGTTGGCCTAAAAAGTATTTGTACTTACAACTATAACGCAAACAACACTCTATGCTAATAACCATCGATCCTTGAGAACTTGAATTAAGTGAAGCTTTCAGGCTTATGGATATTAAGTTTTACTGTTTAATTCTTTTATTGAATTTATCTTTATCTTTACCTTGACTTCGAGTCTTCTGTGCGGTCGCAACCTTGGAATCCATCTTTCCATAGAGTGCCCCTGTTACACCAACAGGTACCTCATATTATATTCTTCTTTGATGTTACATTCAAGTCACTGGCTAGCAACTCTATATCTATTTACTCTCTAATCACAAGATGTCCAGAGTTATATTTTGATATTATACCAGGCAGATTACTATAGGGTAAGAAAACAAATACAAAATAAATCAAATTTACTCAAACATCTTGTATGCCTTGAGGCTTGACTCTTGTTCTCCAAAGGTCTGTTTTTCCATTTACTAATGATCAAGAAAATCATGCAAAACCTTTTAACAAGAAAAGTTAAAGTAAAGGCTGTGTCCATTCTAGCAAATTCTAGAAAGGAAATTAAATAAACTAAATGGAAAAACAAATAAATTCTTCACACTGGTTTTCTATAATTTTGCCAGAAGAAATATATTATACATAATTATTATTATACTAGTGATTAGATAACTGAAATAAACTGTTGAAATATATTGAACATTAAAAATTATTGTAGATTAAATTTAAAAAAAACTATTCGAGAGATAGAATATGAATAAGATATGGTTCCAGAAGCCTATACTCTATACCATAGTGCGAAAATGGAAAAATATCAATTTCATTGAAAGGAGTTTTCAATCGCATATTGCTAACCCAGCACTGGTCCAAATGAAATACAAAAACCGTAGAAATAATGTAGTAATGAAATAGAATAGAACTACAGTTTTTTTCAATTGGAATAGCAAATGAGAAACTAGGAATACAGCTTTTAAAATATGAGATTTTGGTGTAAAACTATAGGTCTTGGCAGTGTGATGCAACATAAAAATGCTGAGTGATCAGTATCTTATCACTCATAGCTAACTATGAAAGAGAAACAGAGACTGCAACAAGAAACAACTCTCTACAGCACAATACCACAAATCAGTGATGGGCAGAATCAACCAGTGAACTCAGCAAAGCTGTACTGCTGCATCAGCAAAATGTAAAAACCACTCCTGGTTCACTAAGGGGGGTTATGGTCCCCCTGGTCCTCCTGGTCCACCCTGATCCACCCTGATCTACATTTTGGGTAAAATTTCCAAAAGTGTGGATCAGAGCGGATCCGAGTAGACCAGCTGGACCACGGGGACCATGACCCCCCTTGGTGGACCAGAAGCGTTCAGGACCGCCTTGGACCACACTCCGACATTTCCCTGATGTGGTTGACTGAGCAGCTAACCAAAAAAGACCGAGTATCACTGAAATATGAGATAACTCAATTCGCAACGAAGTAACCATACTAGAGTACCTTCAAGTGTTATGTAAATATCCTTTATGTTTGCCGACTTTTAACTCAATTTGGAGACTATACTAATATGTATATGATGAGAGCATACTATGAGGGTATTGCTTATCATCCTTCAGAATTTAAGGAGAATGTTACAAAGGCCTATGGAAGCCATCACAGAGTTTCAGACTCTCAAACTGTTGTACTTAGTTAATTTATCATCTTACATTCTATTTTATTTACACTACTTCATAGTCAATCACTAACAGTCTTGGCAATAATATTGCACAGTCACTGTTGCATTTCACTGTACTACATGGATGACGCTCTTCCATTCTTGAACCCATATAGGGAAAAAGTAATAGAGAGCCTTGTGGTTAATTTAATGATTTGTAAAATATATAAGAACAATCAGGCAGAGAATGAGAGGGAAAGTGAGAGGGAGAAATTGGGTAGAATATATAAGGGCCAATTTGGCAAAAATAGAAGAAGTGGCAACTGTTCTGTTGTGAAATGATTTGACTTAGAGAAATAGTTGTCACTAATGTTCAACTATTTCTACAAGGCTACTGCTCACATACCTTTAGCTTGAAACAGAAAGGTTACTATATTGTATCAAACAGCGATTCCCTTTGCAAATTTTCAAAAAGGAAGGAAACTTGAATGGTCATTTGTATGAGGAAACAGAATGGAACCATCAAAACCGAACAGCCCATAAGATATCTAAATTTTCGCATTTGGCTTGACATCTTGGTATTCTGGTTGCGACATGTGTCAGGATGGAGAATACAGCAATAGCACATCAGAGCATACACTATCTGATCATCAGATCCGGCTTTTGTGATAGATCTGAATGCGCACATTATCAGATCCACTACTCAGTACATATTAGACTAGAAACCCCTGGGCCTAGGGCTCAATGTGTAGTGATGTTGAAAGTACAATAGATCAAACCTGTATAGTCAGAATTCTACTATACTTGGATATGTTGATTATTGGAAGGTATATAAAAGAATTATAGAAAAATACTTTGTGGAAAACAAGTGATCATGTAAGATATTGGTATGAAATTCTAGAAGTACTTTTCATTTAAAAGATAACTATAGTACAAAAGCAAAGTATAGAAATAAGAGAGAAGAAAAGACAGAAAATAGTGAGATAAAAGAAATATTAGTCTGCTGATAAATATATATATAGCAGAGAATGCAGGTGAGTAGACACACAAGAGCAAGATTAGAGAAGAACTTCCAGATAAACGACATTATCTGTATGGATGGGGGAGTGCTCTGAGGGTAGGAGAGTCAGTCCGTCAAGAGATGTGTCTCAAGAGAGAGCCGCATAGAGCTGCCCATGACTGGAGGCAGGGGTACGTAGATCAACACCCACCTGGTCCAGAGATTGACCTGGAGATTTGTTTCCAGCCATGGCAAAGCATAAACAAACTGAGAACTGGGTGCACTCCAAGATGAAGGGCAATTCCTCTTCTGTTGTTGTAAGCTTGATTCATGATAGAAGACGGATCATGCCATCAAACCTTCCACCTAGAATAGTAACCTGTAGGCAGGTGTGGCTCATTCCCAATACTCGCATCCTGGTCCCATTGCACAAGCCCTCTCTTGGACTCAGATTCCAGAGCAGGATGAGTGGAGCTCCAATCTTGAGTCCGAGACAAGAGGGTGGAATAGATGCTAGGCTAATAATCTGCAAATACTCCACTGCAAAGGGCTCAGCAGCAGCAGCATTCTCAGCGACATTGACAGGGTTGACAGCTTCAAACCTGTGCTTCTCACCAGGTATCGGTTCCAGCAGTATATCATTGAAATCGTTCAAAGTCTTATTGCGAAAAGCAAGAATAGCCCTTCCTGCAAGAGTACAATGGATTGTTACAGCATTATTCAATAATGACTGCAGATGAAGATAATCACAGAGCTGATCAACAGTGGACACCCAATGGATATAGGGAGGTTGTCGTATGCTGCCATACAGGAGTGGATGGGTGACCATTTCTGGGAGAAAGGCGATAAACTCCTGGTTCTCCGGACTGGCAATCATGCGCATGCTTCTCCTGAGTGTCAAGATATGTAGATGATGCCAGATTAAGCTCTGCCGAATTGAGGCCAACACAGTCAACTGCCTGGCACCTCGCCGAATGACAGACAAGATCTGTGCAAAGTCACCACCAAGAACCGTTGGAATACCACCAAACAACTGCTGGGCACCACTGTTGCAGACATTATTCAAGGTTCTATTGACTGTCTCAAAGCAGTCCTTATGCTGCATGGAAAGCTGATCCCAGATTATAAGAGAGGTTCCGTGTATCAAGTCATCAAGTAACGAGTTTTGCGTAATATTGCATACAGTATTGATATCATTTGTAAGGGAAATCTTAAAACTTGAATGAGCTGTCCGGCCACCAGGGAGTAGATGTGCCGCTATCTCAGGGAACGCGACACACAATACAATCTTCCTTTGGGTACGGAAATGACTACAGACACAATTGTAGAGAAAGGTCTTGCCTGTACCAGCTGAGCCATGGAGGAAGAAGGCATCAGAATGCCCTTGTTGCTGTGCGTTCCGCTTATAACTCCCGAACGCAGCAACCATTGCATTAAAGTAGGCAACCTGCTTCTCATTCAACTTTTCTCACATAGAGTTAAATAACACCTGCTCCTGTACCATGTCATATTCCATCTCCTCTCCCCAACACCCACGATACCCCCCCCCTGATTCCCACCCTGCCTCGAATCCAATACTGGTTGTAGCAGGCCTAACTCAACAAAGGACGTATTATATTCATTCAAGGACTCCTGAATATGATAGAGTCCATAGTCATGTCCAAGGCCTGCCGCCATACCCTATACTCCGGCCGGCGCCACAACTCTACCAGTCACAAGCAGGTAGGCCAAGCATTCACAGAAACTCTTACTGAACTTCTTCCAGATGACGAGTAGATTAGTAAGGGTTGTGTGTTGCAAGGCAAGAGTAAACAGGTGTCAGAAGGCTGTGCCTGTCATAAACTCCCTACCATCCTTGAACATCGCCATCCACTCACTATCATCTTCCAATAGCCTCAAGGTCATGCATGCATCCTTGAAGTTGGGGTACTTTACCTCATCTACCGTCTGCAGCGCTTAAAAGCTTCTGGCACCTCGTATCACTGTCAGAAGCAGCGGGAAGTAGTAGTGTTCTCTATTAAAGGGACTTGCCGACCACATACGACCAATTGAGAATCGCTGCTTTCTTGACTTCCATCCCTTCTGGCACTCATACACATAATACTGAGAAAATTCCTGGTACAAATACTGTCTTTCATCTTCCTTCTCAGAGTTATACTTTCAGAAGGCTAGGTGGGTGGATGTTGACATATCCAGACGCTCTTTAAGATTGTAATGATCTTAGGACAGGTAGCTACAGTTGACCACCTTACAACCCCAAATGGGATACCAAGAGGTAACCAGCGGAAGTCCAGTCTGGTATACTTAGTATACCATGGTAGACTAAGTGTTAGTATAAAAGTCTACCGACAAGCTATAGCAATAGTTACGCTGAGTGATAAGTGTAGTGACCAAAGGTAGCGAAAGATACATTATTAGACAGGGTAACCTTTGGGAGGGATTACTACTCAGAACTCAAGTAAACAATAGAAGGTTTACATGAACCTCCACAGAGAGTTTACCAGGTGTCACGCGGACTTCTGTAGAGATTTCAGGTAGAATAAGGTAAAGTTACCCTCCCTTCGGAATCTCGTTACCCTACCTAAGGGGTTTCTAGTTACCGTACCTTGAGACCCGAATACCCTACCTTCTTCAGAGAAACCATACATCAGCAAAAATAATACTTTGCGCCAGGGGCGCCCCATGCGTCTGGCGCACCTAGCCCACATAACGTCAATCGCGAATCAGGAAGCAACGTCGATCTGACGTTGCATCCTGATTTTACGTCACGTGAGGTGCCGCGCCCTGACCATATCCTGACACGGACCCTACGTTCTCTCTGCCCTAACTGCGCCTGGTCCACTGCTCTTGCGTCCTGAACACCTCTGATTCTCGGTTGGTACACCAGGGCAACGCCTGATAATCCGCTGCTCTATCCTGATCACCACTGATCCTGGCGTCTTCTGTCCTGACATCCCATCTTTATCTTCCGCGCCTGGGCTTCGCTCGTTCCTACTCCTCACATCAGGATCCCATGATCCTGAGCTCTCTCGTCCTGGTATCTCTCTCCTTTGGCTTCTACCTCTAGACACTCTCTGCCGGCGCACCATTATCCTGATTTCACCCTCTCTACGTGCTGTGTGTCCTGATGGTAGCTTGACTATTTCTATTCTATCTGTACGCTCCTACGTAATATCAAGATGCCCTCATGATACCTCCCAGACGCATGGGGAACTATCTCAACTCTTCGTGACACAATCCCGATGGTGAGCACGCTTTATCCTCTTCTATCCGACGTCACCCCGTGACATTTCCTATAAGATCGCCCAGACGCCCCCGTGGCATGTCTCTTTCATTGATCCTACTACTAGTACTCTGAACGCCCAGATTACCCTTTACATTCTCATATCAACACATCGCCGTCAAACAAATAGTATTAATTAATTAAGCTACTCGACACATACGTGACATATTCGACATATCATTTCTTATTTACCCTCAACAACGCTCCCATTGCACCCCTGTTCCACATCCCCTCGCTCACTATCACTTGTCTCTTGTTCTGCTGGCTCTAGCGGTCAAGGCTCAGCGCGAGGCGTCGCCATGGAGTAGGACTCACAGTCCTGTCCAATGATAGTTCCCTTGTCACCTCCCGTGAACCATCTGCGCTCGGCGGAGAAGAATCGCGAAATCCGAGAACCCGGGGAGCTGACGTCTGGAGGAAATCAAAAGACAAATCAGTGTCCTGCGAATCGTTTTGACTTTCCTGCTGCCCCACTGGGGTCCCAATGCGCTGGCTGCTCGGAGTTTGAATTCGGTGGGCTGGCCCTTGCGTAGCCTGGCTGGATGGTTGACTCTGCAGCTCGGCGGCTACCACATCCCAATCGCCGGGAGTTTGGCTTTGGTGGGCTGGCCGTCGCGTAGTCTGGCTGGATGCCAGACTCTGCAGCTCAGGGGCTACCGCTGCCCAATCTTCGGTATACCCTTCACGGCGGTCTTGTTGCACGCCGTGCTCCTTCTCCATCTTTGCCCATATGGTCCCGCGACTCTTGTCCAGAATTATCGCCTGTACCCAGTCTGGGCAATCGGCCCACGTCTGAGTTTGCCGGGCAAAAATGTGTTACGATCCCCTTCTCTCCGGCTCATACTTGCAGCAGGTAACAGATAGTCTCCAAACGATCACCTCTTCTTAGCCTGATAGCTGTTGCGATAGCTGAGCCCTTGACTCCTATCTAGCAACGTCGATCGCTAGGCTCATATAAGACCGTCGGGTCTTGGTTCATGGAGATATAGTTGATGAAGGTTTTTAGATTGAAAGTATATTGTATGGAAGCACTTAGATGGTTGCGTGAAGAACCCAAATCCCATGCCACTTTTTTTTTCATTTTTCATTTTTCATGTGCTTTGTTTTATTCATCGTCTAGGTACAAAGACTACGTGCAGCGCTAGCTATGGTAAAGAAAAACCTCCGTGAACCCACCGGAGCCAGGGAAAAAGCCATCAACCCAAGTCTCTCTGGTCCGAGACCAACCCCACACCAACCACGCAAAATAAGAAATCAAACTCCGACTAAAGGAGCGGAATAAGAAACATCAAATAAATACATGGAGAAGAAGAAACAGGAAAACCCTTGTCGTAGACACCTTGAGAAAATGAAATAACCGATAGACCACTTGTGAAACCCTCAATAACCGACAATGAAAAAAGAACAAAGGGGGTGCGGGGGCCACTGAAACCGTTGTGACGTTGCAACCATTACTCAAGAACCCAAGGCGTTGACATCCGCCACCGAGACAGGGCAATACGACGACTGAGCACAACCGAGGGGCGCGACGGTGGCAATCGCTGGGGTGGCGAAGGCAGTAGGGTGCCAGCCGAATGAATGGACTGTAGCTGTAACCGAGCAACGGGACGTAACCTGAAGGGGGAGAGGAGGAGTTGACCCAATTACTGTGGAAACTATCGGTAACCGTGGGCGTGTCTGACTAGGGAGCCTCTAGGGGAAGTGAAGAGAACGGGGAAATCGACCGTAGCCTGTTGAAAACTTTCCTCCTACTGCGAACTGTAGTCCCAGCCGTCTGTAACATGGGCGAGAGGGTGTTGCCGACCGTGCGTGCGCTAAGCGAGGTAGCAAAACGCGAGCGGAGAGGGGGAGGAGTAGAGCCGAACGACCTCTAGAAACAAGGGCGCCAGGGCCCAAGAACATGATAAGGGACGTAAGGCGGGAGGGGGGGGTGCAGCTCACGGAGCGTGTGGGTGCAGCTTACTGAGAGTGCGGTGGTGGTGCGTGTTGACGATCAATTCTCATGAGGTTGAGATTGCAATCGCCGGGTGTGTAAGGGAGATGGTTCGTGACCCAAATCCCATGCTCTTTATTTTTCATTTCTTTTTTTCATGTGCTTTGTATTAACAACTACTGGGAACAAAGACTACGTCCAGCGCTAGCTATGGTAAAGAAAAAACCCCATCCCCCTTATCCACCCGGCGCCAGGGAAACAGCCATCAACCCAAGTCTCTCTGGTACGAGACCAACCGCACACCAGCCGTACATAATAAGAAATCAAACTCCGACTGAAGGGGCGGAACAAGAAAATCAAATAAACACACAGGGAGGAATCAACAGGAAAGCCCATGCGGTAGACAGCATCAACAACAAAATATATAAATTGTTATAACCACTCTGAAACCCAAAGTAACCGAAAATAAAAGAAAAACAATGCGGGCGCGGGAGTCACTGAAACCGTTGTGGCGTTGCAAGCATTACTCAGAACCCAAGGCGTTGTCATCCGCCACCGAGGCAGTGCAATACGATGACTGAGCGTAACCCAGGGGCGCGACCGTGGAGAAATCGCAAGGTAAAGCGAAGGGGCAGTAGGGTGCCAGCCGAGTGAGTGGATTGTAGCTGTAACCGAGCAACAGGACGAGACCTGAAGGGGGAGAGGAGGGGTAGACCCAATAACCGTGGAAACTATCGGTAACCGTGTGCGTGTCTGACTAGGCAGCCTCTAACGGAAGTGAAGAGAACGGAGAAATTGACAGTAGCCTGTTGAAAACTTTCCTCCTACTGCGAACTGTAGTCCCAGCCGTCTGTAACATGAGCGAGAGCGTGATGCCGACCGTGCGAGCGCCAAGCGAGGTAGCGAAGCGCGAGCCGAGAGGGGGGGGAGTAGAGCCTAACGACCCCTAGAAACAAGGACACCAGGGCCCAAGGACATGATGAGGGAAGTAAGGCCGGAGGGGGGGGGTGCAGCTCACGGAGAGTGCGGGTGGAGCTCACTGAGAGTGCGGTGGTGGTGGATGTTGACGATGAATTCTCATGGTATTGAGATTTCAATCGCCAGGTGTGTAAGGGAGATGGTTGGTGACCCAAATCCCATGCCCCGACGGTGCTCTTGTATAGGGGTTCTTCCCTCAACCCTAACCCTGCATGGCTCATACGCTCGCGTCACGCGACTCATGACTCATAGTGAGTCATTGTGTGAAATCCATCAGCTAACTCGTTCGAGGTAGCTGCGCCATATCTCGCAACCAATCAAAACCCATAAAACAACTCATGTGCCCCTACTGGGTCACATGTGTGAAACCCATGACTCATCACTATGAGTCATGTGCGAAATACATAAACCACATGACCACAATCGCCCCTCATGTCACATATCAACCAATAACAATAAACCAATGAGGCGCTATTGCGTCGTCATGTGAGAACTTATGAGTCAACTGATCTCATAGTCTGAAAGATAACAAACTGATGACTAATAACGATTAGTCATGTGAAAGTCTGCCTTCCTTAGTGACCGTTTGTGACAAAAGGTCTTTCGTGGTTCGGATCATGTTAGCGTCCTGGAGGATACGAGGTAGGTTCGGGTTCTGGCTGACCTCCTGCCACGTCAGGCTTGAACTCGCCTGATTCCTTATATACTCCTGTTGCCATGGTCGTAGGGTATGACAGAGGATTGCACACGTTAAGCAAATCATCGTGCCGTTGATAGGCCCAAGAAAATCATGTTCGACAATCCCACACATCTTCCTGCCTCTGAAGTACTTACCCCATATGGCCTCGGGAATCTGGGGCGCCCCAAATCACAATGTCAATTTCTAAGCCGTGTGTAATACCTGTTAGTTATTAGAAGAACGTTGTCCAACTAAGGCGCACCAACCTCATATCCGTTTCGGGAGCACATAAATCTATCCTTTTTCAGTAGGTGGTCCACCCTGCGCGCAATCGCGGTGGGATCTTCCAGGAGATCGTATAATTTTCCGATCTCATCCTTAACGTCGAAAAAAGAACTGGGATCTTACCCCAGAGTGTCCATTGCGTATCTTTCAGAATTGGTACTATACCCGGCTTCAGGGGGGCGTCATCCCTCTGTATCTGTCTCCAATTACAATCTTTATGTTTTGCTCCGACGCTTCCATATTTCCTGCATCAGCTATGTAATCAAGCGCCTTAAGCCAAGCACCATGTACCTCAGACTTCAAAGTAATTGGGCCTGGGAGTATGTCAACAAACAGGGTGTACCAGAGAATGAGAGTATTGGCCCGCCTTACTACAGCCGCCTCTACTTCTCTCGCTGTATTTCGCCGTGACTGGGTACCCAGTCAGATGTCTTCAGAGTGTGGCGTACTCGATTCGCCGGCTGGACTCGAACTTATAACTCCCGCCGTAGTGGCACTGTGAGTGGCCAGTGGGGATGAATATCGGGCTACACTGGATGACGGGAGCACTGCCGGAGTATACGCTCGACCAGGCGTTATACGTCCTCGAGCTGAGGGCGTTACCCTAACGAGTGTTGTCTCCTGTAATCCAGAGGTGATCGAAACTCGCACAGTCGATACCAGATTGTTTGTCTGTTCGGTAGCTGGTCGTGACCGGTGAGGCAACCCTGCTTCAGTAGCATCGGGAATATCATTGTCTTCCGTGTCTGCCTCAGTGTCCGATTCAATCTCATCTGATCCGCCAGAGTCATCGTACTCATCACAGCTATCATCGCTTAGACGAACTGTTTCCGTTGGTACTTGTGCGTCAGGTTCTGGCTCAAAATCGGTATACGTCGTGCTCAGTATCGTCCTTCGCCGGGGGCACTTTGGTCGTCTTTCGAGTCCTCCGGTTGCGTTTGGTCGTGTAGGGCGCACATGCAATGGCTGCTCGTTCCCCAGTGTACTCGGGGCGCGGCCGGATTGGTTTTGTTGCGGTTTCCTGACCTCGATGTGGCTGATCGTATGCCATCAGGTACGACTTGGCGTCTACCTCTCTTTAGATTGCCTAGCCGGGGAGTTGGCTGGCTGCGTGAATTGGCTTGCGGTTGTCTAAACATGGGGGAATCCTAAACTGTTGATCAACGTTAGGCAAATTAGAAATTAGGACGTAGAACAATGGAATATATCTTTCGTGTTGCGAAGATGAGGGATCTGTGGTTATGTTCAATGGGTGTGTCAGGTCTTATACGCTAGGACTTAGGGGGGGGGGTTGGGAGAATTACACACTAGCACTGGGTATTGAGAGAAAATATTCGCCTGTAAAAAGGGGTTTGCTGCTTCTTCAACATGATAATCCTGATCTCGACGTTATCAGGTATCATGGTTGTCGTGACTCTAGTTGAAAAGTTTCGGCGAGAGGGGTGTCGCTAATGTAGGAGGCTAAGCAAAATCTAACCACAACGAGTATCGGTTAGCAACACTAATTCTAGCAAGACACTTGCCACGTCTAAAGCAGATTGGGATTATCTAACCTCATCTCCTAACGTCGAATCCACACCAGTAAACGTCCAGAATTCAATTTTCACGCCATGCACTCATGTGTTTGACTCGTTTAGTCTGCTGACGCCAGTCCAGTTAGGGACAGAATGCGCGGCGTGCTTGATCGTGGAAAAGAAATTTTGTATCTTAACGCAAGGAGGCGTAAGGACTAGCAATACAGGAAACAAGAAGCTGAAGCAAGAGCGGCCCATGATATGTTTACTATCACATATCAGCTAACGAACCACAAACTGAGAATTCTGACTCAAGTGAAATAAGATCTATGGAAAAAAGAAAAAGAAACAAAAAGTACCTGAGAAACAAGGAAATCCCAAATTATTTTATTCCAGCCTCACATCTTTTTGAACCACGCAGTGGCGGTGATGGCAATTTGGTGTTGTTTGGGGCACTACTCAAACTGGACGTTGAAGAAGCCCTGGGCGCCGGGGGTGTCACGGGGGCTGCTGGTCCTGTCGGGGCTGGGAGCGTGGTGGGCGCCTGTTTAGTTGTCCGAGCTGCTTCTTCTTTCGCTCTCACCGAAGTTGTGTGAACCTGCGCATCAATCGGAGCAACAGCGGGGGAGGCTGGATGTTCGTCGCAGATTACGGGCAGGCTGGTAGGAGGGCTGTCCTGGGCACCATCATGTTATGAACGCAGCGCGGCTGCCGGTTCAATTGTGGAAGCTGCTTCTTCGGTCGCTCTGACTGGAGTTGTCTGAACCTGGGCATCAATCGGAGCAACGACGGGGGAGACTGGAAACTCGTCCTGGAATCCGGGTCGGCTAGATGGAGGGGTGTCCTGGGCACCATCGAGTCCCCAACGCAGCAGAGCTGCCAGCCCGGTATCGGTAATGTAGTCTGCCCTCCAGGGCATCCGGGGTAAAACCTTCTGGAAGTCTTGGCGTTTCGTTTGCATAGATGGCGCAGAATGCCTAGAGGCCGACTCCCGCGAGAGTGGAATGAACGGATTATCACTCCCCGCGTTCTCTATTGCTCGTGGGGTAGCCCTCCGTCTTGTCGAGGGGCTCTGGGCTCCCAATTTGGCGTCCTACGTCGTCAATTAGCCATCGTCTTTTGATCTTCATGTTAAGGTTAGGTGTCGATACTTACGTCGTCCAAAACAATCGCCCCCACAGTCAGGAGCCCCCTGCGGTTCCCCCTCGCTCTTGGCCTTGAGCCATTCCTCCTCCTCCTCCTCCTCATCTTCATCCTTATCCTCATACGCTTGCATGATCCCCACAGCATCTTGCCAAACGTTGCGATTGAGAAACGGGTATCTCCCTTTGGCAGGCTCGGGCGTCTGGGCTCTATCCTCTCTATTCTTCTGACATAACTCGACGACCAAGAGATCGAGGGGATCTTGGCCATGGTTTGCAAGGTGCCACCCTAGAATGTCATTATTGCTATGGAGAAAGATGAGCTGTCACAGGGGGAGAGGTTGTTCGGGCACTTGACGTAGCCTGAGGGCACCCTGGCTAGTCGCCCCGAGCAGATATCGTGGGCCTCCGATTGCCTCCTCCACACGCTGCCCTCTAACCACCCCGACCAGATTTCTGATGCAGGGTGGTGTCAACACACCCCATGCGATTGTCCAGTCCACGTCGTTAGTACACCAGGGATAGTCGAGGAACGGATGTCCCGCTTCTGGGGCTCCTCTTTGGCGAACGATCTGACTTCTTACGGCCCGTGGGCAATAAGTTGACGATTGCAACTCTGTCAAGATAAGTTAGTGCGTGGCTGACGGGAGACTGAGAGGAATAATCACTTACTTGGAGATGCCGCGATGTCTCTACCACCGGCGCGCCCCGCGATTCGACGCATGTTAGAGGTGTCCAGTTTCCTAGCCGAATCTTTAACTAGCATCCTCAGGTGACAGGTGAGTTCCACGACGTCTTCTAAGTGGTGGTTTTTTTAACTATAGGTGACGCGAGTTTTGATAGGCGGAAGGGCGCCAGCAAAGACAGTGATCGCTTCCACTTGGGCGTTTGTCAAGTGGCTGGGGTCAAGGTTGCGCCCCGTCATATAGACCTTGTGCTGCTCACGCCAATCGAAGTAGGCACCAGATGTGACGCCGGGATCGAAGAACCCGCACCACGCTGAAGCGTACGCAATGTCGCCATACACCTTCTTAATTTGTGCTCAATTGTTAGAGGGACAGATTCTGATACCTTGGCGAGGGTTTTCTTTAACCTACCCAGTTCCCGAGTCTTCCACGGCTTGCTCGAAGTGCGCGCGCTCCGCCAGGTGTCTGTTCACAAGAAAGTTCGTTGTTAGCGCTATATCCTGCAATGAGAATCTGGTGCTTTCAGTGCTTACTTACGCTGTCTCCTCAGCAGCGTGACGAGCGACTATACGCTGCAGAGTCTTTCTTTGTTTGCTGCTCTCAGCGTCAATCGTCTGAGGCTGCGTAGCGGGGCGTATAAGGCGAATGGAAACATTAAAATTGCTCACGAATATATAGACGTAGTTTACTACTTTCCCTGCTCTAAATGCTGCTTCCGTGAGCTTGGAGGTGCCATGGGAACGTGTGCGATGTTTAGATTGAATAGAACTGAATGAAAAAGAAGAGAAAAATTACTGATACGTCAACTAGGAGACGAGGATCTTGGCGGGAGGTTGACGTAGGTAGGTCGGAATCTGACACCAGACGTGCAGAGAAGAGTCAAGAGGAACGTATGGAGAGTGGGAAGGCCAAAGTGGAAGGAGGGGTAGGAGGCGTTTTTATATATATCTTGTTGATGCTGGGTGTACATTTCCTGACGGTTAGCCCAGGGGGGGTATACTGTACGAGCAAAGAACGCGAAGTAGGGTGTGGTAGTAGAACCACGTCGCACACCGAAGTGGATACCGGTATTGTGGGCCAGATGAACTAGCCAGATAGCGGATCTACAAATCGTGATGGATAGAGAAATAGAACATAGACAATCCAATGATTGTGAACACTTCTGAGTCTCAGAGATTTCCACTGCGTGTAATGAAATACGGTTTTAAGCCTCACAAGGATAGAGATGCCAGGGCGCCATCGACATCACTTGAATTTTTCATCCATCAAGCGCAAGACCACACATGAGTGAAGCCAGACGAAAGTGAACTGATCAGATGGAGATCGTCAGGCAGGCAGGCAGGCAGGCAGGGAGGCTATAAGAACTATATTCGAAACCCCTAAGAACTCTAATGCTAAACAACATTACTAATACACTATACGTCTAGGTAGACTCAGGGAACGATAGACGAGGCGTCAAATCAAACTCTCAGAGGCTCAAATCGTATCTCGTGGGCTTACGCTCGTGACCATTCTCGTCATCGAAATAAGCACTGCGCTTCCGTACCTCTTCGCTTTCCAAAAGGTTCCTAGCCATGGAAGCCAAAGGAAATCTCTTAAACTTACCCTCATCACAATTTTTGTCGTTGAAAAGACCCCTGCGTTTCCGTGTCATGTCGCCTTGGGCAGGATGCTCTCCTAGCTCCGCCGAGTGTTGTATATTCAACCAGCTCGACGATTCGAGGGTGAGTGGTATACGTTTTGCGGGACATTCCCTTCTCTCCCCACACGGGATGACGACATCCCCACACAGCCCTCGCGTCCATCCCCCGCGCCGGAGACATCCCATGACTCGCCGGATAATGCTACAAGTAAAGCATCAGAGTCATCTCCTGCTTGAGGTTCACTAGCTTCATTAGCAGGCCCGAGATTAGCTCTGGGCTCCGGTCGTCTGGCCTCCTGATCAAATGAACCTCCAAGCAATTGGTCTCGTGCTATCGCTTCATTCACCCAATTGGTCACAGCACCTAGTACAAGATAGTTGTGCCCCCTCAACGCGGGTGTGGGTTTCCTAGTTCCGTTATTCAGACGATGACAATAGATTAAGAGATCAAGAGGGTCTTCAAGACCTGGATTGGATAGGAGCCATGCCCGGATCCCTTCATTGTCATTGGTGATGACATAATTGATCCACGAGAGCGGCCTGTTGGGATGGTCGGGTAGGAGTCGGCATCCTTCGCCTGTTGCACCAAGTATGTACCGAATCGTCTCATGTTGTATGGATCTCGTAATCATCGCTGAAAGTCCACGGATGTCATAGGAATCCACCTCAGCAAACTGTACCCCATTGACAGGGCGCGCATTGAGCCGGCATAATTAGGGTTGTCTGCGTGGCTATCAGCCGCAGGGCGGATCCAAACAATACGCACTGCGCGTGGACGTCCAAGTAGAGAGCTCCAATCTACAACTTCTTAGTCAGTAAGTGAAAAACCCAAACTGGCGGAGTATTTTGAAAATGACTCACCGTGACGTGTTGGCGCCCGGCGATTACGTAGGAGATAAGGTACGATTGCTGCCGGCGTAGGGCTGTCAGGTGGGCTGTTAGGTGGGCTGTTAGGTGGGCTGTTAGGTGGGCTGGTTGCTGGGCTGTTTGGGTGACTGTTTGCTTGGCTGCTGGCTGAGGTGCTGCCTGCGCTACTAAGTGGGATATCGAGTAGGATTGGTGCTTGCGGCGACCTAGCCACTGGGGGAGCGTTTTGTGGAGCAGGTATTCCTTGTCCTTGCATCGGGTGCGCTGCTTGAGCGACTTGTCTTTGCGCTTGCGGTTGGTTTATTGGTGGTTGAGGTTGACCCGGCGCGACAGCTGGAGCGACTTGTACTTGCGGCGGAACGACAGGAACGACTTGTCCTTGCGCTTGCCTTTGAGGTTGACCCGAACGACACCTGGAGCCACTTGTCCCTCATCAGGGAAATGTCGGAGTGTGGTCCAAGGTGGTCCTGAACGCTCCTGGTCCACTCCGATCCGCTCTGATCCACACTTTTGGAAATTTTACCGAAAATGTGGATCAGGGTGGATCAAGGTGAACCAGGAGGACCAGGGGGACCATAACCCCCCTTGGTGGACCAGGAGTGGTTTTTACATTTTCCTGATGCTGCACCGGAACGATAGGAATGACTTGTCCTTGCGCTTGCGGTTGAGGTTGACCCGGAGCGACACCAGGAACGACTTGTACTCCCACCGGAGCGCCACCTCGAATGACTTGCCCTTGCGCTTGTCGTTGGTTAATCGCTGGGAGAGCGTTTTGGGGAAAGGGAGCTGGGTTTGGATCAGCGGTAGCAGGACCCGAATGAATTGGTACCCGCAGAGGTTGTAGCAGTGGAGGAACAATCCCCTGTGTAGTGGGGACTCCTGGCTGGCCCAGTGCAGGTGCAGGCTGGCCCTTAGCCACAACCAGAAGCTGCTTGTTCATTGTGGTTGTCCACTTACTCATACAGTCCTTAACCAGTTGAACGATTGCCTCATTGGCCTCCCACATACGAGCCACGTCATTCGCCGCTGATTCTGTGACGAGCTGATCGCACGCAGGGCGCAAACTCCGCATTCCTGCGACGATTTGCTTCAATTCCGCGATAGCAAAATTACCGCGTGGTGTAAAGTTCGTTGCTACCAGCTGATCTTTCACAAGTTGCCACCATTCTATATACACCACCGTGCCTGCATTATTAGCTGGGAACCCCATGGCTCCCTGATAGTGAGTAATTGACTTACACCCAGGATTAGAGCGCGTTGCGCTAAGCACCCCTAGGAGAGAATTAGGCAGAAGTTGGTATGTCTGCCCCGCCGGAGCCTGCTGTGCTCCTGAATTACGCATGTAGATGTATCGTACATGGATGATATTGTGGGCCCTGGTAGTTGATTCTTGGTGTATCCAGATGAGAGTATGGGAACTAGTGGGCTGAATATGGTGGCAGTTGTGCACGTTCTGAATGTGAGATGGTTTTTGGTATGAAGTCCCTTCTATGGCGCTCTATCCACTTTATATATACAACTCCCAGACGTTCTAGGAAGATTGAAAGAATCAGGCTGTGGTTTCAAGATTGGGTAAAAATAGGTAAAACCTGAGGCTCCAAGACAGGACTCTGCCATTATCCGATTCAACTTGAATAATGGATGATACACGCATTTGCTCAGGAACTGCTCTACTCTTGAAACAAACTATAGCTGACGGCACGTGACCTCTGCGCTAAACCCCATGGACGACTAGTTCCTCTTCGGAGCGTCTGAGCTGCTTGACCCTGTGTGCTAACCACACGCGTTGGGCTCCAGACTAAATATAGCGGTACAAGTATCCTCCAATCTACACATAACTCACAATATAGACTGAGCTGACTCCCACCATGCCTAGCAAATGTCCATTCTGTCGACGAAAATACATCTGGTCAGGCGTATATGAGAAACACCAGCGAACAGTGCACGCAAATCTAGACATTGTTCTCGCGTCCACCATTGGATATCCATTATCCGGGGATATTATCAACGAGGTTGAAACAAGCATATTGCACCACCCAGAGGCGAGCGAGGTCTAGGATTCTGACTATGAATCCGATCCGGGTCCCACCGGACACGAGCTCGACGCATTTACTGCTCACGAGTCTGATACTGAGATACTGACGACTCTATGTCTTCGTTACCCGGCAGCCAGGAGCATTATCCACGCGCCGGAGAAGCAATGGGAGACGTCGACGAATTTGTGCACGAAAAGAGCAATCTCTGCGAGAATCCGTGGGCACCATTCCGTTATGCGCAGGATTTCAAACTGGCGTCTTGGTTGATTCAGAGTAAAGTACTTAAATCACGAATCAATGAATACTTCGCGAGTGGCCTCGGTAGTTCTGGGTTAGTCAGCTCTAGCTCTATGCATACGCTCGAGAATCACCTCTGGTCGTTGGACCCGCACAGTTCGTATTTGCAATGGTTTGAAGGACAAGTTGAGGATAGCCAGAGAACTCTGCTATTCTTTTATTGTAACGTCCTGGATTGTGTCAGATATCTACCTCACCAGATCGCATATCAGGATGACTTGGTCTACGCGCCGCGGTCTGAATTCAATCCTAATGGTGAAAAGATCGATGCAGAAATGCACACTGCAGACTGGTGGTGGGATGTTCCAGTACAGCGCCCTAATTTCCTTCATGATAATATTCGCTGACTAATTATGGAAAATACTTCCACCTGGTGCAACTGTAGTTCTCATTATTGGGATGTCCGATCAGACCCATCTCAGCAACTTCTCCGGTGACAACAAAGCGTGGCCTGTCTATATTACGCTCGGCAATCTTCTGTCAGCCCAGTGCCACAGCCCTGGATCAATGGCTGTTGTGCTTCTCGCACTATTGCCGGTCCCCCCCAAATTATCAAAGTCCACCAAAGCAGATCAATACCGGAGACAAGTGAACACCGACACTGTGCAAGACTTATTTCAATTCATATGTGCGCCCCTGCAGCACACGGCTCGTCATGGCGTCCCAATTGATTGTCCTGACACGAAGGTTCAGAGATGCTTTCCAATCTTGTCTGCATGGGTTGAGGACCGGATGGAAAATGTGACACTGCACGGGTTAAATTCCAAAGCCTGTCCTACATGTGAGGTACCTGCCGGGGAATCAGGAACCAACATACGAGTCAAGAACTATCGAGCTTGAGATTACGCAAGATACAAACGATATGGATATGAAAACCGGTTCCGAGGGTCGAAGTCAGATGGCACCCAGGTCAAGTTCCGCAGCCTTGCTATCAATTTGGGCCAAGATGTTTTTCATGGACTTCACCGCCTCTCGGCGCCTCACTTGCACACCCTGGACTTGCTCCATATGGTTTATCTCGGATTATTTAAGCACATGATGGACTGGATCCAAGTCTTTCTCAAGAAGCATGGGCGACTTCAAGCTTTTGACGATGTTTGGAAGGCATTACCGCCGTACCCTGGGTTTTTGGTAACCATAAAACCCTACCGCGAGGTTGCACAGTGGCAAGGGAAAGACATGAGGAATCTGGGGCGCTGGATTTTGGGAGTTCTGGCAGTGGCACTGCGTCAGCCACAGAGTTCACAAGTGATACCTTTCAAACATGCTCTCCGGGGTGTCAGAGCGCTCGTCGACTACGGTATGATGGCACGATACTGAAGCCACACGTCTGACACTATTGCTTATATGGAATATTATTTGGACCAATTTCACAGGATGAAAGGTATCTTCTGCCAGTTTCGAGTAACTAAGCGCACACTGGCCAAGGTTGACGAGCAACTAAGGGAGATACGACATCAGAGAACCCAGATGAGCCAGCGCATGGCTCCCTCTAAACGGCGCCAGGTAACGATCGCGAAGAAGAGCACGAGCGACATCTGGACTTGATCTTTCGCGAATCGCATTTCAACTTCATCAAGATACCTCCACTAAGTCCTTTCAGTGATCATATACGCCTGTTTGGCAATATACTGATGTATTCCACGGAGTTTGGAGAGCTCGGGTACAAGGATCAAATCAAGGACGGTTGGCGACGATCAAATAAAAATGATGCCGCGCGCCAAATCATGAACAGGTACAGTTATCAGCAGGCCATCCGAATGAAGTTATTGAACCTCACATCCCTTCGACGCGGCGGCGCCGATCTCTCTGCGGATATCCTGCAACATTTAGAGAGTACAACGAGTTCCGTAACCGCGCCGGTTGTCCCTAGGAGGATCCTGAATGGCCGTCAGGACGAGGTGTCCAACCTCTTGGATTTTAGTAAGGTGTCGGGGGTCTCCAAGGACAGTATATGTTGCGAATGGATGCTATATAGCCGGCATAACCTGCCGACAGAGGACCAGCAACCTGAAGATCCTGCGATACTTCAATCACTGCCGGTTGAACTACTAACGCAACTCGAAATACCGGTTGTGGCGTTCTAAGAAAGGGACGTTTACCACATCCACCGTGCGCAATGCACGGCCGTCCTACCATACAGGAACAAAGGGACTCGCAATGATTGGGTTTGTCTCCAGGCTAGTTCTGAAGAGATGTATGGTGCGCTGAGGGGCCATCTGGGGACAAAGCTCGTGGCGCTCTTCAAAATCAGGGACTACACCTGTGAGAATGCTGTGCGTCGCGTCGCGGCGGTTCGGATATTAAGTGCAGTCAACTCAGGATTCCCCTCGGACATACATGGCCTTGTTATAGTGCAGATGAGGGAGGAAGCTCGAGAGTTTACGATAGTTGACGTAGGGACAATTCACGGCCTGGCGCACCTCATCCCCGAAGGGGAAAGGCGCTGGCGGATTAATATCCAGATTGATTTGAGAACGTTCAACGAAGTATATTAACGAATTGGAATATGGGGGGGAAGGGGCGGCGGGCTGTGCGTGCGTATCCTAGTACTCGTGCGGCTTTCTGTAAGAACAAGGGCCGTCTGGCGAATTGTTGTGAGGTTTTTCTAACTTCCTCGCGTTAATTCGCCAGACAGCGTTTTGCACATCGTCAAGCTGTATATGTATGATATATAGAAGCAATTGCCTAGAAAATAAAGAGAACTAGCTAGTTTACCATATATACGTAAGATTTGGAACGGGGGCGCAGGCCGACGTTAGAGATAACCGCATTAGCAAAAATAATACTCTGCGCCAGGGGGGCCCCATGCGTCTGGCGCACCTATTGCACATAACGTCAATCGCGAATCAGGACGCAACGTCGATCTGAAGTTGCGTCCTGATTTGGCCTCACCTGACGTGCCGCGCCCTGACGCTATCCTGACACGGACCCTACGTTCTCTGCGCCCTGACTGCGCCTGGTCCTCTACTCTTGCGTCCTCAACACCTCTGATTCTCGGTTACTGCACCAGGGCGACGCCTGCTCATCCGCCCCTCCATCCTGATCATCACTGATCCGGGCGTCTTCTGTCCTGAAGTCCCATCTTTATCTTCCGCGCCTAGGCTTTGCTCGTTCCAACGCCTAACATCAGGATCCCATGATCCTGAGCTCTCTAGTTCTGGTATCTCCCTCCTTTGGCTTCTACCACCAGACACTCGCTGCCGGCGCACCATTATCCCGATTTCACCCTCTCTACGTGCTGTGTGTCCTGATGGTAGCTTGACTTTGTCTATTCTATCTGTACGCTCCTACGTAATATCTAGATGCCCTCATGATGCCTCCCAGACGCGTCGGGAACTATCTCAACTCTGCCTACCACAATCCTGATCTTGCCCACGCTCTATCCTCTGCTTTCCGACCTCACACCGTGATGTTTACTATAAGATCGCCCAGACGCCCCCCTGGTGTGTCCCTTTCATTGATTCGACTACTCGTACTCAAAACGCCCAGATTACCCTTTACATTTTCATATGCACACATCGCCGTCAAACAAATAGTATTAATTAATGAAGCTACTCGACACATACGCGACATATTCGACACATCATTTCTTAATTACCCTCACCAACGCTCCCATTGCGCCCCTGTTCCACATCCCCCCACTCAATATCACTTGTCTCCTGTTGTGCTGGCTCTATTCCGTCAAGGCTCAGCGAGAGGCGTCGCCATGGAGTAGGACTCACAGTCGTGTCCAGTGATAGTTCCCTGGTCACCTCCCGTGAACCATCTGCGCTCGGTGGAAAAGAATCGAGAAATCCGAGAACCCATGGAGCTGACGTCTGGAGGAAGTCAAAAGACAAAGGAGTGTCCTGCGAATCGTTTTGAGTATCCTGCTGCCCCACTGGGGTCCCAATGCGCCGGCTGCTCGTAGTTTGAATTCGGTGGGCTGGCCATTGGGTAGCCTGGCTGGATGGTTGACTCTGCAGCTCGGCGGCTACCACAATCCAATCGCCGGGAGTTTGGCTTTGGTGGGCTGGCCGTCGCGTAGTCTGGCTGGATGCCTGACTGTGCAGCTCAGGGGCTACCGCTGCCCAATCGTCGGTAGACCCTTCACGGCGGTCTTGAAGCACGCGGTGCTCCTTCTCCATCTTTCCCCTGATGGTCCCGCAAATCTTGTCCAGAATTATCGCCTATACCCAGTCTGGGCAATCGGCCCACGTCTTAGTTTGCCGGGCAAAAAGGTCTTTATTGGTTCGGATGATGTTAGCGTCCTGGAGAATACGCGGTGGGTTTGGGTTCTGGCTGACCTCCTACCGCATCAGGCTTAAACTCGCCTGATTCCATATATACTCCGGTTTGCCATGCTCGTAGGCTATGACACAGGATTGCACACGTTAAGCAAATCATCGTGCCGTTGATACACCCAAGAAAATCTGGTTAGACAATCCCACTCATTTTCCTGCCTCGGAAGTACTTACCCCATATGGCCTCAGGACTCTGGGGCGCCCCAAATCGAAATGTCAATATCTAAGCTGAGTGTAATACCTGTTGGTTATTAGACGAAAGTGGTCCGACTAAGGCACACCAACCTCATATCCGTTTGGGAATCAAATAAATCTATCCTTTTCCAGCACGTAGTCCACCCTGCGCGCCATCGCCATGGGATCTTCTGGGTGATCATAACATTTTCAGATGTCATCTTTAACGTAGGAAACAAACCGGGATTTTACCCATGAGTGTCTATTGCGTATCTTTCAGAATTAGTACTATACCCGGGGTCAGGAGGGCGTCATCCCTGTGTATCTGTGTCCACTCAGTATCTTTATGTTTTCCTCCGACGCTTCCGTATTTCCTGCATCAGCTATATAATCAAGGGCCTTAAGGCAAGCACCGTGTACCGCAGACCTCAAAGTAACTGGGCCTGGGAGTGGGTCAACAAACAGGGTGTACCAGAGAATGAGAGCTTTCGCCCCCGTGACTACAGCCGGCTATACTTCTCTCGCTCTATTTCGCCGTGACTGGGTACCCGGCCAGATGTCCTCAGAGGGTGGCTTACTCGATTCGCAGGCTGGACTCGAACTTCGAACTCCCGACGTAGTGGCACTGTGAGTGGCCAGTGGGGATGAATATCGGGCTAGACTAGATGACGCGAGCACTGGCGGAGTATACGCTATACCGGGCGTTATACGTTCTCGAGATGCTGGCGTCCGCCTAACGAGTGCTGGTCCTGTGATCCGTAGGTGGTCGAAACTCGCCCAGTTGATACCCGATTGTTTCTTTGTTTGCCCTCTGTTCGTGACTGGTGACGCAGCCCTGCTACAGTAGCATCTGGAATATCATCCTCTTCCGTGTCTGGCTCAGTGTTGGATTTTGTCTGATCCCATCCGCGAGAGTCTTGGTACTCATCACTGCTATCATCCCTTAGACGAACTGGTTCCGTTGGTACTTGTGCGTCAGGTTCTGTCTGAATATCGGTAGACGTCGTGCTCTGTATCCCCCTTCTCCGGGGGCGCTTTGGGGGTCTTTCGACTGCTTTGGTTTCGTGTAGTGGTGTAGGGCGCACATGGGATGGCTACTCTTTCGGCAGGGTGCTCGGCGAGCTGCCGGATTGGTTTTGTTGCATTCCCGACCTCGATCTCGCTGATCGTATGCCATTGGGTACGACTTGGCCTCTACTTCTGTTCAGATTTCGTACTCGGCGGGTCGGCTGGCTGCGTGAATTGGCTTGCGGTTGTCTAGACATGGTGGAATCCTAAACGTTTGATCAACGTTAGGCAAAATAGCAATTAGGACGTAGAACAATGGAATGTATCTTTCTTGTCGCGAAGATGAGGAATCTGTGGTTATGTTCAATAGAGGCGTCAGGTCCTAAACGCTAGGGCTCAGGGGGGGGGTTGGGAGAATCACACACTATCACTCGGTATCTAAAGAAAATATTCGCCTGTAAAAAGCGGTTTTCTGCTTGTTCAACATCATGATCATGATCTCAACGTCCTCAGGTATCATGGTTGTCCCGACTCTAGGTGAAAAGGTTCGGCGAGATGGGTGTCGCTAATGTAGGAGGCGAAGCAAAATCTAGCCACAACGAGTATCGGTTAGCAACACTAATTCTAGCAAGACACTCGCCATGCCTAAAGCAGATTAGGATTATTGAACCTCATCTCCTAACGTCCAATCACCACCACTGATCTTCTGGAATTCTGTATTCACGCCATGCTCTCGAGGTCCTCAGGTATCATGGTCGTCCCGACTCCGGTTGAAAAGGTTTGACAAAATGGGAGTCGCTAATGTACGAGGCACAGCAAAATCTATCCACAACGAGTCTCGATTCACGACACTAATTTGAGCAAGACACTTGCCACGCCATAGGCAGATTAGGAGTATCGAACCTCTTGTCCTAATGTCGAATCAACACCACTAAACGTCTAGAATTCTGTATTCACACTATGCGCTCATGTGTTTGACTAGTTTAGTCGGCCGACGCCAGCCCGGTTAAGGACAGAATCTGCGGTCTGCTTGATCCAGGAAAAATGAATTTCGTATTTTAATGCAAGGAGGCGTAAGGACTAGCAATACAGGATACAAGAAGATGAAGCAAGGGCGCTCAATGATATGTTTGCGATCACATATCAGCTAACGAACCAGAAACCGAGAATTCTGACTAAAGCGAGAAAAGATCTAGGGAAAAAAAGAAAAAGAAAAAAAAAGACCCGAGAAACCAGGAAATCCCATATTATTTTTGTGCAGCCCCGTGTCTTTTTGAACAGCGCGGTTGGGGCGATGGCGATTTGGTGTTGTTTGGGGCACTACTCAAACTGGACGTTGAAGAAGCCCTGGGCGCTGGGGGTGTCACGGGGGCTGCTGGTTCTGTTGAGGGTGGGAGCGTGGTGGGCGGCTGTTCAGTCGTGCGAGCCGCTTCTTCTGTAGCTCTCACTGAAGTTGTGTGAACCTGCGGATCAATCGGAGCAACGGCGCGGGAGGCTGGACGTTTGGCGCTGATTACGGGCAGGCTGGTAGGAGGGCTGTCCTGGGCACCATGATGTTCTGAACGCAGCGCGGCTGCCAGTTCAATTGTCCGAGCTGCTTGTTCGGTCGCTCTCACTGCAGTGGTGTGACCAAGGGAATCAATCGGAGCAACGGCTGGGGAGACTGGACGTTCGTCGCGGAATCCGGGTAAGCTAGAAGGAGGGGTGTCCTGGGCACCATCGAGTCCCGAACGCAGCACAGCTGCCAGCCCGGTATCTGTAATGTAGTCTATCATCTAGGGCATCTCCCGTAGAACCTTCCGGACGTCTTGCAATTTCGTTTGCGTAGATGGCGCAGAAGGCCTAGAGGCCGACTCCCGTAAGAGCGGAGCCAACGGATTATCGCTCTGGGAGTCCTCTATTTCTCGTGGGGTAGCCCTCCGTCGTGTCCAGGGGCCTGGGGCTCCCAATTCCTCGTCCTCCGTCGTCAATTAGCCATCGTATTTTGATCTTCATGTTAAGGTTAGGTGTCCATACTTACGTCGTCCAAGACAATCGCCCCCCCGTCAGGAGGCGCCTCCGGTTCCCCCTTGCTCTCCGCCTCTAGCCATTCCTCCTCCTCCTCATCCTCATCCTCATCCTCGGCCTCATCCTCATCCTCATCCTCATCCTCGGCCGCATCCTCATCCTCATCGTCATCCTCATACTCGGCCTTAGGCTCATCCTCATTCTCATCCACATCCTGATCCTCATCCTCATACTCATCCGCTTGCATGATCCCCACGGTATCTTCCCAAACGTTTGCGATCGAGAAACGGGTATCTCTCTTTGGCAGGCTCGGGCGTCTGGGCTCGATCTATTCTATTCTTGCGACGTGACTCGACGACCAAGAGATCGAGGGGCTCCTGGCCATGGTTTGCAAGGACATACCCTGAATGTCATTATTGCTATGGAGAAAGATGAGCTGTTGCTGGGGGAGAGGTTTTTCGGGCTCTTGACGTAGCTTGACAGCACCATCACCAGTGGCACCGATCAGATATCGTGGGCCTCCGATTTCCTCCTCCACACGCTGCCCTCTAACCACACCGACCAGATTTTTCATGTTTGGTGTTGTCAACACACCCCATGCGATTCCCCAGTCCGAGTCGCTAGCACACCAGGGATGGTCGAGGAACGGATGTCCCACTTCTCGGGCTCCCTTTCGGCGAACAATATGGATTCTTACTGCCCGTGGACAATAAGTTAACGATTGAGACTCTGTCAAAATAAGTTAGCGCGAGGCTGACAGGAGATAGATGGGAATAATCAATTACTCAGAGATTCTGCGATGTCTCTACCACCGGCGCGCTCCGCGATTCGACGCAGGTTAGAGGTGTGGAGGTTCCTAGCCGAATCTTTAACTAGCATCCTCAGGTGACGGGTGAGTTCCACGACGTCATCTGGGTGGTGGTCTTTTTTAAATGTGGGTGACGCGATCTTTCACGGGCGGAAGGGCGCGAGCGAAGACAGTGATTGCTTCCAGTTGGGCGTCTGTCAAGTGACCGGGGTCAAGGTTGCGGGCTGTCATATAGGCCTTAAGCTGCTCACGCCAATCGAAGTAGGCACCAGATGTGAGGCCGGGATCGAAGAACCCGCAGCACGATTTTGCGTACGCAATGTCGCCATACACCTTCCTAATTTGTGCTCAATTGTTAGCGTGACAGATTCTGATACCTGGGTAGGGGTTTTCTTTAACCTAGCCAGTGCCCGAGTCTTTGACGGCCGGCTCGAAGTGCGTGCGCTCTGCCAGGTGTCTGTTCACAAGAAAGTTCGTTGTGAGCGCTATATCCTGCAATGCGAATCTGGTGCTTTCTCTGATTACTTACGCTCTCTCCTCAGCGGGGTGACAGGCGACTATACGTGGCAGAGTCTTTCTTCGTTTTCCGCTCTCAGCCTCAATCCTCTGGGGCTACGCAGCGGGCGTCTAAGGCCAATGGAAACCTTAAAATTGCTCACGAATATATAGACGTAGTTAACCTACTATCCCTTCTCTAACTGCTGTTTCCGTGAGCTTGGAGGTGCCATGGGGACGTGTGCGATGTTTAGACTGAATAGAACTTAATGAAAAAGGAGAGAAAAATTATTGATACGTCAACTAACAGACGAGGATCTTGGAGGAAGGTTCACATAGGGAGATCGGAATCTGGCGCCAGAGGTGGGGAGAAGAGCAAAGAGGAACGTATGGAGAGTGGGAACGTCAAAGTGGAAGGAGGGGTAGGAGGGGTCCTTATATACACCTCGTCGATGCCCGGTGTACATTTCCTGACGGTTAGCCCTGGTGGAGTGTACCGTACGAGCAAAGAACACGAAGTAGGGTGTTGTAGTACAACCACGTCGCACACGGAAGTCGATACCGGTATCGTGGGCCAGATGAACTAGCCAGATAACAGATCAACGAATTGTGATGGACAAAGATTTACAACATAGATAATCTAATAATCGTGAACACTTCTGAGTCTCAGAGATTTCCACCGCGTGTGATGCAATAAAGTTTTAAGCCTCACAAGGATAGAGATGCCAAGGCACCATCGCCATCACTTGAATTTTTCATCCATCAAGCGCAAGACCCGACATGAGTGAAGCCAGACGAACGTGAACTGATCAGATAGAGATCATCAGGCAGGCAGGCAGGCAGGCAGGCTATAAGAAATATATTCGAAATCCCTAAGAACTCTAATGCTAAACAATATTACTACTACACTATACGTCTAGGTAGAATCAGGGAATGATAAATGCGGCGTCAAATCAAACTCTCAGAGGCTCAAACGGTATATCTTGGGCTTACGCTTGTGACCATCCTTGTCATCGCAGGAAGCACTGCCGTTCCGTACCTCCTCGCTTTCCAAAAATTCCCTATCCATGGAAGCCAAACGAAATCTGTTTGACTTACGCTCATCACAGTTTTCGTCGTCGAACAGACCCCTCCCCTTCCGTGTCATGTCGCCTTGAGCAGGATGCCACCCCAGTTCCCCCAAGTGTTGTATATTCCACCGGCTCGACGATTTGAGGGCAAGTGGTATACGTTTCGCGGGGGATGCCCTTCTCTCTCCACCGGGGGATGACGACATCCCAACACTGCCCTCGGGTCCATCCCCGGCGCCGGAGACATCCCATAACGCGCCGGATAATGCTACAAGTAAAGCGTCATAGTCATCTCCCTCTTGGGGTTCACTTGCTTCATTAGCCGGCCCGGGATTAGCTCTGGGCTCCACTCGTCTGGCCTGCGAACCAAATGAACCTCCACGCAATTGGTCTCGTGTTATCGCTCGATTCGCCCAATTGGTCACAGCGCCTAGTACAAGCTAGTTGTGCCCCCTCAAGGCGGGTGTGGGTTCCCTACTTACTTTATTCGGACGATGACAATAGATTAAGAGATGAAGCGTGTCTTCAACAACTGGATTCGACAGGAGCCAGGCCCTTACTGCTTCATAGTCATCGATGAAGACATCATTGATCCACAAGAGCAGCGTGTTGGGATACTCTCGTACGAGTCGCCGTCCTTCACCTGTAGCGCCAAGTATGTACCGAATCGTCTCATGTCGTATGGATCTTGTAATCATCGCTGAAAGTCCACGGATGTCATGGGAATCCAACTCAGCAAACTGTACCCGGGTGACAGGGCACCTATTGAGCAGGCGATAATTCGTGTAGTCTGCGGCGTTATCAGCCCCGTGGCGAATCCAAAGAATGCGCACTGCGTGTGGATGTCCAGGTAGAGCGCTCCAATCTACAAGTCCTTAGTCAGTAAGTGAAAAGCCCAAAACGGCGGATTATTTTGAAAAGGACTCACCTGTGGGCGCCCGGCGATTTAGCGGGATATAAGGTATGATTGGTGACGGGGCAGGGCTCTCAGGTGGGCTGTTAGGTAGGCTGTTTGCTCGGCTGTTTGCTGGGCTGTTTGCTAGGCTTTTTGCTGGGCTGTTTGCTGCACTGTTTGCTGCACTGTTTGCTGCACTGTTTGCTGCACTGTTTGCTGCACTGTTTGCTGCACTGTTTGCTGCACTGTTCGCTTGGCTACTGCCTGAGATGCTTCCTGCACTGCTGAGTGGGGTATCGAGTAGGATTGGTGCTTGCGGCGACGCAGCCACTTGGCAAGTATTTTGTGGAGCAGGTATTCCTTGTCCTTGCATCGGGTGAGCAGCTTGAGCGACTTGTCCTTGCGCTGGCGGTTGGTTAATCGGTGGTTGAGGGTGACCCGGCGCGACACCTGGAGCGACTGGTGCTTGCGCCAGAACGACAGGAACGACTTGTCCTTGCGCTTGCGATTAAGGTTGACCCGGAACGACACCTGGAGCGACTTGTCCTGGCGCCGGAACAATAGGAATGACTTGTCCTTGGGCTTGCGGTTGAGGTTGACCCGGAACGACACCTGGACCTACTTGTCCTGGCGCTGGAATGACAGGAACGACTTGTGCTTGCGCTTGCCGTTGAGGTTGACCAGGAACGACACCAGGAGCGACTTGTTCTGGCGCCGGAACGATAAGAACGACTTGTCCTTGCGCTTGCGGTTGAGGTTGACCCGGAACGACACCTGGAGCCACGTGTCCTGGTACCGGAACAACAGGAACGACTTCTCCTTGCGCTTGCGGTTGAGGTTAACCCAGAACGACACCTGGAGCGACTTGTCCTGACGCCAGAAGGATGGGCACGGGTTGTCCTTGCGCTTGCAGTTGAGGTTGACCCAGAACGACACTAGGAACGACTTGTGCTTGTGCAGGAACGGCACGTGGAATGACTTGCCCTTGCGCTCGCGGTTGGTTAATCGCCGGGAGAGCCTTTTGGGGAACCGGAGCTGGGTTCGGATCAGCCGTAGCAAGACCTCATTCAATTGGGGCGCCCAGAGGTAGTAGGAGCGGGGGAACAATCACCTGCGCAGTAGGGACTCCTGGCTGGCCCAGTGCATGTGCAGGCTGGCCCTTAGCCACAACCAGAAGCTGCTTCAAGTTGTTCATGGTGGTTATCAACTTACTCATACAGTCCTTAACAAGTTGAACGATTGCCTCATCGGCCTCCCCCATACGAGCCACGTTATTGGCAGCGGATCCTGTGGCGAGCTGATGGCACGCAGGGTGCAATCTTCTCATTCCTGCAACAATTTGCTGGAATTCTCCGATAGCAAAATTAGCAAGTGGCGTAAAGTTCCTTGCTACCAACTGATCTTTCACAAGTCGCCGCCATTCTTTATACACCACCGCCCCTGTATTATTAGCTGGGAAGCCCATGGCTCTCTTAGAGTGAGTAATTGACTGACCCCCAGGCTTAGGGGGTGTTGCGCTGATGACCCCTAGCAGAGAATTAGGCGGAAGTTGGTACGGCTGCCCCGCCGGAGCCTGCTGTGCTGCTGGATTATGCATGTAGACCTATCGTCCGTGGATAATAATGTGGGTTATATCGGTTGATTGTTTGTGTATCTAGATGAGAGTATTGGAACTAGTGGGCTGAATATGGTGGCAGTTGTGCACGTTCTGAATGTGAGATGGTTTTTGGTATGAAGTCCCTTCTATGGCGCTCTATCCACCGTATATATACAACTCCCAGACGTTGTAGGGAGTTTGAAAGAATCAGGGTGTGTTTTCAAGATTGGCTAAAAATAGGTAAAACCTGACGCTCAAAGACAGGACTCTGCCATTATCCGATTCAAGTTGATTAGAGGATGATACGCGCATTTGCTCTAGAACGGCTCTAGTAGTAAGAGAAACTATAGCTGACGCCACGTGACGTCTGCGCTAAACCCCATGGACGACTAGTTCCTCCTCGGAACATCTAACCTCCTTGACCCTGCGTGCGAACCACACGGGTTGGGCTCAAGACTAAACATCGCGGTACAAGTACCCTCTAATCTACACATAACTCACGATATAGACTGAGCTGACTCCCACCATGCCTAGCAAATGTCCATTCTGCTGACGATAATTCATCCGGTCAGGCGCATATGAGAAACACCTGCGAACAACGCACGCAAATCTAGACATTGTTCTCGCGTCCACCGTAGGTTATCCATCATCCGGAGATATTATCAAGGGCGTGGAAACAATCATATTGCACCACCCAGAGGCGAGCGAGCTGCTGGATTCCAACTATATATCCAGTCCGGATCCCACTGGACATGAGCTCGACGCATTTACTGCTCCCGAGTCTGATACTGAGATACCGGACGACTCTACGTCTTCGTTACCCGGCAGCCACGAGCATTATCCACGTGCCGGAGAAGCAATTGGAGACGTCAACGGATTTGAGCAACAAAACAGCAATCTCTACGAGGATCTGTGGGCACCGTTGAGTTGTGCGCAGGGTTTCAACCGGGCGTCTTGGTTTATTCCGAGTAAAGTACCTAAATCCCGAATCAATGAATATTTCTCGGGCGGCCTCGGTAGTTCTGTGTTAGTCGGCCATAGCTCCATGCATACGCTCGAGAATCAGCTCCTGTCGTTGGACCCGCACAGTTCGTGCCTGCCATGGGTTGAAGGACCCGTTGAGGATAGCAAGAGAACTCTGCCATTCTTTTATCGTAATGTCCTGGATTGTGTCAGATATCTCCTTCACCAGATCGCATACCAGGATGACTTGGTCTATGCGCCGCGGCGTGAATTCCATCCTAATGGTGAAAGGATCTATGCAGAAATGCACACCGCGGACTGGTGGTGGGATATCAAGTACAGCGCCCTAATTTCCTTTATGGTAACATTCACTGACTAATTATGGAAAATACTTCCACCTGGTGCAACTGTAGTTCTCATTATTGGGACGTCCGATCAGACCCATCTCAGCAACTTCTCCAGTGACAACAAAGCGTGGCCTGTCTATATTACGCTCGGAAATCTTCCGTCAGCCCAGTGCAACAGCCCTGGCTCAATGGCTGTTCTGCTTCTCGCACTATTGCCTCTCCCCCCCAAACTCTCAAAGTCCACCAAAGCAGATCAATACGAGAGACAAGTGAACGCCGACACTGTGCAAGACTAATTCCAATTCATTTTTGCGGCACTGCAGCATGGGGCTTGTGATGGCGTCCCAATTGATTGTGCTGACGGGAAGGTTCGCAGATGCTTCCCAATCCTGTGTACATGGGTTACGGACCATATGGAAAACATCACACTGCACGGGTTAAAATCCAAAGCCTGTCCTACAGGTGAGGTGCCTGCCGGGAAATTAGGATCCAACATCAAGAACTATCGAGCTCGAGATTACGCAAGATACAAACGACATGGATATCAAAAGCCGGTTCCGAGGCTCGAAGTCAGATTGCACCCAGGTCATGTTCCAGGGCTTTGCTATCAATTTGGGCCAAAATGTTCTTCATAGACTTCACCGGGTCTCGGCGCCTGACTTGCACACCCCGGACATGCTCCATACGGTTTATCTCGGATTATTTAAGCACATGATGGACTGGATCCAAGCCTTTCTCAAGAAACACGGGCAACTGCAAGCTTTTGACGACGTTTGGAAGGCATTACCGCGGTACCCAGGGTTTTTGGTACCCAAAAAAGCCTACCGCGAGGTTCCGCAGTGGCAAGGGCAAGAGATAAGGAATCTGGGGCACTGTATTTTCGCAGTTCTCACGGTGGCACTGCGTCAGCCACAGAGTTCACAAGTGATACCTTGCAAACATGCTCTCGGATGCGTCAGAGCGCTCATCAACTTCAGTATGATGGCACAATAGCGAAGCCACACGTCTGACACCATAGCTTATATGGAACATTATCTGGACCAATTTCACGGGATGAAAGGTATCTTCTTGGAGTTTCGAGTAACTAAGCGTACACTGGCCAAGGTTGACGAGCAACAGAGGGAGATACAACATCAGAGAACACAGATGAGCCAGCCCGTGGCTCCCTCTAAACGGCGCCGGATCTGTGACGACGATCGTGAAGAAGACCACAAGCGACCCATGGACTTGATCCATCGCGAATCGCATTTCAACTTTATCAGGATACATCTACTCAGTCATTTTAGTAATCATATACGCCAGTTTGGCAATATACCGATGTATTCCACGGAGTTTGGAGAGCTCACGCACAAGGAACAAATCAAGGACCAATGGCGACAATCAAATAAAAATAATACCAGACACCAAATCGTGCAGAGCTACTGCCGTCAGCACGCTATCCGAATGAGCTTATTGAACCTCGAATCTCTTCGACGCTGCCGCGCCGATCTCTCGGCGGTAGTCCTGCAACATTAAGAGAGTACAACGAGTGCCGTAACCGCACCAGTCCTCCCTAGGAGGATCCTGAAAGCGCGTTGGGACGACCTGTCCAACGTCTCGGATTTTAGTAAGGTGTCGGGGGTCTCCCTCAAGAGTATATGTCACGAATTCATCTGATATAGCCGGCATAACCTGCCTACACAGCGCCAGCTTCCTGAAGATCATGCGATACTTCAATCACTCCTGGTTGAACTACTAACGCAACTAGAAATACCGGTTGTGGCGTTCCAAGAAAGCGATGTTTACGACATCCACCGTGCGCGATGCACGGGCGCCCTACACGTCAGGAACCAGGGGAGTGCAATGATTGAGTTTGGGTCCAGGCTGGTTCTGAAGAGATGTATAGTGCGCTGAGCGGCCGTCCGCCGGCAAAGCTCCTGGCGCTCTTCAAAATCAGGGACTACACCTGTGAGAATGCTGTGCGTCGGGTCGAGGCTGTTCGGATGTTGAGTGCAGTCAACTCAGGATTCCCCTCGGAGATACATGGCCTTGTTACAGTGCAGATGAGGGAGGATGCTCAAGAGTTTACGATAGTGGACGTAGGGACAATTCACAGCCTGGCGCACCTGATCCCCGAGGGGGAACGGCGCTGGCTGGTTAATAGCCAGATCGATTTGAGAACGTTCAACGAAGTATATCAAGGAATCAGAATACGGGGGAGGAGCGGAGTCTGGCTGTGCGTGCGTATCCTAGTACTCGCGCTGCTTTGCCGTGACCAAAAACGCCGTCTGGCGAATTGTGGTGCAAGTTTTCTAACTTCCTCGTCACAATGCACCAGCCGGCGTTTTGCTCATCATCAAGTTGTATATGTATGATATAAAGAAGCAATTGCCTAGAAAATAAAGAGTACTAGCTAGTTTACCCTATACACGTAAGATTCGGAACGGGGGCGCAGCCCGACGTTAGTGATAGCAGGAGCAATACATCAGGGCGCGCAGAAGAGGCAATGTGAAGCTGGCGCCATCATGAGAAGGAAGTGAAGTGAACTGGAGCTAAGGTGTAGACAGGGCGTCAGTACGACGCGACGTCGCCTCCGGCGACAGAGGGCGTGGCAACGAGATTCCAGGCACACAGGGCGTAGAGAACGCAGAAGCAACGTCGCTTGCGTCAGGGCCCAACGCCGACTGATCTGAGGCTAGGTACTTTTTTTCCTGATGAGGAGAAATACGTCAGGGCTCGCCGAAGAGGCAATCTGAAGCTGGCGCCGTCATGAGACGGAAGTGAAGAGAACCGGAGCTAAGGTGTAGACAGGGCGTCAGTACGACATGACATCGCGTCAGGAGATAGAGGGCGTTGTAACGAAATTCAGGGCGCACAGGGCGTAGAGAACGCAGAAGTGACGTTGCTTGCTACAGGGCGCAACGCCGACCCATCTGACACCAGGTATTTTTTTGCTGATGTACCTGAGAATGTTAAAATTACTACAGGCATGCACGGAATTGGTTGTTACTGGTACTACTGATAACTAAAGGTATACTGGCCCTTGGTATGGTGAACGTGAGAGTCTAGCCAGGCCCTGGACTTCGAATAGGTGTCCAACACCCCTCTCTTTCAACAATAAATCAGTGCTGCGAGAGGCAAACTGCCGATGTAGGTGAGAATCTCCATACTAAATGCAAGGATTGGACACAGACTCATAAAACTGAAAAATGGTGTGGCCGTCCCTCTGACCACATGCTGTTTGTAGAATATAGACAGGATGTGCAGGTGACTGCCCTGAAAGGGGTCCCTACTTTGGCTCCATTACACACCGGATGGGTATAGGCGGGCTTTTACATGCCTAAGGGTAGTAAGGGAGCCACTGGAAGGTCTACTGCGTAGTTTAGGAAGAAGTTTAGACTGCTTGAAAATCCAGTCCGGTAAATGTCGGAAGTCAACCCTGAGAAGAGTAGCTTATTTGTGGTAACATTATTGGACTCCAGAAGCATATAGCTAATCACGGCAGAGGTAGTCCGCGTTGTATTGGTTCTGGGTAGCGCCCGTGAAGGACAAGACTTGAACTATGCATCTCTGCGGGGAGCTCAGTAGTCAACCAAGTATAAAATAGTGTATGAGTAGAAGCGGTGACTACGAAGGTTGCATGAAAGACGATAATGCTGATGGACCAGATAATCCTATTGACATGAAGACTGCGAGGTTGTCTGAATTTCGCCACTTACATGACAATAATTGGAAAAGAGTTTCTCTCATGGGGTTTTATTGGATATACATTGCAGGAACTACTTCCGCTTTGCAGAGTTAACTATGTCTGACCCATCCGACAACGCCAAATGTTAAATCAGCTGGAGAAGTCTGTCAGGATTACTGTGAGCTGAGAAGAGTGCTCACGAGAGATCAGAGTAGTGATGGTGTTGTTAGCTTATAACCTATTTTACTTAAACTATAACGCGAACAATACTCTACCCTGATAACTATCGATCCTTGAGAACATGAATTGAGTGAAGCTTTCAGGCTTAATGACATCAGCAAAAGGTTACTGTGTGCCAGGTGCACTACCCTTGCGTGAGGATACCAGGTGGGCTAACTTGGCACCCTTGACGTTAGGTGCACCCGATACGGGGTTGCCACTCTCGCTTACGCCAGGTACGTCAAGAGGCACAGTTGCCATGCAGACTTACCTCTGAACACTAGTGGCTATAATACCTTACATCTCATGCTTCCGGACGCAGCTCACAACACCATTGTACCTCCAGATTCACTACCCATTCATCCAACCTTTAGAGTACAACTTGAGTATTAGCCGCTGTGGCTTTCTAGCCAGCCCTCTTGACTGGAAAGGGGGTACCCTTGGCACAAACAGTTGCGTCATTGAGGAAGCCACCCTATGCTTCATTTTAATTTTGCGCTCAGGCTAAAGAGACTTAGACTCTGCAGTTCTATTTTCAGAACTTTATCTTTCAAAGAGCGAAAATGCCAGCTCACTCCAGTCTGAAAGTGAGTGATAGCTATGACAGTCTCAAGCACACTTCATTGTTGTGGTTACTCGGCACTTAGGCTTTGATGTGACGCGACCTGACTCCGGATTTTCCCCTCACCTCTCAATCTACTCACTACTAGGCCCACCCTGAAGGCACCACCAACACCTTAAGAGCGATTCAGAATCCACCATCAGCATCAGGCAGGGCTAGATGCCAGCTACCCACTGGTAGAGGATCCATCCCTTCCTGACTATTATTCATGGAGTTATAGGTAAACCTGCTGGTGGAACTTTACTCGATAGCGGATTACTCTAGGACCGCTGAACGGATTGAGATTCTGTTTGCTGGAGGTAATTGGGCATGACGCCAGCTACGCAACAGTATAAAGGACGTCCCTGTGGCATTGAAACTCAGGATTTCGCTGACTTCTCTGGAGGGGGTCTTAGGTAGCATCCTGGCGGAAGTTTACTCGATGGCAGATTACTCCACAACCGGCCGACGGATTCCAATTCTGTTTGCTGGAGGTTGTTGGTCTCAACGCCAGCTACACGCCGGTATACGTTACATCTCTGTCGCATTAAAGCTCATGATTTCGCTGACCTCTGTGGAGGGTGACTTAGGTCGTACCCTGGCAGAATTTTAGCCGATTGCAGATTACTCCACAACCACAAGACAGATCCAGATTCCGTTTGCTGGAGGTTATTGGGCCCGACGCCAGCTACGCACCGGTATAAAGGATGTCCCTGTGGCATCAAAAGCCAGGATTTCGCTAACTTCTCTAGAGGGGGTCTTAGGTAGTATGCTGGTGGAATTTTACTCAATGGCAGATTACTCTACAACCATATGACAGATTCCAATTTGGTTTGCGAGAGGTTGTTGAGCTCGACGCCAGCTATGCAGCGGTATAAAGGACGTCCCTGTGGCATCAGAACGCAGGATTTCGCTGACTCTTCTGGAGAGGGTCTTAGGTAGCATGCTGGCGGAATTTTACTCAATGGCAGATTACTCTACAACCGCATGAAGGATTCCAATTCGGGTTGCGGGGAATTGTTGGGCTTGACGCCAGCTATGTAATGGTATAAAGTACGTCCCTGGCGCATATACGCCCATGAAGTCACTGTCTTCAGTGAAGGTACTAAGCTGGCGGAATCTTTCTCAATTGTAGATTACTCCATAACCGCTGGACGGATTCCAATTCTCCTTGCAGGAGGGTGTTGGGCTTGACCCAAGCTACACGCCGGTATAAGGCTCATTCCTATGCGGTCAATACCCATGAAGTTACTACTCTGACTGAGAGGGATACCAGGAGGGATACTCAGAGGAGCCATGTTGAAGCCATGTGTGCAGTGGCGCCTGTATTTAGATATCTTAGCTTTAGTACTAGTAGTATTAGAAATTGAATAGAAGACTATTCAAATGGACTGTATAAGTGTATATTATTCCCTAGGTCAGAAAGCAAAGGGTGGACCCTTGACCTGATTCTAGACATTAGGAAAAATATTCCTTGGCGCCTGGTGCGCCCACTGCGTCTGGCGTACCTAACGCACCTAACGTCAACCGCGAATCAGGACGAGACCACTTAAACTAACTATCACTGGGCGCAACTTGCGCCACACCATATCTTCAGGGCGTCACCTGGTGCAACAGCATATCTTCCAGGCATCACCGGGTGCAACACCATATCTTCTGGGCATCACCGGGGCACAATCATTTTTGCCGGGCACAGCCTGAGACGCAACCTAATCTTCAGGATTCACTCTGGAAACACGTCCGGGGTCCCCCCTTTGCTTTCTGACCTGGGTCACAATATATTTTACCCTCATATAGTCCATTTTGATAGTCTTCTATTGAATTTCTAATTCTACTAAATACAGGTGGCACCTCACTCATGGCTTCCCTATGGCTCTCCCTCTTATCCTTCCGGGTATCTCTTCGGGCACCCCTCCCAGTCAGAGTGTTAACTTCATGGTTATTGACCGCGTAGGAATGGGCATCATACCGCCGTGTAGCTGGCGTCATGCACAACAACCTCTCGGAAACACAATTGAAATCCGTCCAGCGGTTGTGGATGAATCTGCAATCGAGTAAAATTCCGCCCGCATAGTACCTAAGACCCCCTCCAGAGAAGTTAGCGAAATCCTGGGTTTTGATGCCACAGGGACGTCCTTTATACCGTTGCGTAGCTGGCGTCGGGCCCAATAACCTCCAGCAAACAGAATCTGAATCCGTCTCGCGGTTGTGGAGTAATCTGCCATCGAGTAAAGTTCCACCAGTATGCTACCTAAGACCCTCTCCAGAGAAGGCAGCGAAATCCTGGGTTTTGATGCCACAAGGACGTCCCTTATACCGTTGCGTAGCTGGCGTCGAGCCCAACATCCTCCCGCAAACCGAATTGGAATCGGTCATGCGGATGTGGAGTAATCTGCCATGGAGTAAAATTCCGCCAGGATGCTACCTAAGCCCCCCTCCAGAGATGTCAGCGAAATCCTGAGCTTTGATGCCACAGAGACGTCCTTTATACCATTGCGTAGCTGGCGTCGAGCCCAACAACCTCCAGCAAACAGAATCTGAATCCATCCAGCGGTTGTGAAGTAATCTGCTATCGAGTAAAATTCCGCCAGCCTGTATACCTATAACTCCATGAATAATAGTCATGTAGGGATGGATCCTATACCAGTGGGTAGCTGGCATCTAGCCCTGCCTGATGCTGATGGTAGATTCTGAATCGCTCTTGGGGTTTTGGTGGAGCCTTCAGGGTAGGCCTAGTGGTGAGGAGATTGAGAGATGAGGGGAAAATCCGGAGTCAGGTCGCATCGCGCCAAAGGCTAAGTGCCGAGAAACCACAACAATGAAGTGTGCTTGAGACTGTCATAGCTATCACTCACTTTCAGACTGGAGTGAGCTGGCATTTTCGCTCTTTGAAAGATCAAGTTCTGAAAATAGAACTGCAGAGTCTAAGTGTCTTTAGCCTGAGCGCAAAATTAAAATGAAGCATACGGTAGCTTCCTCACTAACCCAATCATTTGTGCCAAGGGTACCCCCTTTCCAGTCAAGAGGGATGGCTGGAAAGCCACACCGGCTAATACTCCAGTGGTGCTCTGGAGGTTGGATGAAAGAGTAGTGAATCAGAAGATATAATGGTGTTGTGAGCTGCGTCCGGAAGCATGAGATGTAAGGTTGTGTAGCCACTAGGGTCCAGAGGTAAGTCTGTATGGCAACCGTGCCTCCTGATGTATCTGGCGTAAGCGAGTGTGGCAACACCGCATCGGGCGCACCTAACGTCAAGGGTGCCAAGTTAGCCCACCTGGTATCCTGACGCAACGGCAGTGCACCTGACGCACCGTAATTTTTGTAAATCTTAAAGATGAGGTTCCATATCAGGATATGCCCGACAAACATGGTGGTGCCCCAGTGACGCCCTGAGGCTATGGTGTTGCGCATGTTATGCTCAGTGATAGTTAGTATAAGTGATTCCATCCTGATTCGCGGTTGACGTTATGTGCACTAGGTGCGCCAAGGATAATCTTTGCTAATGGATATTCAGTTTCATCGTTGGATTCTTTTATTGAATTTATCATTATCTTTACTTTGACTTTGAGTCTTCAGTACGGTCGCAACCTTGGAATCTATCTTTGCTAAAGATCCCCCCGTTAGAAAGATACTAAGTAGCCTCCTGGTCTGAGAAGTAGACCGCTTGCAGCCCCTGAAGATGTAAGGCAAGTGCAGTGACTGACGGAAGTTCCTGACAGGTATGGAACTCCAACAACCGCCTGACTGCCTCCATTGGACCAACATATCGACCATGATGATACTGCTTTACCTCATCATGTTCTGAGTTCAGGAAAGCAGTGGCACGATCTCCACCCTTCTAGATGTACTCGTGAATCTATTTGACCACTCCTACAGACCTACACACCTCGACATTGATATGCGCCTTATAGTAGAGAGAGAAGTATGGGGTGTAGGGAACTACCCTTCTCTTTTCAATAACAGCTATAATATTTCCTCTGCCTGTTCTCACTGGTAATGTGAATGACAGACCTGTATGCCTCCTACAATAGAGTGAATAGCCATACTCAATGATTATATTCTCGGGTTGGAACTGACAGGGATAGCCCTCATGGTAGGTCTTGGTGCTCAGTGGATTAAGACCCTGCATGCACTGAGCCTGACTATTACCACCAGCACAGTGAGTATGCCCCATGGTACTCTGAATGATGGCACAGAGCTCCTGACACATCATATCATCCTCAGTAGGGCTTTCTGCACTGATACAGCGATCAATGTTGGCTACAGTCAGGAAACTGGTGATCTGTCTTTAGAAACACCAGGAGGTCTAGATGTGGGAGGCCTCGCTTCTGGTACTCAATCGTTCAGACCCAGCCCAACGAAGATCCCAAGACTTCCTTGTGGCGGATCTGATCTAAGACATCTTGTACTTTGAAATTTAACACACATGCAACGAGGTCTGGCCTGTCAGCTTCCGTCTGGTATCAGTGCAACTCATGCCCAATCTCCTCCCACTTGGGGTTAGCAGTAAAGGTCACAAAGAGCAAAGGCTTGCCCAAGCGATGCACAATTGCTATGCTATCCTGGTAGAGCTTCTGCGTAAACCTATCCCCTCCTACATAACTAGATGGTAGAACCACCTCCTTCCCACCAGCCTACAGTCTCTATCACCAGCTTCCAAAAGTTCTGCAAGTCCATTGTACAACTCAGCTCAAATATTGGCCTGTTGAGAGGGGATCCAGTCCAGCTTGTTCTGATCGCATATGGCCCATGCATCAACAACCAACTCCTGGAACACCTTCTGCGCACGGAGGAGAGTGGCTGGCTCATCAATCCTAGTATGCAGACGAAACCTGTAGAAAGCTGGCTGTTTTAGCTTCTTGTCCCCTGGTTCTACCTGCCTCCTGCTCCAATACCATTCCTGCTCTCCATAGGGGAAGAGGAGTACATAGTGGAGGGGCATGTACAAGGCATGATTGGGCTTGATGCGTGTAAACCAGTTGCTCACATTTTGCCCATTCACCCTCCTTGCCAGAACAATATCCCTGAAACCTTCGCTTCTATATTCCTCTGGTAGAATCATGGAGACTTCATCTGCTGTTGGAAGGTTCTCTCGTTTGGGATCGGCATCTCGCTCGACAACCAGACCCAGTTCTGGATTGAGTATGAAACAACAGTTGTCTTCAGCCTCACCAATCTCTGCAAACCGTTCACGAGCTGTAAGACATAGTTAGATCAGAGGGTTGGACTCTTGTAGCATCAGGGTCAAGGAGTGGATAAGATTGGCATCCAGCTATGGGGCACGTGCATATCTGGCTCTTGCAGCATTTGCTGGATCATAGAGGTAGACCTGAGAAGAGCGAGCATTGCCAAGCCCTCCCTCTAGTACGAGAGATCCCTGCCTATGATACAATGCTCCATGGATTTGGAAGAGCCGGAATGTGCCCCCAATCCCACTTGTCTGATTGTCCATGTTGAACCAGATGCTGGTAAAGGCAAAGATTGAGTTTCATCTCCATAACCCCTGCCAGAATGATCTTGCGTCAGGATTATCTTCATTCATCAAGGCATTAAGGGGCTCTGGGAGTGCACGCTTGGGCTCAATCTGGACCTGGCCATGCATACAGCAGGACTGGAAGCTTGCCTCCCCACCTCGTGGTCTCCTCAAGGCTGGTGACTCCCTTGTCCAGTGCAGGGCATTGCAGCCAGTGCACCTTATGTCCAACCTTTCTAGATTCTGGCCTTTCCACCTAGCACGCTAGTCTAAAAAAGATAAAGGTAGTCGTAATTGTATCCCTTCTCTCCCAGGACCAGGTGCTGAGGGAACCAGCTCCATATTCAGGGCTGGTGCTGCTGCAACTCCAGCCCTTGTTATTCATACAGCAGCCTATATTATTACTTGCTGTTAGCTTCCTTGCTGTAACTTTATCTGTGACGGAATGCTTTAGCAATCACTTACCAGACACATTCTACATCATCTCAAATACTCTCCTTCCCCATTGCGATCAAAGTCTACTACCCATAGGTTTCTGTAGCCCTGTCCACATCGCCTCTATCTCCCTTAAGCATTTTCTGGTGCTAAGATATTGATTACCTACCGTATAATCTGGCAAAACTCGGATTGACATTAATGTAGATTTTCTTGAACTTGCCCAATCACCGCCGCCTATATATATGAACTGTGGGGAATTCGCCTTCTTCTTGCCCTCCGGTTGGCTCGGTTGGCTTAGTTTCGGTCTAGCACCAATCCGACTTTTGCCAGAGTACGGTATAACGTGCCAAGAAATCTCTAATTCTTCGAAACCGGAGGGTACCACGATGATGGCGGCCCGCCCGGGCACGAGTTACTACTCGAGTACCGTAGAGAACTACGGCATGGGTAGTGCTAGGAGCCTCGACCGACTTGAGTTTTGTCGCACTCTGAAATTATAATAGTATGATACAAAACCGGCACCTGTGTCTGGCCCAAAACATGAGCATCTCAAAATCGGAGTTTTTTTTTTCACCGGTTAAGTAGTTGTGGAACAATAGCGGTGCACGAGCACCTACTGCCAGATACAAGTACCGTGCGGGTATTCAACTTTGTTTGTAGGGCTGAAGCTCGCTACTGCTCTTAGGAGCTTCCGGGCTGCAAGGGGTGATCAATTTCACCATTTTCGGCTGATTAACGCATCGTTGTGTGCGCCAATGGGTTTGGCCGACCACGATAAAAATCAGAATAATCGGGAATCTCGCTAGGAGGTTGGGGTCGCCTCATTTGTCTTAATTGAGGGTTGAGGAAGAGCCTTTTTGATGTGTTTTCTCCTCGTAATCCAAAGGGGGAAATTCCAGACATCCTAGCGTCATGCTTAATTATCCAGTTTTTACGGCAATTCACTGCTAACATTACATCCTAGATAATATCGTATCAAAATCTACCGGGCTAGGTCATAGAAAGCTAGAGGGATCGAGAGCTACGAGCTTGCGCGGTGTCCGTACTCGAGTAGAGGGTGGATTCATAGTAGGGCCCACCCCTCTCCTCTCCCTGTTGATCTGCAGCGCCTCTCTGTTAATATCAATTCTTCTTTACTCGAGTACTGGTATTGCTCAGATCAAGTACGGGAATTCTTCAACTGCGAGCATCAAGGTGGGAGCAAGGGGCGTTAACAGCCCGCAAGTTTTCATTGGCGGATAAGCTAAATAGTACCAGCCATATCATATCGTATGGAGACACGGAAGGGCTCTCGGTAGTGAGGACAGGCGTACTGTACTCGTACTCGCGATGTCGAAGCGTTTTTAAAAAAGACTGCTATTGCATACCACCCAAATCCACGCAAAAGGGCCAAATTGGGTGGTATGCAATAGCAGTCT
>Ga0307507_10001887_pt1 | contig 45700 bp, 12 predicted proteins | sample 7_EM_MG_FD_207223 | JGI IMG/M metagenome (GOLD analysis project Ga0307507, IMG submission 207223) | Populus trichocarpa ectomycorrhiza microbial communities from riparian zone in the Pacific Northwest, United States - 7_EM | ecosystem: Host-associated > Plants > Roots > Unclassified | place... | reverse complement strand
AAACCTAAACTTAAATAAGATATTAGTACTACCTACTATAACATCTACTATAAATTAATATACCTTAATAAGGTTCTATAATAGCTAGAGGTTAGAATTAAGGCAATTATTAGGCGTCTTAACTTTTTTAATATACTTCTTTAATTGCCTGCCTTCTAATTCTTCCTAATATCTCTAGATTTAGATATGATTTAAATATGGCCTATAATTATATTAAGACTATACTAAATAATATATAGTAGGCATGAGCAGCGATAAGTTATATTAGGATTATCTCCCTTTGGATTCTTATAGCATGTAATTAATATAACTATAGTGTTTAATATTAATGCCCTAACTATAGACTAGCTAAAGCTAGTTATAAAAGAACTAGACCCTAAATAGCTAAGTTAGTATTCTCCAAAAATAACTAATTCTCTCCTAGTTTTAGGCTATATAAAATTAGTAAAAGGCATATAAGTAGATAATTAAGGCAATAATATACAGCCAATTATTATGCTCCAAAGATTCTGAACTAGTTGCATATCCTTTTATTAAATTGTAACTCTTTTAGCGTGAATTACACAAAGGTTTGCCACTATAAAAGTATACTATTAGTAGTAATATAGTAAATACTAAAAGTAAACTTACTACTTAATTTATTAATCAGATAAGCCTCTAATACTTCTTAAAGTGCTATAAGAGCCACTTTCTAAAACTGTACGTCTTGTATATTATCTATAGCAATATTACAACCTAGGCGGTTAAATAGTGCAGATGGGATTATAAAAGCTAGCAACTTTTAATAGAACTAGATTTCTTTTAAGGCTTAAGCTGTAAAAGTATTAGTGAAAAGATTACCATAAGTAAGAGTAAGAGTAGTATACCTCTGGGCCTTTACCTTCTAGTACCAGTTCTCTTATAAAAAAGAGTCCTAGTGTGTCAGGCCTTAACGGTTAGAATGTATACTTTTATTTCCCTAGTAGTCGCATTTATAGGAACGCGAGACTTTTAAATAGGCTTAGTGGGCTTACTAATAGGAGCCTTATAAAAGGTGCTAGGAATAGTTTTAGCCGGAGTAGCCTTGCTATGGGTAGATTTCCAGCTAGTTAATGGCTTAAAAGCATCGTTAGCCTTACCTTTTCCCTTATCCGTAGTAGTAGTCTAGTAAGGCTTTTTTGCAGCTGTAGGTTTAACTATAGGCACAGAAGGGTGATATAAAAGTATTAGCGTCTACTATAACATCTACTATAACTATAAAAACTTATAGTAGATGTATAATTATTCTTATTATCTTTATCTCTAGTAATAGGGTTATTTTCCTTAGCTGCTTAGTCAAGGTCTAGTAATGTGCTATCTTTAGGCTTACTTCTAGGCTTAGTATCTTTACTAAGTTTATGTTTTTTAGAAGAAGACATATTCCTAGTAGCATTTTAAGGAGGCATATTCTTAGCAGAATCCTAAGGAGGCGTATTCCTAGCAGTATTTTAAGGAGGCGTATTCCTAGTAGTATCTGGAGGCGCATTCCTAGTAGTATCCAGAGGCGTATTTCTAGTAGCGTCTTTAGTGGCCAAAGCTGCCTTTTTAGCTCTCTCCTTAGCAGCGTTAGCAGCCTAGAGTTTTTTTAGCAATTGCACTCTGGCTTGGAATAATTCTTTTATTAGTAGTAGAGTTATAATCCCCCTTAGGCTTAACCTTAGGACTACTATTAATCTTAGCTAAATCCCGATTTCTGTACTTAATCTTAGCTATACGTTTCCGCCTAAGAATAGCCTTCCTAGCATTTAAAGCAATTCTTTAATTCTCCTTTTAGATCTCTTCCTATAGATAATATTTGCATATACTAAAATAGCTACTATATAATATATAAAACTTATATTAGTAGATAGGATATTAGTTAGGGGGGGACTAGGTTTATTATCTAAAATATTAAATAAGTAAGAAGGCTCGCGAGACGGTTTATACATATAAGATTTTAAGGCTGGTAGAAGCCCTACAGCTAGTATAAGCTTTTTAGCCTTATAATATTTACAGAAGACTTAATACTATTTATAAATAAGCGTCTACTATAACGTCTACCATAAATGTATAATAACTTACAGATGTTTTTTCTTGGTCTCTAAAACTAGGACTTAGGGTAACAGAAATAAAGCTTGCTAGGCGCATTAGTGGAGGTACGTTAGGACTTATTTTACTATAGTTATTAGCTAATAGAGACTTCTTAGTAGCAGATATAGATAACTCTAGAAGAATAGTCTTAATAGACTATAGGATATTTTATTTAGAAGAATCTTTATAAGCATACTAGGGAAAAAGGGTAGGTATAAAAGCAGTATTTTAATTTGCTTACGCTTCTATAGGGCGAGAAGAATTAGAAGAACTAGTAGCAGCAGGATCCTAAGCAACAGGCTTAGCCTAATTTAGCATAGTTATAAGCGGAGTAGGGGGCTTTATAGGCGTTGTGGCGTTTTTAGCGGTCTTTTTATAAGAAACGGTCTTCCTTTTAGGCAAGGTACTCTTTTTAGGTAAAGTAGCACTAGCTAAGCACGCGGCATTTCTTAGTAAACGTTAAGCTGCACCGGATATAGTGGTATTAAGCGTATACTATAGTTATAGTAGATAGAAAGTTAGGTAGTATTAATTGGGTATAATAAAAAGTAAAAGTAAACTTATTTATATGGCTGACTTATTATACGCGCACGGACCACGATCTTAAATATTAAGTAAACGTTTACTTTTAGCCCGCTTTCTAACTTCCCTATACATTAACCATCTACTATATTATAGTAGACGCCTTCCTATATAGCACCAAGCTATAATCTTACTATTCACTTGCTATTCTTTACCAAAATGTTATTAAAACGCGTTGCTTTACCTTTTACTAATGCACCTAAGCTAAAAAAGGTAAATCTCTCTACGCTTCGCAATAAAAGATGGGCTATAATACCCAGAATAAGGCGAAATACGCAGACTCTGCTAATGTCTTATACTATGTTACGAAATTAAAGAAATCGGTTAAGTACTAGCAAGCTACTAAGAAACAAAAGGCTCTACTACTTATTAAGAAAAAGCAGGCCGCAATTAACAGAAGGTAATATAGAATTATAGTAAATATTACGGTAGACGCTAACTGCGTTATAGGCTTAATACTGGTCATTATATAAGTATTTAAAATTAGCTCTAGGCATATAACCATGGCTATATAAGATTTAATAACAATAATTCGGATTAGGAGGACTACGAAGACCTAGATAAACTAGATATTGTTTTAAAGTCCTAATATTGCCAGGACAATACTGCTAATGGAGATGTCCTTAATGGTAAGTATTTTAATATTGTAATGGTTATTATACTAATGCCTATAGTTAATCTTTTACTTAAAGAAGAACAAGCCACAGCTTAGTATACTTCTGAATCTTTATACAGATGTAATGGTATTCTTTAATTTAGAGCTTTGCATAGTCACTAAAATAATACTATATATTCTCTTAAGAGCAAGATTTTTCTTCTTAATAGATTTCTAATGATTACTCTTTGCTCTGCTTTCCATCTAAGAATTATTAGTATACTTTCTAAGCGTACTTTATAGGTCTGTTTCTATATATTAGCTTAAAGAAATATTTAATAGCTAACTATTCTTATAGGCAATAATTTTAAAAGGCCAATTTCCGTATCCCTATAAAGTATTCACCTTTACTAAGCATGCTGTTTAGAGGAGTTTCTGGAGTATTACTTTACCTAGCCTAGTAGGGTAGTGGGAAAACTACAATATGGCTAGGTATGGATTTATTAGGGAGATAGATATAAAAAAGGCAGAGGCCGCGCTTACCTTAATAGCAAAGGAGTATAACTTCGCGAACCCTAATTTTAAGATTCTAGATAAGCAACTAGAGGATAGTTTAGCAAATTTAGCTCTCTTATAACTAATTTTACTAGTTAGGGGGCTATAGCTGCAGGTCTGAAGCTATAATTTAGGGATCTAGTTTGTTACGGCGCTGGTGGAAAACGGTGGATCTTGGCAGACGTGGATTATGGTAGACGCGAGTCACGTGACTCGAGGACCGCATAAAATATCGAGCGGCGCTGCTATTCTTCTCCTTCCTTTCTCTAGCTTCGGATCCTCGTTTATAGACTACCAATTGTACAGGCTTGCGCGTCCCTCATGCCGTGCTCGTGCCTCGATTGACTGAGTCGCTAACATAGTTATTACGGAACCTGACCGTAGGGGCCTCTATAGGAGAACCCCGTGCTCTTACATATACCTCGCGTACAGCTTATGTCAGCTACGCAAGGGTATATCACCTCCTTACGCCCTCGATCCTTACGATTGATTGCGCAACGTCTTGTAGACTCCCTAAATACATACGCTTTATAGCCGTTGCCCGCGTTCCATAACATTACGTTACGCCTTTTTCTTTACTAACGCTCAGCCTACAACCAATTCTACGTCTCCACGATACTATAGACGCTGCTAAAAGTAGCGTGTTTATAAGTTACCTTACTTTATACTCCTAGAGAATTAATAATAGTAAGACGAAATTCCTTACTAGCTACTATATTAAATTTAAAGAACAACCTAATGCCTATATTAAAACCACAACACCAATTAGTCTTAGGAGGATTTGATTTATTAGCCTTAGCCTTAACCCCTAAAGAGAAGCCTAGTAACTTAAAAAATTACAACAACTATAAAGGGGATATTAATAATATCTTATCCTTTATTAACTATACAACTATAGATAAATAAGCTAAAGGGCTACTACCTATTAAGATCAAGATACAAGACGCCGAGATGTTTATAAAAATAGTAGTATAAGAACCTAATAAATACTACTATCTAAAGCTTATATAAGCTAAGATGCGTGCTGCCTAAGATTATAATATTATTTAAGACCTATAAGCTTGTAAGGCGCTTATAGACAACACATGCTAAGAGATTAAAGATAACCTCCGTGCGTCTAAACGCGACGTCTAATAACTAAAGAAGGCCGAGATTATACTTATTGCTACGGTTACTAAAAAAGAGGGTATAATTAAATACCTACAATCTCAGCTTAATAAGCATATTTGTGATAATACCAGACACCTTTTTACTGTATATAACGCCACCTAAGTCTCTATACCCCTAGCAACCTTACCTACTTAACACTTAATAGAAGGTTAGTGCTAAGCAGCTTTACCTAATAGGAACCTCTACTATAGTAGCGGCGATAATAAAAGCCATAATAGTTAAACCTAAACTACTACTATAGGGTCTAATACACGCTACCCTAATCCCCTAATCTTTAAGGGTAACCGCAAGGAATACAGCTACTAGAAGGTATAAATCCGCAAGAAACTAACCTAGAGCGCCTGCCTTTTCCCTATAGAAGATACTAAGATTAGCTATATTATTAGATAAATAAAGGGCATCCTATTTAATAGGCTTTTTGCTTAATAGAAGACTAGCAGTTTCTAGAAGTAGTAGTCCTACTAGGAAGTCCTTAATAACCTTAACTAAATATACCGTGACTATAACCTAGTGGCCAGTAGTTGAGCTAAACTACGCGCCCTAAAGATAAATCCTACTAAATTATTTAATGAGTTCTATATTAAATTCTAGGAATATACTAGAGTTCTCACCTAAGATAATGCTAAAGACTAGGAAGACCTTCTTAAAAAAGTCACTTATTGCCTTAGTTACGCAGCCGCCAGCTACAACTATAATAATGTTTATAATATGGTAGCAGCCTTACGGAAGATTAAACGACGGCTAAACTAGATTACTACTATAAACCCCTACCTAAAAACCTCCCTATAGAAGCCCTCTAGACCTACCAAACCACTAACGCCTACTACCCTAAGTAATACCACTAGTCCTAATATCGACCTCTCTATACTAGCCTTCTTAAAGAAGCTACTAGATAGAGAGCGCAAGCTACTCTAAAAGCTAATGCGTTGCTATAGATGCCGTTAAGAAGGCTATTATAGCTATAGCCCAAACTGCCTAATGGCTAGGTTTAGCAGCTGCTGTTAAATACCTAACCCTACGCCCTGGATACCAAATATATTACTATACGCCGCTACTGCATAAGATAAAGATATAGTAACGGTAGTAGAATTAGACGCGGAAGTGGAAAACGCAAAGTCCTAGCCCTAAGTTGTAGGTTAGGACACTCCGATAATGGAGGGATCTATATATTAGCTTGCTTAATAGATAGCTTAGTAAGAATAGAAGGATAAAAGCAAATAGTCTTATCTATAGAGGGAACTACCGCTAAGAAATAATATAAAACCCATTCTATAATTAACTGTGGAGCTACTAATAAATTTATAGATGCCTAATTTGTGTGCACTTATAACCTATCTACCTTACCCCTTGCTAAAGCCCGCGCCCTACAACTTGCTAATAGTAGTTATACTATATAAAAGATTACCTATATAGTATAACTCTACCTAAATATAAACGGACACTAGGAGGAGCTTTAGGCCTATATTACACCACTTATAAACTACCCTATTATCCTTAGAATAAACTGGCTCGAATAATATAACCCTACCATTAACTGGCAAAAGAGAGAAGTAACCTTTAACTCTAAATACTACAGAGAGACTTGCCTAGGGCACGGCCTAGCCGCCTCTATCTACTCCCTAGGATATTAACTTAAGGAACCCCTTATTACCCTACCTATAACCAACTGCTACTATATAAGCGCCGCGGCCTTCTACCGCATAGTATGTAGAAAAGGCTGGACTGTTGCCACAGCCTCCTAATTACAACTATATAAGCTTAATGAAGATTAGGACCACGTCCTCTATAGTAATAGAATAGATATAGTTAACCTTCTAGAAAATAATGCCCCTATAGAACTCTATAGACTTTTACCCTTAGACTTTAAGAAGTTTATAAAGCTTAAAAAAGGACTTACTAATAAGGAACTCCGCAAGCTCCTCCCCAAGAGATACTATAACTTTATTAATGTATGCTTACAAAAGAGCGCAGATATACTCCCCCTATATTAACCTAACGACCATACCATTAATATTAAACAAGGAAAAACGCTGCCCTATAAGAGACCCTACCTAATATTAAAAGACAAACTCCTAGTTGTTAAAAAGTATATTAATAAACACCTTAATAAAGGGTTTATTCGTCCTAGTATATCCCCAGCAGCCACCCCTATCCTTCTTGCTAAAAAGCCAAAAGGAGGTATTTAATTCTGTGTTAACTATAGAGGACTTAACGCTATTATAATTAAGAATCAATACCCCATACCGCTTATACGCGAGACCCTTAAATGACTTAGCTAAGCCAAAATCTATACTAAGCTCGATATTATTGCCGCCTTTAACCGCCTCTAAATAGAGGAAGGTAACGAATAGAAAACCGTATTTATATTGCGCTTTGGCTAATTTAAATACACTATTATGCCTTTTGGCGTATGTAACGGCCCAGGCAGCTTCTAAAGCTATATTAATAACGCCTTATAGGACTACCTCAACGACTTCTACTCCGCGTACCTGGACAATATACTTACTTACAGTAACAACCCTTCTAAGTATACCGAGCATGTTTAAAAGGTCTTATAGCGCCTTAGAGATGTAGGACTTTATATTAACTTAAAGAAGTGCGAATTCTTAGTTATAGAAGTAAAATACCTTAAACTAATTGTTACTACTAAGGGTGTCCGTATAGACCCTAAAAAAGTATATATAATCACCAGATGGCAAACCCCTACCTATATTAAGGACGTATAAGCCTTTCTTAGTTTCGCTAACTTCTATTAGAAATTTATATATAACTTCTTAAGTATTATAGCACCATTTATAGCAATAATGTAAATAAAGGGCCTTTCTGTGAAAGGAAGAAAAATATATTTATATTTTATCTGGACGCTTAAATATAAGAAGGCGTTCTAAGACCTAAAAGATGCGTTTACTAAAGCACCTATTCTAGCTCACTTTATACTAGGACGACAACTCTATCTTAAAACTGACTCCTTAGACTATATTAACGCGGGCGTCCTCTTCCAAATAGGTAATAACAGTCTCCTCTACCTAGTTGCATTCTACTCGTCTAAGCTTATACTATAAGAATATAACTACAAGATCTATAATAAGGAACTTCTCGTAATTATATAAGCGTTTAAAGAGTTCTAACTAGAACTCTTTTTAGCAGAACCTGACCAGCTAACTAAAGTCCTTACGGATTATTATAACCTTAAGTACTTATAACTATAAAGCAACTAAATTAACGCTAAGTACACTGGAACGAATTACTCTCTGGTTTTAACTTTAAAATTATATATAGATTAGGAGTATAAGGTACTAAGCCTAATAGCCTAATACGCCGTTTATAAGACCTTCCTTAGTAGAAAATGACCCTTACAATTAATTCCAACAATAAATAATCCTAAAAGCATAAAACTAAGCCCTAGGTATACTACCTAAGACAGAACCAACCGCCCCTTAGCTTTATACTATAGAACTAGAGTTACCCCCTAAAATTAACAAGCTTATTACCGCAGTATATAACACCTCTGTTAACCTATTACTGCATTAACTAATTACTATAAAGATTGCTGGCACCTATACACTGCCTATTAACCTTAAAAGCTTAGACCAGATTAATATAGCAGCCTTAGAAGTAAAAGAGACTAGGCTCTATTATAGAGGCCGTCTATTTATCCCTAACTTAAAAGACCGATAACGGCAACTAATCTAAATAGCCTATAACCTCTAATTAAGCGGCTATTTAGGTAAAGGAGGAACCTATAAGCTCCTCAGCTAATACTACTTCTGGCCCAAAATAATAGACTTAGTTAAATACTTTATAAGCGCCTGCCACGGCTATAAACGTGCTAAAGCATTTCATATAAAGTACTAAGGACTGCTATACCCTCTATTAGTACCTATACGTCAATGGGCAGATATTGCTATAGATTTCGTTATTAACCTACCGCCTTATAAATGATATGGCCAAACCTATAAGAATATCCTTATAATAATATGCTAACTTATAAAAGAACGCCACTACGTCCTAACTAAAGGCGTAGCTATAAGCGACGTTGCTAACGCCTTTCTCCACGAAGTCTACGAACTATATAGGTTACCTGACTCTATTACGTCTAACTAAGGCACGTAATTTAACTCTAATATATAGAGGCGGATCTGCCAACGCCTTAGTATCTCTGTTAAGATGTCTATATCCTTTTACTACGAAACTACGGGATAACTGGAAAACGCTAATACTAGTATAAAGGCGTACTTATAATAGGTAGTCGCCTATAGTTAGGACAACTGGGTAGACTACCTTCCGCTAGGTAAATTTGTAGCAAATAACTATATCTTAGCCACTACAGGACTTACCCTGTTTTTTGCGAATAAAGGATATTACCTATAATCTGGTATAGAGCTACTAGAGCCTATTAATAAGAAACTGCCATATAGAAAACGCCTTAAGATGCTACTTGCTAATTAATATGCAGACCATATAAAAGACCTACTTAACTACTATAAAGGAGAGATGGCCTAGGCCTAAGTAAAACAAGCTTACTTTACTAACCGTTATAGAACACCACTACCTAAGATACATATTAGCGACTAGGTATAGTTAGATGCATATAATATCTCTATATAGAGACCTATAAAGTTACTTAATTACAAGAACCTTGGCCCCTACTAGATTAAATAAGTTATTAATAGAGGAGCTATATACGAACTAGAGCTTCTACCTGCCTTAGCCACCCGCGGAATATAGCCTGTGTTTTACCTATAGCTACTATACCTTTATTAGCCTAACCCCCTACTAGGATAAATATAGCCTAAGCCCCTACTGGTACTAATTTAAGATAAGAATAAAGACGAGAACTATAAGGAGTGGACTATTAAACAAATTATTAACTCTAAATACTTTGGCAAAGGCAGAGGACGGCGGCTCTACTATAAAGCTATCTATATAGGATTTAATATAGATTAGCCGGAATGGCAACTATGGGAAGATTTTAAAAATGTAAAAGATCTAATTAGCGATTTCCACTACGCAAACCTATAGAAACTAGGCCTAAGTAGAGATTTTATATCTAATCCCCTATAGGAGCCATTACAGCTAAATTGTTGTACATTACCATTATATAACTACTCTAATAAGATGTTAAGGAACTTTAACTACCAGTTAAAGTTATCTAATTGGTTAGATTCTAGACCCTAAGAAGAAACTAGCCAATTAGGATTTTCCATCCCTAGGATGGAAAATTGCTATTAGCTTGCTTGCTACTAGCGCCTTAGCAACACCCTTATACCTTACTAAGTCCCTAATAGCCTCCTTCCCCTCTATAGCCTAGACCTTTACATAGTAGTAACCCACAAGCTTTAAGTTAGAAGTACCTATATAAGCCCGTTATACCTATAACGATATTTCTTCTTCTAAATACCCTAAGCATTTCCCCCTATATATATATAGTAACCACAGCGTTGCTAGAGCTCCGCCTTAATAGGAGGGGGGGTAGTGTTACGGAACCCAACTGTAGGGGCCTCTATAGGAGAACCCCGTGCTTTTACGTACACCTTGCGTATAGCTTATGTCAACTACGCAAGGGTATATCACCTCCTTACGCCCTCGACCCTTACAATTGATCGCGCAATGTCTTATAGACTCCCTAAATACATACGCTTTGTAGCTGTTGCCCACGTTCCGTAACATGGTTTATTTATAACTAGCTTTAGCTAGTTTAGAGTTAGGGTGTTTTATTTAGGTGGGTATAGGGGTAGTAAATACCTCCTTTATTTACCAGCTTCTTAATAAATAAGTAGTAGGTTAAAGAAAAAATCTTACTTTATATCCTAGATTTCTAGTACCTTAGTTTAATCCAACTTATAATCTACCTAACTCTTAGAGAAGGCTTTTATATAAAAGTACCACAGCGTCCACTATAATATTTACTATAATATATACTATAGCGTCTACTATAGTGTCTACTATAATGTTTACTATAATATCTATAATAATGTCTACTATAACATTCTACTATAACGTCTACCACAACATCTACCACAACGTCTACCATATTGTCTACTATAACGTTTACTATAACGTCTACTATAATGTCTACTATAACTATATAAAATATTCCACCCCGCCTATTTTAGCTAAACTTCCTCTAGGTTATCTTTAGACTTGGCCTCTTATTTAGTAATATACTTATTTAAATCCTTAGCAAACTCACCCGCTAGCTTAAGTTTTGGTTTATTACTAATAAAAAGAGAGGTAAAAGGTATACGTACTATCTTATCCAAAGAACTATATACCGCGAGTCTTAATAGGTGAAAACCTCTTATTAAGTTACTTCGCGCCACCTTCCGCTTTTCCTTATTTAGTCATCACCCACCTTAGCTATAGTGCCCTATAATCGCGTTATAATTGCCTTAGAATTTATCTAACATTTATAGCACTAACTAATTTGTTTGTTCTAGTGTGCTAAGTATACTAATTTCCTCTTATACCTCCCGCGAATAGTGTTTAGACGCCTTATATATAATAGATAGTTTATTATAGTTATACTAAGGGATTACCAAAAGATATTACACTGCATATTCCTTAACATAATTAAGAAACCTATATCCTACTAACTGTCCTACTTCTTCTACTATAATAGAATGTAGCCGCCGCGTAAGTATATAGAATGCTGCGTTATACCAACCCTATTTCTTTAATACGTCCTCTTACTTATTATCCCACGCAAATAAAGCAAAGACTTTATTCTTTTAAAGCCCTATATCGTACTATATAAAGTGCGCCTTCCCGTTTCGCGTCCCGCTAGCTTTACTCTACTATACCCCTACAATTTATAGCCGGCCGCCAATTAGGTTAAATACTATTATCTATAAAAGTCCCCACAGCCATAACGCCTTATTATCTTCTAATTTTGCCCTAGCTATAAATTCCTTATATTACTGCTTACGGTCCCTTAGCTAATTAGACTAGCGGTCTACTAATAGCCCTAGCACTTCTTAGATATAGCTCTATACTAATAGCTATGCCCCAGTCTTAATACTAATCTCTTTTAACATGCGTAGGTAATCTCTAAATAACTAAAACATTATATTCTTGTGTAAGAGGGACCTTTAGATATTTAGCGTTTTATAGAATAATTTCTAGAACGCGTTGGCCGCGAGCGTTAGACGTTTAATTGCCTACTAGGTAAAAGTTGGCGTTATATTTTAATAAATTGGATCTACTAGAAACCATGCCATTTTATTCTCTTTAATATATGCCTGGAGGTTTAGACCCTAATATTAATTTCTTTTGCCTTTAACATCCTTATTACTTATATCTAACTCCTTTCTCTCCCTTTCCCGCCGTTCCCCTAACCACATAAATAGATATAATAAAGGGTTAGTGCTAGTACTTATATAGAGGACGCGCACTAGAGCAGATACTATTACTCTATTAATAAGCTATTCCTCCTGCGATGCTACTGGTTAACTATTATACCCTACGCTAACTCTTCTAATAATTACCTTAAGGCTAAAGAGCCACTAGTTTATCTCTGCGGCTGTAAATGCATTTACCTTATTAGTAGGCAGAACCTAGTATGGCGTATACCTAGCTGCCCTACTAGCCGCAGCTTAGCTATCCGCTACCAATAAAGTAGGCAACTCTATGGTATCAATGTCCCCCTCCTCTAGTGCTCTAAGCAGCTTTATTATTATACGGTATTCTTGCTTAACCCCATAGTTTTTATTTTTAAAATCCCGTAAGGTAGAGGAGAGCCACTATTTAGTAGTGGTGTATGCTTTAAGCAGTTACCGTCTCTTTACTGCGTCTAAACGTATACCTTTTATACTATTAATAGAATACTATCGTTCTAGTAATTCCTGTAAATAGCCAAGGGCTTTAAACTGTAAGTTTTGGAAGGGGCTATAACCTTTAAATGGTATAGCAAACATTTCTTTATTAATATTATACGCTTTATTATAAGCAATACCGCCATTACAGCGTAGGCTATTAGTTTGCCATAGCTCCATACTTGCGCTGCCGGAGTCCCTTATAAGAGCCTAGTAGTAACAGCATGTCTCTATTAATTTAGAGTCATGGTTAGGATAGGTAAATTACCTTACTTAGTTATCTAAGCAGTATAGCTTCTATATAAGCGTAACGCCTCTACTAAAGTCCTTAGCAGATACTAGCGTAGCCTCTATGCCAATATCTACCCAGCAGTCCTTAGTAGGTATTTATTCTGTATTGAAATTAAAGCATTAGTTAAGGTGTTTTAAAAAGGTATTTTGCGCCAGGCTGAATATATCCCATTTAGTAAACAGCTTAAGGCTATATCTAGTTATTACTAGGAACAGATTACAGAAGGCATTACGCTGTATAGTTCTGTTCCCAGTATAGTTATAGAAGAGACATTATACCTTAGCCCAGAATATATTTAGATATAACTTGGGCACTATATACCTAATATCCATAGGCTAAACGGTTCCTATTATAAAGCATTCTTACTTAACTTTAGCCTTAGCGTCCACCTCTATAAAGCTGTAAGGGTAATGCTAATAGACGTTAGGCGGACAACTAAGCTTTAGAGCTGGAAGCATAATATAATCTAACCAAACAGCTTATTATCTATCCAATAGGTATATTTCGCCACCATCTTTAATAGCTATATGCGGGAAGAATATATAACATTTATAGCCAAATCCGCCTGCTGCTAGGCCCTTACCTAGGCGGAGCTGTTTTAACTTATGTACTTTATAGCCTTAGATCCAAATTCTTAGGTTCTGTGTAATACGCCAGAGGAATAGAGGTCTATACGCTAAGTTAAACCCGCCTTAGTACATAGCTAGCGTAGTTGCTTAAGTAATAAAGCTATTAATATCCCAGTGTTAGCGGATTTAGATTTCTGGGCCTTTAAAGCAGTTTTCTGACTTAAAAAGCTAAGCTTCAGCGGGTTCTTATCGCCTTTAGCTAGTAGTAACTGCTATAAGATGTGGCGGTAGTTATTAGGGTCCTTATTCCTTAAGGCGATCTTAGGTAGATCTAAAGGGTAGTTAGTTATACCGCTAGGGGCAAATAGTAACACACGGCATTACCAGAATTAAGTTATCTATGCTAAAGAGTACCCACTTTTATTTATAGCATGCGAGGGCTTATCTAATAAATTTAGTAAAGTCTCTATTATAATTCTTTATACTTATATACTGTATATGCACCTCTTATTCCATGCCATTTATAGTTAGAAGGCGGCCGCCCTAGTATACTGCTCTTGTTTAACCTTATCGTCTTTATTGTTAGCGGTGAGCTTATTAGAGCCTGCCTACCTTACTTACCAATCTTTAGGGCCATTGTCGCTATTGCTAGCGTTGTCTATATAGTTATTATTGCTGTATACAGCCCAATCTACATCGTCCGCCTTATTAGATAGCTGTATATGCCAACCTTCGCTTAGCAATACCTCTGCTATTCTACTTATCTCGCCTATTTCTCTAACCCAGTCCATATCCTCCGCGCTATCTTCCTCCTATAATAATGGAACAGGCTCTAACTATTTAGCTAGTTGCGGTAAAGGAAATTTATAGACTAAAGATAAAGGCTAAGTTAACGCTATTAACCGTACTTATTCAGCAAGCTACTATTATACTCCTTCCTCTATATCCGCGCCTTTATTATCCTCCTCTAATAATATAGGGCAATTAATAGGTATTAGAGGGGTTGTGTATAGGGTTACTAAAGCCTACTAGGATCCCCTAATTGGGCGCCGTAATCTGCTAGTTAGGTACCGTAGTTAGCCTATTCTCTTTAGGCCTAGCTTACTAGAGGATAGAAAGAGGGTCTAATTAGATCTGGAGGCCTAGCACTACTGCTACGTTATCTTATTAGTACTACGGCTTTTATTAGTACGGTGTATTTTTCTAGTAGTCTTACTAGCGTTAATAGAACTCTTTCTTTATCTTCTGTTTTACTGCCTTTTATTCTTTATTAGTAGTAAATTTTGGCGGCCTACCCTGCCTTTTCCCTAGGGCGGATATGGTTTACTTTAGCTATAATACAGCCTTTAAAGGTTTAAAAGGTAGGGAAGCTCTAAGGTTATTAAGGGGGTAAGCCGCTAAACCACATTAAATTTCTATGCCTAGCTTTAAAAGACGCTCTAAACTATATTAAGTTTTTATCCCTAACTCTAAAAGACGCTCTAATCCATATTAGGTTTCTATCCCAACTCTAAAATAAACTCCATACCTACGGCAACACTATACTATAACTACTACAGATATTAAAATTCTGCGGATATTATAAGGTTTACCGCATTTTATTCTCTTATATTTAAGCGATACTATACTACAGGTATATTAATTTATAGTAGATAATTATAGTAGATAATTATAGTAGATGCGACCGTATTAATAGGGGCATTAAGTCTATCGGCCTAAATCCCTGCTTAGGCGGTATTGTTATTTATTTAATCCCTTTTAGGTTAGCTTATATAAAGATAAAAAGAGGGTATAGGTGTATTTAAAAGCCTATTAGTGCGTTTACTTACTACTGTTATAGCACTAGCAGAAAATGGCAGCTAGTTATAGTTATAGTAGACATTATAGTAGACGTAGGGCTTATATAACTCTTACGTAACTAGGGAACTATATAAAAACCTAACTTTAAGTGGCGTTGCTATTCTTCTCCTTTTATTTCTCTAGCTTTAGATTCTTATTAATAGATAATCTAATTATATAGGCTTGCGTATCTCTTATACCGTGCTAGTGCCTTAATTAACTAAGTTATCTACACTGCTACGGTTGCTACTATAATTACTATTACGCTTACTATTATTACTGCTAGCTAGCTTTCTTACGCTAGTAGGCCTTATACTTAGTCCTCCACCAGGCCACTTTTTAGTTATCTTTATAGGTATATTATAGTCCATGGGCCTATAGGCCATGCGGGCCTTTAGGCCACCCTATTAAAATCACAAAAAACGTAATATATTACTTAACTACTACCTTAATGGCTATACCATAATAAGAAAATCCCCTTTTTTAAGGAGACAGACTCGTTCTAGATATTAATACCTATAAGTAAAGCCAATTCTTAAGTTTCTAATCCACTATAATAGGTAGCCTAGAGGCCAACATAGCCTATAGACTATATTTGCGCTAAGTCGCATTAAATTTCTGTCTACACCACTAGGCCATATTAAATTTCTGTCCCAATCCCCATCAAAACAACACCAAATTCCTTAACTTTATAGTAACGCAGCGACCTAACCACAATAGATATTTAAAATTCAAAACCTGCGCGCAACTTGCTGTGCCTAGTTCTACCTCTCTTAAGTAAAAAAGTTAGCCTCCTACTAAATTTTTTTTTTATTCCTTACTTAAATTTTCGCTAAGTCCTTTTGGTTCTAATAGATTCCTAACCCCTTAACCCTTACAACCTCTTACTCTTACTCTTACTCTTACTTTTACTTTTACTTTTACTTTTACTTTTACTTTTACTTTTTAATATCCCTTTTATCCCCTCTATCCCCCCTTTATTTACTTCCTCCTTTAATTACCACTACTTAACTTACTACTTTTCCCCTTATTACTGTTATATTACTACTATTATTACTATTACTTTTACTACTACTATTATTATACTTATAGTTATATCCCCTATATTATAGTTATACTCCCTATATAACCATTATACCCTCTATATTGCCGTTACTATTACTAATAGCTATTTTTAAAAACCCTTTTTAAAATACTCCCTATAACACCTACTAATACTATTACATTTTTAAATTTACTTTTCTATATCTATAATGGTTATTTTTTAAAAGCCTTCCTAAAATACTCCCTATTCTACCTTCTTATCCTATATATTTACCTATTTTTTTTTTTAAAAAAATACTATTATACCAATCTAAAAATCATTATTACTATAATAACTTTAACTTTATATTATAAATAACTACTAAATAGAGGAATATACCCTTTTCATAACTTAATATATTTAAAACTATAAAATAAGAAAAACACTAAACCCTAACACTTTAAAAACTTACTTGTTTTATAATCCTTTCTAACTACCATTTTATTATACCCTAGTAGAGAACCTAGAATACGCTAAATAATCTCTAAACTGTTACCGCACTAGTAGAAAACCTTAGAACTTATAATTATCTAACTAAACAACTATATAAAAGAACCTCACTTTAACTAGCTCTACTCTTCTTTTCCTTTTCTTTTTCTAACTTTAGATTCTTATTTATAAACAATCTAATTATATAGATTTGCATGTGTCCTTCTTGCTATACTTATATCTTAATTAACTAAGTTATTAATATAAATCTAATTAGGGACCTAAGTATTTTAACAACCTTATAATTACCCTCTATATATCCTTTATAACTACTATACTTCCTTTAATTCTATTTTTAATAGAAATTAACTAAAACTATTATTCCCTAAAAATATACTAGCTTATCCCCTAACCCGTTAAAATTGGTCCTTATAGTATTAATAAGAACTAATTAATTAAATTGGCCAAATTAAGTAGCCGTTTTTAGAAATACGAAGCTTTTCTATATAGACTACTTATATTAAGGGCCTTAATGGGTTAAGGGATAAACTAATAACCTACTAGTATTTATAGAGTAAGTAGTCTATATAAAATAACAAATCTAATCTATATAAAATCTTAATTATCTAATTTATATAGAGTTAGCCTAGACAACTTCTACCCGCTTAAAGAATACCTATATTATAATAACCCCTCTTTACTAAATATATTTATACTACTATGATTTAGTAAAATCGTATTATATATACCTAAAAACTAATTTTTAAAATCCCTAAATAAGGTAGACTAAAAGTAAATAATATACTAGAGTTGCCTATATAGCGTCTATTTTTAGAAGCCTTCCTAAAAATCTCTATTATCCCTTAATATAATAGTGTCCTTTGCTAATATCACTTATATTTACATCTAGATTTAATTAGATATTTATATTAACCCTATATTTCTAATTAGTTAATTCTTATCTATAACCTAAAGATCTATATTAAGGGATATAGCCTACTGCCCTTCCTTTGCCATATCTGTACTAAATTAGCTAAGTCTATAATACTAACAATTTACTAATCTAATAACTAATTTAGTATACTAATATTAATCTATTACTATTTAATATATTACACTACCTTAAGGGATATTTATTGGAAGCCTTTCTAAAAACCCTCTTATATATAAAAGTATTTCTTTATAATCCACTTTTTACCTTATAGTAGAGTCTATTATCCTATATAGGTTATATTAACCTATACTATACTATTTAACCTATTATAACCTATTATTAAAATCTGCCTTTAGTTGCTACCTTATATTTTTGCCAAAGCTAAGCCAATACTCTTATTGTTAACCTAAGCCTTATTAGAATCCTAATTGCCTAGTACTGTCTAAACTCCCTTACTAATTACTAATAGTAGATCTAACTGCCTAGATAGTATACCCTTATAATACTAGTTCTTCTCTAAAGCCTACTGCAATTTAGCCTCTATAAAAATCCCTAAGCATTATTATAACAAACCCTAATAAATACTTCCTGCCTAGTATACTGTGGAATATTAAGCGGCATTTAATATATGCCCTTCTTGACCCTATATTACTTAGTATACTATTTTTCTATTCTAACCTAATACTAATAGAGAAATTAGCTACTTCTATAGCTTAATAACTTTATTAGTCTATACCTTATCCTCCACAAGTTCCTTTAGCATATGGCTATTTGATTTAAGAAGTACTCTATTAATTAGAAATCGACTTATAATCCTCTTTATTATAGGTACTAGCGATTTAGGTAACTATATATATTAGCATCTATTACCCCTATCTAATATCGATATTATATACCTAGAAGTATTTGTTTAGATCCTAAATATATTTGCAGTATAGTTAGGTTCTTTCTGTAAGATTAAGGTTAAAGTACTTATAGTTATCTGGCTCTATAAATATATACTAATTAGGAACTCGATATATTTGGAATGCTTTAAATACCGTTATTAAACACGTTATGTATATATTTATATTAGGCCTCGCCTTTAACATTGTATTATTACGTCGTTATTTAAGGATATTAAAGAATGTTGGGTCAGGCCTTTGTTTAAGGAGTGTCGAAAGTAATATCTATGGTATGTTAATATAAGAAAGGGATGAAGTGCGAGTTAGATTTAGCCTAAAATTGAAAACTCGGCCTCTATTTAAGGACGAGGATTTAGAAGTTTAGGTTTTTAATTAAAGAAGATAAATTTATATATGCTAGATTACCTAAGTAATTGATTATATAATTTTATTTTTATTTATTTAATTAAATTTAAAAAAATAATCTTAGTAATAAGAATATATACTTTATCTTATTTCCTAGTAGACTAATATATTTAATAGAGTTATAAGAGTGTTTTTAGTTATAAAGGTATTAAATATTAATACTTAAAAAGCTTATTAGAGTAGAGATAAACCAACTACTTACCTATAATTTATTTTCAAATCTAGCAAATCTTTATAACTACTATTACCTTTATAACCCTATTATATACCTTATATATAGACCTTTTTAGAAACCCTTTCTAAAAACTCCCTTTAATCTATCTTGTATAATATATTAATGCATTATAATATACTATATTTATCTACTTAGTAGAGAGACCTTTATTATAATAGGATATACTTAACTACTATATAAACCCAACCACCATTTTTGAATTAATATTAGGTATATCTAATACCCAAGCCAAAAAGTCCTCTATATGCAGTTTAAAACCATTAAGCTTATATCTAAAGAAGTAAAGTTAAAGTTAGTCCGACTTAAACTTATCTACTATAGCCTTTAGCTTTGCACTAGCCGCCTTATACTGTTTAGACTTATGCCTAAAAATCAATGTCTTAACCCCTTTTATAAGTGCAACTATTAGCGCCGCTTTATCAACTGCTATAGTATTAGGGTAATAGTTAGTAAACTCCTTATAGACATCCTAATAAACGTTAGTTTACTAACCTAGTATAGCTTAGGATTAATAATGGACAATAGTCAGATTTATATAAGCTTTAGTCTTAGCTTTATTATCAACTAAGGACGTAGTACTAGAATATAATATAATTCGAGACCTACGCTTATATCTTTTAATAGATATACTATTTTGGTTAATATAGTCTTAGCATTATAATAGATAATATACTTATATTTGCAGCAGCGCTAGTGCCAATTCTTTAGTCTAATAGCGCCACTCATTATCGGCCTGTAATTTAGTCCGTATATTAGCTCTAGCTAAGGGTAGGTTTCCATTAATAAGTAATCTACTTATTACGGCCTTTACCGTCTTGGTATGCTTCTTAGGCACCTATTTATTATAAGTTAGCGCAGTAAAGTATATATTATAATAAACTTACTTAATAGCAGTTGTCCTCTAGAAGAAAGCAATTAATATATTATTAATAAGGGTAGTTAATATTGGTAAAGAAATGGACTTAATCTTTATATATAAACTTGCACCAGATAGGATTAAGACTATATATAACCTTTTCTAGTACATGAATTATATAGCCTAGATATAGGTTAGGATTAGGCTTGGCGCGATTAATAGTATAGACGTGTATATGTATAAGGGTTGCGTCCTAAGGAGGTAGCTGGTCTATTTTCACAAGATTTAAGATAACTAATAGGTAAAATTTAGAAAATCGGATTTAAATAGAATTAAGTTGTCAAGAAAATAGATGTTTAGGTTTAGATCTAGAAAAATAAATATTAAAATAATGTAATTATATAAGCGCTAACTAATTCAATTTGTTTTTGTTGGTAACCTATTAGGGGTAGGGGTAGCACGTACGTACGCGTTCCTTACGTGCGCATTCCTCGCGTGTTATAAGTACGCGAGGCCTCGCACATAGAATAGAGAAATAGACATCCACAAACCTAAGAGCATACCCGTAACAAAATGATTACAGGTCTGCAATAGGTTAAAGCATACCAACACTAATCAGTAGACGTACAGATCAGGAGATACGCAATAGCTTACGGCTCGTACGGGTTACTTACAACTCCGTACAAACTCGCACCGCCGCCTACCTCAGTTAAAGAAGGGAACCGTACCCCGCCCAATACTGCCGCAAGGAAGAGTTGTTAATTTAACCACCTTGCGCTATATCGTACAAGGACTACAGTTTCGCTAACATCATCACAAGGAAGAGTTATTAATTTAACCACCTTATATATCGCGTTAAAAGGACCGAAAAATCACGTCACTACCTAAAAAATACCTTTACCTTACACACGCTACCTCGTATAAGAACATAATGGCAAGTACCTTAACCGCAGAAGACTAGAGCACGAAGATAAAGAAGTAGGAGAATAGGATTAAGCTAAAGGGAGCTTCCCAAGAAGAGATATAGGACTACGCCAGAATAAAGTTATACAACTATAAGATATCCGAAGCGATAGATACGGACCTATAGGAGCTCTTCTAAGAAGAATTTCGGGACTTTACAATCTAAGAGTTTAATAGCCTTAAAACTAAAATTACCCAGGACTTACGCAGAACCCTTTAGGGCAGAGGAGTGTATATAGCCAAAAACACAAAGAGTCTAACAATCCCAAGGACTCTACTCAACACGGCTACAGAGGAAGAACAGCATAAATAGTTAGATAACGAGATCCGCGAGATCTATAAGCACGTTACAGACATAAAGACATTACAGCTATAAAAGAAAGTCCCTCATAACCAACTTAACCAGGTCTTCTATTTGTACAAACCCTTCTAAACACCCATATAACTATCCGGAATACCCTCACAACCGTCTAGAACACCCTTATAACAAACACCTTAATTACTGCCAGCTCTATCTACTATAAACTATATTCCACCTGCCACAAGCCACATTCTACTTATTACAATTTAGACCCTACCTATAGAGATCCTAAACTACGAACGGTAGATTATAACTATAGCTAAGCTATACTCTAAAGACCAGAAGTATAGCAAAGCCGAAAGCTTTAACTATAAACTGATAATATTTTATAATATTTACACAAGATCTGGACTGCCACTTACCGCGTATAAGATTACCTTTCCTATAATGCTAAAGGGATTAGCCTAGGACTAATACTACAACCACTAGCTATCCGAAAGATCCTTTAAAGAAATTTACAACTACTTATAGAACTTCTTTAAGGGTTCTAGATACTACCGCAGAAACCTAGACAAATAGAATACTATAACGCTACTCTCTATTATCCAGGAGAACACAGACAAGACGACTCTATAGTGCCTTCAGATACTGCTTACAAAGCTCTATAACTTACAACACGGACTTACGCCCGCCTTACGGATTATAGACTTTCTGTATAATAAGCTAGTTACAGCTTACTAGGGTATACCGGTGTGTAGGATTGCAATCTCAGACCCTCCCTTGGATTTTAGCCACCTTATTAATAAGCTACAGTCGTCTATTATTGCCTACCAGAAAGAGCAAGAGCAGACTTATATATACGCTATGGACCATCAGGAAGAACTGCGTGCGTACTTTATAGACCGTTAATATAACTACCGGGACCGTAACGGCTCTAACCATAAGAATCCGCGTAAAAACCGATCTTCACGATTAAACCAAAAGAAGTGCTGCTTCGTGTGCGGTAAAAGCGGCTGTTAGTTATAGAAGTATATAGATAAAGAACAGGACAAGTCTAAAGCTAGGTTTATAGGGCGATATAATAGACAATTAGGTAAGCGCTTCCAAGAACACTTTAAACAATATCTTATTAAGTGCGAGGGAGAAGGCCTAGAGCTAGAAGAGTTAGAGGACCTAGACGAAGTCTTTATAGCTCTAGTTATTAATTACAAAGCCAAAACTAAGTAGAATAACGCGAATAGCTCTTCTTACTTTATGTCTTTTAGTACTCTCTTATACAACGAAGTAGTAATTACGGCCCAAGAACTAGCTAATAGAGCCTTCTGCTATAACCTTACAGGCCAAGATATGACTATAACTGCAAACCTTAACTCGCCTATTGCGAACCTTAACCTACCCAAGGATACAAACGCCTATGCGTATAGTAGTTAGCCTACGCGCTACATAACGGACGAGTTTATAGGTATTATAATTAACATAGGTGCCTCACAACGATCTACAGCTAGTTATAAACAGTTCCTGGCATTATAAAAGCAAGATATAACTTTACAGCTTAATATATTAACAAAAGGCATAGTAAGCATATAATTTGGAATTGGGACTACGTCGTTAATTAGGTCTATACAAGTCTTAACTCTAGTAGGCAAGGTTAACTTTTATATCATTAATACAAATATGCCATTCCTGCTCTGCCTAGCAGACATAGATAACTTATAGGTGTATTACAATAACCTTATAAACATACTTATGACTCCTACGGGCAATATACCTATTGTATACCAATTCGGCCATCCATTCCTCTTATAGGACCTCTCTTTACGGATCTACCTTCTTAACTTTTTTAACTAAAACCCCTATTACCTAACTAATACGGAATTATGTTATCTATACCAACGTTTCGGCCACCCGTCAGTTAAGAGACTGTAGAAAGTACTTAACCGTTCTGGATATAATGTTAATACGAAATCATTTAAGTACCTTACCCGTTACTACCACTTTTACCAGAAATACGGCAAGTCACCTAGCCGGTTTAAGTTCACGCTTTGCAACAACATTAATTTTAACTACTACATTATTGTCAACATTATATATATTAATGGGAGCCCAGTCCTACATATAGTTAATAAATATACACGCTTCTAGGCCGGCAGATAGCTATAGAATATTAGTGCTAAACACACATAGGACGTCGTACGGATGTGTTAGATTAACACGTACTTAGGACCACCAGATGTTATTACTTACAACATAGGCAAGAACTTTGTCAGCAAGGAATTTAAAGAGTACGCTACTATAATAGGCATTATAACTAAGGGCGTGCCAGTTAAGGCTTATAACTCAATTGGAATAGTTAAACGTTACTATAGTCCGTTACGGAGAGCATACCAGATTATTACAGTCGAAATACCAAATATTAATAAGGACGCAGCTCTCTAGATGGCCTTTAAGGCTATTAACGACTCCATAGGACCTGACGGACTGGTACCCACTCTGCTAGTATTTGGCGCCTACCCCCGCATAACTAATTTAGACGTGCCTTCGCCAATAGTTACGCAACGCGCTGCTGCAGTCAAGAAAGCTATGGAAGAGATCCGCAAGCTATATACCAAACAACAAGTTACGGACGCTTTAAGCATATAAAATGGCCCGAGAATAGATACTATTTATAACTTACCACCTAACTCGCAAGTACTTGTCTGGAGAGAAGAAAATACAGGCTAACTGGGATATTAGTTAGGACTGTATAACCTACTTATAATTGAAAATAAGACGTGTACTATATAACTGCCCTATAGTCCTATACCCTTCTGTATAACGGTTATAAAGCCTTACTTTTTAGATCTAGAACTTAACGATAACCCGTAACCCAACCAATAGGACGATCCCCAAGAGCAGCAGGTATATATACCCGAAAACAACCTAGGACCTATTATACAACCTGTCTAGCAACCCGTTAAGCAACCCATTGGACAACCCACTGTACAACCATAAAAGCGTGGTAGAGGACGCCTATGTAAGTACCCCCTCCTTATAAACCAAGCCAATATTTCAGTCTTCCTCTAAGATAATAATACCATAAGTACCCAGTTTTGAGCTTTACGCTAGAAAGAACTTATAGGCCTACTTAAGCTAGGAGTATTTAAGGTAGTTAAGCTTATGGATATACCCATAATAGCCCATCTGTTTAACTTACGGTTTATTAATAAGGTTAAGAACGCCGGCATAGATGTAGCTTTTAAGAAATCATAACTAGTAGTACAGGCGTATAACAACATAGAAAAGAGCGTAGTACTTACCCAGTCGCCTACTATCTAACGGGCGAGTCAACGCCTAATCCTATGCATTGGAGCCATGCTATAAGACCAAGACATATAGATCTACCTATGCGATATTACGTAAGCCTATATGCAATTAGCTATAAAGCTAAACCGTGATTTCTACGTACGACCTCTGTAAGAAGTATAGACTGAACTAGGAATCAACAAAGGGTCTATACTGTGGGTGCTTAAGCCCCTTTACGGAGTGCTAGAAGCCGGAAACTACTAGTTTAAGACATATTATATATACCACCTATAGTAGTTAGGTATGGACTAGTTAACGTATAACCTATGCCTGCTCTATAGTAACAATTCTACGTATTTTGGAGTAGTCGGACTATAGATAGATGACACGCTACTGCTTGCCAATAGAGTATTTACGGACCGCGAAGAAAGCGAACTATATAAGGCCCGACTTATAGCTAAGGAGCGCGAGTAACTAATAGCCAAAAAGCCTTTTAAGTTTAATGGCGGCATTGTATAACTCACGACTAACGGACTGACGTTAATATAAGAGCGTTAATGCAGGAACCTTAGTATAGTTAACGTTTCTAGACCCGCCATATCTACGAGCTTGCGAGGTATTGTCTATATAGCACTTACGCTAAAGGACCAGTACGTCGCTTAATACGCTAGAGGAGCGTACATCGCGTCCGTCTACTAGCCGGAAGCTGCTTTTGACCTATCCGTTACTGCCTAGGTGATTAACCCAAATAAAGATGACGCAAAAGCACTTAACTAACGCCTAGCCTAGCAAATTAAGAACCCCGCTAGAGGACTTATATATATCAAGTTAGACGTTACTACCTTACAATTGCTAGCCTTTATAGACACATCTTTTACAAATAACAAGGACTTATTGTTATAAATTGGGTACGTACTAGTTCTCATAGATGTAATAAATAAGGTAAACATTATCTACTGGTTGTTAACAAAGTGCAAGAGAGTTATAAGAAGTATACTTATATTAGAGCTATATGGAATAGCTCACGGGTTTAATATTAGAGCTATAATTAAGTTAACAGTTAATAAGATCTTAAATATTAACCTACCACTCGTGATATGTATAGACTTAAAGTCACTTTATGACTGTCTTGTACGGCTCGGCACTACGCAAGAAAAACGCCTTATAATTAACGTTATGTGTTTACGGCAGGCGTACGAGCAAAGAGAAATTACGGAAGTTAAATAGATTAATGGCAACACGAACCTAGCGGATGTAATAATAAAAGGCAAGCCCTGTCTAGCCTTAACTTAACTTATTAACACGAATACGGTCCAGCTAAAGGCTGTTAGATGGGTTAAACGGACTAATACTAATCTGTAAGGACGAACTTGGGGCAGATTTGGGGCGGGTTTGGACTATATAGATAAGAGACTATTACGTTAGATAAGAATGGCATAAGCCATTGCGTATATGCTATAAATAGACTGTACTAGATAGGAGACATATTTTAGGCCTCTTTAGAGGTTGCCCAGTGTTGGTAACCTATTAGGGGTAGGGGTAGCACGTGCGTACGCGTTCCTTACGTGCGCATTCCTTGCGTGTTATAAGTACGCGAGGCCTCGCACATAGAATAGAGAAATAGACATCCACAAACCTAAGAGTATACCCGTAACAAAATGATTACAGGTCTGCAATAGGTTAAAGCATACCGACAGTTTTAAACTTGTAAATTAAATATAATTAAATAACCGTGTTTTAGTTTACTAAAGGAGTATATATTTTTAGTAAATAAGTAATAGGAGATATAGCTAAGCAGGGTATATAGTTAATAGTTAAGGATATAGATATATAAAATAATACTTTTAGGGCTGTAAAAAGCAAGAATAAAGGGTATAAGCTATAGGCTAAGTGTTTAGAAAACAATAGCGCCAGTAAGAAAGGTATGGACGATAAGTAGGGTATTAAGAAAACTTTTAGAAAGGCTTTGGATAAATAGCTAAGTAGTGGCTTTAGTAAAATAGGATAAAGACAAACTAAATATAGTAAAGGCATAATAGTTAATTAAGGATATAGCGGTTAGTGTAATAAGATTAGAGGTAGATTATAAAGATATATTATAAGGCGGTAGGTATTAGCAAATGGACATAGTTATAACTTAATACGGCAGCGGTAATAAGAATAGATAGATTAGGTATAGTAGATAGCTAGGTATAAGTAATAGAGGATAAAGCTGGTAAAGAAGAATAAGGATAAAAAAGATATTTTTAAGGCGGATAATATAAAGGCTTAGTTAATAGAGTAGGATATATTAGTAACCCAAATTAAGATATATATATAGGCCGTCTCTATTAGCTAGTTGTTATAAAGGCAGGTCCGTTAGTAATAAGTAGTTAAGATAAATAATATAGTAGAAATAGGTCAATATAGAATTATAAATTGAATAATAATAGTGGAGAGTATTAGATAGGGTGGAGTTTTTGGGTTAGCTAGTAGATATTAAATATAAATTGGTATAACGATATATATTTTGCTTAATACTATAGCTAAGTTTTACCAATTTTATATAAGGAAGAGTTTTTAAAAGGCTTTCTGAAATAGTTCCTATCTAGTAAAATATCCTTAAATAATTAAGAAATAAGAGAAGAAGTTTAGTAGTAAGAAGAAAGAATGGTTAGTAGGTAGGCTTAAAGCAATTAGTATAGTAAAGGGATTTTCTTATAGTAACGGCAGTAGTAGATAAGGCTTTAGCCTAGTTTAAGAAGGTGGATATCTACCTAAGCTATATATAAATTCTATAATATAGATCTTTTATAAAGCATTTTTAAAACTATTATTATAAATATATATATTTTACTAATATACTAATTAGTATAGTTTCTCTATTAAGAAATACAAACCTAGATCCTAAGCCTGCTTATATACTAGTGCGATATCCTTTATAGATACTAAATATAAAATTAAACATAATATAAATTATATTATAGTCCGTTATTAATCCTAACGCATATTAAGTTCTAAACTAATATTTATTAAAATATCTATAAAAGGGTTTGCTAACTATTACCCTAATATAGAGGACAGTAATAGTTGGGTGTAATGGTAATAAATAGTCATAGTCCTAAATACTATAATGTTGGCGAGCTTTACTAAATCCATAATATAGTTTAGGTAATAGGCTAAATTAGTATAGTATATGCTTATATATATCTCTATACCCAGTAGTATAACAGAATTGTTAATATCTACTTAGATAGTATTGCCGCGATAACGCTAGGGAGTTTTTTTTAGAAAGCCTTTTAGAATATATCTATAGAGTGTCAGTTATAAAGTAATGGATATATACTGTATATGTTAATATAGTATATAGGTATAATAGCTGGTTAATATAAGCTGCTAATAATGGATAAATGTTCTTTATAGTGGGTTAAGCGTAGGAGATAAAATAGGTATTACTTATACAGTTATTAATTAAGGTAGAAGTCTTTATATTACTAACTACCTTATCTATATATAAAGCTAGTAGTGGTAATAACTAAAGTCTAATTAGGGATATACGCTAGTGAATAAGTGCTAGAGTATGGATTAGTTGGTGTTCTGTTATAAGCCTTTTATAAAAGGGTCTTAGCTAACACCACCAGGAGTAAATAGGTCTTATTAGTTAATTAAGTAATTTTAGGGTCCTAGAGGTATTAGTACTAGATACTAGAGTAAGAAAGTAAAAAAGGAAATATTTAGACAGTATACTATTAAAAGGAGATATAAAAGGATAGCTATTAGAATAACGCCTAAGAGATCTAACTAGAGCAAGGAAGAAATATAGGAAGCCTTTCTAAAAAGCTAACTAGAGGCTAAATCCCGGTTATAGTTATCTAGGAGGCACTAAGACTAAAATTTAGCGCGCTAATATTAGCGGTTAGTATAAGAGCAAAGCTAAGAGTGGGCTAATAGGAAGTTAGTGTCTAAGTGGGAAGATAGTAATACTAACCCTATTAAAGAAGATACTTAGTGGTAGCCTAATCTAGGTAGAGATTCCAGTGGTAGAGAATATAGGAAATTATAAAGACTTATAAAAATACTAATATAGACTTATCTAGGAAGCCTTTTAATAAAAGTCTAACTAGTAATTGCGGTAGTGGGTAAGCAGGATTATATATACTTATTATTAGGGGCGGTTATTCTACTAATATTTGGGTTAACCTTTACACACTTTTATAGGTTCTTGCTGGAGGATACTATAGTAGTAGTAGAAGTAGTAGGCCTGGTGTTTTACTGCTTAGCCTATAATATTTTTAGTTTACTAGCTTTAGTCTTAATAATAGGGGCCTTCTTGGCTTGCACCTTAGGGCTAGCAGCCTTAATAGGTCTTTTACCTACTACGCGCAAGCGTATCTTCTATATAGCTATTATAGGCGCTATACCGGTATCAGAACCTATATCTTTGTTATCTTTAACCTTACTAAGCATAGCCTTACGCTTGCGTCTTAGTGCTCTTAGCTTATACTTAGGATATTTATCCTTATTATCTTCTATTTCCAATTAAATTTCTAGATTAGATTTTATAGTTAGATAGAGGTTTTCCTGGAAGGCTTCGCCAAAACCTTTATATTAGATAGCCTAGCAGCCACATTAAGTTATAAAGAACTAGATTAGAACTTCCTTAGGTTTAAATAGGGGTTTATCTAGCAGCTCTTTTGGGATATTAGGATTTAATAAATGCTATAATTTCCCTTTATTATTTAGGTAGAAGCCTTTTAAGGATGTTAAATTAAGAACGTTCTCTAGCCTGGGCATTGTGTAATTATATATATAGGTTTTAAAAACTTAATCTTTATTAATTATGGTTATTAGACTAGGGAGGGCATAAAGGATCTAGTTATTTACTACCTTTTTATTAAACGTTCGCTGTATATAGTATTTAGTAACTATAACCTTGTGGGGCTGTCCTAATTAATAGGTACGTCCAATTGCTTGCTCCTATATATTTGCGCTAGACGCTAGGTTAAATAGGTAGATATTATAGCAATTTTGCTATAAGTTTAGACCAGTACCGTTTGCGGTATAGCTAGCAATTAGGACCTCACAGATATCCAGCGAGTTAAAATTTTTAATAAGATTGGATTTCTGGCCCTAAGTAAGGTTAGAGGCTAGTATACAGGCATTAATGCTAAAAGATACTAATATTTTACGAATGATTAGCTGCTCTAGCGGGTATAGTAGCTAGATAATTGCCTTTTCCTTATGTTTAATAACTTGGTCTGCTATATTAGCGACCAGGGCGCTTAATTAGGATAAGTATTATAGGACAGCCCTAATAAGCGGCAGAATACTAAAGGCTAGTGGGATGTTATATGGTTATATAGCAGCAGGAAGCTCTAAAGATTTTACTATTTATTTAAGAATAGTATGGATTATATAAGGGTTCTTTAACCAGCCCTTCTTGCTCTTCTTAGGTGGATTTATAGCCAAGTAAGAGAGGGCTAGTATAAGCTAAGTAGATATTAGCACAAGCATATGGTAGCTATTGGTGTTTATAATAACACAACTGTCCCATGTATAAGTAGTGTCTATTACTATAAGTTTTTTAAAAAAGGCTTCTAAGAATATATTATAGATGGCTTAAGCTGTTAGCAGATTGTTAAGGTTAAAAACAATGCTCTTATAGCGAGGGAGCGCCTAGCTAATTATATTCTAAGTGGAACTAATAGGATAGAATAACATGTACCGCTAATATATAAGATATTATAACTAAATCCGCTTAAGCCTATAGCCCTACTTAACGCTCTCCTTCTAGCTAAGAATAAATGCAGTAAATGACGTGGAGGTTAGTTATAGCATAGCCACTAGGTAATTGTCGGCCACCTTAAAGAGGTTATTATTCTTTTTAAAGGTGGCGCTATTAGAAGTTCTAATTAGGAAGGTAAGCTTTAGTTAAGGCTTAATTAGCGCCACTATGCTAAAATTGTCTCTAATACCTATAAATAGTAGGGTAGTATTATAGAGTATATTAAAGGGATAATCTATAAACTTAATGGTAATATGCGCTAAGAACTTGCTATTCCTAATATAATAAGCCTCATTAAGTAGGATGCTATACTACGGACCTAAGAGATCCCTAGGCTATTTCCTATCCGGGATATTAAACTAGTTAATAGGCTAATACACTAACCCCTTCGCCTTAAACGTCGGCCTATAGGTTCTCTTACGCCACTTCTTAAGTATGCTTAGGCCATAACGTGATATAATAGTACTGTAGGTGCTAATAATAATAACGTATATATTAGCATAATTGCCATTAAATAGTTTGTGCTTCTATATAAGGATTTTGTTACAACGCTAGATATTAGCAGCGGCGGATTTTTGGGTTAATAATTTATTATAGTATACCTAGATATTAAAGACGGGTAAGAATCACTGCAGCTTTTTAATCTATTATTTAATAAGTATAAGTAGGATAACTACTAGGAATGGCTTTATAGGAACAAATACTTTAAGCATAGTGGTATTATATTTTTTTAATGGTATAGCGGAACCCCTTCTTCTACTTATTAATAGTCTAAGAGTAAGTTAGCAAACAAGAATAATTTTAAAAAGTCTTCTGGAAATTCTCCTTTAGCATAGGTAGTAGTAGCGACTTATATGCAATATATAGCTAGTAAGCTAAAAAGTCTTACCCAGACTAATAATATATACTAGCATTATTCCCCACATCTTCCCATGCTTATATATGTCTATAATATCACTTATCCTAATAAGCTGCTACTAGTAGAGCGGCGTTAATAACGACTAGCGAAAGAGATAGGGTTTATGTTAATCTTTAATCTAAAGGTTTCGCATAGACTCTTTAATATTATCCTATTAGTATTTAGGATTATCTATTAGCTTACTTAGCTTAGCCAGGCTTTTAAGATCTTTTACTATAGGCTGGCCTATACAAACTATATTATTAGCCCCATTAAGGTCTTCCTTATCATTATTATCTCCCTTAGCAGCATTATCCTTAGTAGCGTTATCCTCTATAGCCTATACCTAGCCATCTACTATATCTAACCTATCCATCCTTACGGCCGCGGCGTTATTAAGTCCTAACTATATCCGCTTAGCAACAGCTATTACTTTATAATACGTCTGCGTAAGCTAGCATATATAGGAATATTAGTAGTATTGGTATTTATAGTTTGCTATATGGCGAAACTTAGGGGGCAGCTTAAGCTTTATTAACCCATGGACGTGGTTATTATCATTATCTCCTATATTAAATATTGCTAGACTAACAGCTATATCCTTAATTATTAATTACGGGTCTACTATATCTAGTTTGTCTTTATTATAGTTATTATTGCTATCCGCCAGCAGGATATTACTAAAGGCACCACTTAGGTTTTTATTAGAAGGCTTTCTAAAAGTCTTCTTTCTAGCGCGTAATTACCTCTTACCTAGGGTATCGTTTTCTAAACCCTTAAGCTGGCGCTAATATGCTTCTTTCTTACATTTTATAACCCTAGAAGGAGTATTATATATATTAGCGCGCTTAAGAATTAACTAGATATGTTGGTTGGCTATATTCTTAGTTAGGCCTCTACTAAAGAGAAATCCTTCTTTCCTAAAGTAGAAGGTTTATCTTATTTTATATAGAAAATTAGTATAGTAGTTAATAGGGCTCTATCTATCCTGTTCTCCTAATTAGGGATTAGAGAACTTCTAGTTGCCATAACACTCTCCTATAGATAGTGTTTGGACAACCATTTTTAGGTTAAATATATAGGGTTAAGGTTTCTGCGTGCATAGGGATACCTTACAAGCTAGTTAGAAGACGGCTTTATTAATAGCCTTAAATATAGACGTAAATAGTTTATTTTCTATAATGTGGCTTAGTTCTCAGGGGGAGAGATTATAGAACTTGGCTAGTTTAGGTAAGCTTCTAGTAATATTAGTATTCTTGCCCTTTTTAGTATCTAGTACTTCTACTACGGTTTTAATATTATCTAGGGTAAAATCCTAAAGTAAGTCTGTGCTGTCCGTATTAGAATCGGCTAGGTTAGTAGCCGCGGCGTTATTACATACAGTAATTGCTCCAGCAGCATCTATTATTGAATTATTAATACCGCCAAGTGCCTTATTAAAACCCCGCTATATATTTAATGGCGGTAAGAAAATAGAGCGTGCTAGTAATAGTAATAATATTGCGGCTTTAGGTAGAGGACTATTTGCAGAAGGCTTCTATAAATACTCCTCTGGCGGTAATGTGCTTAACGCTATTAAGGGAGCCACTAGGCTTGCGTATTTATTCTTAGTAGTAAGTATAGCTATATTAGGATTACAGGGTAAGTTAATACCATCCATTAGGTTATTGTCCATCTTAATTAACTAAATGCGTTTACAGTTTAATCTGTCTATAGTTAGCATTATATATAGCCTTAATAAAAATAAAAATAAAAATAAAAAAAAGTAATAGTCTAGTAAGGTTTATAAGAGGAAATCTAAAAGGGCTTCTAAAAAAGATTAGAGTAGCTAGAGTAGATACGGCATAAAGCTATCTATACGCGCGTTAGGTTAAAGGTATAGTATTAGTAGTAGAAATAGTTGCTTAAATAATAGAATCTAAAATACTGGGTTAGGAATGGCCAAAATGATTAACTTAAAGAATGGGAATTTAAATTAAAAGTGGTTAAGGATTTAGAAGTTTAGGTTTATGGACCTTTAAAGACTCTAATTTAGACTAGCAAGCTTATATAATCGCCAAGCCTTTAGCTTTCTTATTTATTTAAGTTGCAAATTTCTATAAATATACCGTGTGAATTGGGAGTGGGATTGCGGTGTTTATATATAAATATTGCGCTATACGCTCTAAAGTAGTTTAGTGAAAATCCTAGGGTTATGCGCTAGCTTATTTACATAACACTTAATACTTAGGCCCGTACGCCTTACAGACTTTTAGGAACTTCACTTTATATACACCTTTATTAGATAACGTCGTATACTAGGGTTACTTCTTAGAAGGCTTTCTAAATATTATCTTATATATTGCCACCTAATAAGTGCTTAGTCAAGGTTTATAAAAGCATCCATATTTCTAGAGGTTGCGCTATCCCTTATAACAGTAGAATTTGTCCTATAGTTATTAATAAGAGCTAGCTAATAGAATTAATAGGATTAAAGCTACGTAATTATACGCGTACTTTTAATTCTGGTGTTTATAACTAAGTCGAGACTTTTGGAGCTCTTGCTATACCTAGCCCAAAAAGACTAAACCAACTAAAAGAACCCTGAAAAACACCCTAATAATCCCCTAAGATGCATACATTACAGGGGAGGCACAGGTGGAATGACGGTGGTACGCAGTTACGCGTAACCACCAGACCTATACCCAACAATAGCCCCCCATAACAACAACAAGGACGGGCGAATACTATACCAGAAAGCAGAAATACCCCAATTAAGAAGGCATCTAATAAAATATAAAGCCTATTAGACGCGTCTAGTTTCCAAAACTATAGGGGAGTATCTATTAGCTATTACAAACTAATATAGCTAGCAGAATAGCTCCAATCTAGCAAACCTTAGGCGCCCTTCTAGCAAACCCTTAATTAAATCCTCTAACGGCTAAACAAAATTAAAGATAAATAAAACCTCCCCCCTATAGGCGAACCGCACCTAGGCCGCTATAGCTATGCTCCTATAGTATAGGGAACCTACCCTCCTAAAGACAATAACTAGGCATATAATCACAATATAACTAAATATAGAAAAGGCAGAGGAACTTAGGGGATAATTAGAAATAGAAGTTCTTATAAAGATTTATAAGGAGGTCTATAATACCATCGCAGTCTAACACCTTAGGAGTGGAGACATTAGAGTTACCCTAAAGGACTAATAGGCAAAGGAACGGGCCATAAGAGTAGAGAACAGGCTAGGAGAGCGTATTAGCATAAAAGTGCTTTATAAAGATTACCTAGTTAAAGTCCTGTCAGTTCCTATAAGCCTTAGGGTAAAAAGGGGACGCTAGGCGGACAATATAGCAACTATACAGGAGATAGTAAAATAAATGGAACGCCTTATACTAGGATTTGTAATTATCTAGATCTAATGGCTTTAATAGGAAAATACAAACTAAGTATATAATAAGAATAATAAGAGGATATAAGGGGCGCTAGAGACTCGCTAGGAAAATAATAAATAAACATATAGCTCCCTTATTATTAGCGTATATACACCAGAAATGCAAAAACTCTTTATTTAAAAAGAAATAATTATAAATGGCCTTATATATAACACAAGGCTTTATAACTACAGACTATACCTGGAACGATATTATTGCTATATATAATAGGGACACACCCAATCCATATACGCAGCATAGGTGTGCTATAGCCACTGTGCAGGCCCCTATAATACAAGATAATGTATAAATTAAGACCAAATAAAATGTGTGAACTGTTACCAAAGCACATATAAGGCGTAGGAGAGAGAAGACTGCATTAAATATAGGAGACAGAAGGAAAGGGCTTAATAGCTACGGGAATAACTGCACGCTAGGTTATATAAATGGAAATAATAGGCAATAAGCTAGGGGGACGCAGGTGTCTTCCTAGTGTTTCCTACCTTTAATACTAGGGGGCTAAGCCAGCCATCCTAAGCCTTAACGGGCTAAAAATAACGCCACGCAATATTACCAGACCAAATAGGGATATAAGGGACATATAGGACACAAGGGAGAGAACACCTAGTAGGAAGACCCCTATAGACGGCTACGGCAAGTTCAAGGCTGGGATAATTAAGAATTAGATTTAACGCGGTAAACATAATATATATAGCTGGCTTATAAGGGGCATATAGCCAACTAGCGAGAACGGGGGAAGAACTGGAGGCAATAATAGACTTAGATTTAGAAAGGCTAGTAGGAATACAAGACATAGAAATAGAAAGCTCTATATAAAATAAGTAGTAGCTAGGGAGTAAATACAGGAGATAGAAGCTCTGAACATTTTAGAGAAAGTAGAAATAGAAGAAGTAAGGAGTAAAGAAGAGGCGAAGGACCCCCACTAGGGGTCTGCTACTTGACCATTATATAGTATAACTGCGGCAATACAAACCACTATCTAGTAAGGCCCCTACTAGACAGTCTAGACCTAGAGAAACACCATATTCTTACTATATAAGAGCCGTATTATAATACTTATATATAATTAATATACTGCCCTTAAGGATTCTAGCTCCTATATAAACCAAAAGCAGCCATATGCGTATGCTTTATAATTAGTAAAAATATCAGCCTTGCCTTATAGTTATGGCAGGTAGTTAACCTAAATATTACAGTTATAACTATCTAGATATATAGGGGACTAGTACAAATTATTAATATCTATAACCCTAGGGTCAAAGGGGTAGTATAGACAGAGAATATTATATCTATAATAAGCTTGCTAGAAACTAAATATGTAGAGTCTATCCTACTAGGAGATATAAACCTCTACTACCTATAGTGGGGGGGCATCTATATTGCTGCCGATTAATAGGTAGAGTGCCTACTAAGAGCTATAGATAATAGGGGCCTTAAGCTAGCTACCCCCCCTAGGTACAATTATATAGTAATAGGGCACTGCTAAAAGTATAATTAACCTTACAATTATAGATGAAAACCTATACTAGAGACTTAAAAGGTGCTCCCCTAAAGAAGAATAGGCACTTACCTTAAACCATATCCCTATCCAGATATAACTAGATCTAGACATTAAGGCGTAACTAAATAGCAAAAGATACGCAATAAGGAAGCTTAATATAGATAGCTTCCTTAATATAATTAAATAATAACTCTAAGACCTAGAAGAAATCCACCTAATACTAAATAAGTAAGGCTTATTGGCTACCCCTAAGGAAATTAATTAAAGACTAGAAAGGATCTAGGTAGTAATTAAAAGTGGGCTAAAAGAGCACTGCCTAATTTCAAAACTAGGCCCCTATACGCGACACGTATAGTCTATACAGTGCGCGGCCCTTGTAGCCGGCTAACGATAAGCAAGGAGGAAATATATAAGCAGCCATAATTCTAAGGACGAGAGATAATATAAAGACACAAAAAACCAGCTAAAGAATACTCTAAGAAAAAAAGCAAGGAATAACTAAAGATGGTTTATAAATAAACATACTACTAACCTAAGTCTCCCCTATAACAAGGGCCTTTAGACTATAGCAAAATAGGTAAAGAAAAAGGTAGGACACCTAGTAGAAGATCCACACCTACTACCCTTATAAAGAGTAGGCAAACTATAGGCTATAAGTAACAATAATAAAAAGGCAAAGATCCTTATAGAAAGATTTTTCCCTTAACCAGCTCCAGCAGACCTTAATAATATTACTAGTAAAATACTAGTAACTTATCTAAGGGTTAACAGCAATATAATAACTAAAGAAATGGCTAGAATTATTAGCCGCCTTTTAAATAATATAGCACTAGGACTAGATAGGATCCTAAACAAAGCTCTAAAGACCTATAGACCACTTATAGCACCTTAGCTTATAAATATAGCCAGAGTATACTTTATAATAGGCTACTACCTATAACTTAGAAGATCTATAACGACAGTTGTCTTATAAAAAAAAGGTAAAGCAGACTACTTAATCCTAGGAAGCTACCGCCCTATTGCCTTAAAAAACACCCTAAGCAAGATCTTAGAAAAGGTTATAGCGGACCATATAGTAGATATGGTAAAGGAACACGCCCTACTACCACAAAGCTAAATAGGGGCAAGAAAGAATTGCTTAATACTATTAGCACTTATACTACTCGCTGCTACTATTAAAACTGCATGGGCTATACAAAAGGACTTTATAGTATTAATACTTAGCCTAGATATTAGCGGCGCCTATAATAATATACCCTATAAGCGTCTTCTATATATCTTTAGGGCAAAGGGCTTCCTAGAATAGATCATTTAATTTATTTAAGGATTTATAGGCTAGAAAGAAACATTACTAGTCTTTAGTAGATACTAGAGCCCCCTTATTGCATTTATAATAGGAATACTATAAGAATTACCTCTGTTGCCTATACTCTTCCTCTTTTTTATAAGTAACCTACTTAACACCTTTAAGAAAGGGGCAACCTAGGGGATAGGCTTTATTAATAACACAAACCTAATTATATATGGGCCAACAGCCGCAAAGAACTATAGGACATTAGAGAAAGCCTATAACACCTATATAGAATAGGCAAGATAATATAGAGTCCAATTCTTACTAGAGAAATACTAGCTAATCTATTTTATAAGAAAATATAACTAATCTGCAGATCTTTAGCATATAATCCATATCTAAGGCTTTAGGGGTTAACCGGTTTAAGGCCTAAGGGTATTAAGAGTATAGGTAGATAATAAGCTCCGGTAGAGCGCATATATAGCATAAGCAGCCCATAAGGGCTAAGCACAGTATATCGCCATGTCCAGGATTGTTAATTTTATATAGGGTCCATGCTTCCAGAGGTCACGCCTACTATATATAGCAGTTGTCCGGCTAACCATAACGTATAGATCTAGCATTTGGGCCACTAGAGAAACTAAAAAAGGCCCCCCTAAATCACTCTTTAAACCACTCCAAAAGGTCCAAATAGCCTGCCTTAGGAGTATAACAGGCGGGTATAAGCGAATGGCTATAGTACTGCTTAAGAAGGAAGCTAATATTCCCCCCCTATAACTATATATTAAAGCTGATGTAATATAAAGGGTGCAAAAGGAACGCAACTTTAATATTATAAAGTATATCAAGATACGCCTAAATAAACTATAGAGGGACCCTATGGTGCCCTATAGGAGAAGGAACCAACAACCCCAAAGTAGGGAAGATATATTAGGAAAACAGGTGGAGAAAGTAGAAGAAGAATAGTGCGGCGCTAGGGCCCAGGCCTATATAGAGGAGGAAGGGAGACGTATAAGAGGCCAGCAAAGACAATAGTAAGGGAAAAAAAGAAGCCAAAGTAGAGCATAAAAGAGTACTAGAAAACCATCTACCGCAACACAATACTAGTTGGACCAACGCTAGAGAGACAAATAGGAGTTAAAGGTACAGAGGTAGACTTAGGTAAGGGGAACCTAAGCCATAGCATAGGTAATACTATAGGGGGTAAATACCTAAGGGCTCTAAGAGGGCCTAATAAAGGCAGAAAATATAATAGCAACACTTTTAAGGACAGGAATAATAGGACTAAAAGATTAGCTTTACTAGGTAGGTATTCTAGTAGGTAGCCTAAGGTGCAAATATAGCTGGCTAAAACAGACACCAAAACACGTAATACTGTTATACCCCTTACACACCAGCTAAGAAGCAATACTCTTAGCAGCTAGTACAGAAAACTATAATATACTACTCTTAACATAGAAAGGCTTCAAGGCGGCTACCCAGTGGCTTATTGGCTAAAATGTACTAGACCAGTTCTAGGTTATAAAGGAAATAGTAATAAAAGGCAAAGGGGCAAGTAATAGGCGCCCCCTAATAACTCTACAGGAGTAGAGTACAGTGTATAATACTAGCGCGTCTATAGATTTGTTACGGCAGCAGTAGTTCCTAAAGAGGTCAAAAAGTAAGGTAGTAGAGCACCACTAGTGACTTATAGGCAACTTATAAGCGAGCCCTAAAAGGTAGGGAGACGGATCACGGGGTTTTCTCAAATAGAGTTTTCTCCCCACATGTATATAAGGAGTAGTCCGCGTAGGCCCAATAGGGATCCAAATCAGACGTTAAGCAATAAATAATAATAATAATAATTCTGGTGTTTATGCTTAGTCTAACTCTTATAGCACTTTACCGTTATAAGGGATAGTAAGAAATAGTAAAAGGAATTTGTTTTAAGTATTACTACCACCTAGGTCTCCTATTGGTTGCTACTTAGCTAGGCCGTAATAGCGTACTTATAATAGCTAAGCAATTTCCCTATACTCTAAACCACTTAAAATCCTAAATAACTAGAGGCCAACCCCCAATCTATATACCACATAATATTAAACCACCTTAGTGCTAAATACTAGCCAAAACGCGTAATTCTTAGACTTTAAGTAAACAAATTTACTAGTTAGGACTTTAATAAGTATACCAACGCTATTAAGGTATACCTCGCTTTTATAGAATGTTTAACTAATAGTTTAGAATTTAGGAAACACTACGCCCATATTAAGCCGTTTTAAGCCCTAGAGGTAAACTAAATCTTATTCCATATTACTATAAATATGGAGAAAAATACGCCTAACTCCCTAGCTATCTAGGAGCTACTATATAAGATATATCGCGTCTGTTATAATAAGGAGGGACAGTTATAAGGCCAGTATTCCCTCTATAAATTAGCTAACTTAGTATATAGCTAAGTAAAGTGAATTTAGAACGTTACTAAGGAAAAGAATTACCTAACTCGGATACGCAAGTATAGTGATATTTTATACCCTTAGGCAAAGCAGCTATATTAAAGGTGTAATTTAGATTTTAGACTTTAGAACCGACTTAAACCGCTTATATTACTGGGGTAAAGTAATATTAATATTGTACTATGGTTAGGCTGTTAGCTAAAGGAACTTTTAGAAAGGCTTTTAAAAAACTGCCTGGATTTGCTATCTACTATCTATATTGCTATTTATCTTTGCCGTCTATAGTACTATTTAAGACCTTTATTAAGGTAGCAATCCCTTAGCTTAGCTAGCGCCCTAGTAGCTAGCCTATATTTTTTAAAATAAGTAGTACTTTCTTACCCTTACTGCTATGTCTCGTACAATGCTACTAAGGTAGTGCCTTATTAGGTAGTAGTAATGCCTAATCCCACAAACCGCTTATATAGTGCGGCCTTAGTCCTTATAAATACCCTACTAAGGGCATACCATCCTTCTTAACGCCGCCTAGATCTTACTCTAATTTGTTCTCTTTAAAATATGCAAGTAACATTGCCATTATTACTAGGATTGTGGCCATCTCTATCCCTATTATTATATTAGATATTTAATAGCTCTTATATACCCTAACTAAGAGGTTTATATGTCTATAAGTAAATTACATACTAACTTTCTTATTATACGCTTAGATAATTAAATGTTATGCTAAATTCTTTACTAAATAATAAGACTTTTAATTGGTTTATTTATTCCCACCTATACTACCTCTAAATACTTACCCTTTAATAGCATCTAGGGGAAGTAGGTATAATATATATATTATTAAAGATTGACTTTTATCTAACGTCTATTTACACGTTTTATATTAGGGTGGAAATTTTATAAGCCAACACATGTTTTTTAGGGAAAGGGCCGTTTTGGTTATCACGAACTTCTTTATTTAGTAGTCCTATGGAATATTTATAAACACCCCTATATCTTAAAAAGAATTTATAAAAATTATTAAAGAAAAATTTACCTAATCCTAAATAAATTATATTTAAGTTTCTCTTTATTAATTATTTTTAGGCACTCGTAAGTCTATGTTATAGGACACCTCTATAACACCTTATATATGTCTACCTGTTTCTACCAACACAGTAAAAAGAGACTAACTATAAAATGGCAATCTAATAGCAATCTGCGGCAATCTAATAGTAATCTACTACATTCTACTATATTCTACCAAGTTTAATAAATCCTGCTAAGTTCTACTAGGACCGCTACTTAAATCCTATTCTACTCTATATATGTGTTAACTAAGTAACTAAACTAATAATATATACCCTTTCTTCCCACTTTCTTACCTTCTTTCCTTATATAATGTTTTGACTTTATTATATATAGCTTAATAATATCTACTTCGCTATATATTATTATTGCTTATACTTACTCTATAACAGTCTGTCTAAATAAAAGGCCCTTCTCTATAGAATCTTACTAATAATGCTGTAGATGTCCTAGCCCAGCATTTACATAATAGGCGGCTGCTCTTCTATATTAAGACTAGTCCTTACTAGTCTCTAAATTAACTAAGGGACCTATTTGCTCTTTATCCGCTCTTTATCCATCAGCCTATTATCCTTTTAGGCCAACTTATTAACAATAGGTAATAATAGATCTTATATAGGAGCTTCCAGCTTCCCATTTATATCCAATTTCCTATATTTAGATTTTAGGCGCCTTACTTTTGGAGCTCTTGCTGCACCCGGCCTAAAAAGACTAAACCAACCAAAAGAACCCTGAAAAACACCCTAATAATCCCCTGAGATGCATGCATCACAGGGGAGGCACAGGTGGAATGACGGTGGTACATAGTTGCGCGCGACCGCCAAACCTATACCCAATAATGGCCCCCCACAATAACAACAAGGACGGGCGAATACTACACCAGAAAGCGGAAATACCCCAATTAAGAAGGCATCTGACAAAATATAAAGCCTTTTAGACACGTCTAGTATCCGGAACTATAGGGGAGTATCTATTAGCCATTACAAACTAATGCAGCTAGTAGAATAGCTCCAGTCTAGCGAACCTCAGGCGCCCCTTTAGCAAACCCTTAATTAAATCCTCTAACGGCTAAACAAAATTAAAGATAAACAAAACCCCCCCCTACAGGCGAACCGCACCTGGGCCGCCGTAGCTGCGCTCCCATAGTATAGGGAACCTACCCCCCTAAAGATAACAACCGGGTATACAATCACAATACGACTAAATACAGAAAAGGTAGAGGAACTTAGGGGACAATCAGAAACAGAAGTTCTTATAAAGATTCGTAAAGAGGTCCACAACACCATCGCAGTCCGATACCTTAGAAGTGGAGATATTAGAGTTACCCTAAAGGACCAACAGGCAAAGGAACGGGCCGTAAGGGTAGGGGACAGGCTAGAAGAGCGTATTGGCATAAAAGTGCTTCGTAAAGATTACCTAGTTAAAGTCCTGTCGGTTCCCATAAGCCTTAGGGTAGAAAGGGGACGCCAAGCAGACAATACAGTAACTATATAGGAGATAGTAAAACAAACGGAACGCCTTATACTAGGACTTGTAATTACCCAGATCTAATAACTTCGACAGGAAAATACAAACCAAGCATATAATAAGAACAATAAGAGGATATAAGGGGCGCTAGAGACTCGCTAGGGAAATAATAGACGAACGCATGGCTCCCTTATCGTTAGTGTACATACACTAGGAATGCAAAAACTCCTTATCTAAAAAGGAATAATTATAAATGGCCTTATATACAACACAAGGCTCTACAACCACAGACTACGCCTAGAACAATATTATCGCTGCGTATAATGGGGACACACCCAATCCACATGCGCAGTATAGGTGTGCTACGGCCACTATACAGGCCCCTACAATACAAGACAATATACAAATCAAGACCAAACAAAATACGCAAACTGTCACCGAAGCACACATAAGGCGTAGAAGAGAGAAGGCTGCATTAAATACAGGAGACGGAAGGAAAGGGCTTAACAGCTACGGGAATAACTGCACGCTAGGTCATACAAATAGAAACAACAGGCGATAAGCTAGGGGGACGCAGGTGTCTTCCTAGCGTTTCCTACCTTTAACACTGGGGGGCTAAGCTAGCCATCCCAAGCCTTAACGGGCCAAAAGCGACGCCACGCGATATTACCAGACCGAACAGGAATACAAGGGACACATGGGACACAAGGGAGAGGACGCCCAGTAGGAAGACCCCTATAGACGGCTACGGCAAGTTCAAGGCCGGGACAATTAAGAATTAGATTTAACGCGGCAAACACAATATACGCAGCTGGCTCACAAGGGGCACATAGCCAACCGGCGAGAACGGGGGAAGAATTAGAGGCAATAACAGACTTAGATTTAGAAAGGCTAGTAGGAACACAAGATATAGGAATAGAAAGCTCCACACAAAATAAGTAGTAGCCAGGGAGCAAACATAGGAGATGGAAGTTCTAAACATTTCAGAGAAAGTAGAAACGGAAGAAGCAAGGAGCGAAGGAGAGGCAAAGAACCCCCACCGGGGGTCCGCTACTTGACCATTATACAGTACAACTGCGGCAATACAAACCACCGTCTAGCAAGGCCCCTACTAGACAGTCTAGACCCAGAGAAACACCATATTCTTGCCATATAAGAGCCGTATTATAATACCTATATACAATCAACATACTGCCCCTAAGGATTCCAGCTCCTGTATAAACCAAAAGCAGCCACACGCGTATGCTTTATAATTAGCAAAAATATCAGCCTTGCCTCATAGTCATGGCAGGCAGTTAACCCAGATATTGCAGTTATAACCATCTAGACATATAGGGGACCAGTATAAATTATTAATGTCTATAACCCTAGGGTTAAAGGGGTAGCACAGACAGAGAATATTATATCTATAATAAGCTTGCTAGAAACTAAACACGCGGAGTCTATTCTACTAGGAGACATAAACCTCCACCACCCATAGTAGGGGGGCATCCATGTTGCTGCTAATTAATAGGCAGAGTACTTACTAAGAGCTATAGATAACGGGGGCCTTAAGCTAGCTACCCCCCCAGGTGCAATTATATGGCAACAGGGCACCGCCAAAAGTACAATTAACCTTATAATTATGGACGAAAACCTATACCAGAGACTTAAAAGGTGCTCCCCTAAAGAAGAATGGGCACTTACCTTAGACTATATCCCTATCCAGATACAACTAGATCTGGATATTAAGGCGCAACCAAATAGCAAAAAATACGCAATAAGGAAGCTTAATATAGATAGCTTCCTTAATACAATTAAACAATAACTCTAAGACTTAAAAGAAATCCACCTAATACCAAATAAGCAAGGCTTATTGGCTACCCCCAAGGAAATTAATTAAAGACTAAAAAGGATCTAGGCAGCAATTAAAAGCGGGCTAAAAGAGTACTGCCCAGTTTTAAAACCAGGCCCCTACGCGCGACATATATAGTCTATATAGTGCGCGGCCCTTATAGCCGGCCAACAACGAGCAAGGAGGAAATATACAAGCAGCCACAATTCTAAGGACGAGAGACGATATAAAGACACAAGAAACCAGCTAAAGAATACCCTAAGAAAAGAAGTAAAAAATAACTAGAGACGGTTTATAAATAAATACACTACTAACCTAAGTCTCCCCTATAACAAGGGCCTTTGGACCATAGCGAAATAGGTAAAGAAAAAGGCGGGACGCCTAGTAGAAGATCCACACCTACTACCCCTATAAAGAGCAGGCGAACCATAGGCTACAAGCAACAATAACAAAAAGGCAAAGATCTTTACAGAAAGATTTTTCCCTTAACCAGCTCTAGCAGACCTTAGCGACATCACCAGTAAAACACCAGTAACTTGCCTAAGGGTTGACAGCGACATAACAACTAAAGAAATAGCTAGAACTATTAGCCGCCTCTTAAATAACACAGCACTAGGACTAGATGGGATCCCAAACAAAGCCCTAAAGACCTATAAACCACTTATAGCACCTTGGCTTGTAGACGTAGCCAGAGTATGCTTTACAATAGGCTACTACCCGCGACTTAGAAGATCCATAACGACAATTATCTTATAAAAAGAAGGTAAAGCAGACTACTTAATCCCAAAAAGCTACCGCCCTATTGCCTTAGAAAACACCCTAAGCAAGATCTTAGAAAAGGTTATAGCGGACTATATAGTAGATATAGCAGAGGAATACACCCTACTACCACAAAGCCAAATGGGGGCAAGAAAGAATCACTCAACGCTATTAGCACTTATACTACTCGCTACCACCATTAAAACTGCATAGGCTATATAAAAGGACTTTATAGTATTAATACTTAGCCTAGATATCAGCGGCGCCTATAATAATATACCCCATAAGCGTCTCCTATACATCCTTAGGGCAAAGGGCTTCCTAGAATAGATTATTCAATTTATTTAA
>Ga0307507_10001886_pt1 | contig 45711 bp, 5 predicted proteins | sample 7_EM_MG_FD_207223 | JGI IMG/M metagenome (GOLD analysis project Ga0307507, IMG submission 207223) | Populus trichocarpa ectomycorrhiza microbial communities from riparian zone in the Pacific Northwest, United States - 7_EM | ecosystem: Host-associated > Plants > Roots > Unclassified | place... | reverse complement strand
TAATAATTTTACTCTTTTACTAAGAAATCTCTTAGCGAGACTAAAAAAATTAAAGTCTTTTAACTTTCAACTTCTATAACTTTTTAATTTCTTAATATTTTGTTTAAAATTTTTTTTTTAAAAAAAATAGTATTTATTTACATAAAAATTGAATTACTAATTTTATTATTGTGTATTAGTAGAGAAAATTAAAGGTAAAAAGGGCAACCTTTGGCTAAAATTTGGTGGGGTTTTAGGGTGTGCACACAAACTTTTGGCGTCCGACTATATATAGGATATGCGTATATAGAAAGACCTCTTATATAAAAAAGTAAGGAGTACTTTAACTACTACCAATTCCGACATAAAGATAGCGCGATATCTTAATTAACTTTATAGTTAACTTGCCTAGCAGTAATAGATTTATAAATATTATAGTAGTTATTAACCATCTTATAAAAATATAATATATAATTCCTATAGACTTAATTAATATAATATTAGTAGCCAAATATTTTATTAAGCATGTCTTTAAGCTATATAGACTTCCTAACTTAATAATATCCAACTATAAAAGCTAGTTCGTTTTAGACTTCTAGTAAGCCCTATATAAATAATTAAGTATTTAAATATAACTCTTAGCTATATTCTATCTGGAGATAGATAGTTAAACTAAAATTATAAACATAATTATAGAATAATATTTATAAATATACTGCTTCTACCTATAAGACAACTAGGAAAATAGCTGCCTTTAGCTAAGTTTACTGCAAATAATATAATAAACGTATTAATAGGCGTGACGCTGTTTTACACAACCTATAGATAAAACCCTTATCTTAGATTTAAACTATAACCTAAAATTAATATAACAGAACCTATAATTAAGCGGATTTAGTTAATTAACGTATATAACTTTACTAATTAAATAAAGTAATTTGGGCCACTGGAGAAACCAAGAAAGGCCCCCCTAAATCACTCCTTAAACCACTCTAAAAGGTCCAAACAGCCTGCCTTAGGAGTATAACAGGCGGGTATAAGCGAACGGCCACAGTACTGCTTGAGAAGGAAGCCAATATTCCCCCCCTATAACTATATATTGAAGCTGATGCAATGCAAAGGGTATAAAAGAAACGCAACTCTAACGTTATAAAGTATATCAAGACATGCCTAAACAAACTATAGAGGGACCCTAGGGTGCCCTATAGGAGAAGGAACCAATAACCCCAAAGTAGGGAAGATATATTAGGAAAACAGGTAGAGAAAGCAGAAGAAGAATGGTGCAGTGCTAGGGCCCAGGCCTATATAGAGAAGGAAGGGAGACGCGTAAGAGGCCAGTAAAGATAATAGCAAGGGAGAAAAAGGAGCCAAAGTAGAGCATAAAAGAGTACTGGAAAACCATCTACCGCAACACAATACTGGTTAGACTAATACTGGAGAGATAAATAGGAGTTAAAGGTACAGAGGTAAACTTAGGCAAGGGGAACCCAAGCCGTAGTATAGGTAATGCTATGGGGGGTAAATACCTAAGGGCTCTAAGAGGGCCTAATAAAGGCAGAAAATACAATAGCAACACTCTTAAGGACAGGAATAATAGGACTAAAAGATTAGCTTTACTGGGTAGGTGTTCTAGTAGGTAGCCTAAGGTGTAAATATAGCTGGCTAAAACAGACACTAAAATACGTAATACTGTTATGCCCCTTACGCACTGGCTAAGAAGTAATACTCTTAGTAGCTAGCACAGAAAACTATAATACACTGCTCTTAATATAGAAAGGCCTCAAGGCGGCTACCCAGTGGCTTATTGGCTAAAATGTGCTAGACTAGTTCCGGGTTGCAAAGAAAATAGTAATAGAAAGTAAAGGGGCGAGTAATAGGCACCCCCTAATAACTCTACAGGAGTAGAGTACAGTGTGTAATACTAGCGCGTCCATAGGTTTGTTATGGCAGTAGTGGTTCCTAAGGAGGTTAAAAAGTAAGGTAGTAGAGCACCACTAGTAACTCGTAGGCGACTTACAAGCGAGCCCCAAAAGGCAGGGAGACGGATCACAGGGTTTTCTTAAATAGAGTTTTCTCCCTATATGTATATAAGGAGTAGTCCGCGTGGGCCCAACAGGGATCCGAATTGGACGTTAAGCAATGAATAATAATAATTAAATAAAGTAGTTAATGGAACTATTATAAAGTAAATTAATGTATGCTTAAATAGTATAGAAATAGCATGTAAATAAAGGATAAGCTCCTATATAGGACTTTAAGGAAGGCAATATAGTTTACCTAAATATATAAAACCTATAGACTTAACAGCCCTTAAAGAAACTTAATTAGAAGTTTATAGGCCTATAATAAATTAAAAAGAAACTATGCCTATATGCCTATAAGCTTAAACTGCTAACTAAGATAAAATTATACCTAATGTTTTATATAAGCTTATTATAACCTTTAAAAGATAATTCTATAACTTATAAAGTGCCGCCACTACCTCCTATAATTATTAATAATAGTAACAGTTCTTACTTTATTAACTTAATTAATAATATATAATAGAAAATATAATCTAAATAATTTAAACTTCTTATTAAGTGGGAAGGATATAGAATATAAACCTAGGAAACCTATAACCAGATTAAGGCTAACGCGCCTTTCTTAGTAAAAGAATTCTATAAAAACCATCCTTTATAGCCTATTCTGGCTAGATAGATATAATATAAAGGTAAATAACTATTACCTAATATAAAGACATAAAATATAATAGTAGGAAACTTAAAATTAAAAAGAACTTAAACTATATTATAACGCTTATAAGGCAATAAGTTATAAATTCTTAATTAAATTAAATTGTTTTAGACCTTTGGCTAAAAAGGGGGGTACTATAATAGGACTAGCCTAGTTATAGTAGGAATGTCTTAGTAAAACACTTAATAGATAAATTCCAACGCTTTAATTAAATTCTACTAAATTCTACTAATATAATGGAATTTGGTTAAAACCTATTAAAACCTATATATGCCTATACCTATGCGTCTACTGCCAAGATCCTTAAATATTTAGTTATAAGCTTCCTATATTTCTTTCTCCTCTTTACACAATGTCTTGTTCTCTGCGAGAGCTATATACCCTTAAATTTAGATAGAATTTATATTATTCCTTTAAATCTTCCTTAAAGCCTCTTCGCGTCCTTATATAAAATATACCCTTTTCTATAACCTATAACTCTATAACTTTTTAGTAATTTTATATAAAAATTAAAATTATAACATTAAGTTAAAAAAGTACTATTTTAATAAAACTTAAATAATACAATAAATATTAATAATAAAGTTATTATATAGCTATATCTTATATATTATTACAGGAACTACTTTAAACTATTTCTATTATCTCTTTTATATATATTATATAGGAGCTCTTGCTGCACCCGGCCTAAAAAGACCAAAACCAACTAAAAGAACCCTGAAAAACACCTAGAGAATCCCCCTAAGATGCATGCATCATAGGGGAGCTACACGTTAAACGATGGTAGTTCGCACTTACGCGTGACCGCTAGAACCATGCCTAGTAATAGCCCTCCATAATAAAGACGGGCGAATACTATACTATAAAGCGGAAATACCTCTATTAAGAAGGCATCTAATAAAATATAAAGCCTATTAGACACGTCTAGTATTTAGGATTATAGGGGAGTAACCATTAGCTATAACAAATTAATACAGCTAGTAGAATGGCTCCGCCAGTCTAGTAAACCTTAGGCGCCCCTCTAGCAAACCCTTAATTAAATCCTCTAACAGCTAAACAAAATTAAAAACAAATAAAAACCCCCCTTACTAGTAAACTGTACCTAGGCCGCCATAGCTACGCTTTTATAGCATAGGGAACCTACCCCCCTTAAAACAATAACTAGGTATATAATTATAATATAACTAAATATAGAAAAAGTAGAGGGGCTTAGGGGATAATTAAAAATAGAAGTCCTTATAGAGATTTATAAAGAGGTCTATAATACTATTATAGTCCAACACCTTAGGAGTAAAGACATTAGAGTTATCCTAAAGGACTAATAGGTAAAGGAATAAGCTATAAGGGTAAGGGATAGGCTAGGAAAACATATTAGTATAAAAGTACTCTATAAGGATTACTTAGTTAAAGTCCTAGCAGTTTCTATAAGCCTTAGGGTAAAAAAGGGACGCTAGGTAGATAATATAGCAATTATATAGGAGATAGTAAAATAAACGGAACGCCTTATACTAGGACTTAAGATTACCTAAATCTAATAGCTTTAATAGGAAAATATAAACTAAGTATATAATAAGAATAATAAGAGGATATAAAAGTTGCCAGAGACCCGCTAGGGAGACACTAGCTAAACGCATAGCTCCCTTATTATTAGTATACTTATACTAGGAATATAAAAACTCCTTATCTAAAAAGAAATAATTATAAATGGCCTTATATATAACATAAGGCTCTATAACTATAGACTACGCCTAGAACAATACTATTGCTATATATAATAGGGATACACCTAATATATATGCGCAGTATAGGTATGCTGCGGCCACTATACACGCCCCTATAATATAAGACACTGCTTAAATTAAGACTAAATAAAATGTGTAAACTACTACTAAAGCATATATAAGGCGTAAAAGAGAGAAGACTGTATTAAATATAGAAGACGGAAGGTAAGGGCTTAACAGCTACAGAAATAACTATACGCTAGGTTATATAAATGGAAACAATAGGCGATAAGCTAGGTAGACATAAGTGCCTTCCTAGCGTTTCCTACCTTTAATACTAGGGGGCTAGGCCAGCCATCCTAAGCCTTAATAGGCTAGAAGCAACGCCACGCGATATTACTAGACTAAATAGGGATATAAGGGTTATAGGGGATATAAGGGAAAGGACGCCCTATAGGAAGACCCCTATAGACAGCTATAGCAAGCTTAAGACTAGAATAATTAAGAATTAGACTTAATATAGCATATATAATATTTGCAGCCAACTTATAAAGGGTATATAGCCAACTAGTAAGATTAGGGGAAGAACTAGAGATAATAACAGATTTAGATATAGAAGCGCTAGTAGGTATATAAGATATAGAAATAGAAAGCTCTATATAAAATAAATAGCAACTAGGGTATAGATATAAGAGATAAAAGTTCTAAAAATTCTAGAGAAAGTAGAAATAGAAAAAGCAAGGAATAAAGAAGGGATAAAAAACCCTTACTAGGGGTCCGCCACCTATCCATTATATAGTATAACTGCGGTAATACAAACCACCATCTTATAAGGCCCCTACTAGATAGTCTAGACCTAGAAAAACACTATATCCTTGCTATATAAGAGCTATATTATAACACCTATATATAATTAATATACTGCCCCTAAGGATTCCAGCTCCTATACAAACTAAAAGTAGCTATACGCGTGTGCCTTATAATTAGTAAGGCTATTAGCCTATCTACATAGTTATAGCACACAGTTAATCTAGATATTATAGTTATAATAATCTAGATATATAGGGGACCGGTATAAATTATTAATATATATAACCCTAGGGTTAAAGGGGTCCTATAAATAAAGAATATTATATTAGCAGTAAGCCTACTAGAAACTAAAGGTATAGAGTTTATCCTACTAGGAGACATAAACCTCTACCACCTATAGTAGGGGGGTATCTATATTGCTGCCAAATAATAGGTAGAGTGCCTACTAAAAGCTATAGATATCTAGGGCCTTAAACTAGCTACCCCTCTAGGAGTAATTATATGGCAACAAGGCACCGCTAAAAGTATAATTAATCTTATATTTATAGACAAAGGCCTATACTAAAGACTTAAAAAATGTAACCCTAAAAAAGAATAGGTACCTACCTTAGACTATATCCCTATCCAAATACAGCTAGATCTGGATATTAAGGCGTAACTAAATGGTAAAAGATACGTAATAAGGAAGCTTAAGATAGACAGCTTCCTTAATATAGTTAAACAATAACTTTAAGACCTAGAAGAAATCTACCCAATACTAAATAAGTAAGGCTTATTAGCTACCCCTAAGGAAATTAACCAAAGACTAGAAAGGATCTAGGTAGCAATTAAAAATAGGCTATAAGAGCACTGCCCAGTCTTATAACTAGGCCCCTATATATAATATATATAGTCCGTATAATACGCGGTTCTTATTACTAACTAATAATAAATAAGAAGGAAATATATAAGTAGCTATAACCCTAAAGATAAGAGACAATATAAGGATATAAGAAACTAGTTAAAGAATACCCTAAAAAAAGAAGTAAGGAATAACTAGAGACAGTTTATAAATAAGTATACTTCTAACCTAAGCCTCCCCCATAATAAGGGCCTTTAAGCTATAGTAAAATAGGTAAAGAAAAAGGTAGGGCGCCTAGTAGAAGACTTATATTTACTACCCCTATAAAGAGCAGGGGAGTTATAGGCTACTAGTAACAATAATAAGAAGGTAAAGATCCTTATAAAAAGGTTCTTCTCCTAACTAGCTCTAGTAGACCTTAATAATATTATAGATAAAATACTAGTGACTTGCCTATAGGTTAATAGCGATATAATAATAGAGGAAATGGCCAGAACTATTAGCCGCCTTTTAAATAATATAGTACTAGAACTAGATAGGATACTAAATAAGGCCTTAAAGACCTGCGGACTACTTATAGCACCTTAGCTTATAGATATAGCTAGAGTATACTTTACTATAGGCTACTACCTATAACTTGGAAGATCTATAATAACAGTTATCCTATAAAAAGAAGGTAAAGTAGATTACTTAATTCTAGGAAGCTACCGCCCTATTACCTTAGAAAACACCCTTAGCAAGATCTTAAAAAGAGTAATAGCGGACCGCATAGTAGATACGGCTAAGGAATACGCCCTACTACTATAAAGTTAAATAGGGGCAAGAAAGAACTGCTTAATACTATTAGCACTTACGTTACTTGCCGCCACTATTAAATCTACGTGGGCGATGTAAAAGGACTTTATAGTATTAATACTTAGCCTAGATATTAGTGGTGCCTATAATAACGTACCCTATAAGCGCCTCCTATATATCCTTAGGGCAAAGGGCTTCCTAAAATGGATTATATAATTTGTTTAAGGGTTTATAGGTTAGAAAGAAATATTACTAGTCTTTAGCGGATACCAGAGCCCCCCTATTACAGTTATAATAGAAATACCATAAGAATTACCCCTCTTACCTATACTCTTTCTTTTCTTTATAAGCAACCTACTTAACTCCTTTAAGGAAGGGGCGACCTAGGGGATAGGCTTTATTAATGACACAAACCTAATTATATATAGGCCAATAGCTGTAGAGAACTGTAGAACACTAGAGAAAGCCTATAATACCTATATAGAATGGGCAAGATAATATTGAGTCTAATTCTTACTAGAGAAATACCAGCTAATCCATTTTATAAAAAAACGTAACTAATCTACAGATAAAGTACTAAGGACTACTATACCCTTTACTAGTACCTATATAATAATAGGCAGATATCGCTATAGATTTTGTTATTAACCTACTACCCTATAAATAACATGGCCGTACCTATAAGAACATCCTTATAATAATATACCGACTTATAAAAGAGCGCCACTATATCCTAACTAAAGGCGTAGCTATTGGTAATATTACTAACGCCTTTCTCTGCGAAGTCTACTAATTATATAGGTTACCTAACTTAATTACGTCTAACTAAGGTATATAGTTTAACTTTAACGTATAGAGATAAATCTGCTAATGCCTTGGCATCTCCATTAAGATATTTATATCCTTTTATTATAAAACTGCTAGGTAACTAGAAAACGCTAATACTAGCATAAGAGCGTACCTATAATAGGTAGTCGTCTATAGTTAAAATAACTTAGTAGATTACCTTCTACTAGGTAAATTCGCAGCAAATAACTATATCTTAGCCACTATAGGACTTACCCCATTCTTCGCGAGTAAGGGTTATTACCCCTAATCCGGCATAGAGCTACTAGAACCTATTAATAAAAAACTGCTATATAGAAAACGCCTTAAGATGCTACTTACTAACTAATATATAGACTATATAAAAAATCTACTTAACTACTATAAGGGAGAAATGGCCTAGGCTTAAGTAAAGTAGGCCTACTTCGCTAACTATTATAGAACGCCACTACCGGAGATGCGTGTTAGCAACTAGGTATAGCTAAATATACGCAATATCTCTACATAAAGGCCTATAAAGTCACTTAATTATAAAAACCTTAGCCCCTATTTAATTAAATAAGTTATTAATAGGGGAGCTGTATATAAGCTAAAGCTCCTATTTACCCTAGCCACCCGCGGAATATAGCTACTATAACTCTACCAGCCTAACCCCTTATTAGGATAGATATAGCCTAAACCCCTACTAGTACTAATTTAAAATAAGAATAAAGACAAGAACTACGAGGAGTGGACCATTAAATAAATTATTAACTCTAAATATTTTGGCAAAGGCAGAGGACGGCGGCTCTACTATAAAGCTACCTATATAGGATTTGATATAGATTAGCTAGAATGGCAACTATAGGAAGACTTTAAAATGCAAAGGATCTAATTAGCGACTTTTACTACGCAAACCTATAGAAACCGGGCTTAAGCAAAGATTTTATGCCTAATTCTCTATAGGAGTCCTTATAGAGTTAAATCGTTATATATTGCTATATAAGGGCAAATTGCCATTAAATTGCCGCAGGTTACTATTATATAATAGCAAAATGCAATTACGTAACCGGAATATTATTAAAATGTCCAGGAACTTTAACTAGCGGTTAAAGTTATCTAATTGGTTGGATTTTTAGGTGCTAAGCCTTATTATATAACGTTGTTATAAGCTTTTAATAATACCACCTTTTTTTCTTTTTCTCTATACCTTAACTGTCCCTTCTATATATATATAGTAACTATAGCGTCGCCGGAGCTCCGCCTCTATAGGAGGGGGGAGGGTAGTATTACGGAACTCTACTATAGGGGCCTCTATAGGAGAGCTCCGTGCTCTTACGTATACCTTATATATAGCTTACATCAGCTACGCGTAAGTATATTACCTCCTTACGCCCTCAACCCTTATAATTAATCGCATAACATCTTATAGACTCCTTAAATATATACGCTCTATAGCCACTGCCTACATTCTATAATATATATATAAGGTAGTACAAACTCTTAAAATATATTTAAATTTTATATTAATAGCTATTATAATAGTTAAGTTATAAGCATTTAAAAATAAGTTTTTTTAATGGTTTTTAGCACTATATATAAGCCAGTTAATTAAATATAAAAAGCTTATTTATGTAATAACGTAGTTTATAGGCTCGCCGACCGCATAAGCGAACCAATTACCTTAAAACTTACCAAAAATTAGAAAAATCATATTTTAATATCTTAACAACCACTTAATAATAAATCCTAATAATTAAGATTTGGACTTTTATATAATAATAATAATAATTATTCATTGCTTAATGTCTGATTCGGATCCCTATTAGGCCCATATAGACTACTCCTTATTTACATATAGGGAGAAAACTCTATTTGAGAAAACCCCATAATCTATCTCCCCGCCTTTTAGGACTCGCCTACTTAACGCCTATAGGTTACCTATAGTGCTCTACTACCTTACTTTTTAACCTTCTTAGGAACTACTGCTGCCGTAACAAGCCTACAGACGCGCTAGCATCGCAAACTTAACTCTACTACTGTAAAGTCATTAGGGGGCGCCTAATACTTGCCCCTTTACCTTCTATTACCATTTCCTTTATAACCCAGAACTGGTTTAGTACGTTTTAGCTAATAAGCCACTAGGTAACCACCTTAAGACCTTTTTATATTAAAAGCAGTATATTATAGTTCTCTATACTAGCTACTAAAAGTATTGCTTTTTAGTTGGTGCATAAGGGGCATAACAGTATTACGTGTTTTAGTGTCTGTCTTAGCTAGCCACATTTGCATCTTAGGCTACCTACTAGGACACCCACTTAGTAGAGCTAATCTTTTAGTCCTATTATTCCTATTCTTAAGAGTGTTACTATTATATTTTCTACCTTTATTAGGCCTTCTTAGAGCCCTTAGGTGTTTACCCCCTATAGTATTAACTATACTATAGCTTAGGTTCCTCTTGTCTAAAATAGCCTCTATGCCTTTAACTCCTATACGCCTCTCCAGTGTTGGTCCAGCCAGTATTATATTATAGTAGATGGTTTCCTAGTACTCTTTTATACTCTACTTTAGCTCCTTTCTCTCTCTTGCTGTTATCTTTACTGGTCTCTTACACATCTCCCTTCCTTCTCTATATGGGCCTAGGCCCTAATATAGCACCATTCTTCTTCTGCTTTTTCTACCTATTTCTCTAATATATCCTCCCTACTTTAGGGTTGTTGGTTTGCTCTCCTATAGGGCACCTTAGGGTCCCTCTATAGTTTGTTTAGGCGTGTCTTAATATACTTTATAACCTTAGAGTTGCGCTCCTTTTACACCCTTTGCATTACAGTAGCTTCAATATATAATTATAGAGGGGGGATATTTGCTTCCTTCTTAAGCAGTGCTATAGCCGTTCGCTTATACCCACCTATTATACTCTAGAGGCAGGCTGTTTAGACCTTTTAGAGTGGCTTAAGGAGTGATTTAAGGGGGCCTTTTTTAGTTTCTCCTATGGCCTAAACACTGGATCCATATATTATAGTTAGCCGGACAACTGCTATATATAGTAGGCGTAGCCTCTAGAAGTATGGACCCTATATAGAATTAACAATCCTGGATATTGCAATATACTATACTTGGCCCTTATAGGCCGCTTGTAACACATATACACTCTATTAAAGCTTACTGTCTACCTATACTCCTAATACCCTTAGGCCTTAAACTAGTTAGCCCCTAAAGCCTTAAATATAGATTATATGCTAAAGATCTACAGATTAGTTGTGTTTTCTTATAAAATAGATTAGCTAGTATTTCTCCGGTAAGAATTAGACTCCATATCGTCTTGCCTATTCTATATAGGTATTATAGGCTTTCTTTAGTATTCTGCAGTTCTCTGCGGCTATTAGCCCATATATAATTAGGTTTGTGTTATTAATAAAGCCTATTCCCTAGGTCGCTCCTTCCTTAAAGGAGTTAAGTAGGTTGCTTATAAAAAAAAAAGAGTATGGGCAAGAGGGGTAATCCTTAGAGTATTCCTGTTATAACTATAATAGGGGGGCTCTAGTATTTACTAAAAACTAGTAATGTTTCTTTCTAGCCTATAAATCCTTAAATAAATTATATAATCTATTCTAAGAATCCCTTTGCCCTAAGGATATATAAAAGGCGCTTATAGGGTATATTATTATAGGCACCACTAATATCTAGGTTAAGCATTAATACTATAAAGTCCCTTCGCACCACCCATATAGATTTAATGGTGGCGGTAAGTAATATAAGTGCTAATAATATTAAGCAGTTCTTTCTTGCCCCCATTTAACTTTGTAGTAGTAGGGTATATTCCTTAGCTATATCTACCATATAGTCCGCTATTACCCTTTTTAAAATCTTGCTAAGGGTATTTTCTAAGGCAATAGGGTAGTAGCTTCCTAGAATTAAGTAATCTACTTTACCTTCTTTTTATAGGATAACCGTTATTATAAATCTTCTAAGTTATGGGTAGTAGCCTATAGTAAAGCATACTCTAGCTATATCTATAAGCTAAGGTGCTATAAATAAACCATAGGTCTTTAAGGCCTTATTTAGTATCCTATCTAGTCCTAGTACTATATTATTTAAAAGGCAACTAATAGTTCTGGCCATTTCCTTTATTATTATATCGCTGTTAACCCGTAGGCAAGTTACTAGTGTTTTACCTATAATGTTACTAAGGTCTGCTAAAGCCAGTTAAGGGAAGAACCTTTCTATAAGGATCTTTACCTTCTTATTGTTATTATTAGTAGCCTATAACTCCCCTACTCTTTATAGGGGTAATAGGTATAGGTCTTCTACTAGGCGCCCTACCTTTTTCTTTACTTATTTTGCTATAGCCTAAAGGCCCTTATTATAGGGGAGGCTTAGGTTAGAAGTATATTTATTTATAAACTATCTCCAGTTATTCCTTACTTCTTTTTTAGAGTATTCTTTAACTAGTTTCTTATATTCTTATATTATCTTTTATCTTTAGGGTTATAGCTACTTATATATTTCCTTCTTACTTATTATTAGCTGGTAATAAGAACCGCGTATTATATAGACTATATATATTATATATAGGGGCCCAGTTTTAAGACTGGGCAGTACTCTTTTAGCGTATTTTTAATTACTACCTAAATCCTTTCTAGTCTTTAGTTAATTTCCTTAGGGATAGCTAATAAGCCTCGCTTATTTAGTATTAGGTGAATTTCTTCTAGGTCTTAAAGTTGTTATTTAACTATATTAAGGAAACTGTTTGTCTTAAGCTTCCTTATTACATATCTTTTATTATTTAGTTACGCCTTAATATCTAGATCTAGCTATATTTAGATAGGGATATAGTCTAAGGCAAGTATCTATTCTTCTTTAGGGTTGCACCTTTTAAGTCTCTAGTATAGGCCTTTATCTATAAATATAAGATTAATTATACTTCTGGCGGTACCTTATTGCCATATAATTACTCCTAAGGGGGTGGCTAGTTTAAGGCCCTAGATATCTATAGCTCTTAGTAGGCACTCTACCTATTATTTAGCAGTAATATAGACACCCCCCTACTATAGGTAGTAGAGGTTTATATCTCCTAATAGAATAAACTCTATACCTTTAGTTTCTAGTAAGCTTATTACTAATATAATATTCTCTATTTATAGGACCCCTTTAACCCTAGGGTTATATATATTAATAATTTATACCGGTCCCCTATATATCTAGATTATTATAACTGCAATATCTAGGTTAACTGCCTACTATAACTATAAAGATAGGCTAATAGCCTTACTAATTATAAAGCACACGTATATAGCTGCTTTTAGTTTATATAGGAGCTAGAATCCTTAGGGGTAGTATATTAATTATATATAGGTATTATAATACGGCTCTTATACGGCAAGGATATAGTATTTCTCTAGGTCTAGACTATCTAGTAGGGGCCTTATAAAACAGTGGTTTATATTACCGCAGTTATACTATATAATAGATAGGTGGCGGTCCCTCAATAAGGGTTCTTTATCTCTCCTTTATTCCTCACTTCTTCTATTTCTACTTTCTTTAGAATTTTTAGAACTTCTATCTCTTATATCTATACCCTAGTCACTACTTATTTTATATAAAGCTTTTTATTCCTATATCTTATATACCTACTAGCACTTCTATATCTAAATCTGTTATTATCTCTAGTTCTTCCCCTAATCTTACTAGTCGGCTATATAACCTTTATAGGTTAGCTATGAATATTATATTTACCACATTAAGTCTAATTCTTAATCGTCCTAGTCTTAAGCTTATTATAGCTGTCTATAGGGGTCTTTCTATAGGGCGTCCTCTTCCTTATATCCCCTATAACCTTTATATCCCTATTTAGTCTAGTAATATCACACAGCATTACTTCTGGCCCATTAAGGCTTAGGATGGCTAGCCTAGCCCCCTAGTATTAAAAATAGGAAACGCTAAGAAGGTACCTATATCCCCCTAGCTTATTGCCTATTATTTCCATTTATATAACCTAACGTATAGTTATTCCCGCAGCTGTTAAGCTCTTACCTTCCGTCTCCTATATTTAATATAGTCTTCTCTCTCCTACACCTTATATATACTTTAGTAGCAGTTTATATATTTTATTTAGTCTTAATTTAAGCAGTGTCTTATATTATAGGGGCCTATATAGTAGCCGCAGCACACCTATACTGCGCATATGGATTAGGTATGTCCCTATTATACACAGCAATAGTATTATTTAAGGTGTAGTTTATGTGTAACGGAACCTTGTAGTAGGAACTACAGTAGGTCCTGTTATTGGGCTAGGTATGTAGGTAAGAACAAATCAACAATATAATAATAACTAGTGGAGTAGTTGCCCAACAGATTAACTCCAATTGTATTCTAAGATTTACTATAAGGAGAGAACTATCTATAGTAGGGACTGAGGTCCTTTAAATACACAACCATACTCCTAAGAAATCCTCTCTTATACATAAGGTACGTGTTATACGTATTGTACATAGGCGTATACTGCGTATACTTCGTATACTGCATATAATATTATGTAACTCGCTTACCATTCCTTATTACATGGTTCCACCAGATCTATCCTAGACCGTACCTATATTAACTAACTAGCTTCCTACAACTCTTCCCCAAGTAGTTATAATATTATACTTAAAGCGTCTGTAACACTATCTCCCTCCTCTTTATCTTTGTCCTTAAAGATTCCTAATATCTCTAAGTCGTCCACTAGAGGTATAATATCCGTTTAATTAGTCTAGTTAATATCCTTGCTTATTATACCTAAAGCTTCTTCTTCTTTATAAGCGCAATATTATGCTCGCACTGTGGCTGCTATACTGTTGCTTAGTGAGATAATGTTGTCTCTGTGTTCTTGTTATACGAAAGTGGGGTTAGTGTGTATTGCGATAGCAAGTCCTTTGTCTTAATAACCCTCGTCTTGCTTAGAGTGCACTAAAGCAAACGTTTAATTGTCCTACAATGTTCGCTCTATCTCTAATGCTAAGTATACGCGTCCTATAACTCTTAATAGTCTTTAAGTTCCCTAAGTAACTTGTTATAGAGTCTTATATTTAATCTGCCGCTATAAAGCTTGAGTCTGAGTTGGCCGCCATATACGCCAAACTCTACTGTTCTGCTAAAGAGACCGCTTAGGCCCTTGAGGCTCAACGTCGCTCCTTTGAGTCTTAGCAGGTTGCGTTCGCTCAGTTAACCCGTCTTAAAAAGGTTCGTAAGAAGGTTCGTTCTAAGGAGTAGAAACTTGTTTAATAGGGTCTTAATAAGCTAGGTAACAAAAGGACTGGCTTTCCTCCTATAAGGGAAACAACTCTAAGTAGCTTAGCAATTGCTCCTCTTAGGTCCCCCTTAGGTGACTCGTTCTTTAGCAATCCTTCTTTATTAATATTGCCTGACCTACTTTCTTTTAATACTCCTTTACCTTTCCTATAGCGTTCTCTAGGTTACTTAGTGGTTCCTAGGTAGTCTTACTATAGCCTATCCACTTTACTTTGTACTATATTTCGTCATCCATGTCCTTATAACTAATAATCTTTAAAACTTGCTATTTATCTTCTTTTTGCCCTCTGTATATATCTGCCTTATAGACTAGTGGCTTAATATCTCCACGTGCTAGTTCTAGCATTGCAATATATTATATAGGGTAGATCTTTATTTTGGCTAGTAGGTTCAACTTGTACATAACTGATGAAATTCTTTGCGCGATTTTAAAAGGTCCTAGTCTAATATAGTCCAACTTCTTGCTTGGTCGTTAACTCTTAAAATTTTTATATAGTAGCTATACTTTATCTCCCCCCTTAAGATCTAGTCCCTTAGATCTTTTAGCATTATAGTACCTTTTTATTTATTCTTGTACTAATTTAGCTGTTTCTTTAAGGTCTGCATAAAGGTTCATTAACATCTCCATTCTTTACTTAGCTGTACTACTTATCTTTTTTACTTAATGTGGCAATAATAACGTTCTTAGTTTATATCCGTAATTTACCTTAAATAGTGATGTCCCCATTCCTTTTTATAGTGTTGCATTATATATAAACTATATAACTAGTAATAACAATACCCAATTATTCTGTACGTGATTAATATAATGCCTTAGATACTGTTCTAGTGTCTAGTTTAGTCTTTCTGTTTATCTATCTATCTGCGGATAATACGCTATAGATATTACTGCGCGAACTCCTTGTTCTGCTAGAAATACTTCCTAAAATGCTACTACGAATCTTAAATCTCTATCTAATATAATCTTATCTAGTGCTCTGTGTCTTGTAAACACTTCCTTTATATAGATTCTAGCGATATCTTCTACTAATATCTCTTCCGTGTATGCTATAAAGTATCCCTACTTTATTAGCTTATCTACTATTACTAAGATCGCGTTATAATCTTATCCTATAATAGGATCTCTTAACTTTAGTAACTTAATAATAAAGTCCTATAATATAACTTCCTATAGTCTTCCTAGTATTTTGATAGGTTATAGCTCTCTATACGGCTTATACCTTATTGGTTTATTCCTTTAGCAATCTAGATATTTCTTTATAACTTGTCTTACTAGTCCCTAGATTTCTTAAATAATGTACTCCTTTTAAAGCCTTAACACTAGTCCTATAGACCCATTGTGTCCTTATATTATTCCCTTATAGAATTCCTTAACAAATTCTTCTGTAATAGACTTAGGCACATACATTACTTCTCTGTTTTTATATTGCTCTAAGTCTAGATCCTCTACCTATACTTTTTAGATCTTCTATATCCAATTACTCTCTAGTAATTTATGGATCTGACTTTCCTTAGTTGCTGCAATCTTTAGATAATTATACTTAATTAATCCATTTTAATCCCTTTGCAATAAAGCTCCTAATAGCTTTTTGTTACTTTATAGTTTAGCCTTTCTACTTAAAGCATCTGCTTATGTATTGTCTATACCCTTGGTATACTAAATTTCAAAATGGTATTCTATAAGCATTTCCGCCTACCTGACCTATCTTTGGTTAAGTTCCTTTATCATTAGGAATCCTGTAAGGTTCTTATAGTCTATCTTAACTATAAATAGTTTCTCTATGCCTTATAAGAATGCTCTCTATTCCTTAAGTGCTGTAACTATACCTAATAACTCCTTGTTATAGATATCATAGTTTAACTTTAGTGGTGTTATCTTTTAACTATAGTACGCTACTAGATGCTATGCGTCCTAGTGCTTTTATAATAAGTATGCTCCTAGTATAAAGTCTAATGCATCTATCTTAACAACCATTTCTAACTTTAGTTGATAGATCTTGAGGATCGGTTTCTAGGTAAACAATTCCTTAAGTTCTTAGAATAGCTTCTTTTACTTACTACCCTAAACCCACGGTTCCTCTTTCTTTGTTAGTCTTATGAATAGCTTAATACTTTTTAACCATTATGCTATAAACCTCCTATAGTAGTTACAAAACCCTAGAAACAACCTTAACTGTATAACATTTTCTAGTTCATGCCAATTCACTATGGCTTTAACTTTCTTTGGGTCTATGCTAATTTTCCCTAGTTTAACAATAAATCCTATAAAATCAGTTTTCTTTATAAAGAACTTGCATTTCTTAACTGCTACTGGCATCTATTCTTCCTGTAGTCTCTTTAAGACCTATTTAATATATTCTCTATATTCTTCCTTGCTTTCTAAGTAGATAATAATATCGTTAAGGTATGCCATAATAAACTTATCTAGGTGTTCTCCTAATATACTATTAATTCGCTTCTGGAACATTACTAGTGCATTTATAAGCCTGAATTGCATAACTAATAGCTTATATAGTCCTTCCTTTAACCTAAAGGCTGCCTTCTATTTGTTGCCTTCCTTGATCCTAATCTAATGGTATGCCTATCTTAGATCTATCTTCGTAAAGATCTTTATATTGCCTATCCTATCTTAGATTTTACTAATTAAGGGTAAAGGATACCTATCCTTTCTAGTAATGCTGTTTAACTATCTGTAGTTTATACACATCCTAAGTTTTCTGTTTTTCTTTGGGATAAACAGTACTAGATATCCTGCTAATAACTATAATAGTCTAATATATCCCTTGCGTAAGTTCTTCTAGATAAACTCCTTAAGCGCTACTAACTCCATTTTAGTAAGCTTATAGATTAAAAAGAACTTTAGACTTATTCCCTCTTCTAATTCTATCTTATAGTCCCATATTATATACTTTAACAGCTTTTTACTTTCTAGTAACCATAACTTTTTCCTATACTTGTGGTATCTCTTTAGTACATAACTTAAGCCTTACTTAGTCTCTTTGTATATCGCTCTAACCTGGTACCATACTAACTTAGTTTACTGTCGCACTTTACGCTATTAAGTATCCTTAATATTAACCTAACCTGTAACCCAATTAATCTTTAGATTGTACTCCTATAACTAAGGCATTTCTAGTATCGCCTCATTCTGTCCCAATAATAGGATATTAAAAGATATTCTAACTGGTCTTTTTTTGATAGTTAACTAAATAGGTCCTATTTTAAGATTAATAATGCCTCCTCTATAGGCTATCTGATCTCCTAAAATTATTATAAGTGGATATAGGTATTCTTTCTATCTATATGGTAACCCTATCCTTTCCACTGCCTTTAGTAATATGTGGTTCCTGGTTACTCTACTATCTACTAATGCTTTAAACTACTAATCTTGCCATTTAGCTTGTAAATTTAGGTGTTATTTTTAAATTCCTTTAAGGGTCTAAGGCTCTAATACTAGTTCCCTCTGGTCCTATATACCTCCCCTTTTCCTAACTATTAGCTGCTAGATCCTACCTATACTTAGTCCAACTTTAGCTAATACTTAGTTTGTTTCTTTTCCTCTATATGCCATAGATAAGTATTCTTTAGGTACTCCCACCACTATTATCTATCTAGGTATTCTTCCATAAGGAATCTTCTTAGTTAAAGTGTTAAGTCCCCTTAACCTTATACTTCTACTAGGTGCCATTTATATATATACTTAGTATTCCTAAACCGCTTTTCCTCTGGTGCCTAATATATCCTTACTAGGTACTTCCGGTTCTTGTCTTTTGGTACTCTATATATATTATACATATTATCTACACAAGCTATCCATAATAGTGTATAATACGCTGCATGTTTTAGGTTAACTCTTAGTTTATCTTTATCCTTAAGTTTAAACCTATACCTAGTTAACCTAACCACTAGTATTTCTGCTATAGGTACTAAGACTTATTGCCTACTTCTTTAGTCCCTAGATCCCTCTTCTAGGTTCCTTAATATTATAATTAACGCTCCTTTAATATAACTTATACGTTTCTCCGTAATAGGTTAGTTTTAGACAACTTTTTTATTCAGCCACATATAAAAGTCTTCCTATTTATCGTTATAATATTGCCTATACCACTTTCTGTACAACTGGTTTAGTATATATGGTTTATCTGTTAGAAAGTACCTTATTATTACTATATTATAACATCCTTTGGTATATCTTTCTTTAAACCTATTTAGGATATCTAGATCCTCTTCTTATTCTAGTTTATCTAACTACTTTACCCTAGGTATCCCTACACTTGGCCTATTAATAACTCTTTATATGGGTGCTCTGTCCCTTATATAACCTAGCATAGCTAACCTCTTATCTAGCTTTTACTCTTGCTATATAATGATTCTTATCCTAAACTTATCTATAGTTTCTTGTTTTCTATGTCTTACAGCTAGATCTTTATAGTCGTCTTGCTTTTTAATCCTGGTATTAACTATTCAATCTTTAGGCTAAACACTGCGTTTACCTAGGATTGCTGACATTCTTATTTGTTCCCTAAACTTATAGTTCTTAAACTTGTGTCCTATACTTATTCGTTTGTTACTAAACTAAGTTACTACCCTTTCCTATTAGTTTTTGTCCATTGTGGGTCCTTAGGTATGTCTTATCTTATCTTAAGAATCTTAAGCTTCTTTTATCTCTTCTTAAAAATCTTAAGCCTATAGCCTTTTACCTTTATTAAGTGATAAGCTAGCACTAGTAGTTGTTTGCTTGCTTAGTTTCTTTTAAATATTGCTCCTATTATCTTATAAAGTAATGGAAATTGTATTTAATAGTGTTGCAATACCTATTACTAAACCTTGTTCTGTAATAGTCTTAGTCTTTACTTTTGTTTTAACTTCTCTAAGGTTTATATACTCCTAGTAAGCTACCTTTGTTGCCTTATTATTAGTAAATGCTTTACCTATATTAAATTCATTATCCTTAATGTCCAATCTATAAGCTGGTTTATTGGTTTCTCTAAACTTAGATAATAATGGCTCCTATAGCTAATAGCTTGCGCCATACTTAGCGTCCTTATAAATTTAGCATGCATTATTATAATAATACGCAAAACTGTTAATTAAACACTCTTTTATTCCTTACAGTGCACTATTATCCCTCTATATGTATGTGCCGTCTACTGACCTAGTTCCCTTTACTATGTGGTTACTTTAACCACCTCTATAGTCTCTGGTAAAATAACCTTATTTTCTATAATTTATGCAAGCCCTATCTTTAAACCACTTTTCTTACTATAGAGTCCGCCTAAATGTCTTCTACTACTAAAATCCCTAGTTTAGCCTCTACTCCTAGGTCCTTTAATTACTTAATCCTTAACCTTTAGGTTTCTATAGTTTCTTTTCCTATTTTTGGGTTTCTTTGGTACCACTTAGGTCTATTAGCTCTGCGCTATTCTATGGTTTTTAGCTCTATGTCTGTTGTTGCGTACTCTACGCCTTATATAACTATGGAACTTTATCTTGCCCTCTCTTAGCTTATTCCCTTTAATAGATCCTATTATTGATCTTTATTAACTAGTCTATTAACTCTCTTAGAGTATCTGCATCTTCTATTAGGATAATTATATCCTAGACTTTAGCCTTAAGTCCCTATTTATACTATGCTATAAGCGCCCTATTATTCCACTTAACCTATATAGCTAGTGTTTAAAACTGTATTGTATACTTAATTACTAAAGTGCGTTATACTAAGTTCTGAAGCTTTTGTTCCGCTGTGGTTATAGCCTCCAGGTTTTTAAATATCTGTATTAGTTGTTCTGCAAACCCATTCTAACTGGTAAATATATACTATACGTCCTGGTTGGTAGTTGTTATGCTATTAGCCTGTATTTCTATAAGATATAGTTTAAACCACTTAAGTGCTCTCCTTATTAGGAACAATCCTATATAGGCTACTTAATCCAATAATATTGCTAACTTTACTCCTTTCTATATTACCTTAAAGTGCATCTATATAAGAAATCCCTTAAGCTTTAACTTCTCTCCTAAGAACCGTTTAATTAAAGGTAACTTAATCTTTACTGCTCTAATTCCATTAATGCGTTTTTTAAGTATCCTACTATTATCTTGTAAGTGATTAACCATTTCCTATAACTGACCTTGTATAACCACTTAAGAATCCCCATTATCTATACTAGTATCACCTAGCCCTAAGGTTATGGCTGCCGTTAACGTCGTTGCAACTAGTGCTTTGGGTGGCATATTATTCGATCTTATTTAATACCGTAACCTTAATAGTAAATGTATAACAGAACCTTGTAGTAGGAACTACAGTGGGTCCTATTATTAGGCTAGGTATATAGGTAAGAACAAATTAACAATATAATAATAACTAGTGGAGTAGTTGCCTAACAGATTAACTCTAATTATATTCTAAGATTTACTACAAGGAGAGAACTATCTACAGTAGGGACTGAGGTCCTTTAAATACACAACCATACTCCTAAGAAATCCTCTCTTATATGTAAGGTACGTGTTATACGTGTTATACGCAGGCGTATACTACATACACTTTGTATACTACGTATAATATTATATGACTTGCTTACCATTCCTCATTACATGGTTCCACCGGATCTATCCTGGACCGTGCCTATATTAACTAACTAGCTTCCTACAACTCTTCCCCAAGTAGTCATAACATCGTACTTAAAGCGTCCGTAATATTATGGTTATAAAGCCTTATATTGTATATAAGGCCATTTATAATTATTCCCTTTTAGATAAGGAGTTTTTGCATGCTTAGTGTAAGTATGCTAATAATAAGGGAGCCATGCGTTTAACTAGCGTCTCCCTAGTAGGTCTCTAGCAACCCTTATATCCTCTTATTATTCTTATTATATACTTAGTTTACATTTTCCTATTAAAGCCATTAGATTTAGGTGACCTTAAGTCCTAATATAAGGCATTCCGTTTATCTTACTATCTCCTATATAATTGCTATACTATCTGCCTAGCGTCCCTTTTCTACCCTAAGGCTTATAGGAACCGCTAGGACTTTAACTAGGTAATCCTTACAAAGTACCTTTATACTAATATATTCTCCTAGCCTATCCCCTGCCCTTATAGCTCGTTCCTTTACCTATTAGTCCTTTAGGGTAACTCTAATGTCTCCGCTTCTAAGGTGTTAGACTATAATAGCGTTATAAACCTCTTTGCAAATCTCTATAAGGACTTCTATTTCTAATTATCCCCTAAGCCCCTCTACTTTTTCTATATTTAGTTATATTATAATTATATACCTAGTTATTATCTTAAGGGGGGTAGGTTCCCTATACTATAGAAGCGCAGCTATAGCGGCCCAGGTATAGTTCGCCAGTAAAAGGGGGTTTTATTTATTTTTAATTTTACTTAGCTGTTAGAGGATTTAATTAAGGGTTTACTAAAGGGGCGCCTAAGGTTCGCTAGACTGGCGGAGCCATTCTACTAGCTATATTAGTTTATTATAGCTAATAGTTACTCCCCTATAATCCTAGATACTAGACACATCTAATAGGCTTTATATTTTGTTAGATGCCTTCTTAATAGAGGTATTTCCGCTTTATAGTATGGTATTCGCCCGTCTTTATTATAGAGGGCTATTACTAGGCGTAGTTCTGGTAGTCACGCGTAAGTACAAACTACTGTCGTTCAACGTGTGCCTCCCCTGCGATGTATACATCTTAGGGGGATTCTTTAGGTGTTTTTTTAGGGTTCTTTTAGTTAGTTTTGGTCTTTTTAGGCCGGGTGCAGCAAGAGCTCCTTAATGCATATAAAGATTTGGACTTTTATATATACTCTGCAGCTTCTATTAAAATTACATAGTAAATAGTTTAGTAGTTTTTAAGATATAGTAATTTGGCCTTATTTTAGCCCCTAAATCTTAATATTTTAAAAACTACTAAACTATTTACTATGCAACTTTAATAGAAGCTGCAGAGTATATATAAAAGTCTAAATCTCAATTATTAGGATTTATTATTAAGTGGTTGTTAAGATATTAAAATATGATTTTTCTAATTTTTGGTAAGTTTTAAGGTGATTGGTTCGCTTGTGCGGTCGGCGAGCCTATAAACTACGTTATATATATATTATTAAAATTATTAAGTTTTATAAAAAAAAGTACTTTTTTAACTTAATATTAAATATATATATATTGTAAATATTATAAATATTAACGTTAGTGATGGGGTTATAAAAGTGACCCTGGTTATAACTAATCTATATTACCACCTTCCTAGTTAGGCTAGCTTATTGCCTAAATAAATTTACTACCGCTTTAAATATTAATATATTAACTTTTCTCCTTACTTCCTTGTATAGAACTCTATATTACTAAAGCTATGCCTTACTAGCCGCGTGCTTTAGATATAAAAGATTGTCTTTAAGCAGCTCTAAAAGCCTAGTAAATAATAAGTCTTTATAAAAGTGCCGAAGCTTATACAAAAGCCTATAAGGTCAATCCAGTTACTTTTCGCTGGCGGCTTTAAGGCAAATTATAGTCTTTCCAAGTTGCCCACGCTAATTAATATTATATTACTCCAGCTAGCGAGGCAGAAATTATTTAATATTATATTTATCTTGCTAAAGCCGGGTTTCCATATTAATACTATATAGTTTAGACAATTGTAACACTTATTCTCTAGCGCGAAAACTCTTATCTTTCTTATACCTAAGTTATACCACTTGGTATAAAATAGGTATATAGCTTCTTAAAACGATAGGAGGAGCTTCGCACTTACTATATATAATTAATTAGCTTAGAACGCGCTATTGCTAGCAATAATCCTGCTCTAATTAAGAGGTTTTTTACCAACTACTTAAATGCAAAGACTTAGTATAATATTAATAGCGCTAATATATGGAATATGGATAAGACTAGCTATGCTATAGGCTTTACATATAGCGCTAAAGTGGTCGTATTAAGAGGTAATATTATTAACTTTAAGATAATTAATGGCTTTAGGGAATGGGTTTTGTAGATTAATATAATTAATATATAGGGGGGGATTATTCTACCGTTTATTATTTTTAAAGGACGTGTTACAGAATACTTCCGTAACACCTTATCCACATTTACCTGTTTCTACCAACACAGCAAGAAGAGACTAACCGCGAGACGATAATCTAATGGAAATATACTGGCAATCTACGGCAATTTGCTACATTCTGCTATATTCTGCTAAGTCCACTAAATCCTGCCAAGTTCTGCTAGAACCGCTACTTAAATCCTACCCTACTTTGTGTATGTATTAACTAAACAACCAAACTAATAATATATACCCTTTTCTTCCCATTTCCTTGCTTTCTTTCCTTATATAATATCTTAACTTTATTATACAGTTTATATATATAGCTTAATAATATCTACTTTGCTATATGTTATTATCGCTTATACTTACTCCGTAACACTACGTTACATTAACCCTATATACTACCCTCCAAAATATAGAATAACCCTAAAGCCCCTATAATAGCCGCTGGCGTTATATCTATACTTTAAAAATAATTAGCAGAAATATAAAAGTCCTTTATAGACGCCCTTATATAAAACTAAGCCACTTTAACTTAATAATAAGCTAAATAAGAAGCATAACACTAGCAAATAATTAAGGACCTCTAAGAAGAAGTCCGCACCCTTAAGATACCCACTTTAGGGCCCTAAGACCAAATACTATCTCTAAAGATAAATACGCGGAATAAGAATCCCAAACCTATAGTAGTTATTTACCCTAAACTAACTACTATATTATAATAATCTAAATAACTACTAGGCCTTCTAATATTTACTAGTAAATAATAAGAACTCTAATTATTTCTAAGCTAGCTTAAAAATAAACTAACTGGTAATGCTAATTGCTATCTAACTAAAGCTAACTAACTCTGCTACGCCCTAAGTTAACTAGGAGGAGATATAGCTAACTTTGTTAAACCTCTATAACCGAACTTAGTATAAAGTCTAATTATACTTCTTAAAGCTACGTACGGTAACCTAAACCGCTAAGCTACTACTTAAAGAAAGATAAACTATATAGCCTAAGAAATAAAAAGCTTTCTAGTATACTTCTCTAAATTTAACCATTATATAAAGGAAATAGGCTGGAACGACTCCGTACTAATTAATAGCCTTATTAAATTCCTAAGCCCTAAACTAAAAACCTCCCTAATTAGCGTAGACCTATTAGGAGCCCTTAATGCCTATATAAACGTTATTAACAAATGGTATAATAATATACTACGCTTGACACTAAAGCCCACTTTTTAATATAATATAACAGCTCAATAAATATCTACTAAGTTATTATCTTAGCCTAAGTACCCTAACGCCATAGATATTAACACTGGGACCTTAGGATACGCACTACTAGGGTCCTTTAAATAAGAACAACGCACTAAGCTAGGCCTCTGCTTTAAATATAGAAGTAGCTCCTATCTCTTTAACTACTACTTTACCCCTTTCCAAAAAGATCTATAAACAATTAACGCTACTAGCCGTTTACCGCACTGGTCCTTTAGTTACCGACCCTAATTTTTACCTAGTTCTAGCTCTATATTTAGTAAGCACTACTTATAAGGGCAAAGTTACAACTAACGTTCTATAAAAACCCCACCCTAATTACCTCTAAAAGGAAGGTCCTAGAGCTAAGTCGCTTTCCAGAACGGCACTACCTTAAGATCTTATTAAATACTTTAGATGTTATAAACTCTAACTCTTAGGATCATAGTATAACCGTTAACTATTGTCTTTAGCAGAATAATTAATAGGTTAATGCTTAAATCCTAATTAATACAGGAGCTAATAGCATAGGATTTATTAATAAGATCTTCGCGTAAGATAATAGTTTTACTCTAACCCCCCTTAACCGGCATATTAATATATTTGGATTTAATAGCAAACGCACTATCTTAGGCTATATTACCTACGTAATATTTCTAAGACTCTAATACCTAAACCATAAAGAACTAATTAGGCTTTTCGTTACTACCCTAGGTCACTTAGTAATCCTTAAATAACCCTAGATAAAGCTATATAAGGTAACCATTAATTAGAATAACCTTAAGCTTCTATTTACCGCCTCTTATTATAAGCAGAAATACCTTATAACTTACTGCTTAGACCTAAAACTAGAACTAAAAAAATCCACCAGAATCCACCAGTCTGAAATTTCCACTAACGTCTACCCTACACCTAAAAAGTCTACCTAATTTTACCAACCTAAGAATTCTACCAATATCTATGTCACGGCGCCAGTGGAAAACAGTAGATTGTGAGTAGATCGTGGCGGATAATCGCAGACAGTTTCTTACTGTTTTAGATAGTCGCAGTTACATAACCAGACGATCATATAAAACCTTAAGCGGCGCTACCCTTCTTCTCTTTTCCTTTCTCTAGCTTTAGATCCTCGTTTATAAACAATTCAATTATATAGGCTTGCATACATCCTTCTTGCTATACTTATGCCTTAATTAACTAAGTCGCTAACATTATCTAAAGCTTATATTACTCTTTCTTCCTAAGAAGGAACTTAAATATATCTATAAGGCTATAAATAGGACAAGGACATAGAATAGGACCCTAAAGATATTACTAGGACTATAAGGATAGGATAGAACCCTAAGAACTAAAGGAACACAAATAGAACGCAAAACCTAAAAATATGACACGTATGGATTAAAACCCCTAGAAAAATAAATAAACACCAGAAATTACCCAATACCCCTACCACTATACTAAGAAACATAGTAGCTAGCAAAGCCGCTGTAGGACCTATAAATACCTCTAATAGTAAAACAGTCGCCATCTTGACCCCCTAGGAAGAGATTATAGCAGCTAATACCAAAATTAAACGGCTTTAAGAGCTGCTTAAAACTAGAGGCACCCCTATACCTAATAAGGAGTTATTAGACACCTATAGACTTGCTATAGTCCTTAAAGCCCTAGCCTAATATACAGTATTAGTATTATCGCGGTCCGTAAAGGTTTTGGACCCCCTATTGCTTACGGACGGAACTAACCCTATATTTAATAATTAGAGGCTTTAACTATAAGACAAGCTTAAAGTTAATGCGGACTACTTCCCTACTACTTAAGCTAAGATGGCCTACGTATTTGGCCGCACTAGCGAGGACGTATAGACGCACCTATGTCCACAATACGCCTAGGATTTGGCAGCCCCCTTTCTCTCTAGAGAAGAGATAATTAACTACCTGTCTTCTATTTATAAGGATCCCTTTAAGATATAGAACGCCCGCCTTAATTATAAAGCCCTTAATATAAAAATAATAGAGACCTTTTTAGCCTTCTAGACCCGTTTTTTACACCTAGCCAGCCAGGCCTAAATCCCCTAGGAAGACCTGCTACTAGACCTATAGTGAGCTATACTATTAGTCTTTACCACTATATAGACGCTAAAGGAACTAACGGACTAGTGCTTAGCTATTAATTAAGGCCTCTATTAAATTAAAGTATATACTAAGTAGTATAAAGCTAGGAACTTTCTAAACTAGACTATAAGCAATATAAGAATAGTTAATAGTGCCTTAGTACGGGCCGTAACTCCTACAGCACTAACCATTTAGCCCGCCATTAATCTAGCAGCTAGCTATATAGCTAGTCCTACTATAGGCCTATTACAGACTTGGCCTATATATAGCAACCCCCATAGATAAGCCCTTAGTAATTAAGGAGCTTACTTTTTATACGGCTAAAAAGACCACTTTATAAAGGACTGCCCTATAGCAGTAAAGATAAATAAGGTTCTATTAATTTAGGAGGATAGCATAGAGCTAGAAAAAGAGGAACCCTAGAGGAAGATTCCTCTCTAGGGTTAAAAGGGATTAATATATTATATATTAATCTAGGTTGGCTAATTAGTGGAAGAAGCTACACTATCCCTTATACTTTATTCTGCAATAGATATTAAGTTTTAACTTCTGCTTTGGCTAACTCTAAAGTAAATACCTTTGCCTTAATAGACATATAGTATACTATAAAGCTAGCTAACTTTTTAAATGTACCCTTTAAAGAACTGCCTAAACCAATTCCTATTCGCGGGTATAACGGACAGATAGGACCACCTATTACGACTATCTTGCGGATTTACCTCCATATAGACGGACAAAGACAGTATAATATCCCCTTTCTTATTACAGACCTAGAAAGCCATAATATAATCTTAAAAAGAAAATAGCTAGCCTATTTAGGCTTATAGCTTAATATATAGAGTAAACAGCTTATCTGGCCTAAAACCCTACCCCTAACACCTTCTTTTATAAAGGAAATTAGCATTATAATAGAAAACCTTATACGGCTATAGATGGACACCGTTTACTAGGCCGATACTATATATAGGGACTAGGCCTTTAATAAAGATATATAGCTTAATCCGCAACGGGTCCATATACTACGCCGCCCCTAAACTACCTATATCACGCTACCCGTACTAAAGACCTAGGAAATTAGTAGTAACCTAGCCAAGTCCCCCATAGAGAACTTAGGCCCTATATAGCTACAAAGGAAGGCTAGGAATACCGGACGCTATACTAAACTAATAGACTAGAAGGACAACTTACGGAAAATAGAATATAAGTTGAGGAAGACTATAAACCTTATCCCGCAAAATACGGCCAAATAAAGGTCTATAAAGAAACCTATAGACCTTCCCCCAGTTAATATCTGCTATATTAGCGCCATAGGATTCTATTAGAACTTAGTCTACCCTAATACTATTACCTTTACCACCAGCTTATATAAAATTAATCAAATAATTAAAGAAAAGGAAAGCGAGCTTAGTAGATAAGAAAGTGAGCTTATAGATAAGGAGCTAGTAGAACAGAAACTGCCCTATTAACACTAGAAATTTAAGGATATATTCTCTAAAGCAGTATCTAATATACTCCCACCTTACCAACTATATAACTATAAGATTGAGATTAAGCTAGATAAGGAAGACACCTTTAGTTATAGTCCCCTTTGTTAGTAGTTTACTGCCAAATTATAGGCTATAAAGTAATACCTTATTAATAACCTGAATAAGGGCTTTATTAAGCCTAGTTAAGCCCCTTTTAACTTACCTATTCTCTTTACTAAAAAGCTAAATAGAGGACTTTGTTTCTGCATTAACTACTATAAACTTAATAATATAACCCGCAAGGACCGCTATCCACTACCCTTACTTAATAAGACTTTAACCCAAATAAATAAAGCTAAGATCTTTACTAAGCTTGATATCTATTAGGCCTTTTACCAAATTAGGAGAAACCCTAAATTGGAAGATTTTACTATATTTTGGACCCGTTATGGAATATATAAATACAAAGTACTTCCTTTTAGACTAACTAACGGACTGGCTACATACCAGCAATACATAAACGATATACCCTTTAACTACCTTAACGACTTCTATACGGCCTACCTGGATAACATTATAATCTACTTTAAGAATAAGTTAGAATATAAGGAGCATATCTATAAAGTCCTATAATAGCTCTACGAGGCCGGCCTCTAGGCCAATATTAGAAAATTGGAATTTAGTATAAAGCATATAAAGTACCTAGGGTTTATTATTAGTATAGACGGAATTAAGGCAGACCTAGAAAAGATGGCCGTAATTAATTAATAGGTACCCCTAAGGACTATAAAGGGGGTATAGTTATTTCTAAGGTTCTATAACTTCTACTAACGCTTTATTAAGAACTATAATAGGATTGTCTGGCCCCTAAGCCTACTTACCTATTAGGACTGGCCCTTTTACTTTAATACTATATATAGGCAGGCCTTTGACGAGCTTAAGGAATAACTAGTCTTAGCTTTTTTACTCGCCCACTTTAACCTAGAACGGCCCTTAATGCTAGAGACCAATACCTTAGATAGTGTTATAGCTGACGTTTACTCCCAAAAGCAGATAGATAGAGAATGGCACCCTATTACTTACTATTTAAAGACTATAGTAGATTCTAAGCTAAACTACCACATCTATAATAAAGAAATGCTGGCTATTATCTCTAGCTTTTAGCACTGGCGTATATAGCTAAAAGGGACCCCCAAGCCTATCTAGGTAGTCTCTAATTATAAGGCCTTAGAATATTTTATAATAATGAAGGCCCTTATAGCATGGCAGGTATACTAGGCGGACATCCTATTCTAGTTTAACTTCCTAGTTATGTACTAGCTAGGCGCTATAAATTGTATGGACGCCCTTATAAGGCGTAGATAGGACCTAGATAACTAAATAGCCGTAAAGATCTTATTACGGACCTAGATACTACCATAACTAGAGCACCTTAACCCCTAAATGTAGGCAGAACTAAATATAGACCCTTTAGACGCTAATATATGTCCCATTAACTCTACGGAACTTAACCTTATTAATAAACTGTTGTAGGTAAACCGTATAGCCCCTTCTCTATAGGAGTACCGTAAAAAGGTAAAGTACACGTTACAGGCTCAACACCACAGAGTCGCAACACCAGCGCGCGCAGCGCGCTGCAACGGCTCTCCTCCATCGCCTCTGCACTTAGCTATTATAAGGAATGATTTCCCGATAATGTTTCCACCCGCGGTGATGTGGACGCGTACAGTAGGGCTTCGCGGGCTTATCGCGATTATAAGAGTTAAGATAAGGGCGTTATAAAATATATATAGACGCAACTAAAACAGCGTCGCGATTAGGGTGATTTAAGTTGCTATATTATAAGTAGTTGTTAATTAGGTATATATAAGGCCTTAGATTAAACTAGATTTAAAATAAGAAGCTTTAAGCTTCTTATTAAACTAACACCAAGAGCTTTAGTTTAACTACTATATATAATATAGCTTTTAAATTTAACGTGCTTACTAATCTAGAGGAGCTTTGGATTAAAAAGTTATTAAATTAACTAAACAATTGCGTTAGAATTAGATTTAAGCTTTAGATTGGTTTTGTTTTAAAGCCTCTAAATTTAATCTAAAGCTATAACCAAATAACCCCTAATTTTAATATCCTCTCTTTTTTACTACTTTTATTTTATTTTATAATATCTTATATAAAGAGAAGTATAAATAGAGAGGGTAAAAAGAAGATACCTAATTAGTAGGGAAACTAAGGACGTTAGTAGATTACTTACTTATTTGGTAGCGAATTAAAAAAGATTAATTGGTATAAGAGGCCTGGCTAATCCTTAGTTAGCCAGAAAATTATGTGTTTAGCCAGCCACCTAGGGCAGATTTAACGATCTCTACATCGCTATAAGCGCCAAGCTGAGAAAATACGCGTATTAAGGACCACCCGCTAATTAAGCCGCTAATAGACGCCGACTATATAGTAATTAGGGCTATTAGGGCCCTAAGTATATATAAAAAAGTCCTTTTTACCTAATCCTTAATTGTAGTAGTATGTCTGCTATTATACCTACTATATAAGATAGCGCTAACTAACCGCGTAGAGATTAATATTGCTAATAATACTAAATTACGCGCTAACGCGTAGCATGTCCTCGCCCTTATATATGCCACCAGGCCTAAAAATGTATCTTTAATATATAAACTAAAGCAGAGAGAGTTTAAGGTAAGAAGGATATAATACCCTTATTACGCCCCGCGGCTAACATATTATTTAGCTCTAGGCCTTCTATAAATAAAAGCAGTACTATAACAATAATACTATTATAGAGGATAAGCTACTTTTTTTTCTTATTAAGGAGGTTATACGCCAGCCCTTAAAAGGGAAGAGCCGTAAAGCTAATAGTAATATACCTTAAGAGGAGACGCGTCTCTTATGGCGGTTAGTTTATAGCTATATTACCGCTTTAATAGACCTCTATTGGATATAGAAAGCCATAGAAATAAATAGCTACCTATTTCCGCAGGAGGATAGTATTAGGGAGTACCTAAAGACGCTATAGTGGAGAAATACGTAGCGTGAGAAAAAGCAGTTCGCTAATAAGGGTAGAGATACCCTCTTTAACGGCTATACTAAGGAGGAGTTTTAAAGCGTTTGCCGTGAGCTCTAGACTATAGGCGCCGTCTTGTCTACGGAGTGCTACTTCTACACGCTTATTAATATCCTATTAGGCTACTATATACTTACCCACGGCGGTAATAGACGCTCTGCTAAGATCTTAGATCTATTTACCTTTAAGTTTAAGGATAAAGGCCCTATATGCTATATGCCCTTAATATTTACTACGCGCGTAGGTAAGTAGAACTAGTATAACCGCCTTAAGACTGTTAGGGCCCTATGGAATAGAAAGCCGCTCATCCATATACCCAGCGGGCTAGCTTTCTATCTCCTATACCGCTAAAATCTTAGTACTAAGCCATTTTTGGACTTTAGTAGGCGCTTAATATAGTATAATATACGCCTAATTTAGAGCAGTATAAGGGACCGCAAGGCGGCCCTCTTATATAACTTGCAGCGAGATTAGGTTATAAAGGCCTTCTAATATATCGGCGTCTTCTTAAAAAAGAAGACGTATATTGGGCGGAGTGCTAGCGCTAAAATGGCGGAGCTAAAAGGGGTTAGTAAGGACTAGATTTAACGCGCTAGGAGGTAGAACTAAGAGCAGATAGTAGGCTATTATTTAAACTCTCTCCTATAAGAGTTAATAAGGTTAATAGTAGGGCACCCCTTACAGATAAGCTGCTTTAAAATTTGCTATATAGGTATTACACCGCCTAACGCGCTGCTATTAATAATATGGCCTAAACTGGATAAATAAAAGGGCCGTTTTGGCCTATAGCTATACTAGATTAATGACCTTACTGCTATAAGGGTTATAAGCCTTCTCTTTTATCTTTATAAGGTTATTTTATAGGGCTTAATAGCCCTTTATAAGATGTTTCCAAGCTATCTAGTATAGAGCTACCCTATTTTTTAGTATAAGGTATATAAGGCTTTTATATGGGAGCTGAAGCCCTACCTATAAGAAAAGGAGGGGAGCCTAAACTAGCTATTAATTCTCTACTAGTGTCACAGTGACTTAGTCAATCGAGGCATAAGCGCTGTAAAGAACGTATGCAAGCCTATATAATTGGAATGTCTATAGACTTGGATATCAAGATGAGGAGCAGAAGAAGGTCGTAGAAAGGACACGTCTATATATATGCGCCAAGACGTAAGCGAAACCCCCTAACTAGGTCCTATCCGGTTACGCACATAAGTGCCGTAATAACTAGGCTATACCGCTCCTTACTAACTAATTAAAGGCTCTACGCGCTAAAAATAAGTAGACAGCTAGTAAGGTTAAGGGTTTATTAGACCGTCTAAATAAATCCTAGGGGGCCTAGTCTTTATAGCTTTAACTACTAACGTCTAGAGGCCGTATATTTTAACTAGAAGCCCCTTTAGCTATAGTAGCAATATACTAGTCTATTAACCCCCTATATCTGCTTATAGAAGCGGCCCCTTTAGCTCTATCTATTACGGGATCTAGTAGATATATATCCGCTTAGGCAAGCGCTATAGGCTCTCCTTCCCATATAGCTTTGCCGCTACCGCTACCGCAGCCGCTACTACCGCTACTACTACCGCCGCCACAGCTAGAGCCGCAGTCCTAGCTAGAGCCTAGGTCCGGGTCTCCACCTATATACTATATAAGCCGCGCAGTAAACTCCATACGGGCCCTTTAGCGTAAGTGGACCGAAGGGCTAGGGGGTAATCCTGCCGTAGTAGCGCTAGATTCTAAATAGGGCAGTAAATAGCGGGCTAGCTGGCAGAAGGAGGTTTAATAGTACTCCTTACGACTTAAGGTTATTAAGGAGATTAAGTAGGTTGCGTAGGCCCAGAAGGTCAGCAAGGAAGCGGCTATATAGTAGGTTAATCTATAGTAGGAGTAGATACAGTGCTCGCTAGATTAGCTTTGTAAATAGCTTTAAGCGGGTAGAAAAGCTTTAAAATAGTTATATATATTATCTATATTTAAATTCTAATAAGTTCTATTAAAGCCTTCGTCTATAGCCCCCTAGGGGGTTATTTTGGTGCGATATAAGTTTAATAGGGTGCTTTGGTGTCACAGTGCTGCAATGAAGTAGACTGAATAACTACGTTGTGCTATAAAGAAGAGAAGAAGGGTAAAAGGGGGTATTGTGTATAAAGAGTAGGGCCAGCCGCCAAGGCGCTAGTGGTGGGCCAGCCAACAGTAGGAAACAGTATGCGTTAGGTTAGTGCTGTGACAGTACTCCCCTTTTTAGAAGGTTTGGTCCCCAAACCAAACAAATAACTTTAAACAGGTAGTACGCGGGACCACCTATTTTTGCTATAGAAATATTAAAAAATTCTAATTAGTCAGCTTATCAAATAAAGTTGGCGCATAGCGCTCTTGGTGAGAATTCTAACCAATTAGACAACTTTAACTACTGGTTAAAGTTCTATAACATCTTAACTACCACAGATTTTTAACACGGTGGTTAGCTATAACCTTAGTATAGCTTTTCCTTATCTCGTGCCCAATCTGGGGGTCCTGGCTTCTTAGGGTGTTACTTATAGAAGCGCTATATAGCTTATTTATAACCCTTTAGGTCCTCTTCTAGCTGCTAGGTTATGTCCTTATAATATTTCCATTTAATCTTATAAGTTAGGCCTTAGGGGTCTTTGTTATATACATTAAGGATTTCCTTAAACTCCTATTTATCTTCTATATTACTATTATTATCTCTCTCTATTACTCGTCCTTGTATATTACAGCGCTCTGCGGTATTAATATTTGCTTAGCTAGGGATCTTTTTAGTAGCCTAGAGGCGGACCTTAGATGTATAGAAGGATTTATTTACTTGGATATAGTCTAGGAGGTCTACCACAACTGCCCCTTAGTATACTGTAAGTATAAGGTATAGGCCGTCCTATTTATTATCCTATTTCTTCTTAGGTCTATTTATCTTTATATTTTCTAAGCTAACTATAACTATATTGCCTTTATAGAATAACGCACTCTTGTCCCTATAGGTATTGGCATTATCTTTATAGCTTTACTGTGAAATCCGGGCTAGGGCCTTAAGCTATGTTAATATCTGCTTAAAGCGGTTAGCTATAGAGTCTGCGCGGAAGAACTCCTTCTTTGCTTATACTAATAGTATTAGTAGGTAGGGGCCAATAGGCTTAATTCCAAGGTAAGGGTTAAAGCCATAGTTTGTAAAAAATAGGGAGATGTCTATACTTTTATTAACCCGGTTATTTATAGCAAATTTAGTAAGTAGTAGGTAGTTAACCTAGTTGTCTTATATAAAGCTAATAAAAGCATAGAGGTACTTATTTATAGTAGTATTAATAATTTCGGTTTAGCTGTTTGTTTCTAGGTACTAGGCTAAGCTTAGTTATAAGGTTGTCTTAAGGCGTTTACTTAGTTATTGCTAGAAGTCGCTAATAAATTATATACCGTAATTGGAGATAATTATGCTTAGTGTACTATAGAGCTTATATACATTATTAATAAAGCCATTAACTAGCTCCTCTATTAAGAGTCCTATTACTAGAATAAGGTGTTATATTTTAGTTAGGCGGTCTATAATAATAAGGATATATTTATATACCTTACCGTGGCGTTGGCATACCAGCAGTGTTATAATATAGTTAATTAAAATATTAGTCTATAGGCAAGTAAGTAGTTCTAGTGGCTTTAGGAAACTAGACAGGGTAAAATAGGGGGTCTTAGTGTAAAAGTATAGGGTATAGTCTTTAATAAAGGTAGCTATAAACTAGGAGATTCCTAGCTACTAGTATGTTTAGTTTAAGAGGTTAAGAGTCTTAACCTAGCTAGGGTAACTAGCGGGGCCGCTGCTATAAGAGTAATAGATAACTTCTAGGCGGAGGTTTAGGGTATTAGGGATAAAGAGGCATTAGTGGAAGTAGATCTATCTATTAACAATGCTACATTCTAACTTATTATAATGGAGTAATTTCCTAATCTTCTTTAGCTAATAGTGAGCTTTTTAATTATATAGAGCCGCTATTATATCTCTTATAAGTTTGTTCTCCTAGTATCCTAACCAGATTAGCTTATTTAGTAACTTTTTAGCCATTTTAGGGTCTAGAGCGGCTATAAACTCCACGTTATTAGAGTTGCGGGATTTGTATAGTAATTCTTCTAAAATTATAGGGTTAACTTTCTAGGGCGGTATAATAACTTAGGCTTAGTGGCGGAGGCGTTTATTATTAGCGTCCTTAGGTTTTATTTTTATAGTTGGCTTAAGGCGTTAGGGAGCATAGCTTTACTACTAGGTCTATATATAATTATAAAGTTAAACTATAAAAGGAACTCTGCCTACTAGACTTGGCGTTAGTTTAGCTACTTAGTAGTTATAAACGTCTATAGGTTCTTATAGTTAGTAATAATTTTAAACAGCTCCTCGGTCCCTTATAGCTTAGGACGCTATTTCTCTAAAGCCTTAATAATAGCTAAGAGTTCTTTATTATAGATCTTGTAGTTATACTCTAGCGCAAAGTACTTTATAGAAAAGAATGCGATCGGTCTTAGTTTACCGTTATTATTATACTAGGAAAGGACTCTACTAGAAGCCTAATTTAATACATCTATCTCTACCACTGTTTTCTTTATATAGTTATAGTATGCTAGTACTAGTGCTAAAGTAAAGGCTCTTTTAAGGGCCTTAAATAACTTGGCTTGTTTTAGTCCCTATAGCCATCTAACGTCCTTTCTTAGGAGTTTTATTATAGGTGTAGTAACAGTAGAATAACTTTAGATAAACCTATAGTAAAAGTTTACAAATCTAAAAAACTGCTATAATTCCTTAACTAAGGTTAGGTTCTCCTATGCTTATAAGGCTTAGACCTTTTTAGGGTCCATACTTATTCCTTTTATTAAGATAATTAAGCTAAGATATTTTATCTTTATTGTGTAAAACTCTAACTTGCTAATATTAATTTGGAGGCCGGCAGCTTTAAGGCAGTGAATTACCTCTTTAACATGCCTAGTATAGTTAGCTTAAGTTTTAGAAAATATAAGGATGTTGTTAAGGTATGCTGTATAATAGTTATCCAGTATGTTATAAAGAATATAGTTAATATAGAATATAGTTAATATAGTTTTAGAATATAGCTAGGGTATTATAAAGGCTAAATAGGGTTACTAGTATCTCATAGAGCCCAAAGCGGGTAATAAATACAGTAAGCTATTTATGGCCCTTAGTAATATAGATCCTATTAAACACGGCGATAATATTAAGCTTAGTATAGAATTTGGTGCTATATAAGGCATTAAGTATCTTATAGATAAGCGGGAGTGGGTATTAGTTCTTAACAGTAACGTTATTAAGTCTTCTATAGTTATAGCAGATCCTTATCCCTCCTCTTAGCTTAGTAGTAAGTAGGAGTAGGGCTATAGCGGGGGATATTAATTCTTGGATAAAGCCTTTATTAAGTATTTTATTAATCCATTTCTTAACGTATTAGAGCTTAGTAGGGGAGAGTGGGCGGTTTTTATAGTATGGGGGCTACTTTCCTGGCATAATTTTAATTTTATGGTCCTATGGGTAATATAGTAGAAGCTTATTAGTATTCTTTAGAAGAAACCCCTTAATATAGTGCCTATATTCCCTTAGGAGGCGTTGTATAATATTATCCCTAGTTAGAGCGGGTTTGCTTTTTATAACCTTTTTAACGTTTATATCTATAACTTTATAGCAGAGAAACTTAGTATTTATAGTCTAGAGGTTTTCCTTAAGGAAATAGTAAAAATAACTAGGGAAGACCTTATAGGCTTTTTCTATTATATAGTTACCATTAACTAAGTAGTAGAAGGATTCCTCTATTAGGTCTAGTATTTTAACTAGTCTAGTAGGGAGTTTATCTATTAATTGTTTCCATTCTTCTTATTTTACTAATTCTATTAGCTCTGCCATATAGATCCTTATTACTTTTATACCTTTTTATTTATAAAACTGGGCGAAATTTATAGCGCGTACGTTTATAATATTGTCTAGGTTAGGGCGTATTTGGTCTTCTCTTAATATCGCGGTAGGGCTAGCTTATTTTAGTTAGCTCTTAGGAGCGGTTCCTAGGCGGCGGCCTTATATAAGATGTGTGGGGAGTGGGTGCAAGGTTAGGCATTATAGTGGGGCGGTTTCTATTATTTAGGTCTTAGTAATTCCCTAGCTAGTCCTTACTATAACGTGGGCTATAGTGTGCGTATATAGTATATAGCTTAGTTCTGGGTGTTAGGCTAAGCGGCTAGGGTTTAAAGGGTGTCTGGGTTAGCGTTGGATTCTTAGTAGTAGCAGCGTAAAATAGACCTTCTTCCTTAGTCTTGGCAAGGCTAGCTAGCCTGTTGTTTTAGTCTTAAGTACTAAAGTAGTCTAGTTTTCTACTATCTTATTGCTTTACAGCTATATAGGTTCCCCTTTATTAGGAACATCTTTTATTATTAAGGCTTTATATATGGTCCTAGCCACTAGGCTTAGTAGTACCAAGTATCCACATAGGGCGTCCCTACTACTGTCAGCTGTCCCCTATAGGAGGCAGTTCCTAAAGTAGTAGTCTAAGTTAAAGTAGATCTTAAGCTCTCTAAAGCTAGGATAGGGCTTGTGCTTTTAGAGCTAAGGTATACCTAAGATAATTAGGGTATTAAGTAAGAGTTTAGTAATAAGAAAGAGTATAGCTTTAGTATAAATGCTAATTAATATTTAGGCGGTAAAGTAGTCTATAATAAGTAAAGTCGGAATACTATCTATAAGGCGTAGTGGCTTAGGTGCTAATAGTTTCTTAGTTATAATATTATATTTTCTTATAATAAACTCTGTGTTAGCAAATGCTATTATAGTACTACCTAAGTCTACTAGGCTTACTGTATTAATAAAAACTTAGAGGTATAGGTTATGTAATAAGGAGAGTTAGGTTTAAATAAGGATTAATTTCTTATTACTAATTACTAATTTAAGATTAAGTAGCAGTTTACTAATAGAAAGGACTAATTAGTCTAGTAATAGGGACCTAATCTTCTTATCTTCCTCCTTATATAGTTTAGACCCTTAGATATAACTTAGTCTAAGGGTCTACCTTTTAATAACTAGGGTATAAAGCTGTCTTAGTAAGGCGATCTAGTATCTATCTAGCTAGTAGTGTTAGTCTTGATTAGGATATAGGGAGACAGCACCTTACTAATAATATGGCCGTGTTTGTATTTGCTAGCATAAAGTCACTAATTCTAGGCGTTATTAATAGGTTAGGCTTCTATATAGGGTATTATTTAGAGTAACTAAGCTGCAGTGTTAAAGGGGGGGGGTTATTTACTACGGCTATAATAAACTCCGCAGTTACTACATCCGTGGTTATTAGTTTATATTATTTAATAGACTAGCATTAGGATTGGGTTTACTATTATAGTAGGGTTATAAGCGTTTTTTTAGTGGCTAGGCAGGCTATAGGTAAGGCATAGTCTATTATTAAAGCAGCGCTTACGCTCCGTGTTTAAGATTTTATTAAGGTCTATAAGTTCTCTAGTTACTGCTAGGGTTAGGGTTAGGGTTAATATAGGGGTAGGAGCTTAAGTAGGTAAGCGGTAATTAGTATTCTTAAGGTTGGCTTAGTATATATAGTTTATAAGGTTTTTAGCGAATATATCTATCTACTTACTCTAACCTATATAGTTACTATTGTTAATTTTATAGGCAAGTCTAAGTACCAGCTCTTCTATCTTTAGAGAGATAAACTTTTAAAGTAGATTTACCTTCTATTTATCTATCTTCCTAATACGGACTATTAACTTATTAAGCCCTCCCTTCTAGGACTAGTAATTACACTCGCCCTAGGGAAAATAGTTAAGCTTATTTTTTACAACCTGGGTTATATTAATGTCACGGGACACCTCTGTAACACCTTACACACGTCTACCTGTTTCCACCGACGCAGCAAGAAGAGACCGACCGCGAGATGGCAATCTGCTGGCAATCTACGGCAATCTAATGGCAATCTGCCGCATTTTGCCATATTCTGCCAAGTCTAATGAATCCTGCCAAGTTCTGCTAGGACCGTTTCTTAAATCCTATCCTGCTCCGTGCACGTGTCGACCAAGCAATGAAACTAACGATATATACCCTTTCTCCCCGTTTTCTTACCTTCTCTCCTTATGTAACGTCTTGACTTTATTACGCAGTTTATATACATAGCTTAATAATATCTACTTTGCTATATATTACCATCGCTTATGCTCGCTCTGTAATACTATGTTGCGTTAACCTTATATACCACCCTCCGAAATGTAGAACGACCCCAAAGCCCCCATAACAGCCGCTGGCATTATGTCCGCACTCTGAGAACAATTGGTAGAGATATAGAAGTCCTTTATAGACGCCCTCGCATAGAACTAAGCCACTTTAACTTAACGACAAGCCGAATAAGAGGCACGACACCTATAAATAATTAAGGACCTTTAAGAAGAAGTTCGCACCCTTAGGATACCTATACTAGGGCCCTAAGACTAAACGCCTTCTCTAGAGACAAACACGCGGGACGAGAGTCCCGAACCTATAGTAACTATTTATCCCAAACTAACTACTACACCGCAACGATCCGAACAACTACTAGACCCTCTAATATTCACCAATAAATAATAAAAACTCCGATTATTCCTAAGCCAGCTTAAAAATAAGCTAATTAGTAATGCTAACCGCTACCTAACTAAAGCCAACCGACTCTGCTACGCCCTAAGTTGACTAGGAGGAGATGTAGCTGACCTTATTAAACCCCTTTAACCGAACTTAGTATAAAGTCTAGTTGTACTACTTAAAGCCACGTATGGTAACCCGAACCGTTAAGCTACCGCTTAGAGAAAGATAAACCACATAACTTAAGGAACAAAAAGTTTCCTAGTATACTTCTCTGAATTTAACCGTTACACAAAGAAAATAGGCTAGAATGACTCCGTACTGGTTAATAGCCTTGTTAAGTCCCTAAGCCCTAAACTAAAAACCTCCCTAATAGGTGTAGACCTACCAGGAGCTCTTAACGCCTGCGCAAACGTTATTAATAAACAGTACAATAATATACTACGCCTGACACCAAAGTCCACTCCTTAATACAATACGACAGCCCTGTGAACGTTTATTAAGTTATTGTCTTAGCCTAAGCACCCTAACGCCATGGATATTAACACAGGGACCCTAGGATACGCTCTACTAGGGTCCCCTAAATAAGAACAACGCATTAAGCTAGGCCTTTGCTTTAAATATGGAAGCAAGGAACATATCTTAAGATACTACTCCGTCCCTATACCCCAACACGACTTATAAACGGCTAACACTAATAACCGTTTACTATATCGATCCTCTAGTTACCGTCCCTAATCTTTACCTGGCTCCAGCCCCGCGTCTAGTAAGCACCACTTATAAGGACGAAGTTATAACCAATATTCTATAGGAACCCCTTCCCACTCGCCACCAAAAGGCATGTCCCGGAGTTAAGTCGCTCTCTAGGATAGCTATGTTATAGGATCTCATTAAATGTATTAGATATTATAAAACCTAACTCTTAGGATTATAGTATAACCGTTAACTACTGTCTTTGGTAGAAAGGTTAATAGGCTAATACTTAAGTCCTAATTAACACAGGAGCTAGCGGCATAGGATTTATTAATAAGATCTTTGTGTAAGACAATAGGTTTACCCTAATACCCCTTAACCGGCATATTAACGTATTTGGATTTAATGGCAAACGCACTATCTTAGGCTGTATTACTTATATAGCGGCCCTAAGACTCTAATACCTAAACCACAAAGAATTAATTAAGCTCTTTATAACTACCCTAGGTCACCTAGTGATCCTCGGACAACCCTAGATAAAGCTATATAAGGTAACCATTAATTGGGACAACCTTAAGCTTCTATTTACCGCCTCCTGCTGCAAGTAGAAGTGCCTTATAACTCGCTGCTCAGACCCTGAACCAAAACCTAGAAAATCCATCAAGATCCACCAGTCTAAAATTTCCATTAACGTCCACCCTACACCTAAAAAGTCCACCCGATTCCACCTACCAGAGAATTCCACTAAATTCTACTAATATAAGACTTCCACTGACGACCACTAAGAACCCAAAAATAACGTATAACTACACAAACTAACTCTAACTGCTGCACCCAGAACCAAGCAGAAGCTTAAGCTTAATATATAAAAGTACCAGAAGAACTGGTATTCTACTATAAAAAGGATACTTAAAGAACCCAAATCTAAATCTAATACTGACTCCGTAACCGACACCGAACCTAAACCTAAATAAGAAACTATATAAGAAACTAAGGACAATCTAAGCTCGCTCGACACCTTAGATATCTATATAATTAGAGCTACTCCGCTAGTACGACTTGCCAGGAAACCAGAACATATAATCTTCGCTATTATAATAGCCGATATTAAGAAGGCCTTAGCACCAAAGAAGCACACTAACCCCGCCACGAAGGTACCAGTAGAGTACCATAATTATTTAGATATATTCTCACAAAAGGAAGCTAATAAGCTACCGGAACGCTGTCCATATGATTATAAGATTATAGTTAAAGAAGGAAAACATCCTAGATTCGGACCCTTATACGGGATGTCCTAAAACGAACTCTAAGTACTATAGAAGTACTTAGACGAACATCTAGATAAGGGTTTTATTAGAGCAAGTTCATCACCTATAGCCGCACCAGTAATCTTTGTTAAGAAACCTAGCGGCGGTCTATGCTTCTGTGTAGACTACTAAGCCCTTAACGCTGTCACTATTAAGAACCAATATCTAATCCCGTTAATCCAAGAGACACTGAACCGATTAAGTAAGGCTCGCTTCTATACAAAGCTTAATATTATCCACGCATTTAACCGCCTCCGTATTACAAAAAGAGACGAATAGCTTACTGCATTTTGTACTTAATATGGATTATTCAAATACTTAGTAATGCCATTTAGCCTTATAAATGCCCCGAGTTTATTCTAACACTTTGTGAATAATACCCTACGCCCATACCTGGACGTCTTTTATACTGCTTATATTGACGACATCTTAATATATAGTAATAATCTAGCTGAATACCGAAAACATGTTAAACTAATCCTGCAAGCCTTGCGCGGGGCCGGTCTATAATTAGATATAGATAAATGCGAGTTCTATAAAACGGAAGTCCTATACCTTGGACTTATTATTTCTATAAACGGCGTACAAATGGACCCTAAGAAGGTCAAAGTAATTATAAACTGGTAAGAACCTAAGAACGTTAAGGACGTAAGGGCCTTTATAGGCTTCGCCAACTTCTACTAACGGTTTATTAATAACTTCTCCGCCTTGGTTTTACCCCTTGTAGCCTTAACCCGAAAGGACAAAGCCTTTATCTTTAATAAGGAATGTAAGAAGGCCTTTACTTATTTAAAGGTTATGTTTACCACTGCACCTATACTTTAACACTTTAACCCAGACTAAATAAGCGTTATAGAAGCTAACTTATCTAATTACGTTACTGGAGGCATTCTATCTTAATATAATAAGGAAGGAGTATTGCACCCTATAGCATACTTCTTGAAACGACTAAGCCTAGCTAAATATAATTATAAGATCTATAATAAGGAATTGCTAGCGATTATCAGATGCTTTAAGTAATGGCAACCAGAACTGGAAGGAACTAGATTCCTAATTAAAGTTCTTAGCGACTATAAGAACCTGCAGTACTTTATAACTACAAAACAGCTAAGCCACTATTAAGCCCGCTGGTTAGAATATCTGTCCCAATTCTAATTCTTAATTACGTACCGCCCAGGCGTTTAAGGCTAGAAGCCTAATGCCCTAACTTAACGTTTACAGGACGTACCAGCTTAAGAAGAAGCGCACTTTTACTGCAATTAGACTTTGCTCCGCCCTAAGCTATTTAATCCCCCTATTAAAGATCTTACAGTACACGCCCTTGAAATGACCGATCGAACTATTAAACAGATTATAGTTAACGAATATCTAAACGATAAATTTATCCAAGAGACGCTTAAGCTAATTTAAGACAGCGTTAGACGCTCTAAAAAGGTTTCTCTAAGTAAATGCGAAGTCCGCGGAAACTACTTATACTACTAGAACCGCCTAGTTGTCCCTAATTATAATAAACTTAAGCTTAAGCTCCTTAAACACGTATATAACCTACCAGTAGCCGGCCACCTAGGCTAAGAAAAAACCCTGGAACTGCTCTAATAAGAATACTACTGGCCGAATATGCATAATATGATACGAAGGTATGTCTCTAGCTGCTATACCTGCCGACGAGCCAAAGCTTTGCATGAGATGTATAACGGCTTTCTAAAGCTACTGCCTGTTCCGGACCGAAGATGGAAGGATATCTTAATTAACTTCGTTGTTGATCTCCCCATAAGTAAAGGATGCACGAATATTATGGTAGTTATAGATTGACTATCTAAGATAAGACACTTAATCGCCTACCCCAATATATTAACACCTGCCGTTGCCCAACTGTTCCTGGATTATGTATAGAAACTCCACAGACTCCCCAAAATGATTGTCTCTAATAGAGGCCGCTAGTTCGTCTTAGCGTTCTAGAAAGAACTAACTACCCAACTCCGCATTAAAGCACTGTTGTTTATAGTATATCACCCAGAAACGGATGGTCAAACGGAACGTGCAAATGCTATAATGGAACAGTATATTCGGATATACACGTCGTATTTGCAGGACGACTAGATAGACTGGCTTGTATTTACCAAATTTACTGCAAATAACTCCATCTTAGAAACTATAAAGGTCTCCCTATTCCTGGCTAATTACGGCCAGTACCCGCGAATGGGTTTTAAACCCTTTAGTAATATTCCTTACCCAGCTCATTAGGCCTTATAAGTTGCAGAAGCAAACGAATTTGTAAAGAAGATGGAAGAACTATAAGAGTTCCTTACTAACGAAATGACATGGGCCTAGTCTATCTATAAAGCCGCAGCAAATAAGAACTGAACCCTAGCACCGGCTTACTAAATTAGTGACTTTGTCTGGCTAGACGCAAGAAATCTAAATACGAAACGACCTACTAAGAAACTTAACTGGAAGAACGCCGGCCCTTATAAGGTTGAAAAAGTTGTCTCTCCTTATACCTACCAACTGAAGCTTCCTGATATGGTTAAAATCCACCCTATATTCTATACGTTAGTCCTCCGCCCTGCCGCCCCTATATTAGACGCCCTACCTGGATAGATCTAAGACCCTCCCTTACTAGTTAAAGTGGATGGTGAGGATAAGTACCTTGTTAAAAGAGTTGACAATATTAAGTATAATAAACGGAAACGCAAATATATATACCTTATGAAATGGAGAGGCTTTACTGAGCCCTTATAGGAACCCGTTAACTCTATAGGACTTACACAAGCCGCAGAAGACTTTTATAAACTCTACCTAGAACTACCACAGCCCCATCTCGCAGAAGCTCGAGTTTAAAGGGGGGGTACTATTACGGGACACCTCTATAACACCTTACACACGTCTACCTGTTTCCACCGACGTAGCAAGAAGAGACTAACCGTAAGACGGCAATCTGCCGGTAATTTATGGCAATCTAATGGCAATCTGCCGCATTCTGCCATATTCTGCCAAGTCCAATAAATCCTGCCAAGTTCTGCTAGGACCGTTCCTTAAATCCTATCCTGCTCCGTGCACATGTTAACTAAGTAACGAAACTAATAATATATACCCTTTCTCCCCGTTTCCTTACCTTCTCTCCTTACGCAACGTCTTGACTTTATTACGCAGTTTATGTACATAGCTTAATAATATCTACTTTGCTATATATTA